>Ga0335080_10001632_pt1 | contig 22104 bp, 21 predicted proteins | sample Lox_Sample_34_FD_206720 | JGI IMG/M metagenome (GOLD analysis project Ga0335080, IMG submission 206720) | Soil microbial communities from Loxahatchee National Wildlife Refuge, Florida, United States - Lox_Sample_3.4 | ecosystem: Environmental > Terrestrial > Soil > Wetlands | place: USA...
CGGCGAGCGCCAGCAGCGTCCCGCCGACACCAATCTTGACCCCGGCACCACCACCGCCGGTGCTGGCTCGAACGTCCTCGACGTTGGTGCTCTCACGCAGGTCGTCCCAGCGCATGGCCGCTCTCCCGGGGGGGTTCAGGGCACGCTATACCCGCACCTCGCCGCAGCGCAAGGCGCGTCGCGCTGTGCGGGCGCATCAGCGCGGGCGGCCGCCGTGCCGCGGGACGCGTCGATTCAGCGAGTTATAGAGTGTCTCGGCGAAGGCGTCGGTATCGACGAACGCCTTGGGCGGAGAGTAGCGCTCGCTCCAGGCGCCGAGAATGTGCTCCTGCTTGATCTGTGCCAGCGACTTGCCCGCCTTGATCGCCGCGTCGACTGCCGCGCTCGTATCCTGAAGCATTTTCAGGTAGGTGCGCAGATCATCGACGCCGGCAAGCTCACCGTGTCCGGGCACGATTTTGCTGTCGGCCGGCACGGTTCGCAGCACGTCGATGCAGGCCGTGATCATCCCCTGCACCGTGCCGCCGCCGTTGATGTCGATGAACGGAAAGCCGTAGCGCACGTAGATATCCCCCATCGCCACGACGTGGGCCTTGGGAAAGTAGACGATCGAGTCGCCATCGGTGTGGGCGTTGGCATAGTGCACGGCCCGGATGTCCTCACCATTCATGTGCACAGTCAGCGCATGGTCGAAGGTGATCTGCGGCAGCGCGCCCGCCTCGACCGGCTTCATCTCATGGGAGATCGAGCCGCCGTTGCCGGCTGTCCCGCCGGTCATCAGGCGCGAGCGCAGCTGATCTGCCGCGATGATCGTCGCGCCGGCCTCGGCAAACGGCTTGTTGCCGCCGGTGTGATCGTAGTGGTAGTGCGTGTTGATGACGTAGCGCAGCCGCCGATCGCCACCGCCGAGGCTCTTGAGCGAGGCGCGGATCTTCGCGGCGAGCGGCGCGAACGCATCGTCGACCAGCAACACCCCGTCGGCGCCGACCGCGGCGGTCATGTTGCCGCCGGCTCCCTGCAGCAGGTAAAGGCCATCGGCCAGCTGCGTGGTCTTGATCTCGACCTTGCTGAAGTCCTGCTCCTCGGCGCGCGCGGCGCAGCCGAGAACAAGTAGAATGGCAAAGGAAAAAAAGAGACGCTGGCGCATGATTACCTCGGCGTGGCCGGGCGGCGGATGCTAGCACAGCTGCACCGTGCGCCCGCGCCGCAGGCGCCGCGGGTCGGATCGTTCCTGACAGCAGCCGTGAGGTGCCGTGAAGTGCCGGATCATCCCTTCGCCGTGCAGTGCATCGACCACATCGTGCTGCGAGTGCGGGAGCTGCCGCGAGCGCTGGCGTTCTACCGCGATGTGCTCGGCTGTGTGCTCGAGCGCGAGCAGCCCGAGCTCGGGCTGACCCAGCTGCGTGCCGGGCGGAGCCTCATCGATCTCGTGACGATCGACGGCCCGCTCGGGGCTGGCGAGCCGCCGGGGGCCGGCCGCAACGTCGAGCACTTCTGCCTGACGCTTGCGCCGTTTGACGAGCCACGACTCATTGCCTGGCTCGCAGCACGCGGCGTCGCGGCCGGATCACCGGCGCCACGCTATGGTGCGCAGGGTGAGGGCCGCTCGTTCTACATCGAGGATCCCGACGGCAACCACATCGAGCTCAAGGGTGCGCTGCCCGGCGAGCGGTGAGCAACGCGCAGCCCGTGCCGCGGTACACTGACCGCTGGTGCGGGTGCGCAGCCTCGGGAGAGCACCGTGAGTCTGTCGGGTAAAACACTCTTTATCACCGGTGCGAGCCGCGGCATCGGACTCGCGATCGCACTGCGCGCGGCGCAGGACGGCGCCAACGTCGCCATCGCCGCGAAGACCACCGAGCCGCACCCGAAGCTCCCCGGCACCATTCACAGCGCCGCGCGCGACGTCGAGCGTGCCGGTGGCAAGGCGCTGGCGCTGGTGGTGGACGTGCGCGATGAGGCGAGCGTTACAGCGGCGGCGCGCCAGTGCGCCGAGCACTTCGGTGGCATCGATATCTGCGTCAACAACGCCTCGGCGATCAATCTCGCGTCGATCGCCGAGATCGACATGCGTCGCTATGATCTGATCCAGCAGATCAACACCCGCGGCACCTTCGTCACCTCGCGCGCCTGTCTGCCGTATCTCAAGCAGGCGGCCAACCCGCACATTCTCGCCCTCTCGCCACCGCTCGATCTGCGACCGAAGTGGTTTGCCGGTCATCTGGCGTATTCGCTGTCCAAGTACGGCATGTCGCTCTGCATGCTCGGGCTGGCGGAGGAGTACCGCGCCGCCGGCATCGCCTGCAACGCGCTCTGGCCACGTACCATGATTGCCACCGCGGCCATCGAGTTCGCTCTCGGTGGCCCGCAGATGCTGCGCCGCTGCCGCACGCCGCAGATCGTCGCCGACGCCGCGCACGTGATCCTCAGCCGTCCGGGGCGCGAGTGCACCGGGCAGTTCTTCATCGACGACAGCGTGCTCTACGAGGCCGGAGTGCGCGACTTCGCGCCCTACAGCGTCGAGCCGGGCAGCACGCTGCTTGGCGACCTGTTCGTCGATGCGACCTCCCGCGCGCCTCCCGGTGTGCAGGTTGAGTTTCTGCGCTGAAGGCCGGCAATCGCAGCGGAGTGGACATCGTAGGGGAGCGGCCGATGGGCAACGACGTACAGAACCGCCGGATCGTGCTCGCACGCCGGCCGCAGGGCGCCCCGACCGCGGCCGACTTTCGCCTCGAGATGCAGCCGCTACCCGTGCCGGGTCCCGGGCAGGTGCTGCTGCGAACGCGTTACCTCTCGCTCGACCCGTACATGCGCGGCCGGATGAACGAGGGGCCGTCCTACGCCCCGCCGGTGGCGATCGGTGCACCGATCACCGGCCAGACGGTGAGCGTCGTCGCGGCCTCGAACGTGAGCACCTTCACCCCGGGGGAGCTGGTGCTCGCCAACTCGGGTTGGCAGGACTACGGGCTCGGCGACGGGCGCGACCTGGTGAAGATCGATCCAGCACTGCCGCAGCCATCGTACGCGCTCGGGGTGCTCGGAATGCCCGGGCTCACTGCGTACGTCGGGCTCCTCGACATCGGGCAGCCGCGGGCCGGAGACACCGTGGTCGTCGGCGCCGCCACCGGCGCGGTGGGCTCGGTCGTCGGGCAGATTGCGAAAATAAAGGGTTGCCGCGCGGTGGGCGTCGCCGGCGGTCGCGACAAGTGCGACTACGCGCGCGATGCGCTGGGGTTCGACGACTGTATCGATCACCGCGCGGCCGACTTGCCGCAGCGGCTGGCCGCGGCCTGCCCGCGCGGCATCGACGTGTACTTCGAGAGCGTCGGCGGCGCGGTGCTTGCGGCGGTGGTGCCCCTGCTCAACGTCGGGGCGCGTATCCCACTGTGCGGGCTGATCGGCTGGTACAACCTCGAGAAGCCGCCACCGGGCGGCGATCGCACCCCGCAGTTGCTCTTTACGGTGCTGCGCCAGCGTCTGAAGGTGCAGGGGTTCATCATCTTCGACCATTACCACCGCACGGCTGCATTTCTCGAGGACATGCGCGCGTGGTTGCACGAGGGACGCGTCAGGTACCGGGAGCAGGTGATCGAGGGGCTGGAGAACGCGCCGCGGGGACTCATGGGGCTGCTGCAGGGAGAGAATTTCGGCAAGCTCGTCGTGCACGTGTCCGATTGACGCTCATGAACGACAGCGTCAGGGTCTCCTGGGTCTTCGACGTCATCTCGCCGTTCGCTTACCTGGCGTTTCCGCGCCTCGGCGAGCTGCCGCGCGGCGTGCAGCTCGAGTTCGTGCCGGTGCTGCTCGCGGGGCTGCTCGAGCGCTTCGGACAGTTGGGACCTGCGGAGATCGCCTCCAAGCGGCGCTTCACCTACCGCTTCGCTCTGTGGCGCGCGCGCCGACTCGGGATGGCGATGCGGCTGCCGCCCGCACATCCGTTCAACCCGCTCGCGGCGCTGCGGTTGATCATCGCCGCCGGCAGCGACCGGCGCGCTGTCGGTGCGGTGCTCGATGCGGTGTTTCGCGACGGTCGGAACGTGAGCGACCCGGCCGTCATTGCCGATCTCGCGCACGAGCTCGGCGTCGCCGATCCGCAGGCGGCGCTCGCAACCCCGGCAATCAAGCAGCGCCTGCGCGAGAACACCGAGTGGGCTGCCGCGCGCGGCATCTTCGGCGTGCCGACCCTGGTGGTCGGTGAGGAGTTCTTCTGGGGTCACGACGCGGTGGACATGGCGCTCGAGTACCTCGACGATCCGCAGGGCTTCGAGGATGCGTCGATGCGGACTGTGGACCATCTCCCCGTCGGGGTAGAGCGTCAGAGATAGCCGTCACACGTTGGCGGGGGAGGCATCTCGGTGTGGCGGATCATGCTCTGCGGGCTCCTCGTGGTCTTCGCGGTCGCGTGCACCGGCGCGGCGCATGCGGCGGCGGGGACGGGGGACGGCCCTGCCTCGGGCACGCCACCCGTGCGCGCGATCACCGCCTTCGTCGAGCTCGATGCGGCGCGCTACGAGGAACAGTTTGGGCAGGCCGCCGCCCGACTGCACGAGGCGCAAGCGGTGTTCGAGCAGGGGGGCTTCAGCGTGCAGACGCTGCGCATCACCACGCAGCCCTTCATGGCGTACCTCGGCGCCCTCGACCGCAGCCGCGCGCTCGCGCTCCTCGAGCGCCTCGAGGAGCTCGGCAAAACCAACAACGTTCTGGTGAACATCGGGCCGGCGGTCCTCGATGACCATCCGGACCCCCAGGCGCTCGAGATTCTCGCCGCGGTGCACGGTCGCGGCAGCCAGCTCAATGCCAGCATGATCATCGCTGCCGCGGACGGCATTCACTGGCACACGGTGCGTGCCGCCGCCCACCACGTCTGGCAGGTTGCCGCCACGAGTCCGAGGAGCCAGGGTACGTTCAGCTTCGCGGCGACCGCGATGCTCTCCCAGGGGGCGCCCTTCTTTCCGGGCTCCTGGCACCAGGGCAACGGCGGGCGCTTCTCGGTAGGGCTGCAGTCGGCGAGCGTCGTCACCGCGGTGTTCGCCAGGACTCACGGAGACGCGCCGCGTGCCATCAGCGAGCTCGCCGCAACGCTCGGCGGCTACGCGCAGCGCGTCGAACGGCTCGCGCGGCAGGTCGAGGCGCGCAGCGGCTGGGAGTACTGGGGCTTCGACAGCACACCCGCACCGATGAAGGACGATTCGATCGGGGTGGCGATGGAAGCCTTCGAGCCGTCGGCCCTCGGCTCGCCCGGCTCGCTCACCGCGGCGTACGTGATCACCGAGGCGCAGCGGCATATCCCCGGTGTCCGCGTCGGCTATGCCGGGCTCATGCTGCCGGTGCTCGAGGACGCGCGGATCGCTCAGCGCTGGAGCGAAGGGGTCATCGGCATCGATACGCTCCTCGCCTACTCGGCGGTGTGCGGCACGGGGCTCGACACCGTGCCGCTACCCGGAGACGTCACCGAGGCGCAGCTCACGCGCATCATCGGTGATGTCGCCGTGCTCGCTTTCAAGTGGCACAAGCCGCTCACGGCGCGGCTGCAGCCGGTGCACGGGCGCAGCGCCGGGGAGATGAGCGCGTTCGATGATCCTTACCTGGTGAACGCGAAGCTGCAGCCGCTGCGCTGACGGGACCCTTACGCACGAGCCGCCCGGCGATCTCGTTCCGGCGTCGCGCGGGCTCGACGAGCCTGGGCATGGGTCGCTAACGGCTCGCTAGTGCGCCGGCGCGCCGGCGCCATCGTTCGGCTCCAGCCCGACGTCCGCCGCCGCCGCGCGCCGCCGCTCGTGCTCGAGATCGATCGAGCGGCAGGCGAGGAGGTAAACACCGGCGGCCACCGGGAGCCCCACCATCATGGCAATGTCGGCACCGCCGAGCGCCCGCGCCACGGGTCCGGTGTAGATCGAGGTGCTGAAGAACGGAATCATCACGACGAAGCCGACCAGGTAGGCGATGAGACCGCGCCAGTTCCAGTGGCCGTACATTCCGGCCGGGTTGAAGATCTCGCGGATCGAGTAGTGTCCCTTGCGCACCAGGTAGAAGTCGACCAGGTTGATCGCCGTCCACGGCGTGAACAGGTACAGGAGCAGCGCCAGATAGTCCTCGAAACGATTGACGAAGTCGGTCGATGAGATCACGGCGATCGCGCAGCTCGCGAGAAAGGCCACCAGCAGGCTCACCAGGCGCTTACCCGCGGTGCAGGCGAGCGGCCTCACGGTGTCGGCGACGCTCAACAGCGTCAGTGATGCGCCGTAGAAGTTGAGCGCGGATATCGTGACGAGGCCGAGCAGCGCGGCGAACAGCAGCACCTTGCCGAAACCCGGCAGCACCGCATCGGCCGCACCTTCCATGGCGGCGGCCACATCGAGCTTCGGCGCCGCCGCCGCGGCCACGGTGCCGACCAGCATCATCCACGCCCCGCCGACGAATGCGCCGAGATAGGTCCACCAGAACGATTCACGCACGCCGACGTCGCGCGGCAGATAGCGCGAGTAGTCTGACACGTAGATCGACCAGCTCAGCTGGTAGGCGGCGGCGGCGAAGAGCTCCGCGAGGAACGGCACCGTGCGAAAGCCGTGCGCGTCCCACTGGGCCGCGGGAAATTTGAGCTGGAACAGGGCACCCACGGAGAACACCGTCAGCATCGCGATCATCATGTAGGCGAAGCCGCGCTGCGCCAGGTGGATCTTGTCGTAGCCGACCGCGGCCAGCACCACCGCAAGGAGCGCAAACAGCACCATCGCAGTCGCGGAGGTCGCAGCGACGGCGGGCGTCAGCTGGTGCAGCGCCTGTGCCGCCAGCACCTGGTTGAAGGCGTTGTAGCCGATGTAGGCGACCAGGGCGACCCCCCACACCAGCAATGCCCCGGTATAGCCGAATTGCGGCCGCGACTGGATCATCTGCGGCAAGCCAAGCTGCGGGCCCTGGGTCGAGTGGAAGGCCATGAAGAAGGTGCCGAGCAGGCAGCCGAGCACCACAGCCACGCACGTCCACAGCAGTGTGCCGCCGAGGGTGATGCCGAGCGCGCCGACCGCGAGGGTCGCGAGGTGCGCATCGCCCGAGAACCACACCGGCCACAGGTGCCAGACCTTGCCGTGCCGCTCGGCGAGCGGCACGTAGTCGATCGAGCGCGTTTCGATGAACGTGCCGCGTCCCATGTTCGACCGCCCGCGTCGGGCGAATGTTATGAGGTCGCCATTATGAACGCGCGGCGCACCGCGGCCGCACCTCGTAACCGGGCACTTTCGGCTCGTCGTCGACGATCTGCGCCGGGAATCCTTCGCCAAGCACCTGCAGGCCGCAAGCGTCCTCGAGTCGCCGGATGATGTTCGGCGAGAGCTCGCGGGCGCCGTAGCGGCGGGCGCCGTCGCGGAAGATCTCGAGCACCAGCGGCGACAGCTCGAGCGGCACCCGATGCTGTCGCGCCAGGGTGTCGAACAGCCCGACGTCCTTGATGACGAGGTCCATGGTGAAGTTGATGTCGCGGCTGCCGTTGAGGATGACCTGCGACTCGGTCTCGTGCACGAACGAGTTGCCCGAGGAGATGCGGATCGCCTCGTAGGCGGTGTTCAGGTCGAGTCCCGCCGCCTTCGCCACCGTGAGTGCCTCGGCAAGCGCGATGAGGTGCACGGTGCAGAGGTAGTTGGTGAGAACCTTGAGCTGCGAGGCGGTGCCGAGCGGACCGGTGTGGAGGATGCGCTGGCCGAGGATCGCCAGTACCGGCAGCACGCGCTCGAAGGCCGAGCGCGTGCCCCCGGCGAAGATGGAGATGTTGCCCGTGGCGGCGCGGTGGCAGCCGCCCGACACCGGGCAGTCCATTGCCGCGGCGCCGCGCTCCGCCACTCGCGCTGCGAGTCGTGTGACCTCGGCGTAGTCGGTGGTACTCATCTCGAGCCAGATCTTGCCGGGCGCAAGTCCCGCGAGCAGCCCGTCGGCAGCCTCCATGACCTCAGCGCACACGGCGGGGGAGGGCAGGCAGGTGATCACGAGGTCGGTGCGCGCGGCGAGCTCGCGCGGTGAGGCCGCTGCATGCGCCCCGCGCGCCACGAATGCCGCGACCCGCGCGGCATCGAGGTCGCGGACCGTGAGATCGACGCCGTGGCGCTGCAGGTTGCCGGCGAGCTGGCCGCCGACGTTGCCAAGGCCAATGAAGCCGATGCGCATGTTGTTCATGCCGATGACGCCTCCCTCATCGATGCGTAAGCGACCCGCCGGCGCGGCACGACCCCGACCAAGCCTGCGTTGCCCCGCAAAAATGCCCGGGCCGCCCGCGGCGGTCAAACGAAGCGTGCCACTCAACCGCTCGCGCGCGTGCGCGGGTATTCTTGGCGGGATATGAAGCAAATCGCGCCGGTCGACACGCTGCCCGCACGCGAACCGGGCTCCGGCCGCATATACGTACTGATCGACACGCCCGCTGGCAGCCGCAACAAGTACAAGTACGATGCTGACCTCGGCGTATTTCGCATCAGTCGCGTGCTGCCGGTCGGCATGCAGTTCCCCTACGACTTTGGCTCGATCCCGCAGACGCGCGCAGCGGACGGCGATCCGCTCGATGTACTGGTGCTCGGGCTTGCGCCGAGCTTTCCGGGCTGTCTCGTCACGGCGCGCCTCGTGGGTGTCCTGCGCGCACAGCAGCGCGAGGCGGGGCGCACCATCCGCAATGACCGTCTGATTGCGGTCGGCGAGACGCCGGTGAATCGCGCGCGCCTTCGGCAGCTGCGCGAGCTCGATCCGGACCGTCTGCGTGACATCGAGCACTTCTTCGAGTCGTACAACCGCCGCCAGGGGCGGGAGTTCCGCATCACGGGTCGCGGCAGTCCTCGCGCGGCGCATCTCGTGCTCGAGCACGGACTGCGGGCCTTCGCCCGCCGTCGCGGGGCCTGAGTGCCCTGTAACGATGGCCGATCACCGCAGCGGCGCGTCGTGGACACGGCGCGGGGGATGCGTCAGGGCGGTGGGTGAGGCCCGGGCTCAGCGCTCGGGCCGTGGTGTCGCAGCCGAAGGCGCTGCGGGCGTCGTTGCCGTCGCGCCCGGCGTCGGCAGGCTGGGAGCAGCGGCCGTCGCCGCGGGTCGAGCGGCGTTGGCGTCGCCGTCCGGCGCCGCGCCGGGTGGCGTGCATGGCGTGGCGGGAAAATCACGCGTCGCGGCATAGGTGCCAGTCTCCAGGCGCTGGCAGGTCGCCGTCGCCGTGCTCTGCGCACGCTGCTGCTCGCCGCTCGTGCGCACCCAGCGGATACTCACCCAGAGCCGACCCGTCCCCGGTCCACAGGCGGCGTCGTTCGCCAGCTGCAGCAGGTTGTCCTGGTAGCACCCCACCACCGGCAGTGACTGCTTGTCCGGGCTCAGCGTGCTCCAGGGCACGGTGCAGGCGGGGCGAAAGCCGTGGGTGGCGTCGCCCGACAGGAGCGGCAGCGGGCGTTCGGACATGCGTGGCCCGAGAATGCGGTTGTCGGGCACCTGGCAGGCGTTCTGGCCAGTGGAGGGGCTGGTGGGCTGATCGGCCGACGCCCCGCTCAGGCAGCCCGCCACGCTCGCCAATAGCACCATGAGCGGGGTCTTCATGTGGAGTGTCCGCCGGCCGTGCGCGCCGCGTACAGCTCATCGATGCGCCGGCCGAATTCGAGAATTGCCGTGTGGGCGAGGAAGAAGCCGAAGGCAGCGAAGGAGAAGTAGCCGAGCCAGTCACCCGGCGGCAGCCGCAGCCAGCGGTAGCCCACCCAGACCGCCCCGACGATCACCGCGAGCGACAGACACATGGCTGCGAGGTACAAGAGCAACCCACGCAGGCGCTCACGGATCTCGCTACCGCGTGCCACGCGCAGTTCGATGATTATGACAGTTACAATCGCCGTCGCCACCGCGATGAGCTGCAGATCGCGGTAGGTCGCCATGAGCAGCAGCAGCACCGTCGCCACGATGATCCACACCGGCGTCGGAAAGCGGGCAAAGAAGGGCGCGATCCAGCCACGCGCCGCCGGGGAGATCTCGAAGGGGCTCAGCCCGAGCGGCCGCACCCCGTGCAGCCACTGCTGTCGCCACAGGAAAATCGCGGCCAGCAGCCACAGCACCAGCAGATCGCAACAATAGAACGCGATCTTCGGTGTGCGGTACTCCTTGCGCACCTTGGGGCGTCCGTCGAATGCGAGCAGGTTCTGCAGGGCGACGGCGTGGTAGTACACCCCGGGCAGCAGCGTATGCAACGGCGTGGTGACCAGATCGGCGCTGCCGCGGAAGTTCCCACCGACCATGAAAAATGCGCCGTCGCTGAGGGTGAACAGCCGCTCGGCACTGAGCGTCGGGTCCTCCGCAGGATTGAGCAGCACCCTGGCGAACAACGTGGCCACCGGCGGGCAGCGGGACTCGCGGGGCAGGGCCGGCTTGTTGAGAATCGCCCGCAGCGGCGAGACGGTCTCGACGCACGAGCCCGCCGCCCAGCGCTGATTGAAAGGGTCGCCCGTAGGCGACCAGGCGAGCTCGAAGCCGGCGTTGGCGGGCATCGCGTCGGTGAGGCGCGTAACGCACCCCTTGGGCGCCGGCGTCGCGTCACAGTACATGCGCACGGCGGCGCTGGTGATGCCCTCGCCCGGGGCCTGGCGATCGTCGCGCTGCTCGAAGGGATAGTGGCGGCCGACGAAGTCGCTGTCGTCGGCTTGCCGCTGCACGGACACCGGCGTGAACACCCGATCGACCGATAGGGGAGTGCCGCTGGCGTCGAGGCACGCAGCGGCCTGCAGGGTCGCGAGGTCTCCAGGCTGCGTCACCGCGAGGTACAGCGCGGTGCCCCCGGCGCGCAGCCGCGCAGCGACGCCGAGCAGGTCGCAGATATCCGCCCGGGGCGCAGGATCGATCAGCAGAAAGTCGAGCAGGATGCCGCGCGGCCGCAACACTTCGAGTTCGGCGAGAAGCTGTGCGTGAAACTCTACGGGCGCCGGCCAGCGTGCCCCGCGCAGCGCCAACGCCTCCTCGTCGATCATCACCACCACGACGTGCGGGGCGGCGGCTCTGCCCGGTGCGGGGGCGCGCGGCCGCGGGTACAGCCACGCCTCATCACCGAACCATGCGTACACCAGGTCTTGCGAGTAGCGCTTGCTCGGGCTGGCCGTTCCTACAAGGTTGAAGTTCAGGAAGAAAAGTGCAACCGCGGCGAGCAGCAGACTGTGTAGCGCGCCACGCACCAGGCGCGGGCGCGCCTCGCGCACCCGGCGGCCGAGACCCCCGGCGCCTCCCATTGACATGACTTGATGCTGTCGTATGCTGGAGCGCGAAAGCAAGTACGCCCGAATTCTGGCAGCGGCGGCGGGCGTGCGCTAACGATAAATTCCGCCCGGAAGCAGAACAGAGACGAACGGTTTGCGGTGCGCCGGGGGGCCACCTCAGACCTGGAGTTCGCGCCATGCAACAGCCTCATCGCACCGGCCGCGCCGACCTGTTACCGTCCGTGTGGCTGCTGCCCCTGTTGCTGCTCACAGCCGCCGCGCGCGTAGCGGCGGCCGATGAGCCGCCGCCGACCATCGTCGACAGCCAGAGCATCGTCCGCAGCCTCAGCGCTCCGGCCGTCAGCACGCGCGGCTTCGAAGTCGCCGCGAAAGTCCCCGCGGGAAGCGAGGCTTCCGGCGGCGGCCAGCGAATCACCCTCGACATCCGCTTCGCCAGCGACAGCGACCAGCTGACGGCGGCCGCGCAGGCGCAGCTCGCGCAGCTCGGCAACGCGCTCAGCTCGCCCGAGCTCGCACACAGCCGCTTCCTGATCGCGGGCCACACGAGCGCCACGGGCTCGGCGGAGCATAACCAGCGACTCTCCGAGGCACGGGCGCGATCGGTGCGCAGTTATCTGCTCGAGCGCTTCCACATCGCTCCCGGGCGCATCGAGGCGACCGGCTACGGCTCGTCACATCCGCTGCCGAACTTCCCGCCCGGCGCGCTGCAGCAGCGGCGCGTCGAGATCAGCACCTTGCCGTCCACTTCCTGAGGGAGCTTCAGATGAGGACCCGGACACGACTACTGAGCGCATTCGCGGCCGCCGCATCGCTCGTGGCATCTGCCGCCGACGCGAGTCCGAGGGCGCTGCTCATCGGCGTCGGCGACGTGCGCAGCGCCCCGCTTCCGGCGATCGACGTCGATATCGACAACATGAGAAAAGTCGCCACCATCATCGGGTTCAAGCCCGACGAGATCAAGGTGCTTTACGACGAACAGGCGACCTACGCGAATGTCCGCCAGGCACTCGCGACCTGGGTGCACGACGGGGTCGGTGCCAACGACAAGGTGCTGATCTACTTCAGCGGCCACGGAACGCGCGTGGCGGATGCGCAGAGTGCCAACGGCCAGGACGATGCACTGGTGATGCACGACGTGCTCCTCCAGGGCCACGGTCAGGTCAAGAATGTCCTGCTCGGACGTGACTTGGGCGCGGCGATTGCCAAGATTCCGAGCCACGAAGTGCTGGTGCTGGTGGATGCCTGTCACAGCGGCTCGGCCACCCGCGACATCCAGCTCGGCAATCTGAGCCTCGGCACCTCCGTCGCGGTGACGCGCTTTTTCTCATACCCGGGTATGCCCGAAGCCGTGCCGGCGGGGACCGCGACGCGCGGCTTCACGGTGGCGCGTGCCATGGACACCCCGGCCGGTTCGGAGAACTACGCGGCGCTCTCGGCGGCGCGCGATGACGAGCTGGCCACCGGCACCGAGAACGGCGGCATGTTCACGCTCGGCGTGACCGGCGCGATCCAGGATGCCGCTCGCGACGGCAAGCATCCGACGGTCGAGGATCTGCGCCAGGCGGCGACGCAATACATCGCGCTGCACCTCAAGGAAGGGGACCGCAGCCATCCCGTGGCCGACGGCAATCCACGCCTGATTCGCGGCGAGCTGGCGCTGATCCCGCTCAAGGACGGTCAGGGACCGACCTGGCAGTCGCTCGTGGCGCTCGCGGGCAAGGGGCAGCCGGTGCTCAAGATCGTTGCCGGCAACGGACAGCAGATCCGTGTCGGTGATCGGATCGTGCTCGAGGTGGCGGTGCCGCGCGAGGGCTATCTCAACGTCGTCACCGTGGACAGCCAGGACCGCGCGACGGTCCTCTACCCGAACAAGTACAACACCGCAAACGAAGTCAAGGCTGGGGCGTTCCGCTTCCCGACGCCGCAGATGAATTTCGTGGTGCGCGCTGCGGAGCCCACCGGTCCGTCGCTGGTGGTCGCCTTCCTCACGGACAAGAAGGTCAACCTCCTCGACCTCGGGGTCGAGGGGCGCGATGCCGCCGGCAAGATGCAACAGGCATTCACCGAGGTGAACTCGCGGGCCACACGCGCGCTGGTCGTGGACGCGCGCGAGGACCAGATTGCGGCCGGCACGCTTACGGTGCGCGTCGATGCGAAAACGCAGTGAAGGATGCAGTGTATGTCAGCGAAGCATTCGTGGCTCGTGGTCCTCGGCGCACTGCTCGTGGCCTCGCTCGCTGGCGCCGCCCAGGGCGGCTTCCAGCTGCTTTCCACCGGCGAGTACCAATCTGAGCTCGCGGCGCGCGCCGCCCCCGGGGCGACGTACGTCACGCGCGGCGCCGACTTCAATGCGCCGACCATTACCGTCGTCAAGCCCGATCACAGCGCCCCCATCAAGCCGCCGGTGGACATCGACGTGGAGTTCAAACCGTCGCAGGGCTCGACCGTCAACGTGAGCTCGCTGAAGATCCTGTACGGGTTCCTCAAGCTCGACATCACGGATCGCATCCTCAAGGCGCCGGGCGTGCAGGTGTCTGCCGCGGGCCTCCAGGCGAATGGCGCGCAGTTGCCGAGCGGCAGTCACAAACTGCTGATCGAGATCGCCGACAACCTCGGGCGCGTGGGGCGCCAGCCCGTCGAGTTCACCGTGCAGCAGTAGGGCACCGTCATGGGCAAACGACCGGCGCCGGCGCGCGTGCCTCACTGGCTGGCGTCGCTATGGCTGCTGCTCGCCGCACAGGGTGCGACGGCTGACGATCGGGCACCCGTCACCCTCGCACCGACCCGGGCCGTGCTGCTGCTGATTGCCGGGCCTGAGGCGTCGCAGACGCTCGCCCAGCAGCGGCCGGCGACGATCGACCCGGCGAGCAAACCGGAAGCGGAGCTGCTGCGCCAGTGTGCCAATGACGAGAGCCAGCGGCCGACGCGCAGTTTCCTCTTCACATTCATTACCCAGGGTTGGCGCGTGCTGCTGCACCCGATGGCCGTCAGTGTTCACGACGAGTTGCTGAAGTACGCCAAGGTCTCCGATGGCACGGCGAGCGGCGACTACTACCAGGGCGGTGACCCGTCGACCAGGGCGCCGCTCAACGCCCGCATCAGCTGCCTGCGCTTCATGCGCCTCTCGGGCGACTCCGACAACGCGGAAGTGGCACTCGACTTCGTCGCCGATGTGCGCCTCGATGCGGCGCGCGATGCGATCCGACTGCGCCCGCTGCGCCTGTTCATCAGCCAGGGCGGCGCCAAGAGCGCTGATGGTCACTACTCGGTGGCGATCGCGGTGCGCGCGAGCGCGGTATGGCGCGACGAGGTTGCCGGTCATCAGGGACAGCTCTTCGAGGAGACGCTCGTCACCGAAAGCGTCAACCTCAAATCCGGATCGTTTCTCAAGTACTACCCCACCGATGCCGCGAGCGGCACGCGCGTGCCGATCGTGCCGGTCTCCTTCGGCGCGGATCGCAGCCGCGATTTTGGCAACGCAGAGTTCGGAGTGCGCGTGGCCGAGATCGGCACGCCGCCGGCTACTTTGAAGCTGCTCGCTGACATGCTGCCCGATCCCAACGAGAAGGTGAGTCAGCTGCTGATTGCCGCCGCCCTCGCCGGACTCCCATGAGGAGCTGTCGGGGAGTGCCCCGTCGGACACTCGCGCACGTGCTCGCCGCCGGGCCTGCCGTGCCGCCGGTGAGGCGCGCCGCGCTGCCGGTGCTCCTCAGTGGCTGCCTGGCGCTGTTCCTGACAGGCTGCGCGCGCACACCCGAGGAGAGCCCGAGTCCCGTCACGCAGCCCGCCGTGAGCGGGCAGGCCGGGCACCGGCTCGCGCTCGTGATCGGCAACGACTCCTACCAGCATGCCGCGGTCCTGCACAACGCTCGTGCCGATGCCCGCGCGGTGGCCGCGGTGCTGAAGAGCCTCGGCTTCACGGTAACCCTCAAGCAGGACGTGACGTACGAGCAGATGAAGGAGGCGATGCGCGCCTTCAAGGGGGACGTGTCCGGCGGCGATGAGGTGGTGTTCTACTACTCCGGCCACGGCGTGCAGTTGGGCGGAAGCAACTACCTGATTGCCGTGGACCTCGTCCCGCAGAGCGAGGCGCAGGTGGCGGACGACTCGGTGGGGCTGCAGCGCATGCTCGACGACCTGAGCGAGCAGAAGGCGCGCTTCGCACTGGCCATCATCGATGCCTGTCGGGACGATCCGTTCAAGGGCACCGGCCGTGCCATCGGCAAGCGCGGGCTGGCGATGCAGAGCGCGAGCGGACAGATGGTGATGTATTCCGCCGGTGCCGGACAGGAGGCGCTCGACCGACTCGGCGCGAATGACCATGATCCGAACGGCGTGTTCACGCGCGTCCTGATCAAGGAGATCAGGAGGCCGGGCGTCAGCGCCAATCAACTGCTGAAGAACGTCTCGTCACAGGTGATAGAGCTCGCCAGGAGCGTCAACCACGTGCAGGTGCCGGCGCTCTACGACGAGTCCATCGGCGATTACTACTTCGTGCCGCCCGGCCAGGCGGCCGTCGCGCAGGCGCCCCCGAGCAGCGCCGCCGTACCGACGCCGGCGGCCGCGGCGACGGCCACGCCGATCCACGTCGCGACTGCCGATGAGCTCGAGCAGGAGTACTGGGATCGCATCAGGGACAGCACGGATGCTGCGGATTTCCGCGACTACGAGAAGCAATTCCCTGGCGGGCCGCACGCGGCGGAGGCGGCACTCGAGGTGCGTCGCCTGACTCGCTCCGCCGCAAAAAGCACCCCGGTCGCCGCTCCCGGGTCCGCGGCCGCAGTTGCTGCGGCGGCACCCGTGACACGCGCCGCCCCGCTCGCCACAGCGGCTGGCAGCGCCGGCGTTCCGCCGCCGTCCACGACCGCCGTCGCGCCGGGATCCTATGCGGGCTATACGACCGACAGCTCGTATCCCGGGATGAAGGTTCTCGGTCGGCTCATGCTGGCGAGCAGTGGTGAGTTCGAGTATCACGGCGAGAGCGGGGCGGTGCTGCACGGTACGCTCGATCTCTCCCGGCCCGATGACGTCTCCGGCCGGGCGATGGTGCGCCTGCCCAACGGCAGCTCCACGGGCGTCATGATTCGCGGCAAGATCACCGGCGGGAAACTCGTGGCCCGCTACCAGGACGGCTGGCGGGACAGCGGCGACATTGTCTTCGACTTCAGCAATCCCCTATAGCTGATTCGGCCTTACGTCGAAGGCGCGCCAGATGCGCAGCACCGCGCGCTGGGAAATGCCGAGCGCCGAGGCAAGCCGGCGGCTGCTCCAGCGTTCGGCATCCGGCGGCTGCTCGTGCAGCGTCTTGGCGAGCACCGCCTCGACCAGCTCATCGCTGATCGAGCGTGGCGCACCCGAGCGCGGCTGATCGAGCAGCCCGCGTACGCGCTCGGCGACGAAGCGTTGTCGCCATTTGCAGACTGTCTGCACGGTTATGCCCAGCCGTCGCGCAACTTCGCGATTGGAGCGTCCCTGCCGGCAGTGCAGAACGATGCGTGCGCGCAATGCCAGGGAGCGGCCGATTCGACGCTGACTGCGCGCCCAATTCCGCAGCTGGCGCTGCTCCTCGGCGCTCAAGGTGATCGGCGAAAGGCGCGAACGACGCTGCATCGGCAACTCTCTGTTACAAAATCTCAGTGCGCGCAGGCATGGAAGCTGCCATTCGATCACGTAATGCGCAATTCATTCAAAGAATTTCTGACTCAGTGTGAACCAACACTTGTGTGCTAAATCACGTTTTTCGCCGGCGATTGTGCGGATCCGGCGCTTTATGACACACGTCTCGAAGGCGCGACACATCGACACGGGCTGAAGCTGCAGGTAAACCGCCAACGCTTGCTTGCAATGTGAGCGCATTGCCGCTCGCCAACGGGGAGGGACTTCTATGTGTACGTTCGGCGCCGCTAGCCGGCGCATTCTCCGCGCATCAAAGTGGTGGCTTCCGTTGAGTCTCGCCGTGCTCGCACCGGCCGCAGTGCTCGCCCAGGCGAAGGATCCGGGCGTGCGTCAGGCGGCGACCGACGGCGGCCCGCCGGTGGCGCTCGCCGGCCTCAGCGCGAACGAGATGCCGTACTTCCTGGATGGCGTTGACCGCTTTAAGGAGCTCGACATGGTTTCGGGCGGCACGGGGCCTGGACAGGGCAACGGACTCGGACCGCGCTTCAACTCGAACCAGTGCTCTGGCTGCCACTCGCAGCCCTACGTCGGCGGCTCGAGCCCCGCGAAGAACCCGCTGTTCACCGTCTACAACGCCGAGGGGGCGACTAACCAGATGCCGTGGTTCGAGGCGCTGAACGGGCCGATCCGCGAGGCGCGCTTCGTGCAGCAGAATGGCGTACCCGATGGCGGCGTGCACAACCTGTTCGTCGTCACGGGACGCACCGATCTCACCGGCACCTGCAACATCACGCAGCCGTCCTTCCTGCCGGCCGGCAATCCGGTGACCGGGCGCGGCGGCAATCCGAATGTCGTGTTCCGTATTCCAACGCCGGTACTCGGTGGGGGACTCATCGAGGCGATTCCCGACTCGACGATCCTCGCCAATGCCCAGGCAAACTCGGACGTCAAGCAACGCCACGGCGTGCACGGTCATCCGAACGCCGTGCAGGGCGGTACCGTGAACCGCAGCGCCAACGACGGCACGATCACGCGCTTTGGCTGGAAGGCGCAGAACAAGTCCCTACTCATGTTTGCGGGCGAGGCCTACAACGTCGAGATGGGCATCTCGAACCAGCTCTTCCCGCAGGAGCGCGACGAGACCCCCGGCTGTCAGGGCGGCGACACGACCCCGAACGATACCGACAACTTCCCGCCGCCGGGACAACCCGTAGTGACGACGGCGGTGCTCTCGGACGTCGAGGGCTTCGCCAACTTCATGAGGATGCTGGCGCCGCCGGCGCCGGCGGCACCGACCGCCTCGACCCAGCACGGCAGCGCGCTATTCACCAGCACCGGCTGCGCGCTCTGCCATACGCCGACGATGATGACGGGGAAGGCGATCGCGAGCGGCTCGTACATCAGCCCGAGCGCGGCGCTGTCGAATCAGCCGGCCAACCTGTTCTCCGATCTGCTCGTGCATCACATGGGAGTCGGTCTCGCCGACGGCATCACCCAGGGGGCGGCGGGGCCGGACGAGTTCCGTACCGCGCCGCTGTGGGGCGTCGGCCAGCGCGTGTTCTTCCTGCATGACGGCCGCACCAGCGACCTGGTGCAGGCGATCCGCCAGCACGCCAGCCCCGGGAGCGAAGCGAATCTGGTGGTGATGAACTTCCTCGGACTGAGTCCGCAGGATCAGCAGGACCTGCTGAACTTCCTGCGTTCGCTCTAGGGAGCGTCGGAGAGGAGCCCGGGGTCAGGAACCCTGATCCCAGTCTTCCTCCATCTTGCGGCGCATAGCCGCATCAGGGAGCCGGCCCCGGCCGGCTCCCTGATTGTCTTCCAGATGACTGACCTTGGTTGAGCCGGGTATCGCGCAGGTCACGGCCGGATGTGAGACGACGTACTTGAGGAAGTACTGCGCCCAGCTCGTCACGTCGATATCCGCCGCCCACGCCGGGAGCTCGCGGCCGGCAGCCTGCGCAAAGAGCGACGAGCGTCCGAACGGCAGGTTGACGAGCACTGCGAGCTTGCGCTCGAGCGCCAGCGGCAACACCGCCGCGGCCGCATCGCGGTTGCCGAGCGAGTAGTCGACCTGGATGAAATCGAGCGGGCAGCTGCGCATCACGGCGAGCAGCTCCTGGTGCTGGCTGACGCGCGAGGTGGTGACGCCGACATAGCGGATGCGTTTCGCCTGCTTCCACTCCTGCAGCAAGGGGACGAGCGTCGCAACACCGTTGAGATTGTGAACCTGCAGCAGGTCGAGGCGCTCAGTTCTCAGCCGCCGGAGCGAGCGCTCGAAGCTCTCCGCGCCGACCGCGCCGGAGGAGCCGCCGGTGGCGACCAGCTTGCTGGCGAGGAACATTCGCTCGCGTAGCCCGAGGCTCTCGAGTGCATCGCCGATCAGCGCCTCGCTGTCGCCGTAGGCCGCGGCGGTATCGATCACCGAGCCATGCAGCTCGCTCATACGTCGGATCTCGGCGCGGATCTCGGCGCGATCCGCGGCGCGGAACGCATCGGTGCCAAGGCCGATGACCGGGAGCCGTTCGCCGCTCGCCGGTATCGCCTTGGTGATCAGCCGACCCGTGGCCGGCTCGCCGGCCGCGCGCAGACAGCCGCCGAGCAGCGTACCGGCCGTCGCGCCGGCGCCGGCGGCGACAAACACGCGCCGCGACAGGGGCGGAGGGCTGAACCGTGACACGGAGTGCTCGCGCGCGCGGCGACTGCTGGCGCTCAGCTGCCGCTCAGTGTCGACACGATCCCATACCTGGCAGTCGAGGAGGCCCCGGCGACCGCCATGAGCAGCTGCGCCGGCGACTGCGCCGTGTTGAGCGTTGCCAGCCCGGTGAACTGCACGCCATTCAGCACCGCAGCGCTTCCCGTGCAACTCGCGTAGCTGTAGGCGACCTCGTAGACGTTGTGCGAGCTGTCATTGGTCGAGACCGAGCCGTTGAGCACGCAGCCGTTGGACGCCGACTGGCTGGTCATGACGCCGCTGCCACTGATCGAGAGCACCGCGCCGCCCAGTGGGTCGTTGGAGTTGTCGGTGTAATTGCCGCTGACGGCGCCGGTCGACGAGGCATTGTTGGCGATGCTCGCGTAGCTCAGCGACCAGCTGCCGCTGATCGCGGTGTTGCCGTCGGTAGTAAACATGAGGCTCGCGCTCATCGTGCTCGCGGTCATCACGCTGCCATTCAGCGTGCCGATACCGTGGCTCGAGCCGTCGGCGAAGGTCGTGGGGAAACCGCTGTAGCCGTCCACGGCCACAGCCAGTGTGTTGGATGAGACATCGGCCGTGCCGGTGAACTCAACGCCGTCGCTGCGAATGAAGGTCGCCTGACCCGCGGCGTTGATGATCGCGGTCACGGTGAGTCCGCTCGTCGCGTCGCTGCCGCTCCATACGCCGGTCGCCGAGGCGTTGGTCGTGCTGCTCGAGCCGCTGCCCGAGCCGGTGTCGGTCGAGTTGCAGCCGGCGGCGAGTGCCGCGGCGATGCCGAGCGCGCCGCTCAGACTGAGAAAAGATGCGTGCATCAGTGCCCGTGCTCCCGGAAGTCCGTTCCGCGCCGCGCATTTAAGCACGACGCCGGGGCGGCCGATGTTACCGCGAGTAACGGACTCTTGCGATCAGTGCGCCGCTGCGCGCGCGCCCGGTGCCGGCCCGTTCAGGCATAGCGTCGCCGCGACAGGCGCTGGCTGCTGAGGGCGAGCAGCCACCACAAGGCGTGAAACACCAGCCACACCGCCACCGCGAACAGCAGCGCAAACACGATCCCCTCGCCCGAGAGCGCGAACGTCGGCACCCAGTCAGCGAACGTCGCGCGCGCCAGCCCGGCGTCGGTGTGCACTGTCAGGTAGGCGACCTGTTGGTAGAGATTGCCGTGCAGGGCATCGACTGCGCTCTGCAGTTGGTGCACGGTGGCGACCAGTGAGCGGATCACACCGCCCTCGGCATAGAATTTCGGGTCGCTGCTGCTCAGGTGGTAGTCGATGAGCTTGTCGATGTCGCCCTGATAGAACTGGTCGGCGAGTTTCTGCCACGGCTCGAGATCGAGCCGCGCCTGATCGAGCCGGCCGCCGAGGCGCTGACGATACTGGGCGATGAATCCCGGCACCAGGCCGCCCGCCACCACCGCGCACACGAGCAGCAGCCGGTCGAGCAGGCCTCGCAGAAAGTACATCGTCACGGGAGCTCGCAAGTCGCCGTTGGAGTAGCTGCCGCGGCGTCCGACGTTTCGCCACTGCAGCATCGAGCCCCCTTGTAAACGTGCACGGCAGGCAGTTCAAGAGCCGGACGGGCGCGCTGTGCTGCAGGCCCGGACAAAGCCCGCGCCGGCGCCCGCAGTTGGACGTAGCGCGCAGTTTCCCCACCCCTCCGAGAACTGCGTCACGCCCAGGTATTTTTTGCTGGCCCGGCCGGCACTTTAGCCTCAAATTCTGCCTGGCCCCTGACCACGGGCTGCGGCCACCAACAAGCCGGCCGGCGCGAATAGCAAGCAGTTACCGGTGTGGACACGCGAGTAGTCACCAACCCATCGACCCCGTGCCGGGCCACATCGCGCTGGGTCGACATGCTGCTCCTCGCGCTGGTGATGTACGCCATCACCGGCACCGCCTGGATGCTCACGGGCTTCGGCGGCCCGCAGGTCACCCACTACGTCGGGCTCCTCTCGGATGCTCCGGCAGCCCTCGTCAGCGTCATCGTGCTCGGCGCCGCTGCGGCCCGTACCGGGCGCGGGGCACTGCGCAGGGCGTGGGTGTGCCTGACGATCGCGCTGTCGCTGTACCTCGGCGGCGTGGTGATCGGTACCGTGTCGTGGTTGCAGGGCTTCGATCCGTTTCCGGGGCCGGCCGACGTCTTCTATTGCGCGTTCTACGTGGCGCTCGCGGCAGCGGCGTTCTCGCTGATACGCGCGGCGGCGGTGCGGGTGCCGTGGATCCAGCTGTCGCTCGACGCCACGATCTTCGCGGTAGGTTTCGGCGCGTTCTTCTGGTTCCTGGTGATTCGCCCCGCGGCACAGCACGCCGAGATGGACCTGCTCAAGGAAGTGCTCAGCCAGGCGTACGTCGCCCTCGACTGCGTGCTGCTGCTCATGCTCGGCGTGCTGCTGCTCACCGGCACCGGCAGCGGCGGGGGCTGGCGAATTCCGGTGCTGCTGCTCAGCGGCTTTGCCACCATGTTTCTCGGCGACATCCTCTGGTCGCTCGCCAAGGTCCGGGGCTATTACCTGCCCGGTCAGTTTCAGGACGTGCTGTACCTGTGCTGCTACGTGCCGCTCGCCGCGGCCGGCCGCGAGCAGAT
>Ga0335080_10001633_pt1 | contig 22101 bp, 24 predicted proteins | sample Lox_Sample_34_FD_206720 | JGI IMG/M metagenome (GOLD analysis project Ga0335080, IMG submission 206720) | Soil microbial communities from Loxahatchee National Wildlife Refuge, Florida, United States - Lox_Sample_3.4 | ecosystem: Environmental > Terrestrial > Soil > Wetlands | place: USA...
GAGGGTTTGGGGGTGCAGGGCATCGGCCATGTCGATGCTTTCCCACCAGTCGGGTTGGAAGGAGCGATAGACGACGTATCGAGCCTGGGGGAGAGTGCCGACCACGTCGAGGATATGAGAGAGGGGGACGCCGGTCCATTCGGCGATGTACGACCAGCCCTCTTCGCAGGCCAGGTGGGTGATTTGGGTGCGGCGGGGAAAGCTTTTGAGCTCGTCGACGGAGAAGGCGGCCGGGCGGGCGACCATTCCGTCGACGGCGAGACGCCAGGCAGCGAACGAGCCCTGCTGGAGACGCTTGAAGTCGTCGCCGAGGGGGGACACTTCATTGGCGAACGGCGGTTTGGAGATTTGACCGGCAGAGAACTCGCGCGCCAGGGAGTGGCGGGTGAGCAATCGCTGGGCGGCGTAGGTCAGGGTCTCGCCCGGGCCGTAGAGGCCGCCGGCATCGGGCGGGATGAGTCCATAGCGGCGCGCCAGGGCGGCGGCGACGGCGAGTCCGGAGGCGCCGGCGGTGGTGGCGAGACCGGCGGTGATGAGTTGGCGTCGGGAGAGTTTACTCATGTGCGCTCCTCAGGGGTGGGTGGGCGGCCGGTGATCATGGCGCGAACCCGGGCGCGGAGTCCGGAACGCCAGACCATTGCGAGGTGGACCAGAAGGAAGACGACCAGGGCTATGGAGATGAAGAAGTGCAGAGTGCGCGCGGATTGCTGGCCGCCCCAGACGGTGACCGCGGGAGGAAAGGCGGAGGCGATGGCCGGAGACATGGCCAGGCCTGTCCAGATCACGAGGGGGAAGAGGACGAAGATCACGAGCAGGTAGGCGAGCCGCTGAAGCACGTTATACGACCATGCGTCCGCGGCGGCGGAACGGCTGCGCAGGTGGCTGGCGATGACGGCGGAGATTTCCCGAAGGGAGAGGCGGGCGGGAAGCAGGTTCCGGCGGAAGTGCCCGCTGAGGATTCCGAAGACGACGTAGAGGAAGCCGGTGAGGACGGCGACCCAGGCCGATTGGAAATGGAGGTAGCGGCTCCAGCCGTTCTGGTCAGGGAGCACGTAGCCATAGCCCGTGGGGACGGTGGCCCGGGAGGCGGGAATGGGCAGTTTGAATAGGGGTGGAGACAATACGTTTCCGGCTTCGCCCCAGTAGAAGCGCGGGTGGGAGATGAGAATTTCGATTCCGCTGAGGAGGAGGGCGAGGAAGGCCAGGGTCGTGATCCAGTGCGTGAGGCGGACGATGGCCGCGTGCCGCGGGCGAGGGGCCGCGAGCGGGGCGGCGGAGGCGGGCACCGCGCCGTAGGTGGAATCGGCCATTGCGGAATTGTATCAATGGAGGGGACGGGCTGCACTAGAGGGCATGGATATGTGTGGACGGGGGGGCGTCACCCAGGCACAACTTCTTCAGGTATTCTGGTGTTTAAGATAGTCATGTCTCAAATCTCTTCGCGCAAGTTCTCTGCCCGTGGACCAGACACCAATGAGGCATGGTGCGGCGAGGAAACCATCTGCTTGTACGGGTGGGATTCACGGAGCCAGACCTGGCATGGCCCTAACGCGCTAGGGCCGGGCGCCGGACCTGACCGGCGTTTGCTCCAGTCGCTTCGGGCCGCGCCGGGAAATTCGTGGTACGGAGCGGTGAGCTGCGGCTCAGCGGGCGAACGCGCAACGCGATTTTTCGTGCTGGTGCACGACCTTTCGGATTGTGCCGTGGCGTCCATCTACTGCGACGAATCGAAGGCGGGGCCGGCGGAGATCGTGGCGGTGGTGCCGGCGAGCCGGCGGGCCCGGCTGCGCGAGGAGTTCGCCTTCGAGTTTCTGGCGTTCGCGCGATTTTTGGGGGCGCTCGGCGCCGGCGACGAAGTCCAGGTACACGATGCCATCGCGGCCGCCTGCACGGAACACCGCGATGCGAGGGCGGTGGTGTTCTCGATGAGCAGCGGAATCTGGCCCCGCGACCTCGATCCCGTGCTCTCGTGCTGCGTGGAGAAGATCGCGATCACGTTGTGCGAGTGGCTCAAGGGGCCGGGTCTGTCCTAGAATGGAAAGAACTCGGCGAAGAGGAAAGACCCCTCGGAGAGGTTCGCTCGAAACGGAAGCCGGCGCACCCGGCAGGCCCCAGTAGAGCGGAACGCGCGGCGCAGCGACAGCGCGCCAATTGAGCGCCGGCCGCCGGGCCGGAAGCTGGATGGCACCGCCGCAGAACGTGGTTCCAGCAAGTTGCCCTCGGGAGGATTTGCATGGCCACGACTACAACCACGGCGCGCCGGATCTTTATCGAAGAGCTTGGCGATTTCATATCCGGACCGGTTCGGATCAGGGGCTGGATCTACCGGCTGCGCGTCCTCGGCAAGACCACGTTTGTCATTCTGCGCGATTGCAGCGGCGAGGCGCAGTGCGTGACGGCCACGGAGGATTTTCGGGAGCACCTCAAAGTGGAGGACGTGGTCGAGATCCGGGGGAGCGTGCGGCGCGAGCCGCGCGCGAAGGCGGGAATCGAAGTGGAGATCGCGGAGATTCGGCTACTCAACCGGGCGTCTCAGAACCTGCCGTTCCTTTCGGCGGCGAGCGTGGACGGCGTCGGACTGGAGACTCTGATTCAATACCGGCCGCTGGCGCTGAGGACGGAGGCGGTGGGGGATGTATTCCGGGTGCAGGCGGGCCTGCTGGCGGCGTTTCGGGACGCGCTGAACCGGCGGCGGTTCACGGAGATCGTGACGTCGAAGATCGTGGGCGGGGGCACGGAAGGCGGATCGAATCTTTTCGAAATCCGGTATTTCGAGCGGGCGGCGTACCTGGCCCAGAGCCCGCAGTTTTATAAAGAACACGGCGTCGCGGGATTCGAGCGCGTTTACGAGACGGGGCATGTGTATCGCGCGGAGCCGCACGCCTCGAGCCGGCACCTGACGGAGTACTACTCGCTCGACGTCGAGTTCGGATTCATCGACGGGCCGGAGGACGTGATCCAGTTCGAGCGGGAACTGCTGACCGACATGTTCGAGAATCTTAATCTGCGGTTCGGCAGCGTATTGGATAAGTACCGCACGGAACCGCTGCCTTCGATGCTGGGAGTGCCGTGCTGGGAGTTCGGGGAGTGCCTGGAGATGCTGCGGAGCGAATTCGGGCGAGGAGATCTCACCGACGATCTCGACCCGGAAGCGGAGCGGCAGCTTTGCGAGCGGGCGCGGCGGGAGACGGGAATTCCCGCGGTGTTCGTGCTGGGCTTCCCGTTGGCGGCGCGGCCGTTCTACACGGCGCCGAGAGGATCGGCGGGCGCGGCGGGGAGCTTCGACCTGCTGTTCCAGGGGATCGAGATCACGACGGGCGGGCAGCGCCTGCACCAGAGGCAGGACCTGGAGGCGGCACTGCGCTCGCGCGCGATCGACCCGGCGAACTTCGAAAGCCACCTGGCGATGTTCGACCTGGGGATGCCGCCGCACGGCGGGTTCGCGATCGGACTGGAGCGGCTGACGTGCCAGGCAATGAACCTGGCCAACGTGAGGCAGGCGGTGCTGTACCCGCGGGACCGGTATAAGATCACGCCGTAGGGTACCCTGGATAGATGCGGATGGCTTCAACCTGCGTGGTGCTGGTGTGTGCGATGGCGGGCGCCGTGCGAGCGGCGGATGAAGGAGTCGATTGGCTGGGCGATTACCGGCAGGCGCTGCGGCTGGCGAAAGAGACGCACAAGCCGCTGTTCGTCGAGTTCCGGTGCGAGGCTTGAATTTCCGGGCGCGTTTTTGACGCACAGGTTGTGCTGTCACCGAAAGATTCGCCGCTGGGAAAACTGCTCGAGCAATACGTGTGCGTCCGCATCACGCGGATGGACGACGTGGACGTGGGGCTGTTCGACCGCGATTGGAACAACGCGGTCTACTTCTTCGCGCTGAACGCGGAAGAGCAGATCTACTTCCGCTACGGCGGGCGCGATTCGGCATCGCCCGACACGTATCTCGACCTGCACAGCCTGGAGGCGGCGCTGGGCGATGGGCTGGGCATGCACCGGCGGTATCTGGGGGGCGAACTGAAACTGCCGCCGCGGCCGCAGGCGTTCTTTCCGAGGCAGATTCCGTTGCTGGCGCAGCGCACGTTCGCGCAGCGGCAGTGCGTGGAGTGCCACCTGATCGGCGATTTTCAAAATATCCAGCGGGAGCAGGCGGGCACGCTGGACAAGTTGACGCACCTCTACCGGTCGCCGGATATCAAGACCATCGGCATCTTTCTGGATGTGCCCAAGGGGCTGGTGGTGAAGGAGGCTCGGGACGCGGCACAGGCGGCGGGGATGAAGGCGGGCGATCGGATCACCGCGCTGGACGGCGCCGCGGTGGCGACGTTCGGCGACCTGCAATACCGCTACGACAAGGTGGACCGGAAGGCGGACAAGATCCGCATCGCGGTCGATCGCGGCGGAAGCGCGGTCGAGCTAACTGTAGGGTTGCCGCCGCGATGGTGGTGGACGGATCTGCGATTCCGGCAATCGAGCGTGGACCCGCGGCTGGATTTCGAGGACCGCGCGCTGACGGGCGAGGAGAAGCGCAGGCTCGGGCTGCCGCCGGACGGGTTTGCGAGCCAGGTGAAGCACGTGGCCGAGTTAGCCAGGGCGTTGAAGACGCACGAGCTGCGGGTGGGGGACGTCATCGCGGCGGTGAACGGCGTGGAGCGCGACGAGCAGGCCAACACGGCGGAGCTGTATCTGAAGCTGAACGTGAAGGCCGGGGACTCGGCTATGCTGGATGTGATCCGGGACGGGCAGCGGATGAAGATGCAACTCAACACTCACATTTTGAGTTTTCGCAAATGAGACGGCTGCGCAGCGGGGTACTGATGCTGGCGATCGCGTGGGGCGTGCGCGCGGGGGAGTGGAGCGCGCCGGTGGAAGTGCGCCACGACGAGGAAGTGGCGGTCGCGTATCGCGCGCGGGTGGACGGGCCGTGGCTGGTGGTGCGCGCCACGCTGGGGCCGGGCTGGCACACATTCGCCATGGACAACAAGCGGCGCTCGGACGAGAAGCTGGCCGGCAAGAAGGCGCTGAGCGTCGACAAGCCGACCGAGATCACCGCGGTCGCCGGGCTGGAGTTTGCGGGTGAGTGGCATCAATCGCCGCCCAAGGATTTTTCGCACCCCGAATTGCGGTGGTTCAGTTGGGGCTTCGAGCACGAGGCGGTGTTTGCGGTCAAACTGCGGCATCCTCCGGACACGATGGGGCGGCTGGAGGTGCGCGGGCAGGCGTGCACCGAGACGGTGTGCAAGAACATCGACGTGTCGCTGGCGGTGCCGGCGGGCGGCGGCGCGGCGACTGAAATCAACGTGAAGGACCTGGTGCCGGTTCGGTAGCGGCCGGAGCGCCTGAAGGGCGTGTGTTACAGTTCGGGGGTGAAACCGCGGGACCGCGATTCCGGCTCGCACCTCGTTCGCGCGGGGGCGTGGACGGTGGCGTTGTTCTACGCATTCTGGCTGCTTCGGTGGTCGGTGCGGCCCGCGCATTTTTTTTTCGCCGACGACTGGGACTGGCTGTACCGGGCGGCGCTGTTCCCGCTGCGCGAACAGCTCACGTTTTTGCCCCGTTACGTGATGAACGACCGGCCGCTGGGCGCGCTGGCGATCCGCGCGATGTACCGCATTTCCGGACTCAACGCCACCCCGTTCTACTGGATGTGCCTCATCCTGCATGGGATCAACATGACCTTGCTATTGGCGCTGGGGCGCCGGCTGATGCGGTCCTGGTGGGCGGCGGCGGCCGTGGCGGCGGCGTTCGGCGCCTGGTCGGCAGCGATCGAGGGGGCCACATGGATCGCGGACATCTTCGACGTGCTGGGGGACACGCTGATTCTGGCGGTGCTATTGACGTTTGCTTCGAGGCGGCCGTGGGTGCGCGCGATCAGCGTGGCGCTGTTCTACCTGGCGCTACGGACCAAGGAGGCGGCGATCGTGCTGCCGGCCATGCTGACGGTGATGGTGGCGGTGACCAACCCACGTGAGCGGTGGCTAGGGGAGGCGAAGCGATCGCTCTGGCCGCACGTGCTGCTGGCCCTGTTTTTTGCGGCGATCTACGTGCCGATGCTGGCGGAGCACCAGCGGGTGGAGAGCGTAAGCAATCCGTACCGCATGGTGTTCACGCCGCGGGCATTTTTCGAAGGACTGTATTTTTATGTTTCGAGCATGTTGTATGGCGGGCCGTGGCCGGTGGGGCGGCTGATCCGGTGGTCGGTGGCGATGGCGGCGCTGGTCGCTGGTGTGGGTTGGCGCGCACGGGCGACGCTGGCGGGGATCGCGGGGTTCGTGATTTTTCTGAGTCCCATCATTTTCATGGCGCACCAGAGGCAGGTGCTGTACCTGTACATTCCGGCGGGATTTTTCGCGCTGGCCCTGGGCGGCGCGGCGGAAGAGGCGGCGGCGCGCCTGCCGGTGGAGGAGAACAGGCGGGAGCGCGCCGCAGTGGCGATGATTCTGCTCTGCCTGGTAGCGCTGCCGCATCGGGCGAACATGAGGAAGAGGGCGGAGTGGCAGTTGGAGCACACGGCCCGCGCACGCCTGGACCTGGCGGCGTTCCGCGCGGCGGTTCCCGCGCTGCGGCCGAACGCGCGAGTGGCGCTGATCGGGTTTCCGGAGGATTATCACGTGTTCCAGACGCCGGGGTGCTCGGTTCTGAAGGTGGTGTACGGCGTGGACCCGGTGCGGTGCGAGTTTGTGACGGACGGCGCGGGAGCGGATGCGGTGGTGGTGTGGCGGAAGGAAGGAGTGGAGGTCACGGCCGTCGGTAAGTGATTTTGCCGTCACTTCGCGAGCGGGAGTTTCATAGTCACTCGGCGGGGGCGTTGTAACCGAGGCGCCAGTGGGCTTGCAGCTTGGGGAGGCCGCGTGGCGGGACGACCTTGACTGTGATGCGGTGGTACTTGCCGTCGCGCACCTGGTTTTTGGGGGAGTAGGCGAGGATATAGCGATTGCGCAGCTCGATGCCGATCTTCTTGGCGACGTCGGGGAGCTCCACGGGGACGGCCTCGAACAGGCGTCCTCCGGTCTGCTCGGAGATGTGGCGCAGCAGGCCGGGGCCGCCGGCTTCCTCGGGCGAGTTGCCGCCGCCGAAGACGCCGATGGAGTAGATGAGCACGTCGCTCTCGCGAACCAGGTTGGTGACCTCGCGCTGGCTGTAGCGGCTGTGATTGTCGCCGCCGTCGGTGATGAGCAGCAGGGCCTTCTTGTTCTTCTTCGAATTCTTCATTTCGTGGAGCGCGAGGTAGATGGCGTCGAGGAGCGCGGTGGAGCCGTGGGAGCGGGAGAAGGTGAGCTGGTTTTCGATGGTGCCGGTGTCGTGGGTGAGGGAGACGCGGAGGTGCGGTGCATCGTCGAATTCGACCAGGAAGAACTCGTCCTCGGGATTGGAGATGCGGAAGAACTGCGCGGCGGCCAGGCGGGAGGTGACCAGCTTGGCGCCCATGCTGCCGCTGGTATCGAAGACGAGGCCGACGGCGACGGGCTCGTCGTCCATGGCGAACTGGGTGATCTGCTGTTCGACGTTGTCTTCGAAGACGCGGAAGTTTTCTTTTTCGAGGCCGGAGACGGGGCGGCTCAGGGGGTCGTTCACGGTGACGGGGACGAGGATGAGGGTGGTCTCGACCCGGATGTTGGCGCTGGGGGCGGGAGACTGCTGGGGGGTCTTGGACCCCAGCTTAGGGCGCTGGGGGATCGTGACCTGCGCCGCCGCGAGGGTGAGGGAGAGAGTCGCGGAGATGAGGCGGGCGGCGATCATCAAGGTCCAACGGTATTGTACTCCGGGGAATCGCCTCGCTACGCGAGGTACGCGCCACCCAGGTCGTGGAGGTGGCGGTAGACCATGGCGACGGGGAGGCCCATTACGTTGAAGTAGCAGCCCTCGATGCGCTCGACGAACTTGGACGCAAGGCCCTGGATGGCGTAGGCGCCGGCTTTGTCCATGGGCTCGCCGCTGGCGACGTAGGCATCGATTTCGGCTTCGGAGAGAGGGGCGAACCAGACGGCGGTGGAAGCGTGGTCGCAGAGGAGCTCGGGGCCGCGGCGGAGACAGATGCCGGTGAGCACTTCGTGGCGGCGGCCGGAGAGGAGGGCGAGCATGCGGCGGGCGTCGGCGGCGTCGACGGGCTTGGCGAGGAGTTCGCCGTGGGAGACGACCGTGGTGTCCGCGGCGAGGACGATCTCGTCCGGGGCGGCATCGACGGCCAGGGCCTTGTCGCGGGCGAGGCGGCGCACGTACGGACCGGGGCGCTCGGCTTCGAGCGGGGACTCGTCGACTTCCGCCGGGCGGACGACGAATTCGATACCTGCCTGGCGGAGAATCTCGGCGCGCCGCGGCGACTGCGATGCAAGAACGAGCATGTTCATCCTTCCTCGATGGCGGCAGTCAGCTCGGTCACCGCGATGCGGGGCAAGGGTTTCCAGAAGCCGAGGGCCAGCGAGATGGTCAAGAGTTGGACAGCGACAATCAAGGCGACGCAGGCGGGCCAGCCGCCATGCGTCCAGGTGAAGCCGGGGATGGCCGAGCCGCCGCTGCCGCCCAGGTAGTAGAACGTGACGTAGAGGCCGACCGCGGAGGCGCGCGATTCGGTCGCGGCGCTGCCGACGTAGCTCGATCCGGCGGAGTTGGCGATGAAGACTCCGGTGCAGGCCAGCGTCAGGCCGGCCATGACGAGCGGGAGGCTGTGGATCAGCGTGAGCAGGATGCCGGTGGCGCCCGCGGAGAAGGCCGCGACCAGGGCGAAGCGGTGGCCGAAGCGGTCGATGGCGCGGCCGGCTACCGGGGTGATCATGGCGCCCACCAGGTAGACGACGAAGAGCAGGCCGAGCGCGGCGGTGCTCAGATGGAACGGGGGAGCGGCGAGATAGAAATTGATGTAGGTGAAGGTGGCGAGGAGGGTAAACATCACACAGAAGCCGACGGCGTAGGTAGCGACGAGGCGGGGATTGCGGATATGCCGCAGGATGGGAGCGGCGGCGGACCCGGTGTGGAGGACGCGGGTGAAGCGGCGGCCGGCGGGCAGCCAGGCGCGGATAGCGATGGCCCCGGCGAGGTTGAGAGCACCGAGAGCGACGAACGACCATCGCCATCCAATGTGGGCGGCGACGATGGCGGCCAGGGCGCGTCCGGTGAATCCGCCGATGACGGTGCCGGTGACGTAGGCGGCGGTGGCGGCGCCGGCGCCGATGTCCCACTCTTCGTTGATATAGGCGATGATGACGGCGAAGATGCCAGGAGTGAAGACGCCCTGGAGGAATCGCCAGAAGATGAGCTGCCAGTAGCCGGTGGCGGTGGCGGCGAGCAGGGTGGGCGCGGCGAGCAGGAAGGCCGCGGGGACGATGACGCGTTTGCGGCCGAAGCGGTCGGCGACGAAGCCGGCGAGGGGCGCGGAGAGCGCCACCGCCAAGGTAGAGGCGGTGACGACCAGGCTGATGCGGGCCGGCGAGACGCCGAACTCGCGGGCCAGCATGGGCAGGAGCGGCTGCGGCGCGAACAATGCCAGGAACGCACAGAATCCTGCGAAGACGACGGCGAGCGTGCGCTGTGGCATAAAATTAATAATGCCCCAAAACAGCGACGAGTTTTACCGGATACAGAAATTGCCGCCCTACGTGTTTGCCGTCATCAACGAGATGCGGGCAAAGGCACGGGCGGCGCAGATCGACGTGATCGATCTGGGGATGGGGAATCCGGACGGCGCAACGCCGCGAGTGGTCGTGAGCAAGCTGGTGGAGGCCGCGCGCAACGCGCGCAATCACCGTTACTCGCAATCGCGCGGCATTCCGAGGCTGCGTGAAGAGATTAGCAAGCGGTACAAGGGCCATTACGGAGTCGATCTCGACCCCGACAAGGAAGCGATTGTCACGATCGGCGCGAAGGACGCGCTGGCACACCTGCTGTTTGCCGTGGTGGGACCGGACGACGCGGTGGTGTCGCCGAACCCGGCGTATCCGATTCACCAGTACGGCGTGCTGATGGCGGAGGGACACGCGTGCATGCTGCCGATGCCGAACGCGGCGACGTTTCTGAACCGGCTGGAGGACCTGTACCGCAACTCGACCAGGAAGCCGAAGCTGCTATTGATTTCCTTTCCGCACAATCCCACGACGACGTGCGTGGACCTGGATTTCATGAAGGAGATTGTCGCGCTGGCGCGGCATCACGGCACGCTGGTGGTCCACGATTTCGCGTATGCCGACCTCGGGTTCGACGGCTATCGGCCGCCCAGCATCCTGGAGGTGGAAGGCGCGAAGGAGGTCGCGGTAGAGATTTTCTCGATGTCCAAGAGCTACAACATGGCGGGCTGGCGCGTGGGCTTTTGTCTGGGTAACGCCAAGATGATCGCGGCGCTGGCGCGCATCAAGAGCTACCTGGACTACGGCGTGTTTCAACCGATCCAGATTGCGAGCATCATCGCGCTCAGGGAGTGCGAGGAGGAGCCGAAGAAGATCTGCGCCACGTACCAGAAGCGGCGCGACGTGCTGGTGAACGGCCTGAAGCGCGCGGGATGGGCGGTGGAGAAGCCGCGCGGGTCGATGTTCCTGTGGGCGCCGCTGCCGGAGCGGTTCCGGGAGCTGGGCTCGCTGGAGTTTTCCAAGCTGCTGTTGGAGAAGGCGCTGGTGGCGGTATCGCCGGGGGTCGGGTTCGGACCGTTGGGCGAGGGTCACGTGCGGTTCGCGCTGGTGGAGAACGAGCAACGGATCCGGCAGGCGACGCGGGCGATCGGGGCGTTCTTGAAGGAGTAGCGGGCTCAGCGTCTATGCGGGCTGAACCCCGCTCTGGGAGAGCGTGTTCATAATGATGTCCATGGGATTCAACGTGCTGCTGTTCCCTGCCCCGCTCGATTGAAAAGCCGAGAAAAGCTGGCTCAACGGGTTGGTGCTCGAAGCGTCCGAGCCCGAGGACGCCTCGGCGTGGTGATGGTGATGGCCATGACCATGGTGTGTGGCACCCATTGCCTGGGCGAGGTCCTGAATCTTCGGGAGCTGGCCGCTTTTGGAGGCATCGCTGAAATCGGCGGAAAGCTGCGCGAGCTGGGTGGCGGCGGTAGTGTTGCCGTTGGCCTGCGCGGTCTGGGAAGCGCTTTGCAGGTTGCCGGCGATCTGCTGAGTGACCTGCTGGTATTTCGCGGGATCGGACTGCTGGAGCTGCTGCAGCGTGGTGAGCATCTGCGCGAACGGCGAGAGCGAGCTGCTGTCCGCCTGAGAGGCCGGAGAGAGGGTGGAACTCGCGGAGGAGGCGGTTCCCTGAAGCGCGGAGCCGAGAACCGACTGAATGTAACTTGCTGTGAGACTGTTTACGGGCGTCATGCCCATTTCATCGACGGCCGTTCCGGGGGCTGTATGGCTCTTTTGAGGGATTCTACTGCACCTGGTACGAGATGCTGAGGTCGATGGTTTTCGGCGGATAGCAGGCCTTGTTGCTGCACGCCTGGTATCGCAGCTTTCCAGCGGCAATGCCGGGTCCCGCGGGTGCGTTGGCGGCAACTTTGAAGCTGGCCACGAGGTCGAAGTTGCCCATAAAGACCGAGATCGGCTTGCCGTCGGAGAAATCGAACTTCTCCATCAAGGGCTTGGGGTAGGTGACGGAGCCACCTTCGAGCGCGCCGGTGGAGGTCCAGGTCAGTTTGAGGGGGATCAGGTATTCCTCGCTGGGCGTGTTGCTGTTGACGTGGAATCCCTCGCGGATTGAAACGGGAATTTTCGTTTGCACCGCGGCGCCGCGCTTGCCGGCGATCTTCGCGGGCTCGCCGATGGTCAGGTAGCCGTTATTCTGCGCGAGGGCGGCCGTCGTTATTAAGAGTGACAGCGGGAGCAGTGCCTTGCAAAAGCTGTTCGATGCCATCCGTAAAATCTTTCTTGCTCGCCAGTCCGATGTGCACGGCGGCGATCCTTCCGTCTTTATCGATCAGGAACGTGGTGGGGAGCGCATCCACTCCGCCGTACTGGGTCGCGGTAGCGTCGGTGCCGATTACCACGCGGTAGTTGACGCCTAACTCAGCCAGGAACGGCTTGACCACTTCCCAACCCTCGTCGTCCATGGAGACGCCGAGCACGGCGAAGCCGCGGTCCTTGTTCCGGCGCTCCATTTCCATGAACCACGGGATCTCGATTTTGCAGGGGCCGCACCAGGTAGCGAAGAAATCGAGCAGAACCACCTTGCCTTTGTAGTCGGAGAGGTGGACGGTCTTGCCGTCGGCGTCCTTCAGGGCAAACTCCGGCGCCGGTTTGCGGTCCTGTTCGGCTTTGACGGAGGCAGCCTTGACGGAGCGCGAGGAGCAGGCCTGCGTCTGGATGAGACAGACGGCGAGCATGGCGGCACCGGCGGCGGCAGAGAATCGAAGTGAGGACACAGAGAGTTCCTGAAATTAATTATATCGACAAATGGCGGCCGTCAAGGTTAACACCGAACCATTGCCGGCGCCGGCGGCGCGGCGCGGCGGCAAGGGTAAACTCCGGATGACGCGCGACGCCGCTCCAGAGGCACGCCGCAGTGTCGCAGAAGGCTTCGCAGCAGTACTCGCGCCAGCGGCGGGTGCGGCGGGCGATGTCGTGCGGCGCCAGGGCGGATTTGCGCCAGTCGGCGCTCCAGCCAAGGTCGCCGCGGCGGCGGGCGCGGATTTCGGCGCGCAGGAGGGCTTCCCAGGAATGACGGATGCGGTTGCCGAGGCGGAGCCAGAGGAAGTGCGCGGTCTCGTGCACGAAGATGCGGGGGAACTCGGCGGCCGTGCAGTCGAAGGCGATGCGGCGCTCGCGGAGGAAGGCGCCGGCATGTACCGGACCCCGGCGGTCGCGGAGGTTGGATGCGGTTTGGATGCGGATGGGCGCGCCGGAGAGCGGGGGCATGCGGGCTAGAATGCGAACGGCTACGGCACGATAGCGCGGATAATCGAACAGAAACACACGCGCCTGCGGCGCGGGGCGGGCCGGGAGGCCCGCGTTACAAGGTCTCGGCGTGATGGCGGACGTCAACTCCCTTGACCAAGAATACGACGTCCTCGGCGATGTTGGTGGCATGATCGCCGATACGTTCCAGATTGCGGGCGACGAAGATCAAGCCGATCGCCGCGGGAATGATTCCCGGGTCGCGCTCCATGGTTGCGACCAGTTCGGCGTACACGGCATCGCGCAGCTTGTCCACTTCGTCATCGGCCATGAGTACAGACCGGGCCAGCGCTTCGTCGCCGTTCACGAAAGCCTCGAGGCACTTCAGGAGCATGGACTGCACCAGGGAGGCCATTCTCGGAATGTCGACCATGGGCTTGACCAGCGGATGGTGCATCAGAGAGAGCGAGCGCTCGGCGATGTGCTGCGCCAGGTCGCCGATGCGCTCCAGGTCGGTATTGATCTTGAGAGCGGAGGTCAGGAAGCGGAGATCCTTGGCCACGGGCTGGCGGAGCGCGAGCAGGCGCGTGACCATCCCGTCGATTTCCATTTCCATCTTGTTGATGCGGGGCTCGTCGCGAATCACCTGCTCGGCCAGTTCCTTGTCCTGATCGATGAGCGCGCGGATGCTCCGGCTGATGGCGGACTCCACGAGCCCGGACATCTCCAGCAGCTTGTTGTTCAGTTCCTCGAGTTCGACACTAAATACGCGCACTGCTGTATCCCCCTAAGTTTGTGGGCTATCCGAACCTTCCGGTAATGTAATCTTCCGTCTCCTTCCGCGACGGGTTTTTGAAAATCACGTCAGTCTTATCGTATTCGATCAGGCGGCCCAGCAGGAAGAAGCCGGTGAAGTCCGCGACACGAGCGGCCTGCTGCATGTTGTGGGTGACGATCACCATGGTGCACTGGTCCTTCAGGCCGAACATCAGTTCTTCGATTTTCGCGGTAGCGATGGGATCCAACGCGGAGCACGGCTCGTCGAGCAGCAGAACCTCGGGATCCACCGCCAGCGCGCGGGCAATGCACAGGCGCTGCTGCTGGCCGCCCGAGAGGGCGTAAGCCGAGTCATGCAGCTTGTCTTTCACTTCCTCCCACAGGGCCGCTCGCTGCAGGCTGCGCTCGACCTTCTCCTTGATATCTCCCCGCGAGGCCATACCGTTAATGCGCAGCCCGTACGCGATGTTGTCGAAGATCGATTTCGGGAACGGGTTGGGCCTCTGGAATACCATCCCGACCCGCCGCCGCAGGGCCGTCACGTCGATTTCGCGGACGTCTTCGTTATCCAGCAGGATCTGCCCTTCCATGCGGGCGTGGCGGATGGTGTCGTTAATGCGGTTCAGATTTCTCAGGAAGGTGGACTTGCCGCAACCCGAGGGACCGATGAGCGCCGTGATGCGGTGGGTCTTCATCTCTAGCGAGATGCTGTGCAAAGCTTGAAACGACCCGTAGAAGAAGTTGACGTTGTCGGCACGCAATTTGATATCGGTGGAATCTCGCTGAAGATCGGGCATGCGGCTCGGGCTCGCTTTGGAAACTGCGGTGAAATTCGGTGCGGTACTCATATGATTGGGTCCCTCTTACCCCCGCGGAACGGAAACACCTCGTGCCAGGACGATTCGCGCCGCGATGTTGGAAACCAGCACGAGCGCGATCAGCACCAGCCCGGCGGCCCACGCCTGACGGTGCCAGTCGTCATAAGGAGAGGTGGCGCGCATATAAATCTGAACCGGCAGTGTGGCCACGGGCTGTCTGAGACTGTCGGTCCAAAACTGGTTGTTGAATGCCGTGAAAAGCAGAGGAGCGGTCTCGCCGGCCACGCGGGCGATGCCGAGGATCATCCCGGTGAGCACACCTTTGCTGCCGGCGGGCACGACTACGGTGGCGATCATCCTCCACTTGTGCGCACCCAGGGCCAGGGCCCCCTCGCGCAGGGAGTTGGGCACCTCGCGCAGAAACTGTTCGGTCTGGCGCGTGACGATGGGGATCAGCATGATCGCGAGGCCGACGGCAGCGGCCAGCGCCGAGAAGCTCCTCATGGGCACCACGACCAAGGTCCAGGCCACGATACCGATGACGATGGAGGGGACGCCGTTCAACAGGTCGGCCACGTAGCGAACCACGCTGGCGAAGGCCTTACTCTCGTATTCCGAGAGATAGACGCCCGCCAGAAATCCGACCGGAATTCCGATCAACGCCGCCAGGCCAACGATGACGGCCGAGCCGACGATGGCGTTGGCCATGCCTCCTCCCTCTTCTCCGGGCGAGAGCGGCAGTTTCGTGAAGAAGTTCCAATCCAGCGATTTGCCGCCGTTGAACAGCAGGTAACCGAGAATGACGAAGAGGCTGGAAACCGTGATCACGGTAAAGATCCCGGTGAGGGTCAGCATCACGTTGTTGACGGCTTTACGGAAGCCCCGGCTCTTCATGCTCTCCTGGACCCCTTTCCGGTGGTGGCCAGAATCATCAGGCGCGCCAGCCCGTTCAAAATGATGGTGAGGCAGAAAAGAACGAGGCCGAGCTCGATCAGGACCCCTTTGTAAACGTCTCCGGTTGCTTCGGCGAATTCGTTGGCGATTACCGCAGCGATGGTATGACCTGGAGCGAACAGGGAGGCGTGAATCGCCGAGGAATTGCCGATGACCATGGTGACGGCCATGGTTTCACCGAGAGCGCGGGCCAGTCCGAGGAAGATCGATCCCATGATGCCCAGGCGCGCGTAAGGCACCACTACCTTCCACGTGGTTTCCCAACTGGTTGCGCCCAGCGCCAGGGCGGCCTCTCTTTGCTCGCGCGGCACGGCCAGAAGCGATTCGCGCGAGACCGAGATGATGAAGGGGAGCGTCATGATCGCCAGGATGACCCCTGCGGTGAGATAGCCCACGCCATACGCCAGCCCCTGGAACAACGGCAGGAATCCCAGTGTGGAGCGGAGGAACGGTTCAATGTACACGCGCATCAGGGGAACCAACGTGAAGATTGCGAGCAGGCCGTAAATCACGCTGGGGATGGCGGCCAGCAACTCGATCAGAAACGTGAGCGCGCTGGAGAGTCGTGGGGGCGCCAGTTCCGAGAGAAAAATCGCGGAGCCAAGCCCGAGCGGTACCGAGATCAAAAGGGCCAATACGGACGTCACCACGGTGCCGTAGATAAAGGGAAGTCCACCGAACTGTTCGGTCACCGGGTTCCACTGGCTGGAAATCAAGAATCCCCAACCGAGCTTTTCACGGGCTGGGGCCGAATCCTTCCACAGCACCGAGACAATCAGGACGGCGGCCAAAACGATGCTGGCCGCAAAAACCAGGGTGATCAGGCGGGCGATGGTGTCGCCCACCTGATCCAGAGGCCTTACCCGATGGTCGACCTGGACGCCCGTTGCCATGCTATTTACCGAACTTTATCTGTGCGATCTGCTTGACCTCTTTGTCCACTACCGATTTGGGAAGCGGCGCATAGGCGAGGTTGCTGGCCTGTTTCTGGCCATCAGTGAGCATCCACTTGAGGAACTCCACCATGACCTTGCCTTTGGCAGCATCCGGGAACTGCGATGGAATGAGCATCCAGGTAAAGGTCGAGATCGGATACGCGTTCTTCCCGGGAGCGTTGGTGATGGACACGCGAAAATCGTCCGGCATCGACTTGGCGGCACCGGCCGCCGCTTCGGTCACGCCTTCCAGGCTGGGCTTGATCCACTCCCCGGCGGAGTTCTTCACGAGCCCATAGCTCATCTTGTTCTGGATCGCGTAAATCAGCTCCACGTATCCGATAGAATTCGGAGTCTGCTTCACGAGTCCGGCCACCCCGGGATTGCCATTGCCGTTCAGGCCTTCGACGGGCCAGGCGACTTTCGAGTCGGCACCCACCTTACTCTTCCAGGCGCTGCTGACCTTGGAGAGATAGTCGGCAAAGACAAAGGTCGTGCCGCTGGCATCGGCGCGGTGAACGGGGATGATCTCTTCGGCCGGCAGTTTGCTGCCTGGATTGTCCTTGGCCAGCTTGGGATCGTTCCACTTCTTGATGTTCCCCATGAAGATGTCGACGATCACCTCGGGCGCGAACTTCAATTCGGCGGCGACGCCCGGAATGTTGTAGGTGAGCACGACGGCTCCCATGACCGTGGGGAAGTGGAGGGGCTTCACCTTCATGGCGGCGATCTGGGCATCCTTCATCGGAATGTCCGAAGCGCCGAAATCGACCGTGCCGTTGGTGAGTTGGCTGATTCCGGCCCCGGATCCGCCGCCGCCATAGTTGATTTGTACGGAAGAGTGTTGTGCGTGGTAGTCCTGAAACCACTTCTGATAGATCGGCATGGGGAAGGTCGCACCGGCCGCATTGATCTGCTGCGCACCGGCAACCGCGACGCTGGCCACCCACAGGAAACCCCAAACCATCGTCTTTCTGATTCGCATCTGGATACACCTCGATTTTGGCATTTGATTGTTACAACTCCGTTACCGACCGCACGAACTACTTCGCCGGCGGCGGAGCACCCGGCAGCGTGTAGCGAAGGTCGATATAGATGGTGTTGTCGTGCGCGGATTTCGGCTGCCCGGTGGCGACGTACCACGGGTTGCGCGTCAGGTATTCGTACTGGGCGATGAGGCTCAGCGCCCCATACCTGGGGTCCTTCCAGAACGTCTGGGTAAAGCCGATTGTGCCTTCGTTGATATTCCGGTTCTGGCCGCCCGACGAGCCGGTGTAACCGTAGCCGACGGGCTTGCCGTTGGTGTCGATGACGACGTTCTTACCTATATAGATGAGACCGTAGTAGCCCCACAGTTGGAACTTGGGACTGAGCTGGGCCTCAAAACCCTGTACCATCCCGCCGGTATGAATTGCACTCAGGCTGCCATCGGTACGGATGACGGCATCCGGAGCTTCGCCAAACAGGTAGCGGCCTACGCCATCGCTCCAGAAATTGTTGGTGACCAGGCGCACGCCCTTCACGACCTCGAAATTTCCGTTAATGGAGCCGCCGCCGGCGGCCTTGGTGTAGGTACTGAATGTATTGGGGTTGACGGTTTTGAAGGTTCTCTCGATTCCGGCCACTTCGAAGTGAACCTTGGCGCTCGGGTCGAAGGCCACTTTGCCGATGATGTCAGGATGCAGATCGGGAGTGCTCAAGTAGCTGGCTGTGCCGTTATCGAGCTGCGACCCCAGCATGGACGTGAGCGCTGCCGGGGCCACAATCTGGCCGCCTCCTCCGTATCCTCCGCCGTACTGGTTGGGATTCTCCAGCGATATGCCCATGGTGACCTTGTCGCTGGGGTGGTAGAGGAAGCGCACGCCCGGCTGGCGGGTCCAGGTAAGGCCGGCCACGTAGTTCACGTCCATCACCTGGCTGTAGAACAGGTCTGAGGGAAGCGCGGAGATGCCTTTGCGATTGGGTGTCAGCATACTCCAGCTTTGTCCGGCCAGGAACTCGAACTTGTCTTTGCGAACATCCACCCAGTAGAGGCGCAGCCGGGGCACGAAAGCGCCGTTGACAATTCCGATATTGTTGGCGCCGCTGGTGCCCAGGAAGTCAAACTCGTTGTAGCCGATGAAGTGGGCGCCCTTCCAGTCACCGTCCACGCGAAACCCGAGTCGGGAGTTCTGCGGGCTGAACCGGAATTCGGAGAGTTGTCCGGCGGTCGTGTTGACGTAGGGCACGGAGCCGAAGTTGCTCCCGATGCCGGAGCCGGTGTTCTTATCGCGCAACACCGCGGTCAGATCCATGAAGCCCACCGGGGTGATGCCGACGTCGCCGATGCGGATCTGGAGGGGCGAGGTCACGGGGGCGGCCGCCTGCGCTTGCGGCGCTGCCGGCGGCAGGGCCGGGTCGACTCTGGGAGCGGGGGCAGGAGTGGCTGGTACCGGCGGTAATACGGGGGTGGTGGAAGCAACCAGGCCCGCGGCAGGAGTGGTGTGCCGAGGCGCGGCGGCCTGGGTGGAGGCGCCGATCCCTGCCTGCTCCAACATCTTTTTCTGTTCTTCAATCGCCACGCGCAGTTGCTCGATCATCTTCTGTTGCTCGTCGAGCTGCGCTTTTAATTTTGCGATCTCCGCCGGCGGCACGGAGGCGGGCGGGGGATCGGCGGCCCAGGACGTATTCAAAAGGCCGGCCGTCATGCAGAGGAGTGCTGCGATCTTTCTGGTCGAAGGAATCATTTGCCTATCCTTGTGAAGTGAAGCCGAAGTGCGGTTAGAGACACGAATTTGAGCTACACGAATCTGCAAATCCAGAACCGGATCTTGAGCCTATCGGACGCCGGTTACATTACGATGACCGGCCCGTTAAGATTGACTACGCCGTACCGTTTCGGGGCAGCGTGACGAGAAACGACGAACCTATTCCCAGCTCGCTTTCCACGGCGACCGTGCCATCCATCTGCTCGATGGCGTGTTTTACGATGGAGAGCCCGAGGCCGGTTCCTCCGACCTGGCGCGAGCGGGCTTTGTCGACGCGGTAGAACCGCTCGAAGATTCGACAGAGATCCTCGGCGGGAATTCCGATTCCGGTATCGGAGATTCGGATCTCGACCGGATTGCCGGGCCGGTCGTTCACGCGCACGGTCACGCGCCCGCTGGGCTTATTGAATTTGACCGCGTTGTCGAGCAGATTGACCAGGGCCTGCTCCAGCCGGATTCCGTAGCCCATGAGGTGCAGATCGGGGCAGGGCTCGGCCGTGACCTGCACGTCCATGAGCCTGGCGGCGGGCTCCACGGCGCGTACGGCGCTGCACAGAACGTCGCGCAGCGAGATGGGGCCGGGCTGCGCGCCATGGCCGCCGGACTCGAGCTCGGAAAGCGTCAGCAGGTCGGCCGCGATGTTGTTCAGGCGGATGCTGTTGGCTTGGATGATCTCGACGAATTTGCGGCGGTTTTCGCGATCTTCGAGACCGCCCTCCAACAGGGTTTCGGCATAACCGCGGATGGTGGCCAGCGGCGTGCGCATCTCGTGCGACACGTTGGCGATGAAATCCCGCTTCACGCGCTCCAGCCGCTCGCTGGGAGTGACGTCGTGCAGAATCGCGATGGCTCCCTTGCTGGAGCCGCAAGCCAGCGGCACCGCCGTGACGTCGTAGGAGCGCATGTCGGCCGTCGACAGCTGGAGCCGGCGCCGGGCCGTCTCGCCGGACTCCAGCACCTGGGTGAGAATCCCGTGAATGACCGGATCGCGGGCGACGCGGACGAGCGGCATGCCCTCGGCGGCGCGGTGGCCCCCCACGAGCAAGATAAACGCTTCGTTACAGAAGGTAATATTGAGGCGCGCATCCACTGCCAGCACGGCGTCGGTCATGCTGGCGAGGATGGCTTCGCGGCGCATCAGCTCGATGCCCAGGCGGTTGACGAGTTCTTCGATCTGCGGAGCGACGCGCGCCAGCGAGCGCGCCAGCAGGCCCAGCTCGTCGTCAGTGGCCTTCAGAAGCGGCTGGGGAAGGCCCTGGCTAAGCAGGCGGTCGACAAATTCGGTGAGGCGGTTGATGCGGCCGGCGAAGGACCGGCCGGCCAGCCAGCAAACCAGTGCGAAGACCGTTCCGGCCAGCAGCGAGGACAGACGGATCACGGGGTTCGCCGTCGTAAGCTGAATCACGATGATAGGCGGGGCGGCGGCAGCAATCCCGATCAGCACAGCCTTACGGGTGAGCGAATCCGCCATAGAACTCTGCCCAATCTTAGCATGCAAGGCGCGATGCACCGCGCGTGCGCGGCGCTACCGTGCGGCTATCGCCGACGTCTCTTCGGCGAGAAGGGTCCTGGCGTACCGGGCGAGCTCGGCGGGAGAGAGAGTAATCAGGTCCTTTTCCATGTCCTCGCCCGTTTCGACCAGGTGCAGCAGGTGCAGGGCGGCGATTCGCGAGCACCACGGATCGTCGAACGGGCGGCCGACTTCCTCGCTCACGCGGCGCAGGTCGGCGTGCGGGATGGCGATGGTCTTTTCCGCGGGGGCGCCGTCTTCGTCGATGAGGACGAACTTGACGTCAACGGTGTCGGCGTGGCGCAGCGAGATCGCGGTTTGCAGCCACTTGAACAGCACCTGGTACTTGCGGCCGAAGGGATCGGGGCCGGCCGGGAAGTCGCGGAAATTGATCATCGGACCCATTTTACAATGAGGGTTAACCACCCGCTCTTATGCTTGTCGCTCAACTCGTGGCACCGCGCGAATTCCGCCTGACGGAGTTGCCGATCGAAGATCCCGGACCCGGCGAGGTCCAGGTACAGGTGGGCGCCGTCGGCGTCTGCGGAAGCGATCTGCATTCCTACACCGAGGGAGGCGTCGGCGACACGCCGTGCGAGTATCCCATGGTGCTGGGCCACGAGCCTGCGGGAACCGTGGTCAAGACCGGCGCGGGCGTTTCCGGATGGTCGTTGGGAGACCGCGCGGCTCTGGAGCCGGCGCTGTACTGCTACCACTGCGAATATTGCATGAGCGGGCGGCACAACATTTGCGCCAATATTCGTTTTCTGAGCACGCCCGGCAATCCGGGGTTTTTCCGAGAGCGGGTGAACCTGCCGGTATCGAACCTGGTAGCGATTCCGCCGGATCTTTCGCTGGAAGCGGCGACACTGGTCGAGCCGCTGGCGATCGCGCTGCACTCGCTGAAATTCGTCGAGGTGCAGCCCGGGGACAGCGTCGCAGTGTTCGGGGCCGGTCCCATCGGGCTGGTGACCATCGCCGCGCTGAAGGCCGCGGGCGCGGGCCAAATCCTGGCCGTCGAGCCGGTGGCGCACCGGCGGGAGATGGCGTGCGAGATGGGCGCGCATGAAGCGCTGGACCCGAACCAGGTCGATGCCGCGCGGCAGATCGTCGCCGAGACGGGCGGGCGCGGCGTGGATTGCGCGGTCGATTGTGCTGCCAAGGAGCACACGACGAACCAGGCGATCCGCGCGGCGCGCAACGGCGGAAGGGTGGTGCTGACGGGGATCCACTCGGATGTGTTCGTGCCGTTTGAAGTTTCGCCGATGCGCCGCAAGGAGCTGGCGATCTTCAACGTGCGCCGCTCCAACCACGAAACGCACCGGGCGCTGGAGATGCTGGTGCACCGGCTGGAATGGTTCGCACCGCTGGTGACTCACAAGCGCCCCCTGGGCCAGATTGCCGAGGCGTTCCGGATTACGGAGCAGTATGCGGACGGAGTCGGAAAGATGGTGGTAGCGTAGGGCGGGCCTGGAGCCCCGCGTTACGCTCGGGCCGGGTCGGGGCGCTCGGTCTCGACGCCCAGCTCGGCGAAGGCCGCGCGGGCTTGCTTCG
>Ga0335080_10001634_pt1 | contig 22094 bp, 21 predicted proteins | sample Lox_Sample_34_FD_206720 | JGI IMG/M metagenome (GOLD analysis project Ga0335080, IMG submission 206720) | Soil microbial communities from Loxahatchee National Wildlife Refuge, Florida, United States - Lox_Sample_3.4 | ecosystem: Environmental > Terrestrial > Soil > Wetlands | place: USA...
CAGATTGTTGCGGGCCTTGAAGAATTCTGGGCGCAGCAGCAGCACGAGTGACGGGGATGAGCGGCGCAACTGTCAAACCATTCGTCATTCAGCCGTCAAGTGGGGGCCTCATCCGCCCGAAATGTCTGTTGGCGGACATTCCTGAAGATTTTTACACCCAGCCGCTCTCACGCGCATCTTGGAACACGCGTTGAAGTCGGATTCCGCCGAGGGATTGGGGCCTTACGGCGCCCGCCGAAATACCCCGGTTGATCAAACTACGACGAAAGGAGCATACGAAATGACGAAGTCCCGAATTATCGTGGCCGCAATCGCCCTCGCCGCGTGCACAACGGCGGTGAATGCGGACACTTACAACAAGAAAACCAAAGTGACGTTTAGCGGACCTGTTCAGATACCCAACGCCCATGCCAAGGAAGGCGTGACAACCTTGCCCGCGGGCACCTATATCTTCAGGTTGCTCGAGTCGCCCTCTGAGCGCCACATCGTGGAAGTCACCAATCTGAGAGGGGATCACGTCTATTCGACGATCCTCGCGATCAACGACTACCGGGTCAACGCGAGCAGCAAAACTGTGATGTATTTCAGCGAGCAGAAATCGGGTACCCCTCCACCGGTCAAGGCTTGGTTCTATCCGGGAGACAACTACGGCCAGCGCTTCGTGTACCCTAAGCCTAAGGCGGTTCAGATTGCCGCTGCCGTGAATCAACCGGTCCCCTCTCACGAAGTGGTTGTGGTGGAAAAGACGAAGTACGTCGAAGTCCCGGTCTATATCGAGACTCCCGCCAAGCAGGAAACCGCGTATACACCCGCCACCTTCGACAAGGTCGACGCGACCGACACCGCCGGCGTGGACGGCGAAGCGGTGAAGGAAGCGCCCGCACCCGAACCGAAACCCGCCAAATTGCCCAAGACCGCTTCTTCGCTTCAGTTGATCGGGGCTATGGGTCTGCTGTTCTTGGCGGCTTCTTTCCTGCTTCGCCGCGTCGCGCTGCAACTGAAGTAGGATGATACTGATTCGTGTGGGGCGCCCGGCAGGGGAGCCCCACGCTGTCTCTGTGGATCATGCTCGTTAGCATCCAAGCTCGGCCGACTAAAGGTTTGGCGTTCCCGTCAATCTTCGGCCTTCTGCTGCTGGCCGCCGCCCGCGGCGCCCAGGCGCCGGACCAGACGCCGGTCATCTCGATGGATGTCCGCCGTGTGGTCCTCTACGTTACGGTTCGCGAGGGCAATGCCAGATTCGTCGGAGACCTCGTCAAGCCGGACTTCTCGATCAAAGAGGACGGCACCCCGCAGGAGATCATCTCGTTCAGCCGCGACGACGTCCCCGTTGCCGTCGGTCTGCTGGTTGACAACAGCCAGAGCATGATGAACAAGAGGACCGAGGTCGTGGCCGCGGCCAAAGCCTTTGTACGCGCGAGCCATCCCGGGGACGATATGTTCGTCCTGCACTTCAACGAGAACCTGACCTACGGCCTGCCCCGGAACCAGCCATTCACGGGGAATCGCGCCGAGTTGGACAAGGCACTCGACAGCCTTCGAGCAGACGGCAAGACAGCCCTTTACGATGCGATCTACGAGGGGCTGAGACACTTGCAGACGTCCAAGCTGACCAAGAAGGCCCTCATCGTTATCAGCGACGGCGGGGACAACATGAGCGTCCACAAATCAGCCGATGTCATCAGGGTCGCCGGTCTTTCCGGCGCGCTGTTCTACGGCATCGGGATCTATGATCCATCGGACGGTGATGCCAACCCCGGGGTAGTCAAGAAACTGGCGCAGGATACAGGCGGCGAGGCTTACTTTCCAAAGGGCGTCCAGGAAGTCAGCGGACTGTGTCAGACCATTGCGCGAGACCTGCGAAGCCAATATATGCTGTCCTACTCCCCGTCCAACGCCGACTACAACGGCAAGTTTCGCCGCATCGAAGTAAAGGTCAAGGACCCGCAGCACCGGAAACTGATTGTCCGTACGCGGACCGGCTACTACGGCACGGCTCCAAAGCCGGACGACGGGAGGAATTAATGCTGTCCAGGCGCATGTACATAAAGTCAATGGGGGCCATGCTCGCGGCATCTCCGCTTTCGGCCCTCGCACCGGAGACCGACTTCGGCGCCTATTCGGACGCCGAAAAAGAAAAGTTCATGCTCTCGGGCAAAATCATCTCCGCCCAGGACATCGGACACGGGGTCACTCATCCGGTGAAGGTGAAGCTGGAACTGGCCGGCGTCACTCATGACGCTGCCATCCAGATGATCGACAAGGAACTGCCCGATTTCTTCGCTACCGACGGAACACGGGCCCCTTCGCGGGATAGCTGGCGCTTCAACATAGCCGCCTACAAAATGGACCGCCTGCTCGGCATGAACATGGTCACTGTAGAGGTCCAGCGGGCATACCAGGGCAAACCGGCAGCGTTCTCCTGGTGGGTGGACAACGTCATGTTTGAGGAGGCCGAGCGGGTCAAAAAGGACATCGCCCCGCCCGATCCCGAGGCTTTCGATAAGCAGCGATGTATCTGCCGCGTCTTCGATGAACTGATCATCAACATCGACCGCAATCTGGCTAATCTCCTGATTACCAAGAGCTGGAAGCTGGCGATGATCGACCACTCCAGATCTTTCAACACCTATCACGGGATTCGCAATAAAGAGAATCTCACCCGCTGCAGTCGCAGCCTTCTCGAGGCCATGAAGAACCTCACCGCCGCCTCCGTCGATAAGGTGGAGAGTTCGTACCTGACGGCTCCCGAACGCGCCGCGGTGCTCGGCCGGCGGGACCGCATCGTCGAGTTTTTCCAGAATCGAATCAGGGAGAAGGGCGAGCAGAATGTTCTCTTCGGCTGAACCGGCGCGCCAGCCGCCGAGGGAGTGAACGGATGCGGATCACGCGGCGCTCGCTCCTGAGCGGCGGGATGTGCTCGCTCATCGCGGCCCAAACCTCTCAAGACGATTGGCAGGGCGCCGCGCGCGTGGTCGCGGTAGGAGACATCCACGGTGACTGCGATGCCCTGGTCGCCGTCCTCAAAATGGCGGGCGTGCTCGATGATTCGCAGCACTGGGTTGGAGGACGCACGCACCTGGTCCAGGTTGGCGACATCCCAGCCAGGGGACCCCAGACCCGCGAGGCATACGACCTTCTCATGCGGCTGGAACCCGAGGCATCGGGCGCGGGAGGCAGGCTCCATCCCCTCATCGGTAACCACGATGCCGGGAACATGTATGGCGACCTGCGAAATGTTCTCCCCGAGGAGTATGGCGAGTTCCGCGAGGCCGGCTCGGAGGAGCGGCTCGCGAAAGCGTTCGAGGAGGAGGTTGCATCGCTGCGTAAGGCGGGGCAGTTCCCCTCCCGTGCCGAGGACTTCGAATACTTCAAGAAAACGTGGTTCGAGCGGCATCCGCCCGGATTCGTCGAGCACCGCGCCGCCTTCGGCCCCACTGGAAAGTATGGATCCTGGATTCGAAAGAACAACGCGGTAATCCGCATCAACGACACCCTCTTCGTTCATGGCGGTATCTCACCGAAGTACGCCCGCACGCCGCGTTCGGTGATGAACGGCACCATCCGGCGGGAACTTCAGGATCCGTCCAAGCTGCCTCCCGGAATGACCACCGACACGCAAGGGCCGCTCTGGTACCGCGGCCTCGCGGAGGACCCGGAAAGCCCGCTGGAGGCTCACCTGCGTGCGGTTCTGCGGTTCCACGGGGTGAACCGCATTGTGATTGGGCATGCAGTCACCAGGACGGCGATCCTGCCCCGCTTCGGTGGGCGCGTAGTCAACATAGACTTAGGCCTGTCGCGATTCTACGGCCGCCCGCCCGCCTGCCTTGTACTGGAAGGAGGCGCGCCCGTCGTGCTGCACCGGGGCGTCAGAATCCCATTGCCCGGCGCAAAGCCCGGAGAATTCACCGAATACTGTCGCGCGGTCATCGCCGCGGATACAAAGCCGTCCCCTGTGGAGAAACTCCTGGAGGATGCAGGCAAGCGGCGGTGAGCGAGGAAGTCTGAGCCGGCTTTAATGACGCTCGTCCCGCCGGTGAGGAGATTTCGTAGATCGTAAGCGGGTTCCCCACCATCACAATACAGGATGCGTCCGGTTTTGGGAGGTTCAGTTGTTTTCCCAAGCGCGGGACGCATCATGACGCGTCCCAAGTGCCCGGTGGAATCGACGTGACAAATAAGCCAACCACGGCGGGTATTCGCCTGAGCCCCTCGCGCATGACTGCCGCGGTGTCGGCAACGGCCGCCATTTTGATCGCCCAGCAGGTGGGTTCGAATGCATGCCGCGACGGCCTGCTCCTCTCGACCTACCCGGTCACCGCTTTGCCCTACTTCGTCGCAGGCGCATCGCTCGTGGCGATCCCGGCGGCTCACACGTCCGGGCGCCTTCTTACCCGATACGGGCCGGCTCGCATGTCGCCGATACTCCTCGCCATCGGGACGGTGCTTTTTTTGGTGGAGTGGGCATTGCTCGGGCAGCCGCGCGTGGCATCGGTCCTTCTGTACGCGCAGTCGACGGTGCTCGGCACTATCGGGATCTCCACCTTCTGGTCGTTGATGAACGAACGATTCGACCCGCATTCCGCCAAGGCGTTGGTAGCCAAAACGGCGGGTGCTGCGACGCTCGGCGGATTTTTAGGCGGCATAGGAGCGGAGCGCATCGCGGCCATCTTTCAGCGGGGTGGAGTTCTACTCGCGCTCGCTACTTTGGGCTGCTTGGCCACTGTGGGAGCCACGGTGATCGCTCGCGGCGAAAGCTCCGGCGGGCGATACGAATCGCCGTCCGGTGAAGCCCCGAACGCCTGGAGGGAGCTTCGCCGCATTCCTCTGCTTCGCGACCTCGGATTGGTCACCGTGCTGACGGCCATAGTCGCCGCACTTTCCGACTATTTCCTCAAGGCAGAAGCGGTTGCTCAGCTCGGTAAAGGGGAGCACCTGGTGCGCTTCTTCGGGATCTTCTACGCCGCCACCGGCGCCTGCGCATTCCTTCTGCAAGCCAGCCTGGGGCGCCTCGCGCTCTCACGTCTCGGGCTTGGCGGATCGGTGGCCAGCCACCCGGCCGCCGTGGGCGCCGCCGGCATTCTTGGCTTCTTTGTGCCAACTCCGTGGTGGGCCGTCGTACCTCGGGGGCTCGATATGGTCTTCCGGAACTCGGTGACGCGCGCCGGGTACGAGCTTCTCTACACGCCTCTTCCGCCCGCGGCGAAACGGAGCGTGAAGTCTCTGATCGACGTTACGGGCGACTCGGCTGGCAAGGGCCTGGGAGCGGGCTTGATCTTTTTGATGACTCTACTGGGGCCGGTGCATTCGCTGACAGCAGTAAACCTGGCGATTGTAATCGCGTCGGCGGCCGGTTTCGCGGTCGCCCGCCGGCTGCACGCCGGATACGTTACGGAGCTCGCAGGTGGTCTTCGCCGCGAGGGCCCTCAACTAGAGGATGCCGCTGACCAATCGCTCTCCGACTTCACCATGGTCCGCAGTTTCGCAGGCCTGGACGTCACCACCCTGCAACAGGCGATTGTGGAGCCGACTGCCGACCCTGTAACCGCGGCGTATGCAGCGCTTCGCTCGAAGAGTTCCACGCAGGTTCGCGCGGCGCTGAACACGCTGCCCCACGATCCCGTGCTCATCGGCGCACTGGTTCCCCTGCTCGCCAACCGCAATGTCCTGCGCCAGGTTGTGGCGGCGCTGAATTCGTTTGGTCCGCGTGCGGCGGGGGAGATGGCCTCGGCTTTACTCGACAGCGAAACTCCCGAAGTCGTGCGGCGCCGGCTGCCCATGGTGCTCGGGACCTGCGATTCGCCGCTGGCGCGCGACGGCTTGACGGCAGCTCTGACCGCGGAGCCGTTGCAGGTACGCGCGCGCGCGGCGAGAGCCCTCCTGACGCTCACGGAACGAACCCCCGCCCTCGCTGCTCCGCAGGGCGCGGCGCTGCTGGCGGCGGAACGGCAGCTTCACTCGGGAGACAACTCGCGGGAGGGCCGCGAATTCGTCTTCAACCTGCTGGCGCTCGCGTTTGAACGGGAGCCAATGCAGATCGCCGCGAAGGCCTTCGATTCTACGGACGCCTGGGTGCGGGGAACATCTCTGGAATACCTGGAAACCGTGCTCCCGGCTTCTCTGCTGGCCGCGCTTCGTCCCACTTTGGCCGCTCCGCCGCCCAGCGCGCCGCCTCGCGAGGCTTCGGCTGTTCGGGCCGACCTTTACAAAGCCGGGACCACCATGACCCTGTCTCTCGATGAGGTTCGCCGCCAACTCCGCGCTCTCAACGAGGAGGATAAGGGGGAAACCGAATGACGACCGAATCCGCGGAAGAACCGATCCCGATCCTGTTAGTGGACGACGACCCGTCCAGCCTGGCCATCCTGCGCCAGAACCTGGTCGGTGAGGGGTATCGGATCCTCATCTCGCGAAGCGGAGACGATGCCCTGAAAGTGGTCCACCGTTCGCATCCGCTCGTGGTCCTGCTTGACATCATGATGCCGGGAATGGACGGTTATGAAACCTGTCGCCGTCTCAAAGACGATCCTGAAACCGCTGGGACCGCCGTAATTTTCCTGTCGGCCTTGGAAGAAACCCGGGACAAAGTTCGCGGTCTCGAGTTAGGAGCGGTGGACTTTATCAGCAAGCCCTTCCAAGGCGAGGAGGTCGTAGCCCGCGTCAGAGCCCATGTAACGATCCAGCGTCTGCGGCACAAGCTCGAAGCGCTGGTCCTCGATCTCGCGCGCGAGCTTGCAGTCGCGCAGCAACTCCTTTCCGAAGCACGCCGGCGCGTAGAGGGCCCGCTGCTCGGGGAAAGCGCCGCGGTCCGCGCCCTGCGGGAAATGATCGGCCAATACGCCGCAACCACGGATCCGCTTTTGCTGACCGGGACGCATGGGTCGGGACATGAAGCCGTCGCGCGCGCCATCCACCATGCATCGGCCCGAAGCGCACAGGCGTTTCTGCACGTCAACTGCGGTCTGCTTTCAGCCGGTCAGGAGCCGGGATTGCTACCTGGGACGTCCGGTGACAACCAGCCGATGAGCTTGTGGGAGATGGCCGAGCACGGGACTCTATTTCTCGAGGAGCCGCAGCGGCTGCCTGCGGACACGCAAGAACGTTTGACCGGCATTATCGCCGGTGAGGGGAAATGGGACGTGCGGCTGATCGCTTACTCGTCCGCGCCCGGCGGATTCCATCCGAAGCTCTCCTTTCAACTGGAGTCCCGGCAGTTGCGCGTGCCGTCCCTGGCCGAGCGCTCCGACGATATTCCCGAATTGGCGCGCTTTTTCGTCCAGCAGAATGCTCACCGTGTCGGTTCCGTGGTCCAGGGAATCGGCGAGGAGTCGATGAAACGCCTTCGCAGGTATCGCTGGCCAGGCGGCGTTCAGGAATTGCAGAGCCTCATGGAGCGGGCCGTGACCTCGGCGCAAGGACCCCTGATCGAGGTGGACGAGGCTTTGCTCGATGAGGGCTTGCCGCTTGGCTCATACCGGCTGGTGAAAAAACTCGGCGAAGGGGGCATGGGCGAAGTGTGGCGTGCTCGCCACCATCTGCTGGCGCGGCCCTGCGCAGTAAAGCTGATCCGGCCTCAGTTGCTGGGTGAAGAGAATCGCCAGGAGACGTTGGAACGCTTCCGCCGGGAGGCGCGGACCATCGCCCGTCTGAGCTCGCCCAACACCGTGACCGTCTATGACTTCGGTGTGAGTGAAACAGGAAGCCCCTACTTCGTGATGGAACTGCTCGACGGCATGGATCTGTTTTCGTTGGTGCAGCGCTTCGGTCCGCTCCCACCGGAGCGCGCGGTGCATGTCCTGCGGCAGACGTGCCGTTCGCTTGCAGAGGCCCACGGCGCGGGAGTAATTCACCGCGATATCAAACCCCAAAACCTGTTCCTTTGCCGGTTGGGCGTCGATTCTGATCTGGTCAAGGTGCTCGATTTCGGCCTGGCGTGCTCGTTTCGTGAAGAAGATGATCACATCACACGCGCAGGCGCGCTCACGGGTACGCCAGCTTACATGCCTCCGGAGCGCGCCACAGGCGAACAGGCGGACGAGCGGTCCGACCTGTACTCTCTCGGCTGCGTCGCGTTCTACATGTTGACCGGCGAACCGGTCTTCGCTGGAGAGCCGATGGCGGTCATGCTCAAGCACGTCCGCACGGCTCCCCGCGCTCCGTCCGCGGCAGCCAAGCAGCGGATTCCCGAAGACCTCGACCGGATCGTCCTGACCTGCCTGGAAAAGGACCCCGAGAAGCGGCCGGCCTCCGCAATCGAATTGTGGCGGCAATTGAGCGCTTCCTCGCTCTCGGAGCGATGGCCCCCCGAAAGCGCTGAGCAGTGGTGGCGCGACCACGCGCCGAGCCCCGCCAGGTCTCCGGCGGAGGATTCCGATAGCGCCAACTCCCTGCCAAACCTCTCTCGTTCTTGACGCCTCGCTGCGTTAACGAACGTCAAACTTGACCGCTTCGGCGCCACATTCGTATGATGGTTTCAGCTTAGGCTCGCTCTCGAACCTCTGGTTGCAGCCTCAGGACAAGTGACGGCATCTCAGCTTGCGGGTACAGGAATGTACTCTCAGGTCGATTTTGGACAGAAGATCTTGGAAGCTCCTTCAATTCTCTATTTTCTGCTCGCGATTGTTGTCGGGTACTTTGCAGGCAGACTTCTCGCCTTTCTCGATTGGATTCGATCCGATCGAGAGTGGTAAACGGCGAGATTATACCGCTTCTGCTTCCAGCGCGGATGCTGGATGCGGGGTTACACGGCGCGTCGAAACGCGTGGTAGACGACAAGGACCACGACGGCCCCTACTACCGCTACAGCTATGCTGTAGAGGTTCAGCCCGGTGACTCCGCTGGCTCCGAAAAGTGTGAAGAGCCATCCGCCGACAACAGCCCCGACGATCCCGAGAATGATATCGAGGATCAACCCTTCACCTGTTTTGTTGACGATCTTGCTGCCGATGAAACCGGCAAGCAGCCCCAGAACGATCCAAGCCAAAAACGACATGCTGGTGCCTCCCTCAGGCCTTTCCGCCGACAGATGTCCGCGCCACGCGCCCGGTGCATTATTTTTGCAACCAGCCTGGCGGAGGAAGGCGAAGGAATGTCAGCCGATCTTCATCTCACCCCAGCAGCCGTGCCGCCGGCTTCGAGAAATACGTCAGAATAATCCCCGCCCCCGCGCGCGTGATCGACGTCAGGCTCTCCATCATCGCCCGGTCGTGATCGATCCACCCGTTCCGCGCCGCCGCCACGATCATCGAAAATTCCCCGCTCACCTGGTACGCCGCGACCGGCACCTCGAACCGCTCGCGCGCCTTGGCGATCAGGTCCAGGTACGGGCCCGCAGGCTTGATCATGATCATGTCGGCGCCCTCTTCCAGGTCCAGCTCGATCTCCCGCATCGCCTCGCGCCCGTTCGCCGGGTCCATCTGATAGCTCCGCCGGTCGCCGAATTGCGGCGCCGACTCCGCCGCCTCCCGGAACGGGCCGTAGAAAACGCTGGCGAACTTCGCGGCGTAAGATAGAATCGGTACCCGCTCGAATCCGTTGGCGTCCAGCGCCTGCCGGATCGCCCACACCCGCCCGTCCATCATGTCCGACGGCGCCACGATGTCCACGCCCGCCCGCGCATGCGATAGCGCCGAGCGTGCCAGCCACTGCAAGGTGGTGTCGTTGTCCACGTCGCCGTCTTTGATGAACCCGCAGTGGCCGTGGCTGGTGTACTCGCAGTTGCAAACGTCGGTCATCACCAGCAGTTTGCGGGCGGACTTCTTGATTGCCCGGATCGCGCGCTGCACGATCCCGTTGTCGTCGTACGCGCCCGACGCCATGTCGTCCTTGGTCTCGGGCAGGCCGAACAGGATCACCCCGCCGATACCCAGCGACTCCACCTCCTCGCACTCCTTTACCAGTTCGTCGATCGACATCTGGTAATTTCCAGGCATGGCGCCGATCTCCCGCTTCACACCCTCGCCGGGGCAGACGAACAGTGGCAGCACGAACTGTTCCGGGCTCAGGCGAGTCTCGCGAACCAGGCTGCGGATCGATTCGGTGGCGCGCAGGCGGCGCAATCGGTGCGTGGGGAAGGGCATTAACTTAGGATTGTAACGCGCCGCTGCCGCGACAACCTGTTACGGTACCGAAAGCCCTGAAGGGGGCTTGACACGGATGCGCGCCTGGATAGAATAAACTTCATCTAAGCGCTGTTATGCAAACCGCTTGTGAACATACCCGCACACAGATGATCGCCCGTAGAGACGGGGTTGACTACCTGGAATGCCTCGATTGCCGCCAGATTTTCGAGGCCGAGGACCTGGAAGAGGTGAAGGTCGAAGAAGAGGAAGAATAAGCCCCGCATGCGCTAGCATGTAGGGGTACATGCACGATCTCGCATACTTCCGGAACAATTTCGAGCGGATTGCCGGGCGCCTCGCCGCACGTGGTGGTGCGCTGAACCTCGACGGGTTTCGCGAGCTCGACCGCAAACGCCGCGCCGCCATCTCCGAAGCCGAACAGCTCAAGGCCCGAAAAAACGCCGAAAGCGCCGAGGTCGGCCTTTTGCGCCGCGAGGGCGTCGATACCACCGAGCGACAGAAGGCCATCCGCGCCATCGACCAGCAGATCGCCGCGCTCGACGAGCAGCGAAACGCCCTGGACGACGAGTTCCAGCAGATGCTCTCCAGCGTTCCTAACATACCCCACGAGTCCGTTCCGGTCGGCCGTTCCACCGACGACAACGTCGAAGTCCGCCGCCACGGCATCCCTCCGCAATTCGATTTCGAGCCCAAGGCTCACTGGGATCTCGGCCCGGAGCTCGGCATCCTCGATCTCGAACGCGCCGTCAAGCTCACCGGCGCCCGCTTCGCCCTCTATTGGGGTCTCGGAGCCAGACTCGAGCGCGCGCTGATCAATTTTTTCCTCGACGTCCATACGCGGCACCACGGCTACACCGAGGTACTGCCGCCCTTCATGGTGAACTCCGCCAGCCTCTATGGCACCGGCCAACTCCCCAAGTTCGCCGACGATCTGTTCAAGATCGAGAATCACGATTTCTGGCTGATCCCCACTGCCGAAGTGCCCGTGACCAACATCTACCGCGACGAAGTCGTCGATCCCGAGCAGCTTCCCATCAAGCTCTGCGCCTACACGCCGTGCTTCCGCAGCGAGGCCGGCAGCTACGGACGCGACGTGCGCGGCATCATTCGCCAGCACCAGTTCCAGAAGGTCGAGCTGGTCAAGTTCGCCCGCCCGGAAAACAGTTACGACGAGCTCGAAAGTCTGACCGCCGATGCCGAGGACATCCTGCGCCGCCTCGGCCTCCCCTTCCGTACGGTGGTCTTGTGCACTGGGGATATGAGCGCGGCCAGCGCCAAGACCTACGACATCGAGGTTTGGCTCCCCGGCCAGAACGGCTACAAGGAGATCTCCTCGTGCAGTAACTACGAGGCCTACCAGGCGCGCCGCGCCAACATCCGCTATCGGACCGGGAAGAAGGCCGAGCACGTCCACACCCTCAACGGCAGCGGCCTGGCCGTGGGCCGCACGTGGGTAGCGATCGTCGAAAACTACCAGCAGAAAGACGGCAGCGTCGTCGTCCCCGAAGCCCTCCGCCCATACCTCGGCGAAGAAGTGATTCGAAAATCCTAGCCGCCGATGAAGCGGATTTCATCAACTCCCCGTTCCCTCCGCGTCTCCGCGTCTCTGCGGTGACCGGCAGTTTCATCCAACTTTAATCTCCCCCTCCGTAACTCCGCCGCCCGCATCCGCGTTTCTTCGATCAGAATGAACCAAAGGAGGCACATCCAATGAAACGCAAACTCTTCTCGGTCGCGCTGGCCCTGGGTTTTTCCGCGGCCCTTTTCGCGCAGCCGCCCATGCTGTCGCCGCCGGAACTCGACAATCTCGTCAACCGCATCGGGCTCTACCCCGACCCGCTGCTCGCCCAGGTGCTTGCCGCGGCCACCTTCCCCAATGACATCCCCGACGCCGCCCGCTGGGCCGACGAGCATCACTACCTCACCGGCGATGCCCTCGCCGCCGCCATCTCCGGCGACCGCCTGCCCTGGGATCCCAGCGTCCAGGCTCTCCTGCCGTTTCCCAACGTGCTCGACATGATGGCCCGTGACATGGGCTGGACCCAACGCCTCGGCGACGCCTTCCTCGCCCAACAGCAGGACGTGATGGACGCGGTGCAGCGCATGCGCCGCCTGGCCCAGAACTACGGCTATCTCCGCACCAACAACACCGTCGTGGTGAGAGGGAGCGGGCCCTGGATCGAGATCGTCCCGGTGAACCCCGCGTTTATCTGCGTGCCGGTCTACAGTCCCGCGGTCGTGTTCGCTCCGCCGAGGCCCGGCTTCGTGGTCGCGGGCGCCATCAACTTCGGCTGGGGCATCTCCATCGGCGCCGCTTTTCGTCCGTGGGGCTGGGGAGGCAACCATTTCGTGTGGAACACGCACACGGTCGTCGTCAACAACGTGACCTGGCACCGCACCTGGGCCAACCGCGCCACCTACGCGCACCCCTACACGGCTCAGCGCTATCAGGCGCCGCAGCGCGTCGAGACGCACCAGCTCATCCAGCGCAATGAGCACGAGCGCGAAGCTTTCCGCTCCGGCCATCCCGTCCCGGAGGAGCACCACGACGAACACCACGGCCGCCGCTAAAGGCCGCGGGGCGCCCTTACCGGTTATAGTTGATGGGAGGCTGTAAGAAACCTCCCGCGCGTGAACACTACACTCATCGCCGAGCTCATCAGGCTCCGCTACAAACTCCTGTGGGCAAAGACCCGCTCCCGTAACGGCCGGATCGCGCTCTTCCTGGCCGGCTACCTCATCCTCATCGCGGCCATCGCGCTCCTTACCACCGGCGGATTCGGCGCCGCGGTCGTCGCGGTTCGCAGCGGCAAGGGTGAAATGATCGCCCAGGCCGTTCTCAGCGGAATTTTCTTCGAAGCCGTCCTCGCCAGCAACATTCTTGGCTTCGGCCTCGGCGCCATCTTTAGCGATCAGGAACTCCGCCGCTACCCGCTCCACGCCGCCGACCGCCGCATCGCGCGCCACCTCATCGGCATCGCCGATCCCTTCTGGCTGCTGTTCCTCGCCATGGATCTCGGTCTCGCCGTGGGACTCTACGTCGCCGGCGCGGGCGCCTTCTGGTTTGGCCTCGTGGCCGTGCTTCTGCTGTTCGTCTGCAATTACCTGCTCGCGCGCATCGTCGCCCTGCTCATCGACCGCATGATGCAGCGCCGCGGCGGCTCCGCCCTGCTCCTCGGGCTGGTCATGCTGCTGGCGCTCGGCCCGTCTATCCTCCAGCCCGTGTTTCGAGGCCATCCCGAGCGCGCGCAGGCCGTCCTTCGCTGGCTTCAGTATTCACCCCCGTTCGGAGCCGCGTCCGCTATGATCCATCCCGGAATGCAGGCCGCGAACGGCATCCTGCTCATCCTGCTGTGGACCGTCGGGCTGCTCGCCCTGCTCATCGCCATCGAAAACCGCCCGCCGGCCCGCGCCGCCGCCGCGACTCTCGAGATCCATTGGGACAGCCGTTACGAGCGCGCTGCGGCCTTCTTCGGACCCGCCGCCCCGCTGGTAGCGCACTGGCTGCGCTTCTACCTCCGCAACAGCCGCACCCGTGCCATGTCGCTACTCCAGCTTCCGCTGGTCGCGTTCCTGACCTTTCAGTTCGGCCGGCAGATGGGCGGCGCCAACGGATTCTTCATCGCCGCGCTCGGCACCTTCCCGGTGGCTACGTTCATAGGCGTCGCGCGCATCACCGTCAACCAGTTCGGCTATTCCGCTGGCGGCTTTCGCCGCTATTTTCTATTGCCCACCGATCCTGCGGCCACGCTCCGCGCGGGCAGTTTTGCGTCGCTCCTTCTGGGAGCCGCGAGCATCCCCATCCTGCTCGCCGCCTGGCTGGTTCTGGCGCCCAAGCCCCTCGACCTTGCAATGTTCCTGATGCTGGCGTGCTCTTCGGTAACCGGCCTGTTCCTTTTCCACGCCCTGGCGCTGTGGATCAGCCTGTTCAATCCGCGCAAAGGCAATTACCAAAGCAGCATCGGCAACGATCTTTCGCTCGGCGGCAACATCCTGGTCATCGGCGGTGTTTTGACCGCGCTTCTGGGCCCGCGCCTCCTCCGCCGCGCGTGGCCCGCGCCCTTCCAGCCGCAAAACTGGTGGATGATTCTCGTCCTCGCCGCGCTCGCCGCCGTCCTGTATCGGGTATCGCTGAATGCCGCCTGCGCCCTGTTCAACCCGCGCCGCGAGCGCCTGCTGGCCGTCGTCGAAGGAAGAGACTGATCGCATGGACGCCATACGCCTCACCAACCTCGCCAAGAAATACGGGCCAACCGTGGCCGTCGAGAACCTCTCGCTCGCCGTGCGCGCCGGGACCATGTTCGGATTCCTCGGCCCCAACGGCAGCGGCAAGAGCACCACCATCGGCTGCATGACCGGCCTGCTCGATCCCACCGCCGGCCAGGTCGAGCTGCTCGGCCAGCCGTTCACCGCGTCCAGCGCCGAGCTCAAACGCCGCATCGGCGTCATGCCCGAAACTCTCGGCCTCTTCGAGCCCCTCTACGCCCACGAATTCCTGGCCTTCGTCGCCCGCATGTTCGGCCTCGACGAATCCACCACCCGCCGCCGCGTCACCGAGCTGCTCGCAGCGCTCGAGCTCACCGACGCCGGGAAGACGCTCTCCGAGTATTCCACCGGTATGCGCAAGCGCGTGGCCTTCGCCGCCGCCGTCATCCACACGCCCGATATCCTGTTCCTGGACGAGCCCTTCGAATCCATCGATCCCGCCGGCGTGGCGCTGATGAAGCAGTGGCTGCGGCGCTTCACCGACCAGGGCCGTACCGTCTTCATCACCAGCCATGTACTCGAGACCGTCGAGCGCCTCTGCCACGAAGTCGCCATCATCACCAGCCCCGGCAAGCTCGTCTGGCAGGGCGACATCACCATCTTCAACGACGACGGCGCCATCGAATTCGACGGCCGCCAGTTCCGCGCCCTCGAGCCGCTATTCCTGCACCTCACCGGCGAGCGCTCCGCGGATCTACACTGGCTGTGATGAAGCTCTACCTGAAACCCACCTGAACCACCTGCCGCAAAGCGAAGAGTTTGCTTCGCGAAAGGGGCGACCGTTTTGAAGAGGTCGATCTCAACAAGGGCCTGACCGTCGCTGAACTGGAGAAGCTGATTGGCGCTCGCGACTACCGCGAGTTCCTCAACCCGCGCAACGAGCTCTACCGCGAGCGCGGCATGAAGGACCATCCGCCCGCGCGCACCGAGGCCCTCAAGCTCATGAGCGAGAATCCGAACCTGATTCGCCGCCCCATCCTGGTGGACGGCTCCAAAATCGTCCTGGGCTCCGATGTGGGACAGGCTTGAGCGTGTCCCCGGCCGCAGTCCGGCGCTTCACCGCGACCACGGCGGCACGATCCCGTTCATCCGCGCATAAGCGATGAGCTGCCCCAAGTGTTCCGCGATGTGCGTGTCGATCACCGTCAGCACTCCGCGCACGCTCGTCTTTCGTCCGAAGAAATCCGCGTCTCGTGATAACGCCCCGGCCGACGCCTCTTCCATCGTCTTCCGCACCGCCGCGAAGCTCTCCGCCACCTTCGCGATCACCTGCGCTTTGCTCAGCGCCTCCTGCTCCCCCTTCGCGTTCTGCTCGATCTCTTTGCCGAGTTCTTCGCGTGCCTCCCCGTTCAGCAGGTGCAGCAGCAGTGTGTTCCCGAACGCGATGTGCAGCAGCGCCTCCTTCACCGACCTCACGCCCGGCCCCGGACGCCACCCGTATTTCTCCTCCGGAATCGCTCTTGCCAGCGCGACCACCTGTTTCTCCAGATCGTCGAACGGCAGCAGCACCTCCGCTGCCGCCGGCGCCGGAGTCACGTCTTTCACGTCCAGCAGCTCGACGTCGAAGATCAGCTCCGCCTTGGGCGGAATCTTGCCTCGCCCCTTCTCGCCATACGCCAGCTGATAGGGCAGAAACAGCCGGCGCTTCCCGCCGACCTTCATGCCCTCGAAGCCCATCTCCCACCCGGCGATCACCTGCCGCCGCCCCTGCACGAATTTCAACGGCTCGCCGCGATCCACCGACGAGTCGAACTTCGTCCCGTCGCGCAGCCAGCCCGTGTAGTGCACCGTGTACTCCTGTCCCGGCTGTGCCGCCGCGCCGTCCCCCAAGCGCACCTCGATGTACCTGAGCGGCGCTCGTGCCTCCACCGTACCCGTCACCTCGGGCACGGAAGCCGGTAGTTTCGGGTCGAAAGTCTGGCCAAAGCAGCCGCCCGCGATCGCCAGCGCGCACCAAACCCGCTTCATAGCGACATCTTCTTGCGCAGGAATGGACGCGCAAATGCCGCCGGCGGATTGTGGCTGTTGGGCGACAGCGCCGCCGCCGCACGCTTGTACGTCTCGTCCGCTTTGCTCTTATCGCCCATCCGCTCGTACGTCATGCCGAGCAGGCAAATCATGAACGGATCGTTGCTGTTCCCCGGCGCCGCGAGCATCTTGGTGAACTCCGCCTCCGCTGTTTGGAAATCGCCCGTGTACAGCGCGACATACCCCACTAGGTAAGAATAGAAGCGCTCCTGCTGTGCGGCCATCGACGCATCGCCGTCGAGAATCTTCCTTGCCGCCGCCACGTGCTTGGCCGCCTCCGCCTTATTGCCGCGCCGCGCCGCCAGCCGCCCCAGCGCGTGCTCCAGGCGGAAGTTCCACAGGCTCGACGGATGCGTCTTCGGCTCCGGCTCCTTCAGCCCCATCTCCGTCCCCTTGCGGTACCACTGCTCGGCGGTCTCCAGGTCGCCGGAATCGATGCACCCCCGCGCGCCCTCGTTCGCCATCTCGCCTTCCTGGTAGAACGCGTTCTGCGGCTGCGCCTGCTCCTGCGTCTGCCAGTACGCGATCACCATCTGCTCGTACTTCACGGTGTTCCGGCAATCGCCGTCGAACGCGTACGACATCGCCATCTGCCGCTGCCAGTTGGCCTTCGCACCGGCGTCCGCGGCCGCGTCCAGCGCGCGCTGAAAAACCTTGCGCGCGTCGGCAGTCGCGCCGAGGTTGTCCAGCATGGTGGCTGCCTGGCCCGAGTTCGGATTGTTCTCCAGTTCCTTCTCCACGGCCGCCAGCGCATCGGCCGTCTTGCCTTCGCGAAGCAACTGCGCTGCCTGTCGTAGGGTCTCCGATTGTGGCCCTCCCCGGCCGCCCATGCCTTGCGGAGGCTGTCCTTGAAGCGCGGCGGCCGCTAACAGGGCAGCCGCGAGCGTGAAAAATCGTGCGTGCATGCGGCGATTATCGCACACGCTCTTACGGCGCGAGTTCCTTGCACATGCCCGGCATGCCGCGCTCCAGCATCCCGATGGTGGGCATGCCGAGATCCTTCAAGTCGAGCCGCTTGGCGGCATCGGCGGCGCCTCCCGCGCACGCAGTCTGCACCCGCGACCGGATGGTCGCCAGCGTCTGCACCCACTTCGCGAGATCGGCTTTCTTGGCGACCGCGCCGTGGCCGGGGATCACGGTATCGAAATCGAGCTCGAGGGCCTTGCGGATGGTCGCGTCCCATTCCTTGATGGAGCCGCCGGCGGAAGTGTCGCAGAAGGGCGCGCCGGAGGAGACGAAGAGGTCGCCCGTGTGGAGCACCCGCTCGCCGGGGAAGTAGATCACTGCGTCGCCGTTGGTGTGACCCCGCCCGACGTACTTCGCATCCACCTCCTTGCCCCCGAGGAAGACCTGGGCTTCCGTGTTGTAGGTGATTTGCGGCAGGCCCGGCTGTTTGCCGGCCACCATGTTGGCGCGCGCCTGCCTGGTGATCAGGATCTGGGCGTTGGCGGCCATCATGGCGTCGTTGCCGCCGGTGTGGTCGCCGTGCTGGTGGGTATTGAGCACGTAGCGGATGGGTTTGTCGCTCACGGTCTTCACCTTGGCGACGATCTCCGGAGCGTCCTGCGCAAACTTATCGTCCACCAGGATCACGCCTTCGCTGGTGGGCATGACGGCGACGTTGCCGCCGTTGCCGATGATGACCCAAAGGTTGTCGGTGACCTTTTCGATGGTCAGCGGCGCGCGCGGCTGTTGGGCCCAGGCTAGCCAGAGGGCCGCGATGGCAAGAACGGCGAACGTTACACGAGTGACGACTGGTCGAGACAGGAGCATGCAGGTGAATATAACACTGCCGGTTTTTGTAGGGTAGGCCTCCTGGCCTGCCCGCGCGCGCAGCGCGCCTTCCTTTCGGGGCGTTACGAAGATTCGCGGCCCAGCGCGATCACGAAGTATTGTGCCCGATCCGGACCCGGATTCTTCCACCCGTGCTCCTCGTTCGAGTTCACGTAGATCACGCTGCCGGCCGAGGCGCGCGTCGTAGCGCCGTTAATAGTCACATCGAGCTGGCCGAAGCGCAGCATCAGGATCTCTTCGTGCACGTGATGATGCGGAGCGTGCGGCGCCAGGCCGGGACCGAGGTCGGTAATGTGCAGCTCCACGGGGTAGCCCGTGTGGGTCTTGCCGTCGAGAACTGCACGTCCTTCGTTGCCGCCATTGGGTTTCACCGGCAGGTCCCCGTATTTGTAGACCTTCGACGACAGGGTGGGCTTGGGTGTCTGCGCGGCGGCGAGCACCGGTGCCAGCAGGGCGAGATCGCGGCGGGTGATTTTCATCTTCTTACCCTAACTCACCGTCTTACCATCAGCGCTCAAATACGCCCGGCGGTTGGAGTGAAACGCGACATTCGCCAGGTGCGGCGCGCTCACCGCGCTGGCGCCCACTTCGACCGGCGCATTCGGCTCCTGCCGCGACGTCACGCAATCCAGAAAGTTCTGAATGTGGGGCTCGATCGGGATGGGCGCGGCCATCTGCTCCACGGGATCCGGATTCTTCGTCCACGGCTCTTTCCAGATCTTGTAGCCCAGGTTGTTGAGGATCATGGTGCCTTCGTCGCCCTGGAACTGGATGCTCCAGTCGTTGTCGTACGAGTTGCAATAGTTCAGGGTCCACGTGGCCATAAGCTTTTCGTATTCGAAGACGGCGCAGAAAACGTCGGGAACCTCGCTGCCGGTGTTCTTGGCAAGCTCGCCCATACAGACCGCGCTTTTCGCGAAGCCCGAACCGGTGAACCACTGTACGACGTCCATCAGGTGCGTGCCCTGATCCGTCATGTTGCCTCCCGAGTAGTCCCAGAAGTATCTCCACGAGCGGAAGCGCATCGGCTCCAGATCGCGCAGTTTGGCATCGCCCAGGAAACGCGTCCAATCGAGCTTGCCGGGGAGCGGCGAGTTGTCCAGAGGCTTGGAGACGTTCCAGTTCCACATGGGCTTGGCCATGGTGATTTTCCCGAGAACGCCGGAATCGAATTTCTGTTTGGCCTGGATAACTGCGGGTGCGCTGCGTCGCTGCATGCCGATCTGTACGATCTGCTTCGTGCGGCGGACGGCGGCGATCATCTCCTGGCTTTGCGGGATGGAGTGCGACATCGGCTTCTCCAGGTAGACATCCTTCTTCGCCTGAAGCGCGGCGTAGAGTATGGGTGCGTGCTGGTGATCGGGAGTGGCGATCACAACCGCGTCGATGCCGGGCTGGGCGAGCAGCTCGTGATAGTCCGTGTACGTCTTGGCCGACGGCGCGGCTTTAAGCCCTGCACTGAGGTTGGGCTCGTAGACTTCGGCGATGGCAACGCACTCGGCGCCGAGTTTCTGAAAGTTGCCTTGCAGGTAGCGCCCGCGGCCGCCAGAGCCGATCAGGCCGAAGGCGATACGGTCGTTCGCCCCCCACGCGGTGCGCGGCACAAACAAGGGCGCGGCTGCCAGGGTGGAGGCGAGGAAAGTACGGCGGTCTTGCGGCATGCGCACATTGTATCCCAGGCGCCTTACCACTTATCGATATAGATCGGGTTGGCCGGCGGCTTTCCCTGGCACCAGTAGCGGTCGAAATTGGTGATGCCGGCAAGCTCGCTAAGCGCCTCCTCGTCGATCCACTGCCGGCCGGTGCAGGTATGCGGCTCCTGCGAGAAAATCGCCATCGACGCATCGCAGAGGATTTCGGGAGTCCGCCACTGCTCGGGACCCGCCATGCCCCAATTGATGGATGCCTGGCTTTCGATGATCGTGCGCGGCCATAGCGTGTTGCCCGCGATGTTGTCCGCCGCGTGCTCGGCCGCAACCCCCAGCGCCACGTACGCCATGCCCAGCTTGGAAATCATGTAAGCCACCTTCCCCGGAGACGGCCTGGTCGAGAGGCGCGGACACATATTCAGAATGTGGCCCCATCGCTGTTTCACCATGTGGGGCAGTGCATAGTAGCAGGCCAGGTACGCCGCGCGGACGTTGACTCCCATGACCAGGTCGAAGCGCTTCGCCGGAGTTTGCACGATCGGCTGCAGCCAGATGGCGCCGGCGTTGTTCACCAGAATGTCCAGGCGCCCGTACTCTTCCACGGCGCGCTCGATCATGCGCCGGATCGCCTCTTCGTCCCGCACATCCGTGGGCACGGCGACCGCTCGTCCGCCGCCGGCGCGGATCGCCTCGACGGTCTCGTGAATGCTGCCCGGCAGGCGCTCGGCGGATTGCTCGCTCTTGGCGGCGACCACGACCGCGGCGCCCGAGGCTGCCAGCCGCAGCGCGAGGGCTTTGCCGATGCCGCGGCTCGAGCCCGTGACCAGCGCGACGCGCCCGCTCAGATCGGGATGGAGTGCAGAGGTGAGCTCGGCCATACGTTCACCCTATCCTCGCACGCGTCGAAGCTCAGTTTTCCGTCGGTGTCTTTTCGGAGCGGTCCACGACGATCGTGTCCAGCGGCAGTTTCTGCGAGTCCAGCTTAAGCCCGAGGTGCTGAATCGAATTGAAAATCGACGTGCCGAATTCGGCGGCGGGCGGGGCGGTCCCGCCGGCAGTCGACGGAAGGACGATTCCGGCCAGGTCTTCCTTCATGAATTCCAGATCGAAATCGTAGCGGCGGGTCAAACCGGTCTGGTTCACCACGGGGCGGCCCACCAGCCGGGGCAGGGTGTTGGTCAGCGAAGCCATGTCGGCGTGCTTGGCTTCCAGGTGTCCGACGCCGCCGTTCATACTCATCCCGAAAGCCGAGTTTTCGGCGGCCTGATCCTCTTCGGACGATTCCTTGAGCTTCGGCCCGTTCTTGCCCACCTGCAGGACGTACACGCTGAATTCCTTTTTCTCCTGGTGGGCCTCGAGCTTGAAGCGATCCTTCAGAAGAGACTGCATCATTGCCGGGAGCTGCTCCCGGCGCGTGCCTTCCGGACCCTTGGCGAGGATGTCGAATCGCAGCTCGCCGAGAAATGGCGGGCCGGCCACCTGGTATTCCTTGATTCCATAGGCAAAGGCCAGACAGTACTTCAGCGTGACATAGCGGAAGTCGATGCGGTCGGCGATCGCCTTACTTTCGCGCCATTGGCCGGGCGCGCAGCAGGGAGCCGCGACTTTGACGGTCGCAACTTCGAAGGAGGCGGGGGTCGCGGGCTGAGACCACGCGGCCGCGGCAGCGAACAGAGCCTGAGCAAGCACCAGATATTTCATGTCTTTCAGATCCAAAACTATTTTATAGCTGTTCGCGTATTTGTGGGACAGGCTTCAGCGTGTCCGCGCCGCAGGCGCGTTTCAACCCGAGATCGCCCAGCGCATCAGCTCGCGCAGCTTCGGAGCCTGCCCTTGCATCAGAATGCCGATGCGGAAGATCCGCGCCGCCACCCAAATGCCGCCGATGGTCCACAGGATCACGCCGACAATTCCGGCCCACGGTTGCCACCACGGCACGCCTGCCGGGAGCGCCTGCCGCAACAGCATCAGCGGCGGCGTGAAAGGCGGAATCAGCGACAGCGCCGTCGCCATGCCGCCGTTCGGCGACTGCATCACGGGCACCAGCATGAAATAGGGAACCATCACCGGCGCCACCAGGACCACTGCCAGATTCTGGGCGTCCTGCGGGCTGTTGCAGGCCGCCCCGAGCGCCGCGGCGAAGCTGCAGAGCATCACCACGTGCGCCACCAGGTAGAGGAAAAACCACGGCAGCAGGTCGAACCGCACCATCCCCACCATCGACATGCCCTGCAGCACCAGCAGCGCCCCCGCTATATAAAAGAAGGCGCTCGTC
>Ga0335080_10001636_pt1 | contig 22081 bp, 11 predicted proteins | sample Lox_Sample_34_FD_206720 | JGI IMG/M metagenome (GOLD analysis project Ga0335080, IMG submission 206720) | Soil microbial communities from Loxahatchee National Wildlife Refuge, Florida, United States - Lox_Sample_3.4 | ecosystem: Environmental > Terrestrial > Soil > Wetlands | place: USA...
CCCAGAAGCCACTGTCGCCACTGCTGTCGGCTGATCCGATTTCTGTGGTGAAGACCTCTCAGGTGCCCAGACTGATTCTCAAGAACTTACCTACAACTTTCTTCGCGAACTGCGAAAGTCAGGCTAGAATCGCACGCTATGCAACGGGCGCGACTTGGCATCCGATCAGCTTTTGTGAACCACGGAGTCCGAGTTCTCATTATTGCGGGATGCTTGGGGCATTTGAGTTTCGCTCGAGCCGCGGCCTGCGAGCATCTCACCGGTCTTACCATTCCTTACACTGAAGTCAGTTCTGCCATCTCCGTTGCCGCTGGTGCATTCTCACCTGCGACTGCCCAGGATCAGGGAGGGAGTGTCGCTTCCTTTACTGTGCCTGCATTCTGTCGCATTTTTGCGGTTGCAAAGCCGACATCCGACTCTGAAATTCACATCGAAGTGTGGTTGCCCGTGGCGGAAGCGTGGAATGGCAGATTTTTAGGGACCGGCAATGGAGGCTATGCCAGCGCACTCAGCTACAAGCAGATGGCCGATGCGCTGCAAAAGGGATATGCGACGGCTGGGTCGGACACGGGGCATTCCGGCGGGGATTTGCGATTTGGTGTGGGCCATCCGGAGAAGATCAATGACTGGGCATTTCGCGCAGTGCACGCCATGACGGATGTGGCGCACCTCATGATCCGCAGCTACTACGGGCGGCTTGCAGCGCATTCCTATTTTTGGGGATGTTCTACGGGCGGACATCAGGCGTTGACTGAGGCGCAACGCTATCCAGACGACTACGACGGAATCATCTCGGGTGCGGCGGCGAACAACCGGATCCGGCAAGTCGCAGGCTTTCTGTGGAACTGGCGGGTCCTTCACGAGCATGGCGGGGATTCTCTGCCGGCCTCGAAGTTGCCGCTCGTCCATAATGCGGTGATAGCGGCCTGTGACGCGCTCGACGGAGTGAAAGACGGAATCATTAGCGATCCGCGCCGATGCAAGTTCGATCCGGCAACCCTCGTCTGCAAGGGAGCGGATGGAGCCGACTGCCTGACCGAGTCGCAGGTGGCTGAAGTGAAGAGTATCTATGACGGCGCACATAATCCGAGGACCGGGGAGCGGATCTATTCTGGATGGGAGCGCGGCAGCGAATTCCTGGATAATTCTCCGATCGGCAGTTGGGCTGGATACTTCGTTGGCAAGGACGAGCCCGCGCGGTTGGAGGTTTGGCGGTCGTGGGTGTTTCATGATCCGGCGTGGGATCTGCGCTCGTTCGATTTTGATAAGGACTTGGCTTTTGCCGACCACGTGCTGCCCCAGATCGACTCGATGGATTCCGACCTGACGCGATTCAAGCAGCGCCATGGAAAACTGCTGATGTACTGCGGCTGGGCCGATCCGGTGGTGCCGCCAGAAGAAGGTATTGGCTATTATGAGAGCGTTGAGCGGGCTACTCCGGGCACACCGGATTTCTTCCGGCTGTTCATGGTGCCTGGGATGGGGCACTGCGGCGGAGGACCGGGCCCAAACACATTTGACCCGTTGCGAACGCTGGACCGCTGGGTCAGTGATGGCACTCCACCGGACAAGATCATCGCCTCGCATTTGACTGATGGGAAGGTGGACCGAACGCGGCCGCTGTGTCCCTGGCCTCAGGTCGCGAGATTTAAAGGGTCGGGGAATTCCGACGACGCGGCGCAGTTCGTCTGCAAGGAGGAATAGTGAGCAGGGGCTTCTCTGCGATCGCTCTGCGAATTCCGCGGCGTTCTTAGCGGTTCGGTTCTTGATCGCTGAGTTCGTTGAGAACTGCCGAAGGGTAGCAGAGAAACCCCGCGTGATCTGTTTTCTATGACGTCCAAAACTTCTTCTCAAGAATCTTCGGGATCAGTGCTTGAAGGCATCCGCGTGCTCGATTTTTCGCACGCGCTCGCCGGGCCATACTGCACATTGCTGCTTTCCGACTTTGGTGCGACTGTCTACAAACTCGAGGGTCGTGCGGGCGACATGGGACGGGGATGGGGACCTCCTTTTGCAGGAGGGCTTTCGAGTTTCTTTCTGGGATTGAACCGCGGCAAGCGGGGCATCTGCATCGATCTGAAACAGCGAGAGGGGCTCGATCTTTGCCTTCAGTTGATCGATCAAGTCGACGTGCTCGTCGAAAACTTCCGTCCTGGGGCGATGGCGAGACTGGGGCTGGGCTACGAAGCCGTGCATGAGCGAAATCCGCGGCTGATCTACTGCTCCATTTCGGGTTATGGACAATACGGTCCATCGCGAGATGAAGCCGCGATGGATCTGGTGGTGCAGGCTTCAAGCGGGTTGCTGAGCATTACAGGGACGGAGCAAGGGGATTCGGTTCGTTGCGGTTACGGAGTCACGGACGTCACCGCGGGACAGTTTGCTGTCATTGGCATCTTGCTGGCGTTGCGCGCTCGGCAAAAGACGGGAAAGGGACAATTCGTCGACATTTCTATGCTTGACGGCATGATTTCGACCATGACTTCGAATTACATGAGCTTCCTCGGATCGAACGTCGTTCCAGTGCCAATGGGGACCTCGTTCCCGACGGTCGTACCTTATCGCGTATACCACGCCGGCGATCGAGAATTGGCGATCGCGATTGGCAGCGAGAAGCTGTGGTTGACGTTTTGCGAGGTGCTGGAACGGCCTGATCTGAAAAAGCATCCGGACTATGAAACGAATGCGCTGCGCATTGAGAACCGGCGGGCGCTTGAGGCACAGCTCGCCAAGGTCTTTCGACAAAAACCGGCGAAAGAATGGATCAGCAAGCTCCGCGCTGCGGGGATTCCGTGTTCTCCCGTGCGCAACTTTGCCGAGGTGGCCGAGGATCCGCAGTGCGATGAGCGGCGGATGTTTCCGGCGATGGACCATGCCACTGCAGGAAAGCACCGCGTCACCGGGACACCCGTGAAGTTGTCTGATACGCCGGGCCATCCTGGGCTGCCGGCTCCCTTACTGGGCGAACACACTCGAGGTGTGTTGCGGGAATTGTTTGCGCTAAACGACGCCGCAATCGACGACCTTTTCAGGAAAAAAGTTCTATTCGAATCTTCCAGATCCCCAGAAGCAGTCTTCTAGGCAAGAAATGCTGGCTATCGCGGGATTCCTAACCATTATTGCGCTGCTGGCGGTAATACTGAGCCAGAGAGTATCTGCGCTTACGGCTTTGATTGCGATTCCGGTGGCGGCCGCCCTGGCCGTGGGCTCGGGGGCGATGACAGCGACTTTCATTGTGCGCGGCATCCAGGGCGTGGCTCCGGTCGCCGGAATGTTCGTCTTTGCGATCTTGTATTTCGGCGTGATGACCGACGCCGGGATGCTGGATCCGATTATCGACAGAATTCTTCGCGCCGTGGGAAGCGATCCGAAGCGCATCGTTATGGGCACGGCGCTGCTGGCGTTGCTGGTGCATCTGGACGGTTCGGGAGCAGTGACGTTTCTCATCACGATTCCGGTGCTGCGCCCTTTGTACGACCGGCTGCGTATGGATCGGCGAGTGTTGGCATGTGCGGCGTCGATGGCGGCGGGAGTGAATTTCCTGCCATGGACGGGGCCGATGATTCGAGCATCCGCGTCATTGCATGTGCCGGTAATGTCGATTTTTCGGCCGCTTGTTCCCGCGCAGGCAGCGGGCATTGCGTTCGTATTTGCCGCTGCTTGGTGGCTGGGAAGAAGAGAGTCGCTTCGCCTTGGACCCTTGGCGGCAGGCAGCAAGGTTTTTCAACGGAAGCTAGACTTGGCAGCTTTGGAGCTGCGACGTCCCAATCGGTTCTGGATCAATTTGATCCTGACGCTAGTGATGGTCATCGGGATGGTTGGATTGCGGTTGGATCCGGTGGCGGTGTTCATGGCCGGGTTAGTCCTGGCGTTGTGGATCAACTACCCAAACTTGAAAACACAGACGGAACGGATCGATGCACACGCGCGAGCCGCTCTGCTGATGGCTGCCATTCTGTTTGCCGCCGGGGCATTCACCGGGATCATGAAGGAATCGGGGATGCTTGGTGCGATGACGAAGACAGCCATCCATATCGTCCCAAGGTGGGTTGCACCGCACCTGCCATTTGCGCTGGGATTAGTATCCATGCCGTTGAGCCTGCTGTTTGACCCAGACTCCTTTTACTTCGGAGTGTTGCCGGTATTGGCGGATGTGGCTGGCGGATTAGGCATCCCGGCAGTGCACATGGGCCAAGCCGCAGTGCTCGGACAGATGACGACAGGATTCCCGATAAGTCCGCTGACCCCTGCGACATTTCTTATCGTGGGGTTGTCTGGTGTGGAATTGCGGGATCACCAGAAATTCAGTTTTCCTTTCTTGCTGACTGCCTCTGTGTTGATGACGCTGGTTTGTGTCGCGCTGCGCGTGTTTCCGGTCTAGGCAGGAAGAACTCGAAGCATGAGGCTACTCCGCATCCATAGATCCGGAAAGCAAGTTCTCGAGCAAACCAAAGTAATGCTCATCGTGATTTAAATCACGACATTGGAACGATTCCCAGAATGGAATAGTTGCTGGGGACTATGCGGCTGCTCCGGGGTGTTTTCTTTGCGTCTCTGTTGGCGGTCTGTCTGGTGGTTCCGGGATATGCTGAGCCTTTCTCGGTATTTCCTAAGGCCGGTCGGCTGCTTTCGCCGGATGGACGGTTTGAGGTGCGCGACGTTGCTCCCGAGAGTCTGGCGGGAGAACTCGTGGGGGCCTCTCATTCGCTTTGGCTGACCGAGTTGTCGTCGGGACGTTCGCGCAAGCTCTGCGATTATCTGGGACTCGCCGCCGTCGCCTGGTCGAGCAACAACTTCCTGGTCGTAACACAATATGTCAGCAAGAAGACGTCGAGAGCGTTGGTATTCGCAGCGACGTCGTCAGCGGAACCCGTGCTGCTCGACGGTTCAGGATTGATCCAGATGGTTAGTGTGGAGCTGCGTCCCGCTCTGCGCGAGAACGATCACGTGTTCGTGGAAGCCTCGCGGCTGGAAGAAGAAACTTTCTATTTCCGGGTTTGGGGTTACGGGAAGCATGACCTGAACGGCTTTCGCTGGAACTGCCGCTATTCTCTGGCGGAAGGCAGTGTCTCCTGCGCGCCCGCCAATTAAATCTCCTTGTCATCCTGAGGCGCGCTTTTGCGCCGGAGGACCCATGCATTGTGTTCGCGGCAGTTGCGCTGTCAACACAGTGTATAGGTCCTCCGGGCCGCAAAAGACGCGGCCCTCAGGATGACAAATGAGACTGCTTCTCGGACTCATTAACGACCACGCACCGGGTCTCCGTAAATGATTCCGCGCCCATTCGTACCTACGTACACGCGGCCGTAGATCCGGGGATCGCCGGTGATGGTTTGGTTGGTCAATGCGTATTGATGGCGATCATCGTTAACGCGTGTCCAGGTCCATCCGGCATCGTCGGAGCGGTAGATTCCCCACACGCCACAAACCTCGGCACTGCTGTAGAGCGCCGGGTATTTGTGGAACAGAGCGGGTTTACCGAAGCCGATTGTGCTGGCGGCGTCCACGTTCCACAGCTGGGAGAACGAATTCCCGCCATCGCGGGAATGCCAGATTCCGTACACGGTGGTTGTACTTCCGCCCGCGAGCCAGATATCGCCCTCGCGACCCGGAGTTGCCTTGAACTGCGCGGAAGTGCCTGCCGGTGGCAAGTTGTTCGCCGCCGTGCCTGCGAATGACTGCCCACCGTCGGTGCTGATGTAGAACGCGCCGTTCGCGAACGCGTAGAACTTCAGTGGGTTGACGCGGTCCGAGCGCACACTCGCTCCTGTCGGCACGCCGGTGGATGCTGTCCAGTTAGTCCCGTCATCCACAGAAAAGAACACGCCCGCTCCGGAACTCCACACGACTCGGCTGCTGTCAGCCGCTGCAGAGACATTTCCTCCTGAGGCACCCCAAGGTTGAGTCGCTGCTGGAGTCCACGTTTGACCGCCATCGGCGGAGAATCCGATGTTCATTCCGTTGGTACCGCCACTTCCCACCCGGACAATAAAGCTGGGGTTCAACTCCGCGTAGTCGAGGCTGGTGCCGGTCGTGAATACCGGGTTCGCATCCATGACACTGGGTGCTGTCAGGTCGTTGTGTGTGTAGCCACCGTTGTCGGCGATCGCACTGATGAGATGGGCCGTGCCCGCTGGTGGGCTGATAAGTTCTTGCACTGCGGTTTCTTCGATTCCCACTGCGGCCACGGAGACGTTGACCACGCCGTTGCTGTCCCACGCCGTGAAGTTGTTGGTGCCGTACATCGTGGCGCCAGTGCCGTACAGCATGCGGTCGGAATTAAACGGATCGATCTCGAGCGACTCAACCATCCAGCCCAATTTGGGCGTCGGCTGCGGACACAGCCCGTTGCTGGGACCTGCTTGCGTGCAAGTCGCCGGTGTTGCGCCGAAGGTGAGCCACGGCGCGACCGAGGCGTAATCGATTGAGTAGTTCGGGACAACGTATGGAGGCCAACCCGCGGGGTTGGTCCAGCTTACATTCCAGATCATACTCCACGTCTGTCCCCCATCCAGGGTCCGGAAAAACTGTGTATCCGGCCACCACTGGTTGAGCGCTGCTACAACGATCGTGCTGGGATTCAGCGCATCCACACTCAAGCCGCCAAAGCCGTATCCGCCGTTCAGGGGGGATTGAGGCGGCGTGACGTCGGTCCAGGTTCCGGAACCGGTGTCATATTTCCACACATTGCCGGCTGAACCATCATAAGGTCCGGCGTTGTTGTTGTAGCTGAGGTACAGGATGCCGGTGGATGAGAGTTTGCCGTGGTGCGGCATGACTCCCGTGGGCTGTCCGGCTACCGCCGACCAAGTCTTTCCACCATCCGCGCTGTGCCACAGGCTGTTGGCCGGGTCGGCAACGCCGACATAAATATTCTGCGAGACCTTCATGTGGCCGACGTTCACCGATGTGCGAGAGTCAAACGTGACCCACACCACTCCGATCGGGTCATTGTCATAGGTGTCGAAAGGACCGCTCGAAGGCTCGTGGTACGGACCTGTGTCGGGAAAACTGGTGACCTGGGACCATGTCTCGCCTGAATCCACGCTTCGCCAAAGCCCGTTACCGCTCCGGGTCCCAAGGTAAAGAACGCGGGTGTTATTTGGATCAATGGCCAGTCGCTCGCCCATGCCGCGGCCGGGCATGTTGCTGCCCACTTTGAAGGGCAGGTCAAACCTTTGGAACGTGCGGCCCTGATTGTTAGAGCGAAGGATCGCGCCGTTTTGACTGGACCACTCATTCGTGTACGTTCCGACCGCGAAGTACACCCGTTGCGGATTGCGTGGATCGATGGCAATGCTCTCTACGCCACTGAGGTTCCAGTCGGGGAAACCGATCCAGTCGAGGAGAGGAATCCAACTGCCTGACTTCGGATCAAGCCGGTAGGCGCCGCCGATGTCGGTCCGCGCATACACCAATCCGGGCTCTGTTGTGCTGAAGACGATGCCTGGGATGAAGCCGCCACCACCTCCCATAACGACGTTCTGGAAGTGGTAGGGACGGGAGTCAGACTCTCCAGCTAATAAGGTGGGTGGGATGAATGGGGCCAGCAAGAATGCAGCTACTCCAACGAATCGGAGCAAACCGCCGAAGTTAGCAAACGAGGACACGAACAGGTTGCGATTCGGCATAAGCCTCCTTCCTATCGGGCGCATTTTGCGACAGAGATACAGCCGTGTCAACAAGAGAAAATCGATTTTTTAGAGCTTTACGAAGCGCTACGTATGGGGGCCGATCAGGAGGGTTTGATTGAGTGCTTATCTCATTTCAAGTGACACCAAATCGCCAGATCCTGCGCTGCTTGACTTGTAATTCGCAGTGATCTGGCGGTCGCGCCACTCACAGGAGAAATCGTCAGCGCCGATCAGGAGCAAAGACTTGTAGTCGGTGGTCCGGAGTTTCAGCGTCCCCTGATCGGAACGGACGGTGAGAATCGCGGAGGGAGGATGCGAACAGTCGACAGCCACCAGGCGGCCTCTGACGAATTTCGTAGTACGACGGTCCCCGGGGCCCTCTGGACTTCCTGTGGTTTCGGACGTCTCGCGCTTGGCAGCGTCTTCCTCAAGCACATCGAAAGGAGACTTCTGGGCTTCGAATTTCGGCTGGCTCCCGCCGGATGAGTTCGCGGCAATACCGTACTTACGCTGAGTGCTGGCCTGCATGAGCAGGTCCCGGGCTTGGCTTGCGATTTCCGGGTTGGAGCTGGACTTCAGGCGATCCAGCAGAGCGGTGGCGGGTTCCCACTTCCTGCCGGAGACGTAAATCTCCGCCAGGTGGAAAACGTACTGTTCGTTCCGCGGACTCAGGTTGATGGCCTCACGCTGCGCCTGCAAAGCCGAGGTGTTGCTTCCACCAGAGCTGCGCGCGCTGGCCAGAAGATCGTAGGCCTCGGCCATTTGCGGATTCCATTCCAGTACGGCCCTGAGGTCGAGCATCATGTTGGCCAGCCCCATCATTTCGGCATGCCTGGTCTTTGCCATGCGGTACTTGCCCGCGGAGAGGTAATAGCGCAGCCACATGTCCCGCGGATTGAGCGAAGCCGCATCGTTGATTTCGTTGAAGGCTTCCTCGAATTGATTGTGTTCAATGTAGTCCCAGGCGAGAAATCGGTGAGCCAGGGGGTTGCCGATGGCGTTTGTGGGCAGCTGCTCAGCATCTTCCCCCATTCGCTTGGCTGACTTGGATTCTGCCTTTCTGTCGGCCTCGGTGGGAGTCGTGGCTAGCTCGTGCAGAGTCTTCAGACCGACCTCGCGGCGCTCCGGAATGCGGATTTGAACTGCGGCGTAGAAGACTCGGGCATCGGGTTCGGGCAATGCCTTGGCAGTGATGGGAGAGTCTTCGGGGCCGATGGGGGCCTGGAAATGGTCGGTCTGCCCGGAACGAGCCACGGGCAAGGGATGGTCAGGATCGATATTGCGCTGGCGGGCGTCGTCGACCGCAGCCTGGAAGCCGGTCTGGGAGTGGAAGTAGTTTTTGACCGCTTTCTCGAGTTCTGTCGAACTCATGCCGTAAGCTTGCTGGATAGCGTCTTCGACCGGCACGTGCTGATTCAGCACTAAACCAAAATAGGCACCGGTTTCCGGCAGCTTCTTTTCGTGGAGCAGGTAATGCATGACGATCCACGATTCGGCGTAGTAGAGCGTATGCCGAGTGCCTTCATTGCGCGCCGGATCGTGCTTCATGGTGAACAAGTCGGGCAGGGAGAGCCATACCTGCGCGGCAAGCAGTTCGGTGAGAGACTTGGCGGGATGAGTGTCGCGCAGATTTCCCATGACATCCTGCTGAACGGCAGGTTGCAGCTCAGGATCTGCGCCTATTTCGACATCTCTGTTATCCACGCGCACGGAGCTGAAATATTCTGCGATACCTTCATCGAACCAACCCTGCGCGGGCGGATAGTTGAAGTTCAGCAGGCGGATGGCGAAGTCATGGGTGACGGCGCGCCACGGTTCGTCTTCAAAGGCATTGAGCACGACGAAGTCCTGATCGCTGCTGGAAAGCAGAAAGCCGGGAGCGTCGATCGGCTGACCTTGATGCAGGGGAGCGAGCTGGTAATAAGACCGGTCGTTCTTGAAAGCGAGAATGGTAAGAGGGCGGGACTCGTTGAGGCGATCCTTGGACAGGAGATTGGCGAAGACGGCGCGCATCTGCTCGAAGCGCAGGGCGATCTCGCGGCCCTTCTTTTCGCCAGCGTCGGTGATGACGGTGTAGTGGGTGGAGTGAACTTCAAGCCATGGCGGCTCAGCCGCGGACGCGCAAGGGACATAAAAGATGAGAGCGAGGAGGAGTGCGCAGAGCGGGATGGACAGGAAGCGAGTCATGGCCGCCGAGCGGAGGGTTACCAAGAAAATGCTATCACGGGTGGCTCTCAGTGGTGTCGGGGTTGGTTCCAATCAAAAGGAATGGCCCCGCGTTTCGGGCCCTGATTCTCATTGCCCAGTACCCACACTGGGAAGGTCCCCCGAGCATCGCCTGCCAAATCGGGATTCGACGGTTACGGTATGGTCGGTTCTGTGATTGTAAGCACACTGGATCAGATTCTTTCCTGATACTGTCCAGAACAGGAGGCCCAGCACGCCTATATAATTCCAGCTTCCTAATTGAGGCTCATGCTGAATCGTCCTTATACCCTATATTCATTCCTTTTTTTCTTTTGGATGCCTGCTCTTGCCCTTGCGAGCGCATGGAGCGGGCATCTCAGGGACAACGCCGGAAAGCCCGTGAACGGCGCTGTCGTCAAACTTCACTCCGCGAACGCCGGGCAGGAATACACGGCCATGACGGGTGCAGATGGCCACTTTGATTTTGCGACCCTGCCGGAAGACCGTTATGAACTGTCCATCCGAGTGGAGGGCAAGCAGTGGAATGCGGAATTCCCCCTCATCGTTGAGAAAGAAAATGTAGCGACCACGATGCTGCAGCTGACGACATCGGGTCAGGTAATCCGGGAGACGGTTGAGGCAAGCGCCAGCGGGCAAGCCGCATCGCAGGCCAGCGGCGGCGAGCATCTTTCGAGTTCGGAGGTCTCGAGCCTTCCGCTGAATGCCCGCGACTTCAGCAAGTTACTGCTGTTGGCGGCAGGGACCATGACCGACACGAATGGCGCCGCGAATTTCACCCAGCAATTTGCCGTCAACGGTCAAAGGGGAACCGCCACGGTCTTCGCCATGGATGGCTTCGACACGACCGATCCCGAAATGGGCGGGGCGACCTTCTCCAACTTCAATGTGGATGGGATCCAAGAGGTGCAGTCAGACAGCGGGGTCATGCCAGCCGAGATTGGCCACGGAGGGGCGAGTTTCACGAATGTCGTTACGAAATCGGGCGTGAACCAGATTCACGGGAGCGTGTTCGAGTTCGTGAGGAACGCGGCCTTCGATGCACGGAATTACTTCGACTATAAGGATCCTACCGGCAAACGGCGGATTCCTCCTTTTGTGAGAAACGAGTTCGGCTTCACGAACGGGGGGCCGGTAGTGCTGCCCGGCATCTACAACGGGCGCGACCGGACTTTTTACTTCGGGGAATATCAAGGTTTCCGGCAGGTTTTGGGGACAACCCAGGTGATTCCTGTTCCAACCGCTGCTGAGCGCCAGGGAACCGATACGACCACTTTCGCAGGAGACACGTTGTTCGTTCCGGTCAGTGCTGAGATGGCGCCCGTCCTCAATGGTTATCCGTTGCCGAATGAACCAAACGGACCCTTGGGAGAGCGCACGTATGCTGCATCATCGAGGGTTGAGACGCGCACAGACCAGTTCTCCATCCGAGTGGACCACAGGATCTCCGACAAGGCAGCGCTGTTGACAAGGTTCAGCTTGAATCAGGTAACTGGACCACTGACAAATCCCGACCAAACTGTGATCAGCCCAGAGTTCGGCATTCAGTTCTACGACCATCAGCGCAACGCCGGTGTGCGGTACACGCGGACAATTTCTGCGCACATGACGTCGGACACTTCCCTGAGCTACATTCGCAGTACTCCCTTTTTTCCTGCGGCGAATCACACGCTACCCGGCATTACCTATGCGGACGGTCTGTACCAGCCGTACAACCAGCCAAGCGGATCGATTTTCGGGTCCTACGGCAACCTGTATCAGTTCAAGCAGGATTTCGCATGGGTGCGCCGGTCACATGAGTTTAAGTGGGGGGCGGAGATCCGGATCAATCGGGATACGACGATCTTTGGAGTAAATCCAAACGGAATTTACGAGTTCGGAGGCGGAAAAGTTTATTCACCGGTGGAGATCAAGTCAGCGAGCGGAACGCATGACATCGCTGTGGGAGATCCACTGCCCGATTCGTTAACCGCACTTCTTACGGCCACGCCGTACTCTTACAACATCATGGCAGCCGCGGATATCACGCCTGTGGGAAACAAGTTCAACGAAGCGGGTGTGCGGCGCGAAGCTTATGGCTTCTATTTTCAGGACACATGGAAGGCGACGCCACAGCTGACGGTGAACTACGGATTGCGGTATGAAGTGAACAGCCGTATCCACGAGGCGACGAAGCGGACATCTCTTCCCATCTTTACGGGCCCGGATGGAAAAACAGTGCCGTACTGGGATCGGAATGCTCATCAAGAGGTATTCATCAATCCGCAGCCGCCTTACGATCAGGACTGGCACGGCTGGGGGCCGCGACTGTCGGTGGATTACCGCGTTGGCAAACATACGGTGCTGCACGCAGGGGGAGCGATCGCAACAGGAATACCCAATCTCTGGCAAGACAACTTCTTGACGGCAGCGATTCCCTATGTGTTTGCTCCCTCGATTTACGCTCAACCTAATGAGCCGGTGGTGTTTCACAACACCTTTGTGAAGTTGAATCTCCCGACCGCCTATAACGCGCAGGGTCAGCCCATCTTTGCGACCGGCCGTTCAGAAGATGTTCCGGCGAACACGGTGTTTGACTATGCGCGGTTCCAGACGGATCTGAACGCGCTGGCTCCCGGAAATGTGCAGTTACTCAACATCAGCGGCATCGCGAAGAATTTTGGCAACGGGTATATCGGGAGTTGGACGGCCGGGGTTGACCATGACTTTGGCGATTTCAAATTCAATGCTTCCTACGTTGCGACGGCCGGAGTCCATCTGGCGCGCGTGTACAACCCCAACAGCTACGGTGGCGCGTGCCAGGGATTTGCTCCGTTCACCCAGTTCGATACTCCCTGTCACGCCACGGGAGGGTTCGGCCCGGAATTGATCATGACCAGCGCGTCGCACTCGACTTACCATGCGCTGCAGACCAGTTTGACGAAGAACTCCGCCCGCTACGGTCTGGGACTGCAGGCGAGTTACACGTACTCGAAGGCGCTGGATGACACGAGCGCGGTGCTGGGGGGATTACTGGGGACGTCGGGAACGATTCTGCAGACCGGACCGCAGAATCCCTGGGATCCGTCGGCGGAGAAAGGACCGTCCACGTTCGATGTGACGCATGTGTTTGCCGCCAGCGTGATCCAGTTGCTACCGCTCGAGCGAGTGCACTTTCTGCGGCCGCTCGGCCAGACGTTTACGCGAGGCTGGCAGGTCCTGAACATCACGACCCTGACGACCGGCTCGCCTTTCACCGTTTTCTCCGGTGTTCAACAGACAGGGGCCGGCCTGGGCGGAGGCGACCGTCCGGATCTGGTCGCGATGCCGCACTTGTCGACGGGTCGACCGGTGCGGGATGACTACTTCGGATTGGGCAGTAACAATGCGTCTTTCTTCGATATTCCGATCAACATCCCGGGCGGGACTGGACCGCACAGCGGACGCTTCGGCACCCTGGGGCGCAACACCTTTCGCGGGCCAGCCTTTCACAGCTTTGATTTCGCGATGATCAAAGACACGCCGTTCGGGCATCGCGGCAACGCGGAGCTGGGGACACTAGAGTTTCGCGCCGAGTTCTTCAATATTTTCAATATCGTGAACTTTGGATTGCCCTCGAACATAGTGAACGGGAGCGGGTTTGGCATCATCAGCAAGACTGCCGGAACTTCGCGGCAGATTCAGTTTTCGCTGAAAGTGATCTACTGAAGTCGATTTACGGAGACACCCTTCGACTCCGCTCTGGGTAGCTTCGCCACGGAGCGAGCATTCAAGAAGCGACGTCATGTTTCCGTCCAGAATGAAAGTAAACCGTCGTGCTACTTCGCTATCTTCGGGTCAAAAATCATGAAATCACACCTTTGTCGTATTGCCCTCACTGTGTGCCTTCCAAGCCTGGTTTCTTTTGCTGGTGAATTAAAGATTCTCTCCAATCATCTTGGTTACGAACCTGCCGGTCCCAAACATGCAGTCATCCTGGGAAAGTCAGGAGACAGCGTCACGGGCTGCTCGCTAAAAAACTATGAGAACGATCAGCAAGTCACGGATGTTCCGGCAAAGACGTCTGGGCCCGTGCAGAAGTGGAAAGACTGGTATTTCTGGACGCTCGATTTCGACGCGTTCGGGAACGAAGGAAAGTACTACCTGGAGTGCGTCACGGGATCGGGGAACATACGCTCGTTTCCGTTTCTGATCCAGCGCGATGTGCTGGAGCGGAACACGATGTCGGATGTCATCTATTACCTGAAAGGACAGCGCAGCTCGGGGGAGTTTGACAAGGCGGATCGCCATCTGAAGTTTGACGGTCGGAAGGCAGGGACTGTCGATGCGCATGGCGGCTGGTGGGACGCCACGGGCGACTACGGCAAGCACTTCTCGCATCTGTCATTCTCGACCTATTTCAATCCGCAGCAGATACCGTTCACCGTCTACTCACTGTTAAAGAGTTATGAGCAGACGAAGCTGGGAGGGAATGCAGACCTTGCGAGGTACCAGGCGCGTCTGTTGGATGAGGCGATGTTCGGCGCGGACTACATGGTTCGCATGAAGGTGCCGGATGGGTCCTTTTATCGGTCCGTAACGACCGGCGACGTGGACCAGACGCCGGCAGGACGCAAGATCGCCGGGGAGATGAAACGTTTCGGCATTGAAGCTGCGCCGGGCCAGGGTGCGAGGGGGATGCTTGAGTCGGCGAATAACGACCGGGAATATGAGGTCAGCTATCGCTCTGGAGGAGGGATCGCGGTTGCGGCGCTTGCCATGGCGAGCACGTATCCGGTGTCGGGAGAGTTCACGAGCGCGGATTATCTGAAGGCTGCCGAGGATGCTTTCGATTATCTGGAGAAAGATAATCTAAAGTTGGTCAACGATGGCAAGGAGAACATTATTGATGATTACTGCGCGCTGGCGGCGGCAACGGAGCTCTACCGCGCTACAAAGAAAGATAAGTACAAGACAGCCGCTGATCGGCGGGCGAAAAATCTGATGTCGCGACAGATCAGCGCGGGTGGTTACAAGAATTATTGGCGGGCGGATGATGGCATGCGTCCGTTCTTTCATGCTTCGGATGCTGGATTTCCCGTGGTGAGCCTGCTCTATTACGAGGAAGTTGCCGATCCGTCGGTGCGGATGGCGGTGCTCGATACGGTCAAGCGATCGCTGGAGTTTGAGCTCGCCATTACCGGGGAAGTGAGCAATCCATTTGGCTACAGCCGCGAGTACTTGCAGGATAAGACCGGGGCGCGACACACCAGTTTCTTCTTCCCGCACAACAGTGACGCTGCTCCCTGGTGGCAAGGGGAAAACGCTCGGCTGGCGTCAGTAGCGACGGCCGCGAATCTGGCCGTGCAAGTCTTTGCCAAGGACAAGGCTTTCCGCGAGGAACTGGAGGCTTTTTCCACCAACCAGCTGAACTGGATTCTGGGATTGAATCCGTTCGACTCGTGCATGCTGAATGGGGTAGGCCGAAATAATCCTCCTTACATGTATTTCGATTCCTGGACATTTACGAATGCGCCGGGCGGGATCTCTAACGGGATCACCGGGGGTTTTAAAGACGAAAGCGACATCGATTTTCTCATTCCGTATCGCGAAACTGGAGCAGACAACGACTGGCGCTGGGGTGAGCAGTGGCTACCGCATTCGTCGTGGTATCTGCTGGCTGTGGCAAGTGGAGGGCAGGAGAAGAAGTAGGGTGGCGGAAATAAGGCAGTGTTTTAACTGTGCGGAAGTCGCCCCGTTCGGCCCCGCACGATCGAAGCCCCCACTTCCGGCAAAGTCGGCCGGAAGTGGGCACCAACGGGCGTGCTATTAATGCGGCACGGGTGCATGAGCGCGGAGGATTTGCGCTTCCAGGGGACGCAGGTTTATGCGGATCACGTGTAAGGGGCCGGTTCCGATTGAGCCGTCGACTTCGTGCACGGTTGGGGTCCCAGCTGGAACCGGGCGAACTGGCTGGGGAGCTTCTGGTGCAGTCTGATTGCTGTACAGCACATCAAATCTATCGCCGGCCGAGCTGAGCAGAATCTCCACGATCACATCGACTTGCTGCGCTTGCGCGGCATTCGTATTCGCCGCGACGACCACCTCCTGATCGTTCAGGATGCGGGAGAACGCCACGACCCCCTGCGGGAATCCCGAGACCCCGAAGTTCACACCGTCGCCGGAAATGGGACGAAAATAAAAACGTCCGTAGCGCAGCGCGGACTGCTGGGCGCGAACCGATGCGATCTGCCGAATGTCCTGATAGAAATCACTCTGTTCGTCGAAGCCGGGTCCGCCCCAAAGGGCCTCACGTACGGCTGGGTCGCTGCCCGAGCCGTGCAGTCCCTGCTCGGTGCCGTAGTAGAGACACGGAATGCCGGGCAGGGAATAAAGGCAGGCCAGTCCCAGAGTGACCTGATCATCGAACTTCGTGGGGTCCACAGGATCGACGTAGCGAATGCGTTCTTTCACGTCATGGTTGTCGAGGAACGTCACGAAGTAACGTGTTGCGTCGCCATGGGAACTGAGTACGTTGGCTTCCACATTCTTGCGGTTCTGATACATGCCAACTACAGCCGCGGGCGGCGCAAAGCCTTTTACGACGGGTTTGAGAGTGTTGAAGAGCGGGTAATCGAGCGCGGCATCGACTCCTACAAGTTCGCTCTGGTCGCCGGTGTTTCGTCCGATGAACCTCGCGATGTCCTGCTCGGCGTTCGAGTCGAAGACCTCTCCGAAGGTGAAGAAGTTCTTTTTGCCGATGCTCAGAGCAAACTCGCGCATGGAATTACCAAACAGGCGCGGGAGGTCGCCCTTCAGATAACGAATCGTATCGATGCGGAAGCCGTCGATGTCGAAACGGGCGATGACGTACTGAAAGGAACGAATCAGGAAGCGCTGTAGATCGGGGTCGGCTGTCATCATCTGTTTCAGAATGCTGAAATCGCCGACCGTATCGTCGCCACTGGGATCGGGCGTCCCCTGGCGGCGGAAGAAATTGTTCCTCTGAAGTTCCAGGGGCCATACCACCGCATCCAGCGATGGGTTGGGAATGGCAGCGACATCGGGGAAATCAGGGCGTGCGGCTCCGGTTGCATCGCGCCACTGAACCGGCTGCGGGGAAGGATGAAAGCTGGCCTGCGCTCCCTGGTTGTTAAGGCAGAATTGGTCCGCAGGGTCACATTGATAGGCGAAGGCGTTACCGGTGTGATTGAGCACGATGTCGAAGATCACGAACAGGTCTTGTTGGTGGGCCGCATCCACAAGGGTGCGGAGTTCATCGTCGGCTGCGGCGGGGTTGTCGGCGAAGCGGGGCTCCGCGCCGATGAAATTGTGAATGCCATAGCCGTGGTACGTGTTGCGATCGAACTGGAAATTCTTGAGTACGGGGCTGAGCCAGATGGCGCCAGCACCAAGTCCTTTGATGTAGGAAAGCTGTTGCTGTACGCCTGAGAACGTTCCACCCTGGAATCCGGAATAGCCGGGATCGTCGAATGGTTGGTGCACCGGGGGACCTGAGGGATTGTTGAAGCGGTCGAGCATCAGGAAATAGATCCAGCGGTCGCGCCAGTCTTCGGGAGAAGCAGAGGCAGCGGCGGCGGGAGAGGGTGGGTTCACGGCGCGGTTGAGAACCGCTTGAAAGTCCGGCCCAAATAGAGACGTTGGCATAAGGCACCTCCGCCACGTTGAAATGAAGGGGAAGAAGAAAAGGGCCCGAGCAGAGATAGTAACCCGTACTCAGCCACAGCGAACAGAGGCACTGCCGAATTTCGGAAATTGGAACAGATGCGTCAGTGCTCTGAGGGAACGGGCCAAGCCTGACAGATCGGTCAGTCGCCGCTGGCGTGGTTCTGCGTGGGTACCAGCATCAGGCGCGGACGGGTTGGTACCGGCTCGGGGCGTGCTGGTTGGCCGAATGTGCTCAGGATCCCGAAGACTGCGATATAGGCGGCCAGAATGCCGAGGCTGACGGAAGCGACGACGGTGACGCAGAGGATGAGAGGCATGAGGAGCGAAATCACGGTCTTCTAAATCCCTTGGAAACAAATTTACAGAAGCTCGCTACTTCGTGTCGGCCTGTCGCAAGTCCCGCGTTCTCAATCTACCTGCGTTGACGCTCCGCGCTGTTGACGACTAAGATACGGAGTAGAGCTGTGCATTCCTACTTTCGGACAATTCTGGTCACCTGTCGACATTACGGAAGGTACATCACCCTGGACGAATAATGGCCATTACCAAGATTTCTGTCCGGGGCGCCCGGCAGCACAATCTGAAAAACATCAGCGTTGAGATTCCAAGAAACACGCTTACGGTTGTTACCGGGCTGAGCGGGTCAGGGAAGTCTTCGCTTGCGTTCGACACGATCTACGCTGAAGGCCAGCGGCGCTACGTGGAGACTCTGTCGGCCTACGCACGGCAGTTTCTGGACCAGATGGAACGTCCGGATGTTGATGGAATTGATGGACTTAGCCCGTCGATCTCGATCGAGCAAAAGACCACCAGCCGCAGCCCTCGATCCACCGTCGGGACCATCACTGAGATCTACGACTACCTTCGCCTCTTATTCGCTTCCATCGGCGTGCCGCACTGTCCCAAATGCGGGCGAGCCATCAGCCGCCAGTCCGCCGATCAGATTGTGCAGCGGGTGATGGCCCTGAGTCCGGAAGATCGCGTCATGATCATGGCTCCCATCGTCCGGGGACGGAAGGGCGAGTTTAAGAAGGAAATGGAGACGCTCGTGAAGCATGGATACACACGGGCGCGGATCGACGGCGAGTTGGTGAGTCTAGACGACGATATCGTCGTCAACCTGGATAAGCGGAAGAATCACACGATTGAAGTTGTCATTGACCGGTTGCTGGTGAAGCCGGGGATCGAGCATCGGCTTGAAACGTCGATTGGCTTGGCGATGAAGCTGGCTGGCGGTCTGGTGCAGGTCGCGGTCGTGGGTGGGGAAGAACAGCTTTATTCGGAGAAGCTTGCCTGTCCCGATTGCGGGATCAACGTGCCGCAGCTTGAGCCACGGTCGTTTTCCTTTAACAGCGTCTACGGTGCCTGTCCGGAGTGCCACGGATTGGGGAGCAAATACGACTTCGATCCCGCAAAGGTGATTAGCGACTGGTCGAAGCCGCTGCTGGATGGCGCGCTGGGGCCGGGGTCGGCATCGCAGAACCTGATTCATCAGCTGCACGTGGTGTCGTCCGCCTATGGAATTGATCTGAGCGTGCCCTTCGAGAAACTGCCAGAGAAGGTGCAGGATTTTCTGCTGAACGGCGAGCAGGGCCGCGGTGGACGGACTGGCTTCCACGGGATCTTCGGGTATCTCAAACAGAATCTGGAAGAGTCCACCTCGGAAGGCTACCGCGACTGGCTGATGGACCACATGTCGGCGACAGAGTGTCCGGCGTGTAGAGGAAAGCGGTTGCGGCCGGAGAGTCTGGCGGTGAAGGTCAGTGGGATGTCGATTGCTGACTTCACCGCGATGCCAGTATCACGGTCGCTGGAGACCGCGCAGGGAATCAGGCTCGCGGGCCGCGAGGCGGTGATTGCCGGACGGGTGATGCATGAAGTAGTCGAGCGCCTGCAATTCCTGAATGCGGTGGGGCTGGGATATATCTCACTGGATCGGTCGGCTGCGACCCTGTCCGGTGGGGAGGGCCAGCGAATTCGGCTCGCAACTCAGATTGGATCGAAGCTGCGCGGAGTCCTTTATGTGCTGGATGAGCCGTCGATCGGGTTGCATCATCGCGACAACGGCCGCTTGCTGAATGCGCTGGAGAACCTGCGGGACTTGGGGAACACGGTGCTTGTGGTTGAGCATGATGAGGAGACGATCCGGCGGGCGGATTATGTTGTTGACCTCGGCCCGGGAGCGGGGCGGCATGGGGGGGATCTGGTGGCGCACGGGACGCCGGAAGAGATCATGCGAGAGCCGAACTCGCTCACGGGTGCCTACATCTCGGGCAGGACGCAGATCGAGATGCGGCCCGAGCGGCGGCAGAAGAACGGTGCGGCGCTCACGATTCTCGGCGCGAAGGAAAACAATCTCAAGAACCTGGATGTCACTTTCCCGTTGGGCGTAATGACCGTCGTGACGGGTGTATCTGGCTCGGGGAAATCGACGCTGGTCAACGACATTCTCTATCGCGCTCTGGCGCGGCAGCTTTATCGCTCACGAGAGAAAGCCGGCGAGCACAAGGCGATTTCAGGTGCGGAGAATATTGACAAGGTCATACGCATTGATCAATCCCCGATCGGGCGGACACCGCGGTCGAATCCTGCTACTTACACGGGAGTATTCACGGCGATTCGCGACCTTTATGCCATGCTGCCGGAATCGCGCGAGCGCGGGTACAAGGCGGGACGGTTTTCGTTCAATGTTTCCGGTGGCCGGTGCGAGGCCTGCCAGGGCGAGGGGCAGCGGCGCATCGAAATGAATTTCCTGCCCGATGTTTATGTGCTCTGCGAAGTCTGCGGCGGGCGCCGGTATAACTCGGAGACGCTGGCGGTGAAATACAACGGATGTTCAATCGCAGACTTGCTGGAAATGCCGGTGTCGGATGCGCTACCGATTCTGGAAAACATCCCCCAGATCAAGCCAAAGTTGCAGACGCTGGTCGACGTGGGCTTGGGATATATCCATCTGGGGCAGTCGGCTGTGACGCTTTCTGGCGGCGAGGCGCAGCGCATCAAATTGGCGCGCGAGTTGAGCAAGCGGCAAACGGGAAAGACGCTCTACCTTCTCGATGAGCCCACAACCGGCTTGCACTTCGACGACGTAAAGAAGCTTCTGGATGTACTGCATCGTCTCACGGACTTGGGGAACTCGATCATCATCATTGAGCATAACCTCGATGTGATTCGGAACGCCGATTGGATTATCGATCTGGGTCCCGAGGGCGGGGAAGACGGCGGCCGCATCGTGGCGCAGGGTACCCCGGAGCAAGTTGCGCGCGTGAAAAAGTCATATACGGGACAGGCGCTCGCGGCGTACTTCGGAAGAGCGGTTCCGAATTTTCAAGTGGTAGTTCCTAATTAGAAGGAAGTGTTCTGCGTGGCATCTCCAGACAATTCGCAATTCGAACCACCGGAATGGAGCGAAGAAAGGCTGAGTGGGAACCCCGCGCCGATCGTTCCCACTTCAGTCAGCGGACCGGACGCATCCCTGCCAACTGAATCGCCGACACAGTCGACCGAGAATCCGCCCTGGAATGGATGGGACGTGTTGGCGGTAGTCGGGCTGGCGCTGGTGACGATTTTTCTGTCTCAACTCTTGATCCTGGTCGGTGCTCACTACTTGCTGTATCCGCGAGCCAGGCTCGGAGACCTTGTCCAGTTGCCAATTCTGCTGTTGATTTCGCAATTCTTTATCGATGGCGCGGTCGTGGCCTATTTGTTTCTTCTGGTGGAAGGGAAGTATCACGAACCGTTCTGGCGGGCAATAAGGTGGAACTGGCCTCGGCAGGTTTGGGCCATGCTCGCGCTTGGAGCCGCAACATTTCTTCTCCTGAACATGCTGGGCAACCTCTTACCTATGCCCAAAGCCACACCATTTGAAAAGCTATTTGAAAACCGACGGGATGCTTACCTGCTGGCCATCATCGCCACGACTCTGGGGCCGTTAATGGAAGAGCTGTTTTTTCGAGGATTTTTCTATCCGGTCATTGCGAAACGTTGGGGGGCGGGGTGGGGGGTGTTTCTCGCGGCTCTGCCGTTTGCGCTGTTACACATGCAGCAGTACGGGTACTCCTGGGGGATTTTACTGGTCATCTTCGGAGTCGGGTTGGTGTGCGGCATCGTGCGTGCTGTTACTGGATCAGTCGCCGCGAGTTTCCTGGTTCACGCCGGATACAACGGCGCCCAGATGTTGATCGCTGTTTCGGTGACCCATGGATTTACCCGCATGCCCAAAAGCTTGCTGCGGTGCTTCTGGGGCTAGGCTTTGTCCCATTTGACGAAGGTTCTTGTATTCGGACCAGCGAAATGTGATTATTCTCCCCCGCAAAAGGGGGGACAATGTCAACGCTTGCTGCTTCCGGTTCTGCGCGACCTTCGACCTACAGCAGGATAATCAGTCTGGTCGCAAAACTTGCCGGTTCGGGTTTGATCCTGACCGCCGCTCTGGCCTTCGTTCTCAAGTACGTATTCCGGTACTACTTTCATTACAACCCGGCGGCTTTCACCGACCCATTGTTGGGCGCCGCGAATTACTGGAACATGCGCGGCTGGCTGCTTACGCATATTACTGGCGGCATGGTGGCTTTGCTCACGGGCCCTTTTCAGTT
>Ga0335080_10001637_pt1 | contig 22076 bp, 22 predicted proteins | sample Lox_Sample_34_FD_206720 | JGI IMG/M metagenome (GOLD analysis project Ga0335080, IMG submission 206720) | Soil microbial communities from Loxahatchee National Wildlife Refuge, Florida, United States - Lox_Sample_3.4 | ecosystem: Environmental > Terrestrial > Soil > Wetlands | place: USA...
TCGCCGCGCATCTCGTCAAGTCCACGACGCGCCTGACGTCCACGGCCGCGACGCGGGGCTTCGCTCAGTTCGTGGTCTCCCTCGCCGAAGACGTCGTCGCCCTCGTTCTCGCGACGCTCGCGTTCTTCGTTCCGCTCTTCGCCGTGATCCTCCTGCTCGGCCTCGTCATCCTCCTCGCGACGCATCGCCGCGAGGTCTGGCACGCGGTGCGGGTGCTCTTCTTTCAGCTCCAGCATCCGCGCCGGGTCCTCCGCCAGGCGGCCCGCGGCGGGCCCTGATCGGTCGCCTTGCCGTACTTCCTCGACGGCAACAATCTCGTCGGCGCCGCGCGCCGTACCCCGCGCCCGTCGGAGGAGGATCGCGGTGCGCTCGTTCGGGAGCTCTGCGATCGGCTCCGCCGGACCCGGGCGCGGGCCGTGCTCTTCTTCGACGGGCCGTCGCCGGGAGGGGCCTCGGATCTCGGAAGTCTGTCGCTTCGGTATTCCGGCGGGGAGCCGGCGGACGATCGGATCGTCGCCGAGATCGCCCGAAGCGGGTCTCCGTCCGACGTCGTGGTCGTGACCGGGGATCGCGGTCTGGCCCGGCGCGCGAAGGAGGCGGGCGCGCGCGCGATGGCTCCGAAGGACTTCTGGGCACGATTCGGCGCGTCGGCGGCCGCGGCGGGGGAGGAGCCCGCCGTGGACGTGGAGGAGTGGCTCCGCTACTTCTCCGACGAGAGCAACCGCGGCTGATACAATGACAGCGGCTCCGAGCGGGCCAGGCGATCGCCCCGAGCGATCGGGGAGGAAAGTCCGAACTCCACACGGGCAGCATGCCGGGTAACCCCCGGTCGCGGCGACGCGAAGGAAAGTGCCACAGAGAACAGACCGCCTTTCCGGCTCTTTGGGTCGGGACGGTAAGGGTGAAACGGTGCGGTAAGAGCGCACCGCCCCGGCGGCGACGCCGGGGGCACGGTAAACCCCATGCGGAGCAAGGCCAAATAGGGAGACAGCGGGTGCCCGTCCCATACCGCTTCGGCGGACTGTCTCCGGGTCGGCTGCTCGAGCGCGCGGGAGATCGCGCGCCCAGAGGAATGATCGCCGCCGGGCAACCGGAACGGAATTCGGCTTATCGGCCCGCTCGGAGTTTTTTGAGCCGGAGCTCCCCTTAAGATCTTCGTGATGACCGCCCTCGTTCGACCGCCTCGCCTTCGCGCCGGCGCGACGGTGGGCGTGGCCGCGATCTCCGGGCCCCCGAATCCCGCGCGCCTCGAGATCGGCCTCGGACGCTTGCGTTCCCTCGGGTTCGTCGTCCGCGAGGCGCCGAACCTGCGATCCGTGGCCGGGCTCTTCGCGGGAAGCGACGCGGAACGCGCGGCGGGATATCGGGAGCTGCTCACGGACCCAGCGGTCGAGGCGATCCTCTTCGCGCGCGGCGGCTGCGGCGCGGCGCGCGTTCTGGCGCGTCTCGACGCCGGCGAGATCGCGGCGAATCCAAAACCGCACCTGGGCGGCTCGGATTTGACGGCCCTCTTCGCATTGTTCGCGCGGATTCCCGCCGTCGCCTTCTACGGCCCCATGGTCGCCGTCGAGATGGCCGAGCCGGAGGAGCTCGACTGGATGCGGGTCCTGGCGGGGGAAGTCCCGGGCGCCCACGAGTTCGCGCCGAGCGACGTCCTTTCGCCGGGCCGCGGCGCCGGACCCGTCGTCGGCGGATGCCTCTCGCTCGTCGCCTCTCTCTGCGGCACTCCCGAAGCCCTCGACGGCTCCGGCAGGCTCTTGTTCTGGGAGGACATCGGCGAGGAAAACTACCGCCTGGACCGCATGTTGACCCAACTGGAGCGGTCGGGTACATTCGAACGACTTCAAGGCATGATCATCGGCTCGGTAGTGTCGCGCGATCGAACGGAGCCCGCCGACGACACGCGGGGGTATCTGCGCGCCCGCTTCCGCGGCGCCCCGTTCCCGGTCGCCTTCGGTTTCCCGGCCGGCCATGGCCGCGGTCTCCGGACCCTGCCGCTCCACGTCCCGGCGATGCTGGACCTCGAGGCCTCGCCGGCGAGTCTCACCTTTCCGGAACCGGCGGTGATCTGAGCATGAAGGCCGTCTTCAAGTCCGGCGCCGGCGGCAAGAGCCCCTTCGAGCGCTTCCTCGTCTCGCACCCGATGGGGGACATCATCTTTTCCGAGGGCGAGATCGGAAACGAGATGTTCATCATCCAGTCCGGCACCGTCGAGCTCCTGAAGACGATCGGCAAGGACACGAAGGTCCTCGCCACGCTCGAGAAGGGCGACTTCTTCGGGGAGATGAGCGTGCTCGAGGATCTGCCCCGAACCGCTTCGGCCCGGGCCAAGTCGGACGTGGAGCTCGTGCGCATCAACGGCGCCACCTTCGACTCGATGCTGAAGGGGAACACCGAGATCGCCGTGCGCATGATGCGCAAGCTCTCGCGCCGCCTCCGCGACGTCACCGCGATGCTGGAGGAGTCTCTGGGCCACGCGGTGCAGGAGGAACCGGAGGAGGAGAAGCCCGCGCCGCGCCGCCAGGCGCCCGCCCCCCGCGAGCGCGATCTCTGCCGCCTGATTTCGGCGGAACAGGAGATGGAGTTCTTCCTGAACCGTGAAGGCGACACGCTCGTGGGCCGGAGCGACCCCGTGACCGGCATCACGCCCGACATCGATCTCACCCCGCTCGATCCCCAGCGGTCGACCTCGCGCCGGCACGCCAAGCTCTACCAGATGGGCGGACATTTCTACGTCATGGAAGAGATCGGCGTCATGAACGGCACGTTCGTCAACGATCATCGCGTCGCCACCGGCACGCCCGTGCCCCTGCAGGCCGGCGACACCGTGAAGTTCGGCCTCGTCACGTTGACGTTTCAGGCCGCCGGAGCGTGACGCGGGCGGCGCGGGTCGGCGCTCCGCCGCCTCCCGCCGGGCCGCCGCCGCGATCGGTCGCCCTCTCGGATCCTGTCTCGCGTCTTCCGGGAATCGGATCGGCACGGGCCGCGCGGCTCGCCGAGGCCGGTCTGACGATGGTGGCCCACGTCCTCAGGCACCTCCCGTTCCGCTACGAGGACCGGCGTCGGTTCGGCAAAGTCGCGGAGCTCGCTCCCGGGGAGCCGGCGACGCTGTTCGTGCGCCTCGCCGGTGCGAAGGGATATCGCATGCGGCGAGGCGGGATGCGCGTCGAGGCGCTCGCCGACGACGGGAGCGAAGCGATCCGGGTCGTCTGGCACAACCGGTATCCGAGCTTTCTGCAGGCCGCGCAGTCGGGCCGGCCGGCGGTCCTGTACGGCGCGCCCGCGGTCACGTCGCGCGGCGAGCTGCGTCTCGAGAATCCCGAGACGGAGTTCTTCGAGCCGGGGGAGGAGGCGGATCCTCTGCATTCCGGCCGAATCGTCGGCGTCGCGCGACGCGTCGCGGAGATTTCTCCGCGGGCGTGGCGGGCGCTCGTGCGCCGGGCGCTCGATGCCCTCTCGCCGGATTTCGAGTCGGCCAGCGGTCCGTCTTCGGACATCGTCGCGGCGCTCGAGGCGGCGCACTTTCCGGCCGAGATCGCGGACGCGCAGCGCGCCCGGTTCCGGCTGGCGCGCGAGGAGCTGCTCGCGCTCGCGGCCCGGATCGAGGACAAGCGCGCGCGCCTGCTCGCCCGAAAGGGAATCCCGCTCGCGGCCGACGACGCTCTGCGACGCGAGGCCGCCCGGGCGCTGCCGTTCCCGCTGACCGGCGCGCAGAAGCGCGCCGTCGCCGAAATCTCGGCCGATGTCCGCTCGGGCCGTGCCATGGCGCGGCTGCTCCAGGGCGACGTCGGCAGCGGCAAGACGATTGTCGCCGGCCTCGGGCTCCTCCTCGCCGCCCGCAACCGCGTGCAGGGCGCGCTCATGGCGCCCACGGAGATCCTGGCCGAGCAGCACATGACGAGCCTCGCCGCCTGGCTCGGCGCCGCCGGCGTCCGCGTGGCGCTGCTGACGGGCCGCGTGCGGGGCAAGGCGCGGCAGGCCGTCCTGGCCGGTCTCGAGCGCGGCTCGGTGGACGTCGTCGTCGGCACGCACGCGCTCGCCGAGTCACCGGTCCGGTTCCGCCGCCTCGCCCTCGTGGTCGTCGACGAGCAGCATCGGTTCGGCGTGGCGCACCGCGCCCGTCTTTTCCGCAAGGGAGAGAGCCCGCACATCCTCGTCATGACGGCGACGCCGATCCCGCGGTCGCTCGCCTGGGCGATCTACGGAGAGCTCGACGTTTCGGTGCTCGACGAGAAGCCGCCCGGACGCGCCCCGATCACGACCCGCGTTCGGGGGCCCGAGGCGCGCGCGCGAATCTACGCATTCGCCGCCGAGCGGGTCCGGGCCGGAGAGCGCGCGTACGTCGTCGTCCCCGCGATCGAAGAGGGTGAGCGGGAGGTGGCCGCGACGCGAGACACGGCGGCGCGCGTGGCGGCGGCGGCCCCGGACGTCGCGGTCGGGACGCTGCACGGCCGAATGCCGCCGGACGAGCGCTCGGCGGTCATGGCCGACTTTGCGGCCGGGCGCACCGGGATCCTCGTGGCGACCACTGTCGTCGAGGTCGGCGTCGACGTTCCCGAGGCCACGGTGATGGTCGTCGAGAACGCCGAGACGTTCGGCCTGGCGCAACTCCACCAGCTCCGCGGCCGCGTCGGGCGGTCGTCGCGGCCTTCGTGGTGCGTCCTCGTCGCCGGCGAGCGCGCGACGGACGAGGCGAAGGAGCGGCTCGCGCTCCTCGAAAAGACGACCGACGGCTTCGTGATCGCGGAGAAGGATCTCGAAGCGCGCGGGCCCGGGGATCTCCTCGGATTCCGCCAATCGGGGCTGCCGCCACTCTCGGTCGCGGACCCGGTGCGCGACCTGCCGGCCCTCGCCGACGCACGCCGGGAGGTCGTCGCGCGACGCGGACGCGGCGAGCGCATCGCGAGCGACCTTTTCGGCTATCGTGAAGAGCCGCGGCGACCCGATGAGAGAGAATGACGACGGAGGTTGAAACCTTGAAGATTCTGGTCACGGGCGGAACCGGGTTCGTCGGAACGCACCTGGTCAACGCGCTGCTGCGGCGCGGGCACGAGGTCGCGGTGCTCGCACGCCGGCCAGGCGCCTCGCGGAACCGCTACAACCGGCCCGTGGAGGACGTGCCCGGCGATGTGCTCGACCCGGCGTCGATCGAGAACGCGACCCGCGGGCGGGACGCGGTCGTGCACCTCGTCGGGATCATCGCGGAGAAGGGCGATCAGACGTTCGATCGGATGCACCGCGCGGCGGCCGGCAACGTCGTCGAAGGGATGCGGGCCGCCCGCGTGCGCCGACTCCTCCACATGAGCGCCATGGGAAGCCTCGACGACTCCCCGTCGGAGTACGGGCGCACGAAGGCGGCCGGGGAGAAGCTCGTTCGGGCCTCGGGCCTCGACTGGACGATCTTCCGGCCCTCGGTGGTCTTCGGGCCGGGAGACGGGTTCGTCTCGCTTCTGGCGGAGATCGTTCGACGGAACCCGCTCTTCATTCCGGTCATCGGACCGGGGACGACGCGCTTTCAGCCGGTATCGGTCTACGACGTGTCCCGGATCTTCGCCGACGCCCTCGAGAAGCCCGAGACCGTGGGCCGCGCCTTCGAGGTCGGCGGCCCGGGGACGTTCCCTCTCAACGACATCTACCGCGAGATCGCCGCGGCGGTCGGGAAGGCGCGCAAGCCCCTCGTCCATTTTCCGATCTGGTGGGGACGCTTCCTGGCCGCCCGGTTCGAAGCCGCGGCGCGGCACGGCTGGATCGACGCGCCGCCGCTGACGCGCGATCAGCTGAAGAGCCTCGAGCGGGACAACGCCGCGGATCTGACCGACACGCTCGCGGTTTTCGGCGGTCCCTGGCGCGAGTTCCGCGCGGGCATCCGTGAGTATCTGCCGGCCGGCCGGCCACACGACCCGCGCTTCGGGACGGGCCGCGAGGTGGATCTCGAACCCGTGCGCGTCCTGAGAGTCCGGTAGGGGCGGGGCGCGTCCCCCGCCCCCGCGGACCCGCGGCCCGATGGCGGCCCCTACTGCTTCTCGCTCGAGATCTTCTGCTTCGAGGCCCGGTAGCCGGCGGCGATCGCCTCCTGCTCCGTCATGTACTTGCCTTCCTTGGTGCGGCCGTACCAGGGGTCTCCCTCGTAGTGGTAGACCTTGGTCCCGGTGTTGACCCAGACCATCCCGGCCCGCGGCGGCGCCTGATAGGGCGCCATCTCGCTCGAGCCACCCGAAGAGCTCGAGGCCGCGGGACCGGAGGCCGCGGCGGGAGCCGCCGGAGCCGAGGCGCGCGCGGTGGAAGTGGAACGTCCGCCGCTCGCGACGACGAGGGGCGAGATCTTTTCGATCGTGGACTTGTTGACGCCCGCGCGCGACAGATCCGCGACCGATGCGTACGGCCGGCCCGCGATGATCTTCTTCGCGGTCGCCTCGCCGACGCCCGGCAGGGACTCGAGGTCTTTTTGCGAGGCGGTGTTCAGATCCACCGGCCCGTTCGATGCCATCGAGGCCGACTTCGAGGTGTCCTTCGACATCTCCTTCGAGGCGGCCGCCGCTGCCGGCGGCGGGGGAGCGGTCGGGCGGCCGTCGTGCGCGACGACCATCGGCGAGATCTTCTCGATCGTCGACTTCGAGACGCCCGCGTGCGAGAGATCCGCCACCGACGCGTAGGGCCGGCCGGCGATGATCTTTTTCGCCGTGGCCTCACCGACTCCCGGGAGCGCCTCGAGCTGAGCCTGGCTCGCCGTGTTCAGATCCACGCGCGCGCCGGCTGGAGCGCCGGTAGAGCCGGAGCTCGATTTCTTCTTCGCGGCGCTCGAGGTTTCGGTCGACGCCGCCGATGAGGTGACCTTCGTCGACTTCGAAGTGCTCGAGCTCGACTTCGAGCTCCCGCCCTTCGCCGTGACGAGCGAGGAGATCTTGTCGATGGTCGAAGCGGGAATCCCGGCCTTGGACAGATCCGAGACCGAGGAATAGGGCCGGCCCGCGATGATCTTCTGGGCGGTCGCCGCGCCGACGCCGGGCAGCGCCTCGAGCTCGGCCTGACTCGCCGTGTTCAGATCCACCTTCTTTTTCGCCGCCTCGGCGGGAGCCGCCGCGAACATCACGATGGCGGCGCAAGCGGCGGCGATTCCGAGCACTTTCCGGAGCTGTTTCATCGTCCTTCCTCCTCGCCGGCAAAAAGGATGAGATGAACGCGGGCCCGAGGAACCGCCGACTAGGAGCCTGCGGCCGGTCCCTTGCGGAGGCGAATCGAGCCCGACGAGGTGCGGACCGTGATCCGGCCACCCCCGCCATTGAGCGCCCCGACGGCGCGCTGGGCATCCTCGCCGCGGCTGATGGCCACTCCCGGGAAATCCGATCGGATGAGGACCTCCCCCGGGTCCGTCGGGCCTTCGACCTGGAGGTCGAGATCCGCCTGGGCGTCCGACGGCAGCGTCAGGAGGACGTCGCCTCCCTCGTTGCGAATCACGATGCCGTCCTTAGGCACCCGCGAGACGACGCCGACCCGGACTTCGCCGCCGCCGGTCCGCGCCCGGACGGAGCCCGCCACGGCGGGAAGAATCACGTCGCCGCCCCCGGTCCGCGCCACGACGACGCCCGAGACGCGCTCGATCCGAATGTCCCCGCCCGAGGTCTCGACGATCGCCGAGCCCGTCACGGGACCGACCCGAATCTCGCCCGCCATGGTCTGCGCTTTCAGGTCCCCCAGCACCGGCCCGAGCATGATGTCGCCGCCGAACGTCTTCAGGTCCGCGCCCTTGCCCGCCGAGGCGAGGTGGATCTCACCGGAGTTCGTGAGGATCTTCACGCGGCCGCTGACGTGGCCGACGCGATAGCTCCCGTTGCTCGTCGAGAGGAAGTCGCCGGCGATGTCGCCGCGCACGATCTCGATCTCGTCTTCGTCGGCGTCGGGCGCCGGCGGGGCCATCATCGGCGGCGGGGTCTCGACGTGCACGCGCGGCACGCGGACGTGGACGTCGGGGACGCGCACGTCGACGCGCGGGACGGTCACGACGATTGAGCGGCGTCCGGACACGAGCGGCTTCGCATCTCCCTCGCGCGTCCCGGCGGCGAGCAGGGTGATGCTTCCGTTGAGCGTGCTCGTGCGGAGGGTCGCGCCGCCGCCGGCCACGGTGGCCGCGTAGCGCTGCTGTGGGAGGACGACCCGGACCTCGCGCATCGCCTTCTCGTGGTCCCGCATCGCGTTCTCGTGGTCGTGGACCACGACTTCGACCTCGCGGAGCGAGTCCTCGACTTCGCGTGCGATTTCCTCCGTATCGACGACCGGTTCGCCATCCTCGTCCTCGACCTCGGCGGACCGCGCGCGGGGGGCCGGAGGGGCGGGCCGCGGCGCGCGCGGCGTCGCGGGAGCCGCGATGGGCTCCGGCGCGGCCGGCGCCTCGGCGGTCAGCGGCGGCAGGGCGAACGTCGAAGCGATCGACCCGCTCATCGTCGTGGCGTTCCAGCGGAAACCCGCGTCCCTGGGAAGCGTCGCGACCACCGCACCGTTGACGGTCTCGAGATCCCAGGTCGCGCCGGGCGGCAACGCCTGCGCGGAGGCCTCGACGCGGCCGTTGACCGTCTGCGCACGGACCGAGCGCCGCGTGCCCGACACGAGGACGTTGCCGTTCACGCTGTGCGCCTCGACATCGCCGTCGAGATCGCGCACCCGGACTTCGCCGTTGACCGTCTGCAGCCGTGCCGCCACGCCCGGAGGCAGTACGAGCTCGTACCGCGACGAGATCCGGCAATCATGGCAGTCGAAGCCGGAGCGATGCCGTTCGCGGGAGCGCGACCCCGACGTACCCGGCCAGAGCGTCTCCAGCCGGTACGCGCCGTCGCTGTTCGAGGAATCCACTCGGGTGCCGTCGAGGATTTCCTGGGCGCGCGCCTTCGTCGCGGCCGTCACCGTGGTCGTGACGGTGGCCGAAAAAGCGCGGCCGGGCGAGGTCACGACGTCGCCGTTGACGTTCTCGACGCGCACGAGCGTGCCCGGCGAGAGCGCCGCATCGAAGTGGTCGGTGCGCGTCACGGTCGCCGACTCGCCGGAGGCCACGCTCGCGGCGAGCAGGAGGGCGAGCCCCGCGACGACCAGGATCCAGAGGGCGCGGAGCTCCGCGCGTTCGGCGCGCGAGGGCGAAGCGGCGGGGATTTCGACATGCGGTCTCATCACCGAGAGAGACGCCGCCGCGGCGAAGGAGTTTCGGCTCACGGTCAGAACTCCATCGTTTTGAGCGCGGAGGCCGCCTTGGCGCGCACGAATCCGTTCTCGGCGGGATCCACGGCCTTCGCGCGCAGCGATTGGATCGTGCGCGCGTCCGGCTCTTGCTTGGCCGCGGCGGCGAGACGATCGATCGCCACGAGGCGCACGGCCGGATTCTTGTCGTCGCGGAGCGCGTCGAGGAGCGCCGAGCGAATCTCCGGTGTGATGCGCATTCCGGCGAGCGCATCGGCGGCCTTCTTGCGGACGCCCGGATTCGGGTCGCGCTTCAGGGTCGCGGTCAGCGCGGCGACGATGTCCGGCGACGGCGCCGCTTCGCCCTGCCCGTAGTGTTGCTGAACGAGCTCGATCGCGCGCGACGTCTCGCCGGCGTTCTCTCCGTTGTGGGTCACGACGTACGCCAGCACCTTGGCCACCTCGGGATCGGCGGGGGAGCCCTCGACCTGGTGGCGCGTCGTGACATCGAAGCCGATTCCAATGCGGCCGTTCGGGCCGTTGCCCAGATACGAGAGATTCGACAGACGCGAGTTTTCGCCGAGGCCCGCAATGGCGGGGGCGGGCGTCGGCCCGACCCGGGGAGCCGGAGAAGCGGGTGTCGGGCGGCGATTCGCCGCCAGATAGCCGAGGCCGGCGGCCGCGAGGACGGCCGCGGCCTGGAGCGCCGGGCGAATCCACCGCGGCCGCGGGCGGAACTCGCGCACGCGCGCACGCAGCATTTCTTCCTCGACGAGAGCCTTCCCGCGTCGCATGAATTCGGGCGTCGCCTCGGCGCCGGCGTCCTCTCCCAGGAAGGCCCAGGCCCGCTCGACGGCGGCGGCCTCCGTGCGGCACGCGCTGCAGGAATCGAGGTGCGCGATGAGCTCGCGCCCGGAGTCGGGCGCGAGGTCCCCGGTCAGGCGATCGATGATGCGCTCGTTCAGTTCGCGGCATTCCATGAGGCGGCTCCTTCGGAGAATCGGGCCTTGAGCGTTTCGACGGCCCGGAAGATTCGGGTCTTGACGGCGCCGACCGAGATGCCGAGCACGGTCGCGATCTCGGCATAGGGGAGACCGTGGTAGCGGGCAAGGACCAGCGCTTCCCTCTGTTCTTCGGAAAGCTCGGCGAGGGCGCGGCGGACCGAGTCTCGGCGCTCCCGATCCATGAGGGCGCGCTCGACACCCTCGCCTCGGGCGGCCGGCTCGGGAAGCGCCTCGATCGGGACGACCGGCGCGCGGCGGTCGCGGCGGCGGCGGTCCCGGCACGCGTTGGCCGCGATGGCGAAGAGCCAGGACGAGACCTCGGCCCGTCCGTCGTATTGATGCGCCCTCGAGATCACCTTGACGAAAACCTCCTGCGAGACTTCCTCGGCCTGCGCCCGATCGGACAGCAGGCGGTCTGCAAACCGTAGCAGCGCCGGGGCATAGCGCTCGAACAACTCCGCCGCGCCGTCGGTGTCGCCGCGCCGGATCCGCTCCAGGAGGAGCCGGTCCTCGGCCGACGTGTTTTCCCCGTGTCCGCTTGCGGTCGGCACGACACTCCGGAGACGCCCGGGGATGCCCGAGGTTACGCCCGGGGCCCGAGCGTTCCGGTCACCGTATCACCGGCCCCGCCTGGCAGCGGAGCGTGCGCAGGTATCATCGCCGGCCATGGATCCGGCCAAGATCGTCGACTTCGTCATCACTCTCGCCGTCCTGCTCTTTGCCGTCTCGTTTCACGAGTCGGCTCACGCCTGGGCGGCGCTGCGGTTCGGCGATCCGACGGCCCGCGACCTCGGCCGGATCAGCCTGAACCCGCTCCACCACATCGATCTCTTCGGGAGTATCCTCTTGCCGGCGCTCCTCTACTTCACCTCCGGGCTCCTCTTCGGCTACGCCAAGCCGACTCCCGTCGACCTGCGCAATACGAAGAACCCGCGCCTGGCGAACCTCGCCGTCTCCGGCGCCGGGCCGGCCTCGAACTTCCTCCTGGCCTCCCTGGGCGTCGCGGCGTTATGGGCGATCCAGCGGGCGATGCATCTGCCCCAGCTCGCGGGGCCGTTGTGGGAGGTGGCGCTCGCCGTCGTGCGAGTCAATCTGGCGCTCGCCATCTTCAACCTGCTCCCGATTCCGCCGCTCGACGGGAGCGGCGTGCTCGCGGGCCTGCTGGGGGGCGGGGCGGAGCGCGCCTTCGCGCGCCTGGCACCCTTCGGTTTCCTGATCCTGATCCTGCTCTCCTCGACGCGCATTCTCGGGCTCATCATGTCGCCGGTGTTCGGATTCTTCGAGGGAATCCTTCGGCGGATCCTGGCGTGAGCGACGAGAAGGGCGAGCCCGCCGAGCGCTCGGAGACCGATCTGCCGCCGGTCCAGATCGCGGCTTTCAGCGGCCCCCTGGACCTCCTGCTGCACCTCATCCGCATCAACGAGGTCTCGATCACGGACATCCCGATCGCGCAGATCACGGAGCAGTACACGGCGTATCTCGACGCCATGCGCGAGCTCGACCTCGACGTGGCCTCGGACTACGTGGCGCTCGCCGCGGAGCTGATCTACATCAAGTCGAAGATGCTGCTTCCGCGTCCGCCCGGCGAACCGGCGGTCGATCCACGGGAGGACCTCGCGGCACGGCTGCGGGAGTACGCGCGCTTCAAGCAGGCCGCCGAAAACCTTCACGAGATCGACACGCTGCGGGCGGGTCTGTGGCCGCGAGGAGAGCCTCCGGTTCCCCGATCTCCGGACGGAGAGACCCTCGAGGTCTCGCTCTTCGATCTCATCGACGTCTTTCGCAAGGTGTCGGAGCGGTACCGGCTGGCGCACCCGCCGGCCATGGAGATCAAGCACCTCCGCTTCTCCGTCGCGGAAAAGATGCAGCAGCTCGTCGAGCGGCTGGAGGCGTCGGGCGCGCTGCCGCTTCTCCAGTTCCTCGGGGAGATGCGCTACCGGGCCGAAGCCGTGACGGCCTTCCTCGCGACGCTCGAGCTCATCCGGCTCGGCATCGTCACCGTCTACCAGAACGCGGCCTTCGCCGAGATCCACGTCTCGCGAACCGAGGCGCCGTTCTCGGCGGAGCAGATCCGGGACACATACCGGTAGACCGCCGCTGCGAGACGGGAGACGGTAGACAGTAGACTGGGAGCATGAGCGAGATCCTGACGCCTCCGCCCGCCGACGCGCCGGCCGAGCGCCCGCGAGAGAAGCGCGCCGAGAAGATCGTGGCGGCGCTCGAGGCGCTCCTCTTCTCGAGCGCGCGCCCCGTCAAGAAGAAGGATTTGGCCGAAGCCCTGGAGGCGACTCCCGAGGCGGTGGCCGAAGGGCTTCGCCTCATCGCCGAGGGGGCCGACCGGCCCGAGCGCGGCGTGCGGCTCGAGTCCGTCGCGGACGGGTGGCGCTTCGTGACGCGTCCGGAGTACGACGCGATGCTCCGCAAGTTCCACGACGTCTCCGAGCGGAGCCGCCTCTCGCTCGCCGCGCTGGAGACCCTGGCGATCATCGCGTACCGCCAGCCGATCACCCTGCCGGAGATCCAGGAGATCCGCGGCGTCAACTCGGCGAGCGTCCTCAACACGCTCTTCGAAAAGAAGCTCATCAGCACGGCGGGGCGCCGTTCCGTCGTCGGCTCGCCGTTTCTCTATCGCACGACGCCTGATTTTCTCGTCCGCTTCGGCCTGAAGGACGTGGACGACCTGCCGCAGCCCGAAGAGCTCGCCGAAGATTTCGCCGCGACGGTCGGCGAGGCTCCTCCCGCGGGCCTGCCCGAGGCGATCTCCGCCCCCGCAGCGGAGATGGACGAGGAAGGGGACGACGAGAAGCCGTTCGACCAAGAGGACGACGGTTCCGACGAGGCGGCGGACGACGACGGCGACGACGAAACCTAGCGGGCCGTGGCTCTCGAGCGTCTTCAGAAGATCCTGTCGGAAGCGGGCCTCGCTTCCCGCCGCGAGGCGGAGGAGTGGATCCGGGAGGGCCGGGTCCGCGTCAACGGGAAGGTCGCGGCGATCGGCGAACGGGCCGACGGGAGCCGCGACGCGATCCGCGTGGACGGCAAGCGGCTCCACCCGCCCGCCGCGAAGACGTACCTTCTTCTCAACAAGCCGAAGGGCGTCGTGACAACGACGTCGGATCCCGAGGGCCGCAACACCGTCCTCGAGATCCTTCCGCCGCCGCTGCGCCGGCGCGTGCGGCCCGTCGGGCGGCTCGACGTCCAGACCGAGGGCCTGCTCCTTCTCACCGACGACGGCGATCTCGCGGCCCGCGTCTCGCATCCGCGTTCGGGCTGCGGCAAGGAGTATGCCGTCAAGGTCTCCGGCGTCCCGTCGGAGCCGGATCTCGAGCGCCTGCGGCGCGGAATCTTCCTCGACGGGACGCGCCTTCGGCCGTGCGGCATCGAGCGGATCTCGACGACGGGCGGCCGCGGGAAGGGCAACTCCTGGCTGCGGGTCACCCTCTTCGAGGGCCGGTCCCGCCAGATTCGGCGGATGTTTCAGACCGCCGGGCACCTCGTCTCGAAGCTGAAGCGCACGGCGATCGGGCCGCTTCGGGACGGCCGGCTCCCGCCGGGCGCCTGGAGGGCGCTGACGCCGGCCGAGGTGAAGGCCCTCGAACGAAGCCTGACGCCGCCGGCCGGATCGGAGGCACCGGAGCGGAGCCGTCGGTGACGGCCGCGCTCATCGTCGCGATCGACGGTCCGTCGGGCGCCGGCAAGTCCACGGTGGCGCGCGCGCTCGCCGCGCGGCTCGGCGTGCCCTACATCGACACCGGCGCGATGTACCGCGCCGTGGGACTCGCGGCGCGCGACGCCGGCCTGCGCCTCCCGATCCAGGATCCCGAGGCCGTCGTCCGTATCGCGGAGTCCGGCGAGATCGGCCTCGAAGCAACCGGCGGCGGCCTCCGCGTCCGGTGGAACGGCCGCGACGTTTCCCAGGCGATCCGCGAGCCCGAGATCTCGTTATACGCGTCCGCGGTCTCGGCGATCTCCGGCGTGCGCCGCCGCCTCGTCGCCGAGCAGCAGCGCCTCGGCCGGCGCGGGGGAGGGGTGCTCGAGGGGCGGGACATCGGGACCCACGTCTTCCCCGAGACGCCCCACAAGTTCTTCCTCACCGCGTCTCCGGAGGTCCGGGCCGAGCGCCGGACCCGGGAGCTGGCCGATCGGGGCACCCCCCGGCCGCTGGCCGAGGTGCTCGATGAGATGCGCCGGCGGGACCGTGACGACAGCACCCGGAGCGACTCCCCGCTGCGACTGGACGACCGCTACGTGCTCGTGGATTCCACCGGCCGGGACGCGCCGGCCGTGGTCTCCGAGATCGAGGAGCGGGTCCGCCGGGACCGTGGTTGACTCGCCGGCGGGCCGCACCATAGAGTATGCTTTTGCGGTTCAAATACTTATGAGAGGCCTTTCCCTTTTCCGATGACGGCCAAGAAGCCTGAAGGAGGACGCGAAGAAGCGCCGATGGAGACCGAACAGGAGCTTTCGCCCCAGGAGTACGAGCACCTCCTGGCTCAGTACGAAGATTCTTTCAAGAATCTGCAGGAGGGACAGATCATCCGGGGGCGCGTCATCGGCATCACCCCGTCCGAGGTGATCGTCGACATCGGCTACAAGTCGGAGGGGATCATCCCCGTCTCCGAATTCACCGATTTTGCGGGGAAGGTCACGGTGAAGGAGGGCGACGCGGTGGACGTCCTCCTCGAGCGCACGGAAGACCAGAACGGCTACGTCGTCCTCTCGAAGGACAAGGCCGAGAAAATGAAGGTCTGGGACGAGGTCGAGAAGTCGTACCGCTCCGGCACGACGGTGCGCGGCCGCGTCATCGACCGCATCAAGGGCGGTCTCGCCGTGGACATCGGCGTCAAGGCCTTCCTGCCCGGGTCTCTCGTGGACGTCAAGCCGGTCAAGAACCTGGAGTCGCTCCGCGGCCGCGACTTCGACTTCAAAGTCATCTCGGTCGACAAGAAGCGCGGCAACATCGTCCTCTCGCGCAAGGCCGTCGTCGAAGTCGAGCAGGAGGCGAAGAAGAAGGAGACGCTGCAGCTCCTCGAGGAGGGCCGCGTCCTGCGCGGCACCGTCAAGAACCTGACCGACTACGGCGCCTTCGTGGATCTCGGCGGCCTCGACGGCCTCCTCCACGTCACGGACATGTCCTGGGGCCGCGTCAACCATCCGTCCGACCTCGTCAAGGTCGGCGACGAGATCGACGTCGTCGTGCTGAAATTCGACCGCGAGACGGAGCGCGTCTCGCTCGGAACCAAGCAGCTCACCGAGGATCCCTGGTCGCACGTTCCCGAGAAGTACCCCGCCGGCTCGCGCGTGACCGGCCGCGTCACAAACGTCACGGACTACGGCGCCTTCGTCGAGCTCGAAGAGGGCGTCGAAGGGCTCGTGCACGTCTCGGAAATGTCCTGGTCGAAGAAGGTCAAGAATCCTTCCAAGGTGGTTTCCCCCGGCGACACCGTCGAGGCGGTCGTCTCCGACGTCAACCGCGACGCCCGGCGCATCTCCCTTTCCCTGAAGGACACGCTCCCGGATCCCTGGGACAGCGTGCTCGAGAAGTACTCCGTCGGCGGCCGCGTTTCGGGCAAGGTGCGCAATCTCACCGACTTCGGCGCGTTCGTCGAGCTCGAGGAGGGCATCGACGGCCTCGTGCACGTCTCCGACATGTCGTGGACCAAGCGCGTCAAGCACCCGTCCGAGGTGCTCAAGAAGGGCGACGACGTCGAGGCCATCATCACGTCGATCGACCAGGAGAACCGGCGGATTTCGCTCTCGATCAAGGAATTCCAGCCGAACGACTGGCAGACCTTCCGCAGCCGGCATCAGCCGGGCGACATCGTGGAAGGCGTCGTCTCGCGCGTGGCGGATTTCGGCGTCTTCGTGCAGATCGACGGCCTCGTCGAGGGGCTCCTGCATGTCTCCGAGACCCCGGTCCCGCGCGGCGGAAAGCTGACCGACCACTACCACGAGGGCGACACGATCAAGGCCCGCATTCTCCGCATCGAGGACGCCGAGATGAAAGTCGGGCTGTCCGGCCTGAATCTCGAGGGCGGCTCCGCGGCCGAGGCTCCGGCGGCAGCGCCCGATCAGGCCGCGGCGACGCCGGCCACAGCCGCGTCCGATGCCCCGGCACCGGTCGAGGCGGCGGCCGAGGCGGCTCCGGCCAAGAAGAAGCGCACCCGCAAGAAGGCGGACGATCCTTCCACGGAAGCGTAGGGAGTACCGGGACGGCCCGGAGCGGACCGGCTTTCAGCGAGGACCGATATGACGAAGGCGGAACTGATCGAGCGCGTCGCGGTCGCGACCGACGTCACGAAGAAGCAGGCCGAGGCCATCGTCGACACTGTCTTCGATGCCATCGTGCGCTCGCTCAAAGACGGCCAGAAGATCGAGCTCCGCGGCTTCGGGTCCTTTCGCCTCCGGGAGCGCGGGGCCCGGATGGGCCGCAACCCGAAGACCGGCGTCAAGGTCGCCGTGCCTGCCAAGAAGATCCCGTACTTCAAGCCCGGGAAGGAACTGAAGGAGCTGATCAACCGCTGAGCGCTGAGCGGCCCGCGACCCGATGCCCGAAGTCCTGTTCGCGCCCTGGCGGTACGAGTATCTGGTGGCCGACAAGTCCAAAGCCTGCATCTTCTGCGACGCCGCGGCCTCGAAGAGCGACGAGGACGCGCTCGTCGTGCTGCGCGGCCAGCGCGTTTTCGTGATCCTGAACCGCTACCCCTACACGAACGGACACGTCATGGTCGCCCCTTACCGGCATGACGCCTGGCTGTCGTCGTCCGATCGCGAGACGCTCCAGGAGCTCATCGCGACGGTGGCGAAGGCGGAGCGCGTCCTCGTCGAGACCTATCGGACCGACGGTCTGAACGTCGGCATCAACTTCGGGTCGGCCGCCGGCGCCGGCATCGCGGACCACTACCACGTCCACGTCGTTCCCCGGTGGAAAGGAGACACCAACTTCATGACGGTGACCGGAGACGTCCGGATCGTCCCCGAAGAGCTCCAGGAGACCCGCCGGAGGCTCGAGCGCGCCTTCGCCGGCGTGGCGGCTTGAGCGAATCCGCGGTCCCGCAGCGGCGGGCCGCTACGGCGGTGCTCCTCGCCTGGATCGTTCCCGGCCTCGGCCACTTCTACCTCGGCCGGCGCCGCACCGGTATCCTGTTCGCGATCATCGTGACGGTCTGCTTCGTGCTGGGGCTCTCCTTCGAGGGACGGCTCTACACGATCGAGCAGGGGCAGCCGCTGACCATCCTCGCCACGTTCGCGGTGTACGGCGCGGGCATCCTCAATCTCGCGGCACGCGCACTCTCCTCGAACATCGGCGGAACCGTGCTCGCGCCCACCTACGAATACGGGTGCGCGTACATCCTGACGGCCGGCCTGATGAACCTGCTCCTCATGCTCGACGCGTGGGACATTGCGACGGGGAAGAAGAAATGATCGCGGCGCTCCTTCCGGCCGACCATTTCCTGATCATGACCGCCTATGCGCTTCTCGTTTCGGCCTTCTTCGCGCTTCTCTGGCGCAACGGCCGGCGCGAACGGTGGAAGCTCTTCGGAATCCTCATCGCGTGCCTGATGGGGGGAGGGCTCGCGGTCGCCTGGTTGATGTACCCGTTCCCGAGCTGAGGGCGCGAGGCGGCCCTCGCTTTGGGACCGAAAGGTGGTAGTGGCGGCGTCTTGAACCTTCTGATCTCGGCCGGGGAAGCATCGGGAGACCTTCACGGCGCGCGTCTGCTCGCGTCCCTTCGCCGCCGGAGACCCTCGCTGAAGGCGTTCGGAATGGGAGGCGGTCGCCTCGCGGCCGCGGGACTGGAGCGGCTCGCGCGCGCTGAGGACCTCTCGGTCATGGGATTCGCCGAAGTGCTCGAACGGCTTCCGTCGGTCCTGCGCGCGCTGTCCGCCCTGCGGACCGCGGCCGCTCAACGGCGTCCCGAGGCGGCGGTGCTCATCGACTTTCCGGATTTCCACGCGGCACTCTCGCGCCGCCTCCGGCGGGAGGGGATCCCGCTCATTTACTACGTCAGCCCGCAGGTCTGGGCGTGGCGTCCGGGCCGGGCCCGCGTCATCGCCGAGCGCGCGCGCCGCATCCTGACGCTGTTTCCGTTCGAGACGGCGATCTACGAACGTTACGGCGCGGACGCGGTGTGCACGGGGCATCCGGTCGTGGACGACGTTCGGGAGGCGCTGGCGAACGAGCCGGACCCGCCCCCGAAGACCGGTCCGCGTCTGATTCTCCTGCCCGGAAGTCGGCGATCGGAGTTGCGGCGGCACTGGCCCCCGATGCGCGACGCGGCGGCATCGCTTCGAGCCCGGCGGGGAATCGAGGCATTCGTCTCGCGCGCTCCCGACCTGGAAGCGGACCTCTACCCGGGAGCCGCGGAAGCCGGCATCCGCTTCGCCGGACCTGGCACCCATCGCCTCGTGGCATCGGCAGATCTCGCGTTCGTCGCGTCGGGCACCGCGACCCTCGAGGTCGCGCTCTGCGGCACGCCGATGGTCGTCGTCTATCGCACGTCGCGTTCGAGCTTCGCGATCGGAAGCGCGCTCGTGCGCGTGCCGTGGATCTCCCTCGTCAACATCGTGGCGCAGGAGGCCGTGGTTCCCGAAATCCTCCAGGACCGCCTGACGCCGGAGGCTCTTTGCCGCGAAGCGGCCATCCTGCTCGACGACGATGAGCGCCGGCGGATCATGAAGCGGGGCCTCGAGCGCGTGGCCCGCGAGCTCGGACCGCCCGGAGCGAGCGATCGCGCGGCGGACGCGGTGCTGGAGGTCGTCACGGACGAGGGCCGCGTGCCCGTAAGCCTGGCGGGCCGATGAGGGGCGGCGCCGCGGCTCCTTCCGGCCGGCCGTTCGCGCGGCTCCTCGGCTACTTCTCGCGCTATCGGGGGCGCGCCCTGACGGCGCTCCTCGCGATGGCGGTCGTCTCGCTCGCGACGGTCCTTCTGCTCTTTCTCTTCAACAAGGTCATCGACGACACGCTCGGCGCCGGGACCGCGGCCTCGCTCACGGGACTCAAGGGATCATCCGCCGCCGGCCGCGCGGCGCCGCTGTTGCGATGGCTCGAGAGCGGTTACGCGGTCGCGATGGCCGCCGCCTCGGCGGCCGGGATCCCGACCCACTTCACCGTTCCTCTGCTGCTCGCCGCCGCGCTCCTCCTCAAGAACGGCCTGTCCTACGTCTCCGAGTACGAGCTCAACGGCATCGGCCTGGGCATGGTCCGCGACCTCCGGCGCGACGCCTGCGAGCGTCTGATCCGGCAATCGAGCCGGTTCTACGCGCGCGCTTCGACGGGAGATCTGATGAGCCGCCTCCTGACGGACGTCGAACAGATCCAGCTCGCGTTCGGGAGCCGGCTGGCGGATTTCGCGCAGGGCGCCCTCACGATCGTCTTCGTCCTCGCCTACGTCTTCTCTTTGAACGCGCGCCTCTCGTTCGTCGTCTTCGTCGTGACCCCCGTCATCCTCGTCTCGATCGTCGAGAACGCCCGGCGCCTGCGGCGCACGGCCATCAGTTCGCGCGAGCGCATCGGCGAAATGGGAACGCGGCTTTCCGAGGTCTTGAAGGGCAACCGGATCATCAAGACGTATGGCATGGAGGACTACGAGGCCGAGCGGCTGCGCGAGGCCAACGATCGCTACTTCCGGGTCAGCCTCCGGACCATCCGGATCCAGGCCCTCAACTCGCCCCTCATGGAAATTCTCGCCGGCCTCGGCCTCGCCGCCGTGTTCGTCTACGCCGCCGGCCAGATCCACCAGGGCCGCATGACGGTGGGGGAGCTGCTCTCGTTCCTGGCGGCCGTGCTCATGCTCTACAAGCCTCTCAAGGACGTCACGCGGACGAATCTGGCCCTACAGTTCGCCCTGTCTTCGGCCACGCGGATCTTCGAGCTCATCGACGCGGAAAACGAGATCGTCGAGAAGCCCGACGCCCGGGACCTCGCTCCGCTTCGCCAGGCGATCCGCTACGAGCACGTCGGCTTCCGGTACGGCGAGGATCCCGTTCTCTCCGACGTCAACCTCGAGATCCGGCGCGGCGAAACGGTCGCGATCGTCGGACCCTCCGGCGCCGGCAAGACTTCACTCGTGAATCTGCTGCCGCGGCTCTACGATCCGACGGCGGGCCGCATCCTCTGGGACGGCGTGGACCTGCGCCACGCGACACTCGCGTCGCTGCGGAGTCAGATCGGACTCGTCACGCAGGACACGATCCTCTTCGATGCGACCGCGGGCGAGAACATCGCCTACGGTGATCCGGACGCACCGGCGGAGCGCGTGCGCGCCGCGGCGCGGGCGGCCTGCGCCGACGAGTTCCTGGAGAAGCTGCCGCAGGGCTACGACACGCCATTCGGCGAGGGTGCCGCGCGCCTGTCCGGGGGCCAACGGCAGCGCCTCGCGATCGCGCGCGCGCTCTACAAGGACGCGCCGGTGCTGATCCTCGACGAAGCGACGTCGCAGCTCGACGTGGAGTCCGAAGCGCTCGTTGCACGCGCCGTGTCGAATCTCATGGCGGGACGCACGACGCTCGTCATCGCCCATCGACTGTCCACCGTGCGCCGCGCGGACCGGATCATCGTCCTCGACGGCGGCCGGATCGCGGAGACCGGCACGCACGCCGAGCTCTTGACTCGCCCCGGCGTGTACCGCAGGCTGCACGACATGCAGTTCTTCTCCGAGGCCGACGCGGCCGCGCCTCCCGTGGGAGCGGCGGCGCCGTGACCCTGCGGAGCATGACGGGATTCGGCCGCGCCGGCGGCGTCCTGGGTCCGGATTGGACCGCCGAGCTCACGGTGCGCTCGATCAACCACCGCTTTCTCGACCTGACCGTCCGCGTCCGGGACTCCGAGTCCGTCCTGGAACCGGTCCTGCGGCAGGTCTTCGCGCGCCGCCTCGCCCGGGGGAAGGTCGAGGTGACGCTGCGCCTGACGCGGTCGGGCGGCGGCTCCGGTCCGACGATCTCCGTGGACGAACGCCTGCTCGAATCGCTTCTGGCGCGCGTGGCCGATCTGTCGACCCGTTACCCGATCCGCGGAGAGCTGCAGGCCCGCGACCTCCTGACGATCCCGCAGCTCTTTTCCGTCGAGAGCCCGTCCGACGGCTTCGGTCCCGACTCCCTCGCCGCCGCGGAGCGCCTCGGCGAGCAGGCGGCCGACGCGCTCGTCGCGATGCGCGAGGCCGAGGGCCGCCGGCTGGCGGAGGAACTGCGCGGGCGCATCGCCGCGCTCGAGGCGGGCCTCGCGCCGCTCGCGGCGCGCCGCGACGAGATCGTGCGCGCGATCGCGGCGACCCTCTCGGAGCGCATGAAAACGCTCTTCGCGGATCTGCCGCTCGATTCCGGCCGACTCGAGCAGGAGGCGGCGCTCGCCGCCGAGCGCTCGGACATCGCCGAGGAGCTCGCACGCCTGACGGGACACCTCGCCCAGTTTCGCGAGCTGCTCGATGCCGAGGCCGGCCCGGTCGGCAAGAAGCTCGAGTTCCTCTCCCAGGAGATTCTCCGCGAGATCAATACCCTGGGCTCGAAGGCACGGGATCGAGACCTCGCGCGCCGGGTGCTGGAGATGAAGTCGGAGACCGAAAAGATTCGGGAACAGGTCCAGAACGTCGAATGACGGGGGCACCGCGGGGCGATCTCTTCATCGTCTCGTCGCCCTCCGGCGGCGGCAAGACGACCCTCATCCGGCGTCTGCTCGAAGATCCTCCGGGCGCGCCGCTGCACTTCTCGGTCTCCCACACGACGCGCGCGATGCGGGCCGGCGAGCAGAACGGCCGCGAGTATCACTTCGTCCGCGTCGAGGAGTTCCAGCGGATGGTCCAGCGCGACGAGTTTCTCGAGCACAACGAGGTGCACGACAACATCTACGGGACTTCCCGGGCCGAGGTGCTTCCGCGCCTGGCGGCCGGCGAGGACGTGGTCCTGGACATCGACG
>Ga0335080_10001639_pt1 | contig 22062 bp, 17 predicted proteins | sample Lox_Sample_34_FD_206720 | JGI IMG/M metagenome (GOLD analysis project Ga0335080, IMG submission 206720) | Soil microbial communities from Loxahatchee National Wildlife Refuge, Florida, United States - Lox_Sample_3.4 | ecosystem: Environmental > Terrestrial > Soil > Wetlands | place: USA...
TGGTCACGAACCTGCCCGTGCGCGTCGGTGAATCGGTCGTGCCAGGCATCCAAAACTCTCAGGGCAGCGTCATCATGACCATCGCCGACATGTCTGTGATTACGGCAGAGGTCAAGGTGGACGAGACCGACATCGTGAGCGTGCACCTGGGTCAGACAGCGGATATCACCATCGACGCAATTCCCAACAAGACGTTCAAAGGGCATGTGACGGAGATCGGCGACACCGCCATCCTGCGCTCCACCGGACTTGCGGCTTCGCAAAGCGCGATCTCCAGCCAGGAGGCCAAAGACTTCAAGGTGGTCATCGCCATGGATAATCCTCCGGATGAGGTTCGGCCCGGCCTGTCCTGCACCGCGAAGATCACCACCGCCACGCGCACCGACGCATTAACCATTCCGATTCAGGCGCTCACGATCCGGCAACGCGGGGACCTGGAGCAGCCCAAGCCCGGCACTCCTTCGAGCGCGCAGGCTGCCACGAAGGTGGACCCCGCCGCGGAAAAGGCGCGCAAAGAAGAAATCCAGGGTGTCTTTGTTCTGAACGCGGGCAAAGCCGAGTTTCGCAAGGTCGAGACCGGCATCACGGGCGCCACCGACATTGAAGTCCTCAGCGGGTTGAAGCAGGGCGACCAGATCGTCACCGGCTCCTATCAGGTGATCCGTACCATCAAGAACGGGGCCCAGGTCAAGGTCGATAACAAGGCGCCGGTAGCCGCCACGACCAGTTAGGATGCGAGTCCATCATGTCAGCCGTCGTCGATAATTCACTACTGGAGCGCGCCGAGCAGCTCAAGCGGGATGGCGTCGTCATCCGTACCTACGATCTGTGGAAGACGTACACGATGGGCGATCAGACGATCCACGCGGTATCCGGCGTGGATATAGAGATCAAGCGCGGCGAGTACGTCGCGATCATGGGTCCATCGGGCTCGGGGAAATCGACGCTGATGAACCTGATCGGCTGCCTGGATACGCCCACCAAGGGGCAGTACTTCATTAACGGCAACCTGGTGAGCGAGATGACGGATGACGAGCTGGCGCGCATCCGCAACAAGGAGATCGGTTTTGTTTTCCAGACCTTCAACCTGTTGCCGCGCGCCACGGCGCTGCACAACGTCGAGTTGCCGCTCATCTACGCAGGCATGTCGGCCAGTGAACGGCTGGACAGGGCCAAGCAGGCGATGAAGCACGTGGACCTGGAAAAGCGCATGGACCACAAACCCAATGAGCTTTCCGGCGGACAGCGCCAGAGGGTCGCGGTCGCTCGAGCGCTGGTCAACAATCCGTCGATTCTGCTTGCGGATGAGCCAACCGGCAACCTGGACACAGCCACCGGCAACGAAATCATGGGCCTGTTCGAGCGCCTGCACCAGCAGGGGAATACCATCATCCTCGTGACGCACGAACACGACATCGCGGAACACGCCTGGCGCATCATATACATCCGCGACGGCAAGATCGAAAAGGACGAAAGGATCAAGTAGGGCGCGTTGGGTCCGGGGTTCGCCAGCGCCGGCCCCCCGCCCGCGCAGTCCTACTTCGTGTAGATGGTCACGTCCACGTTCATGCCGGGACGGAGAACCACCCCCTGCTGCTGGTCCACCAGGATCTTGACAGGGATGCGCTGCACCACCTTGACGAAGTTGCCGGTGGCGTTCTCCGGCGGCAATAGGCTCATGCTGGCCCCGGTGGCGCTGGCGATCGAATCCACATGGCCGTTGATGGCTACACCGTACATATCAACGTGGATCCTGGCGCGCTGGCCGGGATGAACCTGGGCCAACTGCGTCTCCTTGAAGTTGGCGGTCACCCACGTATCCGAGAGCGGGACGACGGTCATTATGCCCTGGCCGGGCTGCAGCATTTGTCCGACTTCCACGCTTTTGCGGGTCACGACGCCATCGAGCGGCGCGACCAGCACCGCGTAACTGAGCTGTAGTTCGGCGGCAGCCAGGGCGGCGCGCGCCGCTCCGACGGCGGCCTGGGCGGTGCCGACATCGGCGGTCCGGATGGCAACCTGCCGGCGGTTGGCCACAGACGAAGACAGCTGCGCCTTGGCTTGTTCCACGCGGGTTTCGGCGGCAGCCAGCGATGCTTTCTTGATCGCGGCGTCCTTGGTCGCGGAAGCGAGCTTTTCCTGGGCGGCTTTGAGCTCACTCTCGGCGACCCTGGCAGCGGCCACATAGGCGTCATACTGCTGTTGCGAGATCTCAGCCTTCTCCACCAGCGGCTTCATGCGCGCCAGGTCGGCCTGAGCGCGGTCATTGTTCGCTTGGCGAGCACGGACGTTTGCATCGGCAAAGGCCAGCTCCGAGCTGGAGGCCTGTTCGTAGACCAGGCGGGAGCGGTCGAGCTCCGCCTGGGCGTCAGCAACTCCGGCTGAAGCCGCCGATGCGCCGGATTCGGTGGTGAGGTCGGTCCATGGCACGCCGACTTGCGCCGCACGAAGCCTGCTTTCGGCTTCCGCCAGGGAAGCCTTGGCCTGGTCCACGCGGGCCTGGTAATCGCGCGGATCGATGCGCACGAGGACATCGCCTGCTTTCACCGGCTGATTGTCCTTCACCAGCACCTCGACCACGTTGCCGCCAATCTTCGGCGCAATGGCGCTAATGTGGCCGTCCACCTCGGCGTCATCGGTGGAGACGCGGTCGCGGTAATGATAATACGCCCACAGGCCGGCCGCGGCCGCAACCACCAGCAGGATCGCGACGACCAATCCGACCGGCGACTTCTTCTGCGGCTCCGCAACCGCGGGCCTTTCTTCTGTCTCCGGCATTGCCACTCTGGATTCAGCCATAAAAGTTACTCCATCGCCAAGGGGCCCTGCATCGGCCCCGTCCGCTTCATCAAGAACATAAGAGGAATGATCAAAAGAAACAGCAGCGCCATCACCCAGAAGGCGTCCGCAAAAGCCAGCATGGCGGACTGCCGCAGTAGCCCGCCGTAAAGGAGCCCGCCTGCCTGCCTGGCAGCGTCCGGCATGGTGGCACCGTGGGCGTGCAGGAGTTGGGTGGTCTGCATCACGGCGTTCCGGTAGGCGGGGTCATAAGGTGTGAGATGCGAGGTGAGAACCTGTTGATGCATCTGCGAGCGCCGCGCCAGGAGCGTGGTTACGGTAGCGATCCCCGAGCTGCCGCCGATGTTCCGCGCCAGGTTGAACAGGCCGGTGGCATAGTTCATGCGGTCCCTCGGAACCATCGCCACGGCCGCCGCGCTGATGGGCACAAACAGAAACGCCATGCCGGCGCTCTGTACGGCGCGGCTCCAAAGCGCGGTTTTGAAATCGATATAGAGGTTGAAACGGGACATGATGACCAGTCCCGCCGCCGACACGACTACACCGAAGATCACCAGCCAGCGGGACTGAAAATGGCGCAATAGCACGCCCACCATGGGCATGCAGACGATCACCACGAGGCCGCCGGGAGAAAGGACAAGACCGCTCAACATGGCCGTGTAGCCCAACAGGGTTTGCAGCAGCACAGGCAGCAGCATGGTGCTGGCGTACAGAACGAAGCCCAACACCAGCATGGACAGAGTGCCCAACGCGAAATTGCGGATCTTGAGCACGCGAAAATCAATCACCGGATGCTCGTGCCGTAATTCCCAGAAGATCACCGCGATCAAGCAGACCACAGCTACTATGGCGAAGGTGATAATGAAATGCGAGCTGAACCAGTCTTCCTTCTGCCCTTCATCCAGCACCACTTCGAGAGAACCCAGCCCCAACGCCAGCAGGCCGAAGCCGGTGTAGTCGATCTTGAGGCCGTCGCGGAAGCCGCGGCGCACCAGGTACGGCGGATCGAACACGAGCATCTGAGTCAGCAAGAGGGAAAGGATGCCGACCGGGATATTGATGAAGAAGATCCAGCGCCACGAGAAATCGTCGGTGAGCCAGCCACCCAGGGTCGGGCCGATGACGGGCGCCAGCACCACGCCCATGCCGAACACGGCCATAGCCATGCCGTGCTTTTCCCGGGGGAATGTTTCCACCAGGATGGCCTGCGACATGGGCTGTAAGGCGCCGCCGCCGATGCCCTGCAAAATGCGAAAGAAGATCAGCGAGCCCAAGGTGGGCGCGAGCCCGCACAAGCAGGAGCTGATGGTGAACAGGGCTACGCAGATCATATAGAAACGCTTGCGCCCCAGCAGCATACTGAACCATCCCCCCATAGGCAGGATGATGGCGTTGGCGACGAGATACGAGGTCAACACCCAAGTGGCCTCATCGGTGGACGCGGAAAGGTTTCCCGCTATGTGGGGCAGCGCCACATTCGCTACGCTGGTGTCCAACACCTCCATGAAGGTGGCCAGCATCACCGTCATGGCGATGATCCACGGATTGATCTGCCTACTTGGCGTAGAGCGCCTCCATCTGGCCGGCGGCGTGCGCGAGGTCGGCTCGAGCCTGGTTGTAGCTGTACAGCGCCGCAATCTGGTTGTCGTTGGCGCGGGCGAGTTCGTTCTGCGCGTTGACCACTTCGATGTTGTTGGCTACGCCTGCCTGGAAGCGGTCGCGGGCCTGCGTCACTTCCTGGCGCGCCAGGTCCACGCCGAGGTTCGCCACCTTGACTTCGTTGCGCGCCGCCCCCAGTTGAGCCAGCGAAGTCTTCACTTCGAGCGCGATCGAGTCACGCGCCGCCTGCTCCTGCAGCTTGAGCTGCCGCAGGGCGATCTCCACCTTGGCGCGCTCCGCGGCGATCCGGCCACCGGTAAAGAGAGGCACATCCAGGCTTGCCTGGTATTGGTAGACCGGGATCGCAGAAGCCGGCGTGAGGCCTTGTTCCAACCAATTGCCGCTCACCGTCAGCTTAGGCAGGCGCTCCTCGGCGGCGGCCTGCAACTCCAGTTCCGCGCGCGCTGTCTGCGCGGCGATCTGGCGCAACTCGGGCCGCGTTCCGTAGGCGTGCTCCAGAGTCTGATCGGCTGCGATCTCGGGTGTGTCGAAGAACTGCACCTGATCGGCGAGCTCGATCTTGCGCTGCGGATCCACGCTCAGCAGGCGGCCCAAGCCATAGAGGGCCGTCTCCAGCTGTGTTTGGGCAACAATTGCCCGTTGTTTCTCGTTCTGCAGCGCGACGTTGGCGCGCAAAGTGTCGATGCCTGTGCCAACGCCGTTTTTCTGGAGATCGGCCGCCTGGTCATAAAGCGCCTGCGCCAGCAACTCGCGGGCGTGAGCCGCCTCGACGTCAGCTGCAGCCCGTTGGCATCCGAGGTATTGTGAAACCACCAGGAGCACGCTTTCCTCACGTGCCGACATTTCCTGGGCACGCGCCGCCGCGATTCCAGATTGGGATGCCTTGTAGCGCCGCCAGAGGGTCAGATCCAAGGGCGCGCTGAACTGGATTCCTCCCTGTGCCACCCAGAACGGCCCAATATGCTGGGCGATACCGGGGAAGGGCGCGCCAAACAGGGTGTCAATGTTGAGGCGATGGACGGACTCCGCGATCCCGGCCCCGACTTGCGGCAACAACCCGGAGCGCGCTACACGGCTGTCCTCGCTGCTTTGTCCCACATTCAAATTGGCGAGAATGACTTGCGGGTTTTGCCGCAGGGAAAGCGTGACCGCATCGTGGAGCGTCAGTTTTAGCGGAGCCGCAGGCTGCGCCAGGAGACACGGCGCCAGCGCCAGGCAAATCAGAACCTTAGGTTGAATAGTCATCCGACGCGACCTGTGAATGTCCATTGGATGCAGGAGCTGGGCCAATGTATCCGGCTGGATCTACTGGCCTAGTAAGAATCTTCACTGCCCATATTTAGGCAGTGGCCCATATACTGGCGCACGCGGGTGAAGACCTCCGGCAGCGCAGAACCGGGCTTTCAGGGCCGGCCCGGAGCCTGGGTCAGGGTGATTCCGAGTTTGCGCATTTTGGCTTGCAGCGTAGTGCGCTTCATGCCGAGCTTGGCAGCGGCTCCGGCGGGGCCGCCTACCTTGCCGGCAGACTCGCGCAGGGCTCGCTCGATGGCATCGCGCTCCGCGGCAGCCAGGGTAACCACAGCGGCGCCACCGCCAGTGGCTCGCTTCAACTCGCGAACGGGAGCCTGCAGGACGGCGCCGGGCGAAAGAATGACGGCGCGCTCGATGAAGTTTGCGAGCTCGCGAATGTTGCCGGGCCAGTGATACCGCGCCAGCGCATCCATGGTTTCGGCGGGTATGGAGGTGATGCGGCGGTTCATGCGGCGCGCGTTCTGTTGCACGAAGTAACGCACCAACAGCGGAATGTCCTCGCGCCGCTCACGCAGAGGTGGCACGGTAATCGGAAAAACGTTGAGCCGGTAATACAGGTCGGCGCGGAACTGGCGCTCTTCCACCATGGCAGAAAGATCGCGGTTGGTGGCGGCGACGAGGCGCGCATCCGTGCGAATCGTGCGCGAGCTTCCCAGGCGTTCGAACTCCCTCTCCTGGAGTACACGCAGGAGCTTGGTCTGCAGTTCGAGCGGGATCTCACCAACCTCGTCGAGAAACATGGTCCCACCCCGAGCCAGCTCAAAACGGCCGATGCGCTGGGCGATGGCGCCGGTGAATGCGCCTCTTTCGTGGCCGAACATTTCGCTTTCGAGGAGCCCGGTGGGGATGGCGGCGCAATTGAGCTTGACGAAGGTTCCCTGGCGGCGCGAGCTCAGATTGTGGATGGCGCGGGCCAGAAGTTCCTTGCCGGTGCCGGTTTCGCCGCAGATCAGGACAGTGGAATCGGTTGGCGCAACGGTTTCCACCTGCTTCAAGTTGGCTTTCAAAGCGCGGCTCTGGCCGACGATCTCCTCGAAGCGGCTGTCGGTGCGGATCTCGTCTTCCAAATAGACTTTTTCTTCCGCCAGGCGCTCGTTCAGCTCCTCGATACGCTTGTACGAGAGTGCGTTTTCCAGCGCGATCGCCACTTGCCCCGCGACCTGCGTATAGAAATCCATGTCGCCCTGGGAAAAGAACCCGTCGCGGCGAGAACCGACCGTGAGCACCCCCAGTGCCTCGCCGTGCGCCACAAGCGGCATGGCGCAGAACGCCCGCATGCCCTCCGCCGCCATCACCTTGGCGGTCGCCGGCGCCAGAGAACCCATTTCGTCAAACTCCAGAATGCGTCCCCGTCGCGTGCGGAAGACGTGGCCGGCGACAGAATCGGCCATCGGCACCAGCGTGTTTTCACGGAGTTCACCGGCGCCATCCGGAAAGTCCAGCGCTGCCACGCGCAGGTCGCCGCTCTCAGCATCCAGCAGCAGCAGGCTGGTGTAATCCAACCCGAAGGCGCGCCGCAGGGAAGCAGAGGCCGAGTGGAACAGCTCCTTGCTGGCCACCGAGCTGACCACCGCATTGTTGATTTCGAGCAGCGCCCGCAGCCGGTCGCGTTCGCGCGCCAATTGCAGCTCGTATGCCCGGGCGGCTTCGAAGTTCAGCGCGTTATCCACCGCTACCGACACCTGTTGCGCCACCTGCTGCATGAATTCGATGTCTTCCGTGCTGTACGCTTCGGGCAGGGTGGATCCGAAGGTGAGACCGCCGATCTGCCTCTGCGCGGTGTGCATCGGCAGCACGCAGAAGGACTGGACGTTGTTCAAAGTGAGCAACTCGCGCAGCGTGGCAAAGGGCAGGTCGGGACCCACGCGAGGCACGTAATAGGGACGGCCGGTTTCCAGGGCCACCATGGTGGGCGTCTCGGAAAAAGGCATAGGCCCGGGAAGCCCGCCGGCCACCGCACGGTCGGTTTCGAGAATGTGCACGCGCACCACGCGCGCCTCGAAGTCCACCAGGGTAAGGGTGATATAGTCGAACGTCACCAGGCGCTTAAGGCAGCGGCTGAGTTCGCCAAAAAGTGTGGAAAGCTGACGTTGGGTTGAGATGGACTCGGCAACTTCCAGCAGCGTATCGTAACGCGCCTTAACGGTCTCCGGACCTGTCGCGGAAGAGGGGAACATCGGGGCTACCAGCCGGCTGTCCTTCAACCGTAGCACAGCCCGCGCGGTGCAGGCCCTCCTCGACCAAGGCCAGAATCAATGGGGTCGCTGCGTCTAGCCGCACACCGCGCAAGTGCATTTCGGAAAGGAGCACCTGCCCGGCGGCATCCACGAAATCCACATCGCTCAGGTCGAGCGAAGTGGTGCGGCCGGCCGTGGTGGAGGAGGCGGTTCGCCAGCACTGGTGTAACTCCTCTACCCACGGCCCGGACAGCTTGCCTTCCAGTTTGATTCGCAGCTCGCGAGCGCTATCGTGCAAAGTAATCCGTAGCATGGCCCGCCAACGATGCGTGCACGCCGCCTTCCAGCGGCCAAAGACGCTCAGTTTCAAGCGATTAGCTGCGGGCTGCAGGGCGGCGCGCCATTCGTTTGCCTAAATGCGGGCACCCGGCTGGTCCGCCGGCGGCGGCTGGCGAGAAGGGATGGCCCCAAAAAACAACGCCGGGGCTTGACGCGTTAGCCCCGGCGGCGAAGGAGAATCTGACGGATTTGCGTGCGGTTTCGACATCCGCCGACCGGCCACTTCCCCGGCTGCCGGATTCCGTAACCGCAATCCCAGAATGCCGTAATCCCGGTCCTCTGGCGAGTCCCAGGCGTACGTACGGGGTCTTGGTACAAAAGGACTTAGTACGCTACGCCGCAGCAGTACCACCGGCCGCAGTTTTGGTCTGCGGCGCCGACCCCTCGAACCGCTTGAGGAACAGCAGACGGCCACCAGCCAGGTCGGCATGCACCAGCACCTGGTCGCCATCTTTCACTTGAGACGTGGCGAGGAGGCTGGAGATGGGCTGCACCAGCAGCCGCTCCACGGCGCGCTTCAGATGCCGCGCGCCATAGCGCGGGTCGGTGCCTTCTGCGAGCAGCAGGTTCTTGGCATGATGATCCAGCCGGAACTTCAGGCCGGCCGCGCCGGTGGCGCGTTGGACGCGTAGCTCCATCTCTGCCAATTCGATGTCCAGGATGTGCCGCATCTCGGCATCGCCGAGCGGCTGGAACACCACGACTTTGTCCAGGCGGTTCATGAATTCCGGAGTGAAACGCCGGCGCGCGGCTTCCATGCCCATGCGTCCCATCTTGCTAGCCACCGCTTGTTCCTGGGCGGCGGGAGCGGGGGCGAAGCCTAACCCCGGACGCAGCATGCCTTCCATTTCCCGGGCGCCGAGGTTGCTGGTGAGGAAGACGAGGGCGTGCGAGAAATCGACACGGCGATTGTCTCCCAAGGTTAGCGTTGCCTTATCCAGGATTCCAAGCAACAGGTTCCACAAAGCATCGCTGGCCTTCTCGATTTCATCGAACAGCACGAAACTCAGCTTGAGTTGTTCCGTGTGAAACTGATCGAGCGCTTCCTGGCTGAGCGCAGGATGAGTCTCACGGTGGCCGAGGTAGCCGGGAGGCGAGCCGATCAACTTCGCGATCTCGTGACCGTGTTGAAACTCCGCGCAATCGATCTTGACGACCGCGCGGGCGTCGCCCACCAGACACTCCGCCAGAGCTTCCACTGTGCGCGTCTTGCCGGATCCGGTTGGCCCGAGAAAGAGCAGGTTACCCACCGGCCTTCCGGGGTTGGACATTCCGGCAGTGAAGGTCTGGTACAGGTCGACAATCTGCCGTACGGCCTCATTCTGCCCCACGATCCGCTCGCGCAACTTCGCTTCCAGCATCTCCGCTTCCCGTCCTCGCTTGGCGGGATCCAACAGCACCCTTAAACCAGCCATCTGGGGCCTCCTTCCTCACTTGGTTGGACGCATTCTGCCGCAGCTCGATTCACGGCGTCTGTAAACACTTCCCCGGTTCTTTGTAAACGAGTGTCAACGAAAAGGGCATGCAGCGCGTCTACCGGATTGTAGGGTGCCCTTGCCAGCGATTCCGGGGCCGGGTGCGTGGCTGGCCTTTGGGGGCTCAGCGCTCGAAGAACCAGTACACGTTGCCTTCGGCGCGGGCAAGCCGGGCCTCGGCAAGGTACCAGTCGTAGCGGGTGCGGATTTCGAAATCCTCCGATTGAGCCAGCGCGTTTTCCGCAGCAGCCACATCGACGCTGGTAGCGATACCGGCGCGGAAGCGGAGCTGCGAAAGCGCCAGAGCCTTACGCGCTTCGGCGGTAGCGCTCGTGGCGGCGGACAGAGTTTCGCGTGAGGCATCAGATTCCACGGCCGCTCGTTTCACTTCCTCGCTCACTCGCAGCCGAGTCTTGCGCAACTCGGCCTCCGCTTGCGCCACCTTGGATTGCGCGGCGCCGACGTTGCCGCGGATGCGGCTGCCGGTGAACAAAGGGAAAGTCAAAGAGCCGCCCAGAGTGTAGGTCGACAGGCTGTGATCCGGCCCCTGACCCAGCACGCCATAATCGCCGGTGAAGGTGAGCTTTGGAAGCCGCTCGCGCTCGGCGCTTTCACGGTCGAATTGCGCGGCGCGCCGGCGCGCTTCGAGGGCACTCAACTCCGAACGCGCTTCGAGGGCTCCACGCCGGATCGTGTCTACGGAGCGCAGCCGCTCAGCGAAGTTGGCCAATTCAGGGGCCTCGAAACGGATGGCGTCATCCTGCTCCAGGCCGATGGCTTCGAGCAACATGGCGCACACCACGTCGCGGTCCCGGGTGGCCTGCGTCAGGTTAGCCTGCTCCGCGAAGACCTGCTGCGCGGTGCGCGCCACGTCCAGCTTGCTGGCACTGCCGGCGCGTTCGGAATCTGTCGCCTGCTGGTGGACGGCTGCAGCGGTGCGCAGCCTGGCGCCCGCTGCGGCGATCCGGGATTCGGCCTGGAACAGATTGATGTCAAGCTCTAACACGGCAAGCAGGGTAGCCTGCCTGGTAGTATCGGAGTCGAATTTCGACTCGATGGCGCGCTCGCGGGCGGCGTGAATGCCGGAGAGCAGTTGCAGGTCGAATACGGGCGCTGTGAGCTGCGGGCGCGCGTTGAAGACACGGTATGGTCCGAGGCGCGAAGGTACGCCGGGGATCAGCAGGCCCAGACCTTCCATGTTGCTGGTCTGATAGGCATTGCCCACGACGACACCCAGCTGTGGCTGGTACGCGGAGCGAGCCACCAGGGAACGTGCCCGCACCTCCATCTGTTGCAGCAGAACGAGCTGTATCTCCGGGCTTTTCTTTTCGGCAAGCTCCAGCGTTTGGCGCAGTGAGAGCTTCGAACGATCCTGCGCGGCGGCGGCGAGCGTAAACACCGCTGACAAGAAAAGAAGGGCAGTGCGTCTCATATGGTCTCTCCTGATATCGGCGGGACTCGCCGGAGCTTGCCGACGCCCGCCTGTGATGGCCCGGGGCTGGGCGGACTTGACGCCGCGTTACCGACCCGGGTCGACCTGGATATAGGCGTCTACGCGGAGGCCGATAGGGATGCGTTGGCCGGGGTCGAGTTCCACCAGGGTCTCCAGAATCTTTGTATCCAGCTTTTCGGTGGCGCGATCGGTGGCGATGTTCTTGGGTCCGAGAATTTGTCCGATGCGAACCACATGGCCGGTGAAGCGGCGATCGCCGTAGGCGTCAGCGCGCACCCACGCCGACTGGCCCTCGCGCAAGCGATTGACGTCCGTTTCGTCGACATCGACACGCACCCGCAGACGGCCGGTGGAGCCGAGGGAAACAATCGGTGTTCCGTCCTTGGCGATGACGCTTTCGCCGGTTTTGCGATAGCGGCGCAGGACGACGGCGTCGATGGGCGAGCGGATCACGGTTTTCTCGAACAGCGCCTCTGCGTTGGCGAGTCCGGCTTGAGCGGACCGCACCCCGGCCTCGGCGCGGAGCCGGTCGTCGGGACGGGCTGCGGCGTCGACCAGCGCGAAGTGCTGCTTGGCGGCCTCTAAGCGGGCTTGCGCCACGCGGTATTCCCGTTCGGCGGTATCGTACTCAGTGCGGCTTATGGCGCCCTGATCGAGGAGTGTGCGGCGCCTCTCCCATTCGGCGGTCGCGTTGTCGCACACAGCGGCGGCTTCGTGCACCGCCGCATCGGCCTCCCGCCGCTCCTCGGTGCGCGAACCGTTGAGAAGGCGCTCCAGCGCCGCCTGCCGCTCCGCCACATCGGCTTTGGCGAGCTCCACCCGCGCCGCATAGTCGGCGTTCTCGAGAACGGCGATTACCTGGCCCCTGACAATACGGTCGCCCTCATCCACCATCACCTGGCGCAGTTTGCCATCGAGCTGGGAACCAATTTTGACTTCTTCGGAGAGCGGTTCCACAAGCCCCGGCGCCACCACCAGCCGGCGGTCGCTCGCCGGAGTCGCCCCCGGGGATGGGACGGAGGCGGTTCTTCCGTGCGTGGAATGTACCATGCCCGCGGCGACTCCCAAGACTAAGACTGCGGAAAGAATCACATACTTGGTCTGCATCGCATCCTCCCTCAAGAAACCATTTCCGTCGCATCCTCCGCTTCGGAGGCGATCCTGCCGTCCGCGATCCGCACCACGCGATCGGCATAGGCGAGAACGCGCGGATCATGAGTGACGATGACGACCGCGCGGCCCCGCTCGTGCGCGAGCCCGGACAGGATGTTCATCACCGTCTTCCCGCTGGTGGAATCGAGCGCCGCCGTCGGCTCATCGGCGAGCACGACAGGCGGGTCGCCGGCCAGGGCGCGCGCAATCGCAACCCGCTGTTTTTCGCCACCGCTCAGATCAGCGGGATGGCGCTGCGCCTTTTCTCCCAGGCCGACATGGGCCAACAGGGTTTGGGCGCGCAGCCGCGCGTGTTGGCGCGGCAACCGCTTGAGATCGAGCGCGATCTCCACGTTCTCCCGCGCGGTAAGCGCGGGAAACAGGTTGAAGCCTTGAAAGACGAACCCGAAGTGTTGCAGCCTGACCCGCGGCAGGTCGGATTCGGGCAGACCCACAATTTCGCGCCCGGAGACCTTCACACTCCCCGAAGTTGCCCGCAAAATACACCCCATGATGGAAATCAGTGTGGTCTTGCCGCTGCCCGAAGGACCCATCAAGACCAGCACCTCGCCAGGCCACACATCGAGGTCGATCCGTTCCAGCGCGCGCACCTCGCCGGCACCGCTCCCGTAGCGCTTGATCAAATCGCGGATTTGAATGATGGCGTCCATTGCAAGGTGCTCCTCAGGCCCGGAAGACCATCGCCGGGTCAATCTGCGTTGCCTTGCGGATCGAGATCACAGAGGCGGCCACGCACATCAGCACAGCAAGGCCGAAGAGCCCGGCGGCAACCGTTGCGGGCAATAAAATCGGGGCGTCACCGCTGCGGGCGGCATTGACGACCAGCAGAGATACGATGATGGCGACTGCATAGCCCATCGACGCGCTGAGCACCGCCTGTTCCACAATCACGCGATAGATGTATCGATTGGCGGCGCCCATCGCTTTCAGCGTGCCGAACTCGCGCAGGTGGTCCACCGTTGCAGCGTAGATAGTCTGCGCCACCACCACCATCCCGACCAGCAGGCCCAGCACCGCGCCCATCAGCGTGGTGATGCCGGCGCCGGTTGAGAACACCCAGTACGATTGCGTCTTCCACGCCATCTCACCGTTGGTGAAGACCTGGCAATCCGGAAGGGCGGCAGCGATGGAACGCTTCACGACCTGCGGGTCGGCGCCGCCGGCCAACTTGACGACAATAAAGATCGTCTGGCTCTGCGGCAGCTTCATGTATTTCTGCGCGTGTTTGAAAGACGTGAAGACGTACGGTGCAGTGGTGAACGAGAGCATGCCGCTGGTGTAGCCGGCCACGCGGGCGCGAACACCGTTGATTTCTCCTGTCTGGGCCAGCGCCGTAACTCCAAGCTTCCGGCGATAGTGCTCGTCGATGATTACCGTATCGTCGCCGCGCAAGCCGTCGGCTGAACCGGCGATGAGCGACGATGGTCCACCCAGACCAGAATCGAGATCGTAGCCTACCACTTGCACCGATTCCTTGGCGCCCGACGGCAGTTTCCAGTTGGCGAAGCTCAACAGGTACGGTTCTGCTTTCGCCACACCCTGGAGAGCGAGGATTTTGTACCGCCGGCGCTCCGGTTGCGCGCTGCCGCCGTTAACATGCGGCAATCCAGGCGCAGTGACCCACAGGTCCACCCCGCTGCGGGTGACGATATTGGCGCTGGTTTCCAGGAACCCCAGAAAGAGACCGAACTGAACCGCGATCAGAACCAGAGCGAAGATGATGCCGGTCAGGGTGACGCTCAACCGAACCTTATCATGAAATAGGTTCTTAACGGCAAGCGCTGTCATAACTATAGTCACTTAATGAACTGTGTTTACTAAACACTGTTCATCATAAGTGCGTTGGTCAGATATGTCAAGTCAATTATTTGTGAAAGCCGTCGGGCATGGGGGAGAGCGCACAATTGCGCAATCCGGCGATGACAAGGTCGAGCGTAGCGTTGACGAGGTGTTCGCGGTCGTCCTGAGTCATGTCCGGATAGACCGGGCACGTCCCCCCGTAAGTAGTTATCATTAAAGTTGTTATCCCGTGCAGACACATCCAGGTGGCGTGCGCTGCTGTCTCGATGTTGCACTCTGGAATGGCACCCTGGCTGACACAGGAGCGGATCACCCGCCTGAGAATTTCAAACGCCTGCATACCGAGCGTGTGGGCGTCTTCCAGGTCGCGGGTCGGATCATCCATTGGGCGCATCGAGGCTCCGAAGACGGCCATGTAGTGGTTAGGGTGCGAAATCCCGAAGTCCACGTAGGCGCGCATCCCGATGCGGAGCTTCCTTACGGGATCCGTCTCCCCTTCTCCCACCTGGCCTAACTCCTCCACCATCTGCGCGAAAAGCTCTTCGCAGATGGCGTCGATCAGTTCCGCTTTGTCTTTGAAATACAGATAGATAGTGGCTGGAGAATACTCGATCTTCTCGGCGATGCGGCGGATGGATACGCTCTCGAAGCCCTCTTCCACCAGAAGACGGCTGGTCGCCTCGAGGATCTTCGCCCTCAGGGCTTCTTTCTCGCGGGCACGGCGCTCGGTGACACCCATTCCAGCCGTTAGATTACAGAACATCGTTCAGAAAGTCAACGGGTTTTGGGTTGCGCAGGGACACGCCGAGCGTCCGGCGAGGTAGAATGTTGCACAGCCATGTTGCTGCGGATGCTGCTGTCGATAGTGGTGGTAGCGTGTGCGGCCACCGCTCAGAGGTACGACGGGCCGCGGCCACCGAAGCCGGACCTTCCCTACATACGACACGCCGAGACCCTGGTGCCGACCGAAGCGGCTGAGGCGAAAGCTGAAAAGAAGAAAGACGACACGCGCTACACGATCGACGGCGCGAACTCAGCGGCGAAAACACCGCTGGCAGCGCCCATCTTTATCATGCAAAGCGGCAGGGTGGTTCCGGAGAGCCTGCAGTTGTTCAAGTTGGAGTCGAAAGACGGTCACCGCGAGTTTGCGCTGAGCAAGAACGGCGAGCCGATGCTCATCAAGATCACGAAGTTGGATGGCGGGCTCAGCCGTTTCGAGCCGGATGATGGCTTGGAACCGGGAGAGTATGCACTGCTGGTGGGCGGGTCAAATCAGGTATTCTGCTTCGCCGTGTTCTAACGGAGTCAGCAAGAGGAGCCCGCGACCAGCTGCCTCAAACCAAAGGCAACGGCGGGACCCGCTTCACTGAGCCGCGTTATATTGGTACTTTCCATGCAAATTGAGAAGGTGTACGAGCCCCAGCGGTTCGAGCCGCAGTGGGCAAAGTGGTGGATTGACTCCGGCATCTTTCGCGCGGCCGCTGACTCAGCCGCGCGCGCATTTTCGCTGGTGATTCCGCCGCCCAACGTGACCGGTTCGCTGCATATCGGACACATGCTGGAGCACACCGAAATCGACGTTACCGTCCGTTGGCATCGCATGCTGGGCGAGAACACGCTGTGGCTGCCGGGCACCGATCACGCCGGCATCGCCACGCAGATGGTGGTGGAACGCAAGCTCGCTGAAGACGGCATTCGCCGCTATGATCTGGGACGCGAGGCCTTCGAAAAGCGCGTCTGGGAGTGGAAGGCCGAGTATGGCGATAACATCAAACGCCAGATGATCCGCCTCGGTGCGAGCTGCGACTGGACGCGCGAGCGTTTCACGCTGGACCCGGGCCTCTCGCGCGCCGTGCGCGAGGTTTTCGTCCGTCTGTATGAGAAAGGCCTGATTTACCGCGGCGAGTACATGGTGAACTGGTGCCCGCGGTGCCGCACAGCGATCTCCGATCTGGAGGTGTCGCATGTTGATGTGCAAGGACACATGTGGCATCTCCGCTACCCGGTGCACGGGGAGTCCGGACGGTTCGTGACGGTGGCCACTACCCGGCCGGAGACAATGCTGGGCGACACTGCGGTGGCGATCAATCCAAAAGACGGGCGCTACCGCGACCTGCATGGCCGCACGGTCGATCTGCCGCTGATGGACCGCGAGATTCCGGTGATCTTGGACGAGTTGGCCGACCCCGCGTTCGGCACCGGTGTGGTGAAGGTGACGCCAGCGCACGACCCCAATGACTTCGAAGCGGGCCGCCGCCACAACCTCGCCAAGATCCAGGTGATCGGAGAAGACGGCGTGATGACGCCTGCCGCCGGCAGATACGCCGGCCTGGATCGCTTCGAAGCCCGTCAGCAGGTGCTGGCCGATCTCACCGCGGCGGGTATACTCGTCAAGACCGAGGACTACGCGCTCAACATCGGCAAATGCGCACGCTGCGGCACGATCGTCGAGCCGCTCGTCTCCACGCAGTGGTTTGTCAAGACCAAGCCGTTGGCCGCCAAGGCGATCGAAGCGGTGGAGACGGGCCGGATCGTCTTCATCCCCGCCAACTGGAGCAAGACGTACTTCGAGTGGATGTACAACATCCGCGACTGGTGCATCTCGCGTCAGCTCTGGTGGGGCCATCGCGTACCCGCTTGGCATTGCCAGGAATGCCGTGAGACCATCGTGGCGCGGGAGGCCCCTGCCGCGTGCAATCGTTGCGGCAGCGCCAACCTGGAGCAGGACACCGACGTGCTCGACACCTGGTTCAGCTCCGGCCTCTGGCCTTTCTCCACGCTCGGCTGGCCGGATCAGACGGCGGATCTCCAAACGTTTTACCCCACATCGTTGCTGATCACCGGCTTCGACATCCTTTTCTTTTGGGTGGCGCGAATGGCAATGCTGGGCATTGAATTCATGGGCGAAGTGCCATTCCGCCAGGTGTATATTCACGGCCTGGTGCGCGATGCCGAGCGACAGAAGATGTCGAAGACCAAAGGGAATACCATCGATCCATTGGTTGTGACGGAAAAGTATGGCACCGACGCGGTGCGGATGGCGCTGCTGCAGGGAGCCGCACCGGGCACTGACATTGTGCTGACCGAAGAACGCATGGAAAGCTCGCGTGCGTTCGCCAACAAGATTTGGAACGCCGCTCGATTCCTGCTCGGCAAGATGGAGTTCTGCGGTGTAGAGCCCTGGCTGCCCGCCAGCCTGGAAGAGTTTCAACCCGAGACGGACCCGGCGACCGGCGCCGTGGCGCTCGAGGATCGCTGGATCTTCAGCCGCTTGAACGCGTGCGTGGCGCAGGCTAACCGCGCGATTGAGACCTATCGCTACCACGAGGCAGCGCAGGTGTTGTGGCATTTCTTCTGGCACGAATTCTGCGACTGGTACCTGGAACTGAAAAAGCTCGAATTCCGCCAGAACTCCGGTCTTACTTCGGGCTGGCGCAATGCGCTGGCAGCCTTTGAAACCGCACTGCGGCTACTGCATCCGGCGATGCCGTTTTTGACCGAGGAGCTGTGGCAGCGGCTCGCCACCGATCGCAAGACACGCCCCGTCTCGATCGCGCTGGCCGGCTACCCACAGTTCCGCGGCCTGGCCGACGCCGACGCAGAGCGGGAGGTCGGCATTTTGCAGGAAATCGTGACCGTTGCCCGCACGCTGCGCACCGAGGCGAAGATCGATCCCAAGCTCCAGGTCGCCGGTGTGCTTTATTCTCTGGGGCCGGCGCTGCAAGCGGCCGGGCGCAATGCAGAAGCCATTCGCAAGCTGGCGAATGTGACTCTGGAACTCAAGGCAGAGGCGGCGCCGCATGCGGCTGGAGTTCGCTCCGCCTCCGGGTTCGACCTGGCGCTTCACCTGCCGAAAACGCTGGAAGGGGCTCAGCTCAAGCGCATCGACAAAGAACGCGAACAACTGATCAAGAACATCGCGAACCATGAGCGTCAGTTAAGTGATGAGAAATTCCTCGGCCGCGCTCCAGCGCACGTGATCGAGGGCATGCGTCAGAAACTGGTGGAGTACAAAACGCAACTCGGCAAGCTCGACTCAAACGCTCGATGATTCCCCTCGACATCGACGGATTGCGCCGCGAGTTTCCGGATCGCCGCATCGAGTACTACGCGTCAGTCGATTCGACTATGCGGATTGCGGCAACGCTGGAGAGTGGCGCTGTGGTCCTGGCGGAAGAACAGACCGCAGGCCTAGGGCGCCATGGTCACGCCTGGCACTCCGCAGCGGGCAGCGGCATCTACTGCTCGCTGGTGCTGCGGCCATCGCCGGTCCTCACCTTGGCCCTGGGCCTGGCGACCGTGGAGGCTATTGGCAAGGCCTGCGGTATCGCCTGCGATCTGCGCTGGCCGAATGATGTGATGATCGCGGACCGAAAGGTAGCCGGCATCCTGGTACAGTTGGCGGGTGCCAAAGCGATTGCAGGGATCGGCATCAACGTGAATCACACTTCTTTTCCGCCGGAACTGGGGAGTGTTGCCACGTCGCTGCTTCATGCAAGAACCGGGGCTCTGCCGCCGACGCATGAAAACGCCGGTTACCCGCCGGCGCAGCTGGATGCGCAGGGGGGCGGGACGGACACCTCCTCCCGTCCGCCCCTGCCACGGGAGCCGATCATCGCCGCGCTGCTCCACGCGGCCGCGGAATATCTTGCTTATGACACACCGGCCATTCTGCGACTCTTTTCGCAAGCGTCCAGTTATGCGGCCGGCCGCCGCGTGGAGGTGCAGCAACCAGACGGCGTGATTCGCGGCGTTACGGCCGGCCTGAATCCGGAAGGCTTCCTGGTGGTGCGCCAGGACGACGGAACCGATACCCTGATAATTGCGGGAGGCGTACGTGCTGCTGGCTCTTGACGCAGGCAACAGCAATATCACGATTGGCGCTTTCGATGGCAACAAGCTGCTGTGCCAGTGGCGCCTGCGCACCGTCCACGAACAGACCGCTGATGAGTGGGGCATCCTGCTGCGGAATCTTTTTTCGCCGGCGAACCTGGATATCGACGCGGTGGACGGCATCATCATTTCGAGCGTGGTGCCGCCGATCGATTCCACGCTGGCGGCCATGACGCTAAGGTACTTCAACACCGAAGCCATGTTCGTCGGCCCCAAGACCGATCTTGGAATTGGCATCCGCTATGACAACCCGGCCGAAGTCGGGGCGGACCGCCTGGTGAATGGGGTCGCCGGCTTTCGCAAGTATGGCGGCCCGTGCGTGGTAGTCGATTTCGGCACCACGATCAACTTCGACGTGGTCTCGCACGAAGGCGAATACCTGGGGGGCGCCATCGCCGTCGGTGTGGGCATCGCTGTGGATGCTCTCTTCACCAAGACCGCGCGCCTGCCTCTGGTGGAGTTCCGGCCGCCGAAATCGGTGATTGGCACCAACACAGTGGCCAGCATGCAGTCGGGTTTGTATTTCGGTGCCGTCGGCATGGTGGACACGATCCTGGAGCGCATCATCGAGCAGCTCGGACCCGATACAAGAACCGTCGCCACCGGAGGCCAGGCGGGCCTCGTGGTCTCCGGCTCTCGCTTCTTGAAAACGGTCGACGAGCACCTGACATTGGAAGGCCTGCAGATGATCTGGGAGCGTTGTCACCGGCCGTGAGCGGCGAACCCGATTTTCTGCACAACTATTTCAACTACTTCACCGAGGTGGAGGAGCATTTTCAGCGCGCGCGGGGGACGGCGCTCTTTCTGATGTCGCCCCTCGATTGGGCGCTTGTGGAGAGCTGGAAGAGTGGTGGTGTGCCGCTCGAGGCTGTGCTGCGCGGCATTGACGACGCCTTCCAAAAGTGGCACGGGCGCCGGGTGAAGACCCAGAAGGTGAATTCCCTGGCGTTCTGCGCGCAGGCGGTTCTCACCGAAGCGCAGGCGATGGCCGGCCAGCCGGGCTCGAGCGGGAAGCGCGAGGCTGGTCCGCCGTTTCCGTTGGAAGATCTGCAGGTTTATCTGGCACGCAACGCCGCGGCCGTGCGGCCAGCGCACCCGGAGATCGCGGCTGCGCTCACCGCTCTCGCCGACGAAGCCGAGGCTCACTATCAGGACCTGGAGGGACTGGAACAGAGACTGACGGTTCTTGAGGACAAACTGATCGCGGCCGCCCGCACTCAGCAGACCGACGAGGAATTGCTGCAGGCACGCCGCGAACTGGAAAGCCAATTGCGCTCCTACAGAAGCAAGATGACTGCCGAGCAGCTGGCCATGTTAGAGAGGCAGTACCTGGAACGCCGCCTGCTCGAGAAGTTCGGGCTGCCAAGGTTGAGTTTGTTCTACATGAGGTGAAGCAGAGTTGCGCGACCACTCTGCGTGAACGCGCCCGCTGATTTGCCGCCAATCGCGCTCGGGTGCGAAGAAAACGTCGTGCCCTGCTTCAGTCTCCGGCCGGGGCCGGCATCGCAGCCTGTGCTTCATCTGCGGAGATGGCGGCGTTCACCTTGCACATGTGATCGTACCAGGTGAACTTCAGGATGAAAGAGGTCACGAGGACGACGGCCAGGCAATACCAGATGGCGGGAATGTTGGTCCGGATCACGATATAGATCGGGAGGGCGACCAACGCGACTTGCCAAACGATGCCGACGACAATGTTGAACATGTCGCGCGGGAAATCCTGGTTCGGCTGGAAGGTGGGGTGTTGCGCCATCACTTTGGCTTTAACGGGGCCCCAGAAGCCCCAGGGGCGCACGCGCCTGTAAAACTCCATCAGGACCGCATCTTCTTCCGGTTGCGTGAGGAATGTGCCCAGCAGGCAACCGATCATGCCGACCACAAATACCAGCGCGAAGCCCAGAGAGACGTCCAAATTCAGCTGATGCAGGGTCGCGTAGTTTTGTAGAGCGGGAATGCGGCTCAGGATTCCCGGGACCGCCAGCGAGGCGGTGATGCCGCTGACCATTCCCCAGAAATACCCGTATCCGTTAAACCGCCACCAGTACCACTTCAGGACATTGGAGGCAGTGTAGCCGCCCCAAAGACCGGAAACAATCCAGATCACGACCGAATTCACCGAGGCGACGAACCAGCCGATAAGGACACCGATCAGCACTACCAGGAACGAGCTCAGGTAGCTCAGACGCACGTACGTCCGGGGCTGCGCGTTCGGGTTGATATAGCGTTTGTAGATGTCGTTCACGAAGTATGGCGGCGCCGCATTCACGGTGGCTGCAAAGTTGGACATATAGGCGGCGAGCAACCCGGCGATGAGGAATCCCAGCAACCCGGCCGGCACGAACTTGCCCAGCGCGTAGGGGAGGACCAGTTCGAAGTCCATTTTGGTCCCCATGCCCTTGATCTGCTCGCTGAAGAACACGATGGCCAAAATGGTCAATCCGGTGATGAGGAAGTAGCGCGGAAACGTCAGAACCACGTTGACCCAGCCGCTCATCATCGAGGCCTCGCGTGGATTCTTGGAAGAGAGCACGCGCTGCATGTCATAATTCGGCGCCGGGCCGGCTGCGCTAATCAGCACTCCCTTGAAGAGCAGGGCCATGACGAAGAAGCCGAACAGACCGTAGCCGTCTTCGGCGATCTTGGCGGTGGCAGCAGGTATGAGGGTGGACCAATCCATGTTGAGGCGCCAGCCGAAGAAGAGGTTATCCCACCCGGCGGGAACGAACCTGGTCAGTGTCCCCGGGGCGACCTTCATCATGGCGATGATGCCGACCGCGAATGAGGCGATCGAGAGAATGCAGAACTGCAGCACCTCGGTGATCACGACGCTGAACATGCCGCCCTTGATGACGTAAATGGTAGTGATCGCGATCAGCATCAGGGCATATTGGTTGGGCGTAAAACTCCAGGGCAAAAAGGTGGAGGCGAATTTTCCAATCCCTTTGAAGCCATAACTGAAGAAACCGATGATGCCGAAGAAAGCGTAGACCACCACGATGATGTGCGCCAGGTGCGCGCCGCG
>Ga0335080_10001640_pt1 | contig 22056 bp, 15 predicted proteins | sample Lox_Sample_34_FD_206720 | JGI IMG/M metagenome (GOLD analysis project Ga0335080, IMG submission 206720) | Soil microbial communities from Loxahatchee National Wildlife Refuge, Florida, United States - Lox_Sample_3.4 | ecosystem: Environmental > Terrestrial > Soil > Wetlands | place: USA...
GATTTGGCGATTTGCGGATGAGCGTGGCACAGAAACGGCTGCAGCTGAGAGCACGGCAGCGGCGCCGGTGGCAGTGGACACGATGGTCGACGCGTGGAAGGTGAGGCAGAAAGTTGGAAAGGGGCGGCGGTATTCGGCGATGCAGGTAGCGCGGGCGTGGCTGCCGTTTGCGATTTTGTCGGTGCTGGTGCTGCTGTGGGGATTGCCGGCGATCAAGCTGGCGATGAACAAGGCGACGACGCCGGCGTTCACCGTGATGCTGCCGAATGGCAAGGCGCGACGCGGCGCAGCCGGATGGGATTGGCCGGGGCTGCACAATCGCGTGTTTCGAACGACGCCGGTGGTTCCAGCGCCGGTGGCCGAGGCGGCGCGGTTTGATTTCAACTGGCTGACGGCGACCGGGACGGCATGTTTTTTGGCAGCGGTGCTTTCGGGTTTGGCGCTAGGGTTGGGATTCTTTCGGCTGCTGGAGATTTTCACGCGGACACTGATTCGGCTACGGTTTGCGATTGTGGCGATGACGTGCATGCTGGGGTTGGGGTACGTAACGCGGTACTCGGGGATGGACGCGGTGCTAGGCCTGGCGTTCACGCGAACAGGCTGGCTGTTTCCGTTTTTTGGGTCGTTTATAGGCTGGCTCGGCGTCGCACTGACGGGAAGCGATACGTCGTCGAATGTGCTGTTTGGCGGATTGCAGAAAATCACGGCTCAGCAACTGGGGCTGAATCCAGTGCTGATGTGCGCGACGAACTCGGCGGGCGGCGTGATGGGCAAGATGATTGATGCGCAATCGATTTGCGTGGCGACAGCAGCAACGAATGACGTGGGAAATGAAGGATCGATTTTTCGGTTTGTGTTCTGGCATTCGGTGGCGCTGGCGGCGATTGTGGGCGTGATGGTGATGTTGTATGCCTATGTGTTTCCGTATTTGATTCCGAGTGGGCTAAATTTTATTCGGTAGGGCAAACCGGTTTCGCACACATGAACGAGTCCTTGGTCAATGAACTGCGGGCGATAGTAGGCGGGCGCAATTTGGTGACCGCTGCGGAGGAGCTGCGCACGTATGAGTCGGATGCGCTGACGTACTTTCGAAAGATGCCGCGAGCGGTCGTTTTACCGGATACGACGGAGCAGGTGCAAGCAATTTTGCGGCTGTGCCATCGGGAGAAAATTCCGTTTGTGGCGCGCGGTGCGGGAACCGGGCTGAGCGGCGGGGCGCTGCCGGTGCAGGATGGAATTGTGATCAGCCTGACGCGCATGAACCGGATTCTGCAGATTGATTTTGAAAATGCTCGGGCGATCGTCGAGCCGGGAGTAGCGAACCTGGATGTGACGGCGCAGGTGAGCCATCGCGGATATTTCTATGCGCCCGATCCATCGTCGCAATCCGTGTGCAGCATCGGCGGAAACGTAGCGGAAAATTCGGGCGGAGCGCATTGCCTGAAGTATGGATTTACGACGACGCATGTGTTGGGACTGGAAGTGGTGCTGCCGGATGGATCGCTGATTCATCTTGGCGGGAAAACGCTGGATGCGCCCGGATACGATCTATGCGGCGTGTTTGTCGGCTCGGAAGGCACGCTGGGTGTGGCCACGAAGACGATCCTGCGGATCGTGAAGCGGCCCGAGTGCGTGCAGACGCTACTAGCGGCATTTCCTTCGAGCAACGAAGCGGGTGCGGCGGTGAGCGGAATTATTGCGGCGGGAATGTTGCCGGCGGCGATGGAGATGATGGACCGGCTGGCGATTCAGGCGTCGGAAATGGCAGTGCATGCGAATTACCCGGTGTGCGATGCGCTGTTGCTGGTGGAACTGGATGGGCCTGTGGCGGAAGTGGCGGCATTGATGGCGCAAGTGAACGAAATTTGCCGGATGCATGGAGCGTGGGAAATTCGCGTGGCGCAGTCGGAAGCGGAGCGAGCGCTGGTATGGAAGGGACGGAAGGCGTCGTTTGCAGCAATGGCGCGAATTGCGCCGAATTATATTGTGCAGGATGGAGTGATTCCGCGGACAGCGCTGCCACAAGTGTTGACGCGGATTGAAGAGCTGAGCCGGGAAGCGGGATTGCGCGTGGCGAATGTGTTTCACGCAGGTGACGGGAATTTGCATCCGTTGGTGTTGTATGACCGGAGAATTCCGGGGCAGCAGAGCGGAGCCGAGACGCTTTCGACGAAAATTCTGGAAGTATGTTTGGCGGCAGGCGGCTCGATTACCGGTGAGCATGGAGTGGGCGAAGATAAGAAAAAGATGATGAGTAAAATGTTTAGCGAGCCGGATTTGGCGACCATGCAACGTGTACGGTGTGCGTTTGATCCACAGGGAATCAGTAATCCAGGAAAAGTGTTTCCGACGCCTAGATTGTGTGGAGAGAAACCAGGGGAGTATGTACCGCATCCTACGGAAGTGGCGGGCACGGCGGAACGGTTTTGAATACGGCAATGTGGAAGACGGCGATTCTGTTCCCTGCGCTATTGCTTTTGGCGAGCCACGCACGAGCCCAGAGTCCTCCGATCAACGTTCCGCTTTGCGATCTATCTGAACATCCCAAGGCGTTCGATGGAAGGACCGTCCGCGTGCGGGCAACCCTGAACGTCTTTTTCGAAGACTTCACAATGTCAGTGCGGCAATGCACAACCCGGCAGCCAATTTGGCTAGCCTTCGGCGGGGATGTGCCGGGGGTCATCGCGTCCACCGCAAACGATACCGCCCGAGCAGCCGGTAAGGATCTGGAGGTGAAGGGCATTTCCTACGGCATCGAGAAGAACGACGATTTCCGGAAGCTCTACGCACTTATTGCCGCGGTCCGGAGGGATAGACCTGAGTACCGCGTGACGGCCACTTTGACTGGAGCTTTCTTTGCCGGAGAGGCGACCGTTGCAAACGGAAAACAGTCTCTAAGCGGCTACGGGCATCTCGGTTGCTGCTCGCTGCTGGTGATCACTCAGGTGTCTCACGTCGTGTCGACACCGGCGGCGAACCTCGACGTCCATGGTAGGGTTTTCGGACCCGACGGCAAGCCTCTAGCTGCATTCGAAATTTTCGATGACGTGCTCGGCGGTTCGCCGCCGCAACGACAGATCGCAAAGACAGATTCGGGCGGAAACTTTAGATTCTCCAATTCTGGCCAATTGCTACGTCTCGAGAATCCACGTTATCGTCCCGTGGCGTTGGCCATTGAGACCGGCGGGCCGGGCTTGAACGTGAGGCTGGAAGACGCGAAGCGATCGGATTGGATAGTAGCGCCATGCAGCAAGAGTGATTCGACAAACCGGATCGGTTTTTCGGTTTTGTTCAAGCTCGCGCCGTCGATGGAGTCCGAACCTTTCGACTCCGATAACTGGAACGCATTTTTTGTGTTTCCTTCTGGCAGCGGTTCTGCGGAAGCAGAGTTCATTATCGGCAAGAGTCCAGATGAAGTTGCAGAAACTACCAGAGCATTTGGCTCCAGACGATCAGAGGAACGCTGGATTAAAGACGAAAGCGGCAAGATCATGGGCATAGACGCGCGCGGGGTCGATAAACATGGCGAACCATGGCGTACGGCAACTCTCTGGCGGCACGAAACTGCCAGCTACAACCTGCGGACGGCCAAGCCGACTCAAGTCTTCGACGCGATGTTTGATTCGGCGTGCAGCAGGCTCGAGTGACGCAGTCGGTACTTGGAAAAGAGGCGCAATGAAACCAACGGAGCAGATGGCGGCGGCGTATCGGACGGCGACGATGGCTGAGTATGCGTGGTATGGGCCTTCGCTCGCAGAGTTGATTGGGAAAACGACACCAGAAGAAGCGGTAACGGCGCCCTTGGCTAAAGCACACACGATTGCCCGGCTGTTGCAGCATTTGCTGCTGTGGAATGAACGGATTCGAAACACGTCGGAGACGACGCCGATGCCAAAGTTCGAAGCGGACAAAGAGTGGGCGGAGCCGGAGATTCCGTGGAGCGAGTTGGTGCCGCGGTGGAACCGCAGCCGGGATGGACTGGAAGAGCGCATCCGTAATTTCCCGATGGAGGATTTGGGGAAGCAGGTGCCGGGTCGAACCTATCCGTACGAGTTCTTGTATCGCGGCGCTACGGAACATGTGATTTATCATGCGGGGCAGATCGCAATGGTGTGGAGCATGTTGCGGTCGAAAAAGTAAGCTGGCCCCTGAAACGTTCCTAACGCGAAGCCCGGGACGAAGTTCAGGAAAAGCGGTCATCCTCGAAGAATGACCCCACAGATACCAGAAGCCAGGAGCAGCCATTTCCCGATTGCCGACGCAAGTAGGAGGATGACGCTACGGTTATTTTAATTTACGCACAGGCCTACGCTGGAACAAGGCATCCCTCCGCCACGTATTTAGAATAGAGCGTCATGCGTGCCCGCCTCCTTCGCATCGCGTTGTGCCTGCTGCTGATTCCTCCCGTGCTGGCGGCCGTGGCGGGCTGGTACGTTGCGCCAGCGTTCCTCCATCCACTAAGACGACAACTCACCCCGGACTCACTGCGTGAGGCGAATGCGTCGTTTGCGGCATCGGGCGGGCAGAAGGAAGAGTTCAATGTGCGCACGTCGGACGGCGTGCTGCTGCGCGGGTGGATGGTGCGCTCGCCGCATGCGAATGGAAGTTGGGTGGTGCTCTTTCACGGTGTGGCCGACAACCGCATGGGCGTGATTGGGCAATCGGAGTTCTTGATTCGCGCCGGATACGACGTGGTGATGATGGACGCGCGGGCGCATGGCGCGAGCGAAGGAGCCATCGCCACGTATGGCTGGCTGGAGCGAAACGACACGCGAGCGGTGGTCGACGCGCTGGTGCTGAACGAGGTGACCCGGTACACCGAGACGCGCGTGCGGTCAGTGAATTGGAAGGTCGAAAGAACCAGCGAACGAAACTGGCAAAAGTTGTTTCCGGCGGGAACGCCGCAGGCAGGAAAGCCGCAGCATATTTTTGCGCTGGGCGAATCGATGGGCGCGGGCATTTCGCTGCAGTCGGCCGCGGTCGACCCGCGCATTGAAGGGGTGGTAGCGGAGGCAGCTTTCGCGAATCTGCGAGAAGCGTCATACGACTACGCGGGTTTAAGGCGGTCGCCGTTTTTGGGCAAGACGCTGCTGCGGCCGTTCAGTTGGACCCTGCTGGCGCATGGCGAGAAGTTGACGGGGTATCCGATCGCGAAAGTTTCGCCGGTGAAGGCGGTAGCGATGCGGCCGTTTCCGGTGCTGCTGATTTGCGATGAAAACGATGAAGCGTTGCCCTGCCGGCATACGCGCGAGATTTATGCCGCGGCGACCGGGCCGAAGGAGTTTTGGATGGCACCCAAAGCATTTCACACTGGCGCGATCGGGATGCAGCCAGCGGAATTCGAGCGACGAGTGTTGGATTTCTACGCTAACGTTGCTGCCGGAAAGCCCGTCCAATAGGCTGCATAGCTTTGACGCAGGCAGTTGCTGCCGCGAAGTAACGCAAACAAACAACATACATCGAACCCAAAGAGATGTTCGACGCAGCGTGCAACACGCGTCAATACGGCGCGGCGCCGGCCCTTCTCTGCTGCGTGGTAAACTGAATCTTCATGCCGGACGCTTCGCTCATCTCGGTTCACACCCTGTCCAAGCACTACCGAAGCTTCAAACGTCGCGAGGGACTGCTCGGCGGAGTCGCCAGCCTGTTTCACCGCGAATATCAGGACGTGAAAGCCGTCGAGAACGTCAACTTTGAGATTGAGCGCGGCGAGATGGTCGGCTATATCGGGCCCAACGGGGCCGGCAAATCCACAACCATCAAGATGCTGACGGGGATTCTGGTCCCGACGAGCGGCGAGATCCGTTCGAATGGGTTTGTGCCGTGGAAGCAGCGCGCGGCGTATGTGAAGACCATTGGGGTCGTGTTCGGGCAGCGGACCCAACTGTGGTGGGACATCGCGGCGGCCGAATCGTTCAAGTTGCTGCGCCGAATCTATGACGTATCGCAGAGGGATTTCGACGAGCGGATGGAGTTGTTCGACAAGGTGCTGGGACTGAAGGAATTACTGGATGTTCCGGTGCGGAAGCTGTCACTAGGCCAGCGGATGCGCTGCGATCTAGCGGCGGCATTGCTGCATAACCCGCCGATTCTATTTCTGGATGAGCCGACGATTGGGCTGGACGTAGTCGCCAAGGATTCGGTGCGGCAGTTCCTGCGCACCATGAACCGCCACTTTCGGACGACTGTGCTGTTGACGACGCATGACCTCGATGACATCGAAGAGCTGTGTCGGCGAATCATGATCATTGACCGCGGGACGGTGCTGTATGACGGGCCGCTCTCGCGACTGAAAGAACAGTTCCTGCGAACGAAACAGATCAAGTTTATTCTGCGCGACGGCGACCAGACCGGGAGGTTGGCGGCGTTCGAACAGCGGCTGCCAACACTGTGCAATGGGCACACGCCCGCGTCGTTGCGGCTGGAACGGCTAGATGAGCTAACTTGCCGGCTGCGCTTTGACCGGGCCAGCGTGTCGTCGAGCGAGTTGATTCGCCAGATTTTGAGTGCCGTGGATGTGAGGGACTTCGTGATTGAAGACGAGCCCATTGAAGAGATTATCAAGCGGATTTATTCGGGCGAGACGGATCCGGCACTCGCAAACGGAACCGAAACTGAGACTGCCGACTCACGGGCAGCACGCTAAGAATCATGTCCGCCGCACAGACACTGCCACTAGCGGGCCAGAAACCGCCCCTATGGCACACGCTGAAGACCTACGCGGAATTCATTCGCATCGGATTCGTGAATATTCTCGCGTTCCGCCTGCGTTATTACACGGGAATCATCACGTACCTGATCAACGTCACCGTGTATTACTTCATTTGGCGGGCGGTGTTTGCCAACGCGACGGCGCCTATCGCGGGGTTTTCGTTGCCGCAGATTTTGACGTACGTCAGCGTGGGCTGGATTATCCGCTCGTTCTACTGGAACACGATCGACCAGGAAATGGCATACGAAGTCATCGAAGGCAAGATTGCGATGGACTTCATCAAGCCGGTGTCCGTGCAGTGGATGTGGCTGGCGCGGGCGATGGGGGAATCGGCGTTCCGGCTAATTTTATTGACGGCGCCTACTGCGATCATCGTGACGCTGCTCTTCCCGGTGCTGCCGCCAGCATCACGACTAAATTTTGCCCTGTTCCTCGTAGCAGCTGTAGGCAGCTTTTTCATCATGGGCGCGCTGAACTTCATTATTGGAACGTGCGCCATTCCGCTGACATCTATTCTGGCGCTGATTCGAGCAAAGTTCTGGCTGATCGAACTGCTGAGCGGCTTGCTGATTCCGTTGAGTTTCTTTCCGCGACCGATTCGAGTGATTTCCTCAGCGCTGCCGTTCGAACATATCGCTTACACGCCGCTGCAGATTTATCTAGGACGCCTCACCTTGGGCGAAACACTGCAACTGCTGGCGATTGAGTATTTCTGGGTGATTGCCCTGCTGTATTTGGGTCATCTGTGGTGGATGCGCGCAACCCGGAAGATCACGATTCATGGCGGCTAAACTCCCTAAAGAAGGACGCCCACGACCGAGGCATTGCGAGTGAAAAAGAAACTCATCAATTTCCGACGACATCTAGCGCTGCTGGGGTCCTATTTCGCACAGTACGCGAAAGTTCGCGTGAGCTATCGCGGTGATTTCTGGATCTCGGCGGCCACCTCGATGGCGGCGACGATTTTTTCGCTGGGGTTCGTTTTTGTGCTGTTCGGCAAAGTGCCGACGCTGGCGAACTGGCGAATGGAAGAAGTCGTGTTCCTCTACGGCTTCTCGCTCATTCCGTTCGGGCTATTTAACGTATTTTCGCTGAATCTCTACGAATTTGGCGCCACGTACATCATGGAAGGAAAGTTTGACCGCGTGCTGTTGCGGCCGCTTTCTTCGATGTACCAGGTGGTGTTCGAAGCATTTCGCATCGAGTCGCTGCAGGAAGTCGTGGTGGGCTTGGTGGTGGTGATCTGGGCGTCGCGGCGGCTTGGATATCACTGGACGGCGCTGGACATGGTCCTGCTGGCGCTTTTTGCGTTGTGTGGTGGGCTCATTTACATTTCCGTGTTCCTATTCCTCTCGACATTTTCCTTCTGGTTCGAAGACCGCATTGGGATTCACCCGCCGTTCTGGAATTTGCTGGCGTTCGGACGCTATCCGCTTTCGATTTATTCGGCTTACGTGCAATTTGTGCTGAGCTGGATTATTCCGTTTGGGTTTGCGACGTTTTATCCAGCATCCCGTCTGCTCGGGCGCACCGAGTTTCGCATCTATGCCGCGTTGATACCGCTGGTGACAGCGGCCGTGTTCGCGCTTGCGGCGACGTCGTGGCAGTTGGGTTTGCGGCGTTATTCCTCGACGGGGTCGTGAAAAATAACGCATCGCCGGAACGAACCGCGGAAGAAGAACGGCAAACGCCGAGACCCAGAGCGCACAGAGAAGAATAAATTCCGAAGAAAAAGAGACCAGCAAAGGTCAGGCAGCTTTGATGACCATGAGGATGCGATCGTCTTCGTAGAGGCCGCCGCGGGAATGCTTCTCGACCTCGGCGATTGCTGCCTGCAGGATCTCGGCGGGCTCGCGGTGCCGCAGACGAGCCACAAATTCGGCGAGCCGCGTGCGGCTGAATTCCGTACCGTAGGCGTCCATCGCCTCGGTGATCCCGTCGGTACAGGCCACCAGCAAATCGCCGGGTTGCAGCGCCACAGTTCCGCATTCGAACTGTACGTCCGGCAACAACCCCACGATCATGCCGCCGGTTTCGAGCCACTCGACGGCGCCGTCGGCGCGGATCAATGCCGGAGGAACGTGACCGGCGTTCACATAGCGAAACTGCCGACCGCCCGGCTCGACCAGCGCGATGAACATGCTCAGATACTTGGTGGCACGAGTCTGCGCCGTGGTGGAGCGTCCACCAAGCAGAATTTTTTGGTTGATGGTGGCCGGCAGCTTTTCCAAGGATTCAATGTGATCGGCGAGCGCATGCAGAATGGCCTGCACATTGGCCATCACCAGCGCAGACGCCGCGCCCTTGCCTTCGACATCCGCCACGACCACGAGTAGCGACTCCTTGCCGTCCGCCTCGACCGGAAGGAAATCGTAGTAGTCACCGCCCACCATCTGCGAAGCACGGTGCGAAACGGCGATATTGATCCCGGGAAAACTCGGGGGAGCATCCGGCAGAAGCCCCGCTTGAATCTCGCGAGCCAACGCGAGGTCCCGTTCCATTTTTTCTTTTTCCACGCGTTCGCGATGCAGTTGGGCTTTTTCAAGAGCCAGCGCGACGTGCGAGGAAAGCGCATCGATGAAAGCTTCGTCCTCGTCGGTGAACCCTTCCGGTTTATTCAAGAGCTGCAAAACCCCAATGATGGCGCCCGCTTCGTTGCGAATCGGCAGACAGAGTAGTTGCTGCGTCTTGAAGCCGAGCCGGCGGTCGATATCCGGCTCGAACCGCACATCGTTGTAGGCATTTTCGAGGCGCACCGCCGAACCTTCGCGAGCCACCCAACCGGCAATACCGCGGTCGGCAGGCAGGCGAATCACCTGCTGTTCGAGGCCGATGCCAACCAGCGACCAGATTTCGTTGTGTTCGCGGTCGACGAGAAACACGGTGCCGCGTTCCGCGCCGGTCTGACGCGTGGCAATTTGCAGAATGATGCCGATCAGTTCGCCTAGGTCCAGAGTGGAATTGAGCTTCTTGGTGGCTTCCACGATGCTCGAGAGCTCTTTCATCGCGCCGCGGCGCTCCGCAAGCGCTAGTACGACGGCAGCGAAGCGGCCGAGAAAATCCAATTGCGCGCGAACCGCGTCGCTGAGCGGAGTAGCACCGCGCACTTCGAGCACCCGCACGCGAAAATCATCGCTGCCGAGAGCACCAGCCCAGAGCGTCGGGTCCTTGCTGCTATCGCTGGGCAAACCGGGCTTGGCGACAGCGGCAGTCGAATCGGCGAGTGTGCCGGACGCAGCCCAGACTTCCGGCTCGCCCTTATCGGTCCGCCACAGGCGCGCGCCGACCACGCCCGGCTGGGTCATCGCGGCGCGCACTACGCGAAATGCCAGTTCGTTCGAAGGCAGGCGGCCTTCCAGCAGATGCAATCCCTCGAGCAGTTCGGGGAAAATGTCGCTGACTTTCTGGCGAACTTGGGCTTCGTTCATGCGAGTGCCGCGAGAGAATGCCGAACCGACTCACCGAGATGACGGTAAGCCTAGCAGGAGTGCGGATAGTTGAAAAGGGTGGGGTTCGAGAACGTACAGACACAAAGCAAACCTGCTCACAAAGGGAACGGCCGGCTAGCGTTAATGCACTGGATGCTGACGCGACTCCCACTCTTGGCTGAGGCGGCGGACCGTTTCGCGTAGCCGCACAGCCAAAGTAGCAATCGTTTCGAGGCGTTGCGGTGCGCCTTGGGGTAAGCCGCCGTCCCCCTTGCGGCGAATCTCGGAAAGGAGCAGTTCAGCATTGCCTAAGATTCCGGTGAGCGGGTTGTTCAGTTCATGGCGCAGAACTTCTCCGAAGTCCTGGCCGTCGAATTCAGCCAGAGGGTCGTAACGATGACCCAAACTGGAGTCCTCAAGGCGCGCTGCCGACTCTGCTTCGGTTTGCGCCTGGCGCAGCCGGCGTTCTACCAAGCCCAGCGCGACGTTGAGACATTTGTCGGTGCGAACGACATAATCCGCCGCTCCGGCGGCAACGAGGCCCGAGATTTCGTCCTGATGTTGCGCATCGCCAATGACAACCACTGGTGCGTAGGAAGCCAACGACTTTACCGCTGTATTGAGTGGGGGAGCAGAGGGCGCGGAGGCACCCTCCGACGTGGGCTCGGCAAGCAGGATCACCGCCGGGACGGAATCCTGCACGATGCGGCGAGCCGCGTCGATCGAGCTGACCGAGGCGACCCGTCGTCGCTCGTCAATCGTTTCAAGCTCCTGGCGGGCCGTGGCCCGCAACCTTTCGTCATCGCTGACCAACAGAATCGTAAATTCCCGACGTTTCATACCCTTGTCCATTTCTCCCGAACCTGACCTAGCCAATTTGTTTCGCGGCAGCGGCGCGTTCCGCGCGCGTTGAACGGCCGTCGAACAGCCGACGGATCCGCTCGGTCAATTCCTCCACGCGAAAAGGCTTGGCTACGTAAGGAATCCGATTGCGCTCAAGGAATTCCTGCGTCTGCGGAGCCAGTACGTCGCCGGTGACGAACAGAAAACGATCCTGCAAGCCGGCGGACTTCTGGGCCAGGGAGCGATAAAAGTGCTGACCGTCGATTCCCGGCATCTTCATGTCACAGACGATCAAGTCGAAGCGTTCGCGAACAGCACGATCAAGCGCCTCTCGCCCATCCAAAAGAACGTCGACACGCATTCCCTCGTCCTCCAGCACATCGGCAATCAGTCTGGCCACGGTGGGTTCATCTTCCACAACGAGCACGCGCGCAACATCGTGACTCAGAGAAGGCACCCCGAGACGAGGCCGGCTCTTTTGTGCGACGAACCCAGGTTGCGCGGAGCGAGTCACTTCCAGAACAGCCACTGATCGCCCCGGCGAGTCGGCCGAAGGTTCGGCGGCGACAGGAAGTTCGATGGTGAAAATCGCGCCTCCAGACGGTGAATTGGCAACGTGCACCTGGCCCCCGTGTTCGCGCACGACACTTAGAACGATGGACAAGCCCAGGCCGGTGCCCACGCCGGCGGGTTTGGTGGTGAAGAAAGGGTCGAAAATGCGCGCCAGAATCGTCTGCGGAATGCCCGGGCCGTCGTCAGCCACCTGCAGTTGGACGCGATGTTCGCCCGTGCGGGTCGTTCGCAAGCGGACCGTGCCCGGACGGCCTTCGTGCGCAATGGCTTGCCGGGCGTTGCCGATCAGATTCATCAGCACCTGCTGCAACTGCCCGGAATCGCCCACCACGAATGGGAGTGAAGGATCGAGATCGAGTTCCATGCGCACTTTTTCCGCAGCCGAGCCGAAACGCTGCAGCTCCATGGTTTTCTGGACGACCTGATTGAGCGACACGCGTTTGCGTTCGGGCTGCGTTTCTCGGGCGGTGAGCAACAGTTGGCGCAAAATGGCGCTGGCACGTTCAGCTTCCTCATGAATCTGAAACGCTTCCGCGTTGCGGCCGGCGAGATCATTGCGCACGAGAAGCCGTTGCGAGTAGCCCAGAATACTGGTGAGCGGGTTGCTCAGCTCGTGTGCAACCCCCGTGATCATCTGGCCGAGCGCGGCCAGCTTTTCGGTTTGCAGCAGTTTAGCCTGAAACACGCGTTGGGCGGTGAGGTCTCGATAAATTTCGAGCCGCCCGAGGCGTTGCCCTGCGGAACTCAGCACCGGCCGGATGGAGCGCTCCAGCACGCGCGGCACGGGACGGGCGAGCGGCACTTCTTCGCGGAGTCCCCCTTCCGCGGTGCGGGCCAAGTGCTGCCAGCGGAGAGCGAAACTGGTTGGATCCGCAGCACGCGGAGCGAGCCGTTGAATCAGGCCTTCCAGCGAAACGCAGGCCGACGCTTCCTCTGCACTAAGACCCGCGATTTGCGCAAAACGAGTATTCATGGCGCGGATGCTCTGATCAGCATCAAACAGCACCACGCCTTCCTCTACCCACTCCAAAACGTGTTGCAGATCGGTTTGCGAACGTTTTTGCCGCGAGGCGGCCTGCTCGGACGCCGCCGGATTCAGAACAACCGCGGCGAGATCATCACCAACAGCGAGAGGAGCGTGCAGCCGGACTCGGATGCCAGTCAGCAGTTCTGCTTCGAAGGGCAGAAGAGAGCGACTTGCGGAGTCGGCAGCCAACGCACGACGCGACCACTCTGCGACTCGCGACTGTTCGCGGGCACAGAAAAGCTGTTCGAACCGTCCGCCGATGCACCACGAAGCGGCAGCAGGATTTTGTGAAGCAGTGCTGGATGGCGGCGTGATCCGGGGGAACCCAGAAGCATCTTCCAACAGAATTCTGGCAGTGCGATTGAGGGCGGCGATGCCGCCCGCGCGGTTCAGAAGGACCGTTGCTTCCGAGCTGCGTTCCAGCAGCGCTTCCTGCCGCGCCGCGTGACGGCGACTCTCCCCGTCGAGATCAAGCCGCTCCAGAGCGATGGATACCAGCAAGGCACGCAGTTCGAGCCGGCGCAGCATTTGCAGCGAGGAGGTTTGTTTGGGAAGACCCGCTAACACAACGCCTAACGCCCGGCCGTCCCGCATCAGGGGAATCGCGACGATGCGGCCCAACCCCGATGCGGACCAGGTTGCAGGAGGTTCCATGCCTTCGACGCAGCGGCTCTGGAGAGCCTTCTGCCCGAGACCGGCGAGCGGCTCGGTGTGCAAACCGTAAGTCCAGGTCGCATCGCCGCTCTGCCAGGCAAATTCCATTTCGCGCGGCGTGGAAGGCAAAGAAGGAGAAGGAAAGTGGCCAATCACTACAAAGCCGGCGTGCGAACCGGATGCCTCCGCCACGAGTTCGGCGCAGCCGTGTGCCAGTTGGTGGAGAATTGTGTCGGGCGAAGTTTTGGAGCCCAGCGCATCCATAATCTGCTGGTGCAGCCGGAGATCCGCCTGATACTCCTGGGCTAGCTCCTGCTGCTCTTGGCGTTCTGACGCCAACGCCAATTGGGAAGTCACCGACTCCAGAACCGCCTGCGGCAAAGTGAGCGGACGGCTCTGCCAGCCCGTGAGCACGATGCCGCGCAACCGGCTCTGGCTGTGCACCGGTGACCAAAGGACGTAATGAAGACCCAACAGCGGCCCAAAAACGGGCCGGTCTGCCGCGGCATTCAGCTCTTGCTCGACACTCCTGGCAGAAGCGAGCAACTCACCGGGGATCGGAGATTCCAGGGAGAGACTTTCCCACTCGACGGGAGATTGCTCTTCGTGGCGATCCCACACCATGCCGCGCAAGTATCCGGAACTGCGCCTGCCCTGCGGACTCTCCGGTTCGAGCCAGACGCCCACGCGATCGGCGCGGCTCTCCGCGGCGATGTCCTGCACAGCAGCCCGCAACAATTCGGCACGGGAAGCGCCCGCTAGTGCTGCGCCCGCGACGCTGCGGCCTTGCCGCTCCTCTCGATTTTTTTTTCGCCAAAACCACATGGTCGAATCTGTTGGCAGCGCAATGCCGCGACGGCCCTTAGTTTTCGTCTGAACTCTATGCACTGGCAGGCCCAACCGAACGTGGCGGTAAGTCACAGTAAAATCGAGGTTTTCGTGAAGCACCCCGGACAATGGGAAAAGGCGAGAGTCCCACGGCGAGATTTCCGGTGGGGGTGTTCCCAGAGTGGGCCGAAGATGGCTTTCGATTGCGCGGCGCGTGGTTGTGCTGCTGCAACTACATACTTTCCTGTATGCCGAGGCTGCTGTTGCGCAGAAAAGCAAGTCAGCGGCTCCGTGGCGAGCCCACTCGACTGCCGCGAAAAACGAGCTCAGCGCAAGACACGCTGGCAGGCAAATGCATTGCTACTTTACTGGCAGGACCCAGAGGCGCAGTCGAAAGCAATCGCTAGAACTCGATGCTCGATACAATTCACAGTTGAAGGAGGCTGCTCACGGCTCAACCCGCTCGACCTGGTATTGCTTCAACTTCCGATACAAGGTGGTCTTGCCGATGCCGAGCATGCGCGCAGCAGCCAGCTTGTCCCCGCCCGTCTCGCGCAAGGTACGCAAAATGGCACGACGTTCCAACTCTTCCATCGGCACGACTTCATCCTTGTCCTTCTCCGGAATCCGATCGTTCGTGGAATAGTGCAAGTGGGACGGAAGGTCGCCCACGTGAACCACCGGGCCCGAGCCCATCGCGACCGCGCGCTGGATGGCATTCTCCAACTCTCGAACGTTGCCGGGCCAGTCGTACGCGATCAACCGGCGCATCGCGTCTTCGGAAATAGTGCGTGGCGGGCCGTGGGGATCGGAGAATTTCTCCAGAAACGAAGTGACCAGCAGCTGGATATCGCTTTTGCGCTCGCGCAGCGGCGGCAATTTGACTTGCACGACATTCAGACGGAAGTACAAATCCTGGCGAAACTGGCCGGAGCGAATCGCGGAGTCCAGATCGCGATTGGTCGCAGCGATAACCCGCACGTTGATCTGGCGGCGCTCCGTCGAGCCCACCGGTTTCACTTCGCGTTCCTGCAGCGCGCGCAAGAGCTTGGCCTGTAAATCGACCGGCATATCGCCGATTTCGTCCAGAAACAGGGTGCCGCCTTGGGCCGCCTCCAGCAGTCCTTGCTTCGATTGCATCGCACCGGTGAAGGCGCCTTTCACGTAACCGAACAGCTCGGATTCAATGAGCGTGGCCACCAGCGAAGAACAATCTACCGGAGCAAACGGACGGCTTTTCCGCGGACCCGAATAGTGAATGCTTTTAGCGACAAGTTCTTTTCCCGTGCCGCTTTCTCCTAAGATCAGCACGGGATGTTCATGCTGGCTGACCTTCTCGATCATTTTGTAAACGCGCTGCATTTTGGCGGACACGCCGATTAAACCGCCGAAGCCAGGGCGCGACTGCAGCTGTTCCCGCAACAAACGATTCTCGCGGTCCAGGTCCATGTCGCGCGCAATTCGTTCCAGCCGTGCGCGCAGATCGTCCACATGAAAAGGTTTGGTAACGTAGTCGACTGCGCCCATGCGCGTCGCCTTCACCGCCGAGTCGATACTTCCATACTGCGTCAAAACGAGCACCGCCACTTGCGGATAGAGTTCATGAACCTGCTTCAGAAGGTCCAAGCCACTGCCGGGTGGCAAGATGAGATCGGTAACCACGATATCGACGGGATGACTTTCCAGACGGCGCAAGGCTTCTTCTACGGAAGCGGCCAGAAGCGGCATCATGCCAGAGGATTCGGCGACGTCCGCGCAGAGTTTCCGTGTGCTTTCGTCGTCCTCAACGACCAGAACCGTGATGGGCAGGGTGGCGGCGCGCTGCGTTCCGGCTTGTTCCGTCATGGGGCAGTCACCTCGGGGAAACGGTCGCATGTTCCAAATGCACACGCAGTGCCAAATCAGGAAATCAGGTTCTATTATTCATAAATAATACTCTTAGCAGATATGCGGCGGGTAATAGAAAATCCATTTTGGGAAGAGTTGGGGGTGGGGGCGTGGGCGAGAATCCCGTCCATCTGGGTACAAGACCATGAAGCGTCGGAACTTACCCAAATTGAAATTGGGCCGATTCCCGTTTTGGGAATTGAGCGGCTGCCCGTTAGGCATCTTCGCGAACTCGATTCCGAAAATGCCCGAAAAATGAAAACGGGCTCTAGCCAGTAATTGGCCAAGCCCGTTTTCGATTCTGCCGGATGCCGGCGGTTTTATTGCCGGGTCCAGTACTCGTGACTTGTGGTTACGGTTTCGGTTTTGCCGCCGGCTTCTTGGCGGGTGCTTTGGCTCCGGTGCCCGTCCCTGCTCCCTCGGCCTTCCGGCTGAGCAGGGCCAGCGCATCGTGCGTATTAAACGGATAGCGGCGGACGGACTGTTCGCCGGTCGTGCTGAGGGTGACGTCCACGCGGCGGTTGTTCGCCAGCTTGATCGTCAACATATTCTTGATGAACTTGGCCTTTTCGTCGGCCGTGAGGTCCGGATCATCAGTGATGAGCTGTTTGACCTGGGCGTCGTCCATGTTGTTCTCTTCGCCAAAGGCCTTCACATCGATGTGATCGCCAGGAACACCCCGCTCAATGAGGTAGCTCTTGGCGCGTTCAACGCGGCGTTCCGAAAGCTTCTGGTTATATTCCTGGCCGCCGCGAACGTCGGCATGGCCGCCGAGAATGAGGTGCGCATCGGGACGGTAGGTCAGATACTGCTTGAAGTCCACAGCCAGCGCATCGAGGGTGGCCTTCTGCGTGCCGAGCAGTCCACCTTCGGGATGCGCCACCGTCGGCTGCGCGGTCGGGAAGTAGATGCTGTGCAGCGAGAGGCGCACTTCAAGTTGATGGACCTGCGGCGGCTCCTGAACGACCACATCACCTGAGGCGCTGCCGGTGCCTCCGCGGCCGTCGTTTACGTTGCAGGTCACGGTGTAGGTGCCGGGCTTGAGTCCGGTGGAGTCGAACTGCGCATTCGAACCGGTGCCGGTCACTTGGCCGCCGGAAGCGCTGTAGCTGTAAGTCAACGGATCGCCATCGGGGTCCGTGCCGTTGCAGGTAATTCCGGTATGCTCCCCGGGATTAATTGGGCTGCGCTCCACGGACAGGGAAGCGGTTGGCGGACGGTTGGGTCGCTGGTTTACGGTAATGTCAGCGGCGCAGGACGCAGTCCCGCCCTTGCCGTCGTCCACTTTCGCTGAGACCGTGTACGTTCCAGTATTCACACCAGTGGAATTCCAGCGCGCGTCCGGGCCATTGCCGTCGACCGCGCCGCCGGTCGCGGTGTAGCTGTATGTCAGCGGATCGTTTTGCGGGCTGCTGGCGTTCACATGGATCGCCACGGTGTCGCCTGAGCCGGCAAAAATCGAAGTGGGATTCGCAGAGCAAGCAGCCACCGGCGGCTGGTGCGGAGGCGCCGGCGGCGTCTCATTGGGCAGTCCAAAGCGAAGCACCAGGCCAGTGCCCAGACGCAGGTTATCCTGGCGCGCATTGCCGCCGAGGGTGGCGCCCGAAAAATTCGTCATGTAATAGTCGATTTCCGCAAAACGCCAGGCGATGTTGCGATTGAAAACGATGTCCACGCCACCGCCGGCCAGCAAGCTAAACGAACTCTGGCTTTCGCTTCCGGTAAACGGCACGCCGACGTGGCTAGCGCCCAGCAAAAACTCGGCAAACGGAACAAAGTAATCGCGGCGAAAGTCCAGGCGCGGGCCGACCAGCACATCGCTGAGCCCGCCATGCAGCGTAACGCCGTTGGCTTGACGGTTGTAACTCAGACCGCCGACTTGCTCGACCAAGCCCACCCAGGAAGTGGGATTCCAAACAAATTCGCCGGAGCCACCGTAGGCATTAAAGGACGCGAAACCACCGCCCGGATGGATGTTCGCGTAATGAAACATACCGGCAACCTCGAAGCGCGGCACAAGCCGCCCTGGGGGCGTATCCCCGCCGGACTTTTTATCGGCTGGAAAAGCCTTGGGGCGCGGAGCTTCCGGTAGTGCGAAGAGGTTCCGCGCCGCAGGAGTAATATCCCCGACAACGAGCTTCGGACTGGGATTGCTGGCCGGTTGAGCCGCCGCGTTTGCGGTGTCATTCGAACCGCCGTCATTCCGTTGGGCGGATGCAGGCAAAGCAACAAGAGCGGCCAGCGCTACTGCCGCACACCAATTGCGCATTATTCTTCTCCCTCAGTTTTCGGTTTGGAACCCAAGCTACACTCAACCCCGTAAGCGGTCCGTCCCCCCGCCGTCGCCGCTAAACTTTCGCTCCGAAAGATGGTAACGGAAGCGTCGCGCCGACCACTACACCAGACACTTGCTCCCCCAGCAAGCTAACTCCCGGGAAGAGAAATCCAAGAAGTCGCGAAAACGTGCCGTTAGCGTAGTCTAAATTTCCCTTGATTCGCAAGTCCTTCGTTGCTCTTGCCGGGCTTCGGGTAGACGCACGAATTTCTCGACAGACTCACGCCACAATGAATCTCCATTTTGAAACTGGGCATGAAACGAAATCGGGGTCTGCTGCACTATTCGCTGTAGGAACCCAACTTACCGTTGGGTTTCCTTCAGCGTCGGGACCGAACCCCTGTCCCCCGCGTGTCCCACCAGGCGCATCTGAGCCGGACCTGGACCGGCGAGGGTGCGCCTTCCCCCAAGAGCGATCCGGGGAGGGTAAAAATTGGAGGCGTTGTGCCGCGAGCGTTGCAGGTCCCGAATCGTCAGAACCACAATTCGCATCTTTTCCCGTCCCAGTTCGCGTTGGCGAGTGGCAGCCGTGCGAGCAACGGTCAGCCGGTTTCCAGAATTACCGCGCTGACTATCGAGTTTGTCGCCAAGCCAAATGAGGCGCACCGGGTTCATGCGACGCTGCCGGCTGCTCTGCAAGGAGCCTTTGGCGAAGTTGCAGGATTCGCCGGCGGTTTTGTGATGGTTGCGAACTACGAAGCGCGACTGGTCACGGTTGTCACGCTGTGGAGCGGCGAAGATCGCCTGCAACGCTGCAATGAAAATTTAAAATGGATTCGAGCTTTATTAAATCCTTATCTCGACCGCTGTCTACGGATACAGACCCTCGCGGCATTTGTGCCGGAGATGCGAGTGCAGGATGTAACAACAGGTGGCGAGCCAGAGGCAGTGGAGGACGACGTAGTTGCCACTTGTGCTGCTTGATGCTCCATTTCTTACCAGACGCCTCAAGGAAATATTGGCGCGGCAACGATTCGGGGTGGTCGCAACATCCAATGTTTAAACGGGTTCTATACGTAACAGGAGACGAGTGGCAAGGAACATTCCGGACTCGGGGGCTATGGTCAAGATGTCTGACAACCGCATCTGCGCAGTGGGTTTTTGTGAAAATTGTGCTGTGGGTACCTTGGCTCAGCAGGATTTTTGCGTAGACCACTTCATCGAGCTTTGCTACGAAAACTTGCAGCGCATTGATCCACGGGGCCGGCGAGAGGCGCGCATGAACCTGGAATTGCCGGTCATGCGGGCCTTAGTCGAAGAATGCTCCCGCCGCGCTCTAGAAGTCGCAGTGCGCTGCGAAAATCTAAGCAATCTGCAACGCGGTCGCCTTTTGGATATTTTGCTGTGGGCCGGGGAGCTGTTCCTGCTCTTGCGCGCGCCGCGCCACGTTTTTGCCGACACGCTGCTGCACGAACAAGACGCCGCTCTCAGTCGTCTGGCTGCGCGCCACTCCTGAGATCAGCGTCTCAATCCTTGCCATTTCCCGCAGCCGCTTTGAGCTGCTTCACTTCCCTTTCGCGATCCAGAAAACTTTCGCCATTGGTGATCCACGCCGAGGCTTGCTCGTCCTTCAGATAGTGGCCGAACCACTCGAAGATGCGACGCTGGTAGTCCATTTGGTTGGCTTTTTTGCGCAGGCCGTGATCTTCGCCGGCATACTCCAGTAGGACCACGTTCTTTTTGGCACGGCGCGCGATGTTATAGAGCTCGATTCCCTGGTGGTAGAAAACAGTTCCGTCGCTGTCGCCTACCTCGATCATCAGCGGCGTCGTCATGTTCTGCACTCCGAAGACAGCGGAGTTGCGGATGTAAGCCTGCAAATCTTCGTAGAGTGGAACTTCCATCCGTTGCTGGCCGGTTTCGATGTGGTCGGTTTCGGCGATGCCGCTGCTCCAGTGGTGATTGCCATAATTGCTAATCAGGTCGGTGATCGGTGCGCCCGCGACCGCCGCTGCAAAGAAACTTGTGGTGTGCGTGGCGAGATAAACCGAGTCAAAACCGCCCCAGGAATGGCCCATCACGCCAACTCGTTTTGGATCAATCACGCCCATTTGGATGACGCGCTTCACCGCGGATGTGACGCAGTCCACGACTGAAACTCCCGGATCGCGCGGCCTGAATTGAATATCTGGCTCCAGCATGAAGTAACCGTGGCTGGTGACTGCGCCGGCGTTGTAATAGTTGCGTTCGGATGGAGCGCTGTATTGGTGCAAACCGTCCGAAAGCTTCTCGTACATATACACAACCATCGGATACTTTTTGCTGGGATCGTAGCCGGCCGGGTAGTACAGCGCGCCTTGCAGACGCTCGCCGCGGCTGTTCTTGTATTCGATTAGTTCTTCGTGGCCCCAGGCGTAATTGCTTTGGAATGGATTGGTGTCCGTAATGCGTTTGGGACTCTTCAGATCGGCTCCGGCAAGAAACACATTCGGTGATTCCGTGAACGTTTGTTCGACGTATTCGAATGTGTCGGAGTCTTTGGCCTTGGCCAGTTGACCGACGTTCTTATCCAGCAGAACCAGATGCTCTTCTTTCCATGATCCGTTCGAATCGGCTGTGAGACGCGCGAATCCGGATTTTTTGGTCCAGATGCCGAAGATGCTCAGATACATCGGCTTATCTGTGTCGATGAATTCATCGCGCGGATTCAGTTTGACGTACCGGTGCCGGACCTGGTCGGTGGCGCCGTCGGTCAGCTTCGTAAAGTGCGCTCCGTCGGGAGTGACCTGCCAGAGATCGAATTTGTCGTAGAGAATGACGGAGGCGTCGTCTTTGGTCCATCCGGCCAGGCCGAAAGCCGGCTTTTGCTTGATGGTGAAGTCCGATTCGCGATCAACAAACGCGGTGGGAATACCCTTGGTGATGTTCACGACCGCATGCGTTGCGGTGTTCACCGTCCAATAGTTGTCGTCGTGGAAGTACAGCAGGTACTTGCCGGCTGGGCTGGCGTCCAGATAGTAGTCGTCGCTGAGCCGTTCCTGGATTTTGGTGCGATTGCCAGTCGCGAGATCCACGAGATAAATATCCGCGGCGGGACGGCCGATGCTGCGCTCCATGGCATAGGCTGACCAGTTGTCCGCCACGGCGACCGGCTGGTGCTTTAGCGGCTCGATATGCTCGTCCAGATCTTTGCTGAGTGGGACAAATTCGCCGCTTTGCACGTGCCAGGCGGCCAGCATGTTCTTGTGGCGGTCGTTTTTGGCGTTCAGTCGCTGCTTGGGCATGACTTCCACATCGCGAGCATTCCAGATGGACACTTCTGCAGGTTCATCTACTTCTTTTTCTTTGCCAGCAGTCTTGCCATCTTTGCTGTTGGCAGTGGATTTGCCTTCGGCGGAGTCGCTCTTTGCTGCCTCTTCTTTCTTAGGAGTCTCGATCTTGTCTTCCCATTTGGCTACGCCTAGAAAAACGATGTCGCCGTCAGCCGCCCAGGATGGCTTCTGAAAACCTACCGTACGCATGCCTTTCACGAATTTTCCATCGGCAATTGGATCGTACACGTGGCTGCTTTCCGAACTTTCGCCGAGATGCGTCCACGCCAAGGCACATTGCGTTGAACCGTCGCGGTGCTCATCAGACTTCGAGCGAAGAACGGCAAGATCGTTGCTATCGCGCCGCCAAGCCAGCCCGCTGTACACCGCTGCAGAGGAATCCAACACACGAACAGAGGACGCTTCTGTGTTGAAAATCTGAATGCCATTACCGGTCTTGTCGTCGGAGTTGATTGCCATCGCGAGGAACGTTCCGGTCTTGGGCAAGTCCTGCCAGG
>Ga0335080_10001641_pt1 | contig 22049 bp, 21 predicted proteins | sample Lox_Sample_34_FD_206720 | JGI IMG/M metagenome (GOLD analysis project Ga0335080, IMG submission 206720) | Soil microbial communities from Loxahatchee National Wildlife Refuge, Florida, United States - Lox_Sample_3.4 | ecosystem: Environmental > Terrestrial > Soil > Wetlands | place: USA...
TTTTCTTGCCAAGGGCGGCCGCGCCCGATATCAGGTGCGCGACGCGTCCTTCAAGGCACTTGCCGGACGCGGCTTCGACTTTAGGGTTCGCCGCAATAGCTCAGTTGGTAGAGCACGTCATTCGTAATGACGGGGTCGGGGGTTCGAGTCCCTCTTGCGGCACCACCCGCTCAAAAAAAGACGCGCGAGCCGACTGCCGGGAGGAGCGTGTACGCGCGGCAAGGGCCTTTATGCACGAGGAAAAGCGTCCGGCATCTGCTCCTCGCGCTCGCGCGGATTGAGATAGGTAAAGGGCAGCCCGACAAACAGGACTCCGCCAACCACGTTGCCGATGGTGCTGAAGAACAAGTTGTGCAGCGCCTCGCCCAGGGTCAGCGCACCGCCTCCCAGCATCGCCATCGAGAACGTTCCCATGTTGGCGATCGAATGTTCGAAGCCGAGATAGACAAAGATGAACACGATGAGAACCAGGACAATGATCTTGGCAATCTCCTCCTTGCAGCGCAGCGCTATCCGCACGGCCAGACAGACAATCCAGTTGGCAAGAATGCCCTTGAAGAAGATGACGCTGCCCGCCTGCTGCGCCTTGTGCAGGGCGCCATCGAACAAGGCATGATCGGGCGGCAACTCGCCGAGAGAGCCGGCGCCGAGCAGCAGCAAGGCAACGAGGATCGCGCCGACGAGATTCCCGAAATAGCAGGAAATCCAGAGCAGAACGGCTTGTCTCCAACTCGTCCGCCCTTCGACGGACGATACGGTGAGATACATGTTGTTGCTGGTGAACAGCTCGGTGTTGGTGAATACGATGATCATCAGGCCGACGCCGAAAAATCCCGATGCGATCACTGCGCCCAGGGAAATGTCGTGAAGGTTCTGCTTCAATACCCAGAACACGAGAACGACCAGGGTCAAACCCATTCCCGCGCCGACCGAGCGCAGCAAGTAGCGCAGCGGATCGTCCTGCAGAAGGTTGATCTTGCCGAAACCCGCTTCGGCAGCCTTCTCGACATGGCTCCGGTCAATCATGTGGCTCTCCTCACCATGCGAAGCGCCATCCTGCCCGCGTGATCGGATCGATCACGCACGCTTCGCTTTCGCCTTGAGTTCGTCGACCGCGTCGAGCCTTTCCCAGGGAAACTCTTCGCGCCCGAAATGTCCGTAGGCCGCAGTCCTCCGGTGGATCGGTCGCTTGAGATCGAGGTGATCGATCGTCCCTCTTGGCGAGAGGGGGAATAGCTTCCGCACCGGTTGCACCAGCGCAACGTCGGCAAGCGTGGCGCTCCCAAATGTATTCGCCATCACCGAGACGGGATCGGCGAGACCAATGCAGTATGAAATCTGCAGCAGGTCGCAGGCGACGCGTGAATCCGGATCAAGCCTGAGACATTCGTCGAGGACGGCATTCGAGATCTGGTCGCACAGCTTGTCGGGATGTCCCTCTGTGACGGACTCCGATGTAAACGGCATGTCGCGCGGACACATGGATCATCCCGCGCCGCTCGCAGCCAGAAGACCGACGATCTGCACGGCGATGACCTTGACGATGGTCATGGAGGGAAAGATCATCGCGTAGCCGATATCCGGTCTTTCGGTCGGCGCCATCTTGGTCGAGTAGACAAGAATGGCCGGGTTTCCAGTCGCGCCCGATGCCACGCCGACCAGGTCGTCATAGGGGATTTTGAGCAGGTAATAACCGACGAACAGCACGATAAACACCGTGGTCAAGAGCACTGCGGCGCCGATGAACAGCATCGTGAAACCGGATTCGGCAACGGTGCGGACAAAGGGCTGGCCGGCATTGACGCCGACAGTTGCAAGAAACATCGCAAGTCCGAAATTGCGAAGCACGATGTTCGCCGGCAACGGCATGGTCCAAAGCATTGGACCGGTCCGGCGCAACTTTCCGAGGATCAGGGCCACGATCAGCGGGCCGCCGCCGATGCCGAGCGTTACCTTGCCCACGCCAGGGACCGGGATCGGAATGAGGCCGAGCAAGACGCCGAGCACCATGCCGACACCGAGCGAGACGTAGCTGAACTCGGCGGCCGCTTTCACAGTGTCGCCGAAGAACTTGCGGATCTCCTCCTTGCGGTCGGGAGGCGTCAAGACGCCGACCCGATCGCCGAACTCGAGCGTCAGGTCGGGGGACGGCACGAGGTCGGCATCGTAGCGCCGCACGTGCAGGAGATGGGTTGGAAAGCCCGAAGGCATCGAGAGGCTTGAGAGCGGAATGCCGACCACAGTGGCCTTTCCGACGAACACGCGGATGTAGTCGAGATCAGCGCGGTCGCTCGCGAGCAGGCCGGGTTGCAGCTTGCCAAGCCGGGCGGCAGCTTCCTTGATCGCCTCCTCGCGCTCGGCGACGATCAGCACCGCATCGCCCGCGGACAGGACTGTATCGGATGTCGGGACGAAGTTGCGATCGCCCGTTCGCACCATGGTCACCTGCACGTCGCTCGGGATATCCTTCATCAACTCGTCGAGCTTGCGGCCGGACACGCCCGAGCCGATCGAAATCTCGCCCATGTGGAAGCGCTGCGCCTTCGCCGGAAATTTCGGCTGCACCATACGCGTCGTGAAATAGATGCAGAGGATCGGACCGATGACGCCGAAGGGATAGGCGATGGAGTAGCCGATCGACGGATCCTTGTTGTTCATGACGTCGAGCGCGGCCTGGAGCGTCGCGGTGCTGGTCATCGACCCTGCATAGAGGCCAAGCGTATGCCCGATCTTGATTCCGAAGACCTTTCCGAGACCAAGGGCAACGAACAAGCCGGCGATGCAGCCGATCAGCGCCAGCAGATTGTATTTCTGCCCAACGCCCACCATGCCTTCGAAGAACTGGCGCCCATAGAGAATGCCGATGCCGTAGAGGAACATGATCAGGCCGGTCAGGCCGATCGGACCGGTGATCTGCGCTTTCGGCGCGAAGGCACCGATCGCCAGCCCGACAAAGAGAACCGCGCCGACGCCGAGCGAGAATCCGCCGATGCTGATCTGCCCGACCAGATAGCCGAGACCGATTGCGAGAAACGCGGTCAGGATCGGCTGGCTGCCGAGTATATCGCGCGCAAGATCCAACATCTTCGGTCTCCCCCGGATAGAAAAGCCGTCAGCGAGCGTTGCACCCCGCATCGCGGAACTGCCCGATTACCCTGTTCACGAGTTCGCGCGATGGCGGCTGGGTATCGGCATGCTTGTATTCGAGATTCATTGCCTTCCACTTGAATTCGCCCATCTTGTGGAACGGCTGCACCTCGACCCACTCGACGTTCTTCATCGGCGCCACAAATTTGGCGATGCCCGCGACATTCGCCGGATCGTCGGTTGCGCCGGGCACGAGCGTGAAACGCACCCAGACCGGTTTGCCAATCGAGGCGAGGCGCGCGGCAAAGCGCAGCGTCGGCGCAAGATCGCGGCCGGTCACGCGGCGATAGGTGTCCGGGTCCGAGCTCTTGATATCCAGCAGCACTAGATCGATCGCCGAGAGATACGAGTCGTCGGCGCGGTCGCCCAGAAAGCCCGATGTCTCGATGGCCGTATGCAGGCCCATCTCCTTGGCGCCCTTGAAGATGCGCCGGGTGAAGGCAAGCTGCACCATCGGCTCGCCGCCCGAGATGGTCAGGCCGCCGCCGAGGCTGACAAGCGAAGGCGCGAAATCGCCGAGACGATTGAGCACCTGCTCAACCGGCATGTAGCTGCCGTCCTTGAGGTGCCAGGTATCCGGGTTGTGGCAATAGCTGCACCGCAGGAGGCACCCCGAGACGAACAGCACCGCGCGCAAGCCTGGGCCGTCGTAGCGCGAGGATGTCTCGTACGAGTGGCAGTAGCCGAACGCGCCCTCTTCGTCCTTGAGTTTGTCGTCATCAGGGGCATCGGGCGAAAGCCCGACCCGGAGATCGTATCGACTTCCGGCTTCGAGTTCCCGTAACATCGACATGGTAGCCTCCAGTGTCAGATCTGACCGTGGAAGGTGCGACTGATCACATCCCTTTGCTGCTCCGGCGTCAGTCGCACGAAGTTCACCGCATAGCCGGATACGCGGATCGTGAGTTGCGGATATTTGTCCGGATTCTTCATCGCATCTTCCAGCGTCTCCCTGTCGATCACATTGAGGTTCATGTGGAAGCCGCCGCGATCGAAGTAGAGGTCGAAGGCCTTGGTGGCTTCGCTGAGGAGCTGCTCCTCGGAGAGATGCGCCTTCTGGGGAGCGATGGAGACGGTGTAGCTGATGCCGTCCTGCGCGTCCTTGTAGGGAAGCTTGGCAACCGAAAGACAGGACGCGAGCCAGCCATGGCTGTCGCGGCCGTGCATCGGATTGGCGCCCGGCCCGAACGGCTCGCCCTTCCTGCGGCCGTCCGGCGTGTTCCCCGTCGCCTTCCCGTAAACGACATTCGAGGTGATGGTTAGCACGCTCTGCGTATGCGTCGCGTTCCGATAGGTCGGATGCTTGCGGAGCTTCTCCATGAAGCTGGTGACGAGGCCGGACGCGATCTGATCGACGCGGTCGTCGTTGTTGCCGAATTGCGGTGTCGAGGCATTGCCTTCGTTCTTGTAGTCGACGACGAGCCCGGTCGCGTCGCGGATGGCGCGAATCTTGCCGTACTTGATCGCGCTGAGGCTGTCGGCAACCACCGACAGGCCGGCGATGCCGAACGCCATGGTGCGCAGGATATCGCGATCATGCAGCGCCATCTCGAGACGCTCGTAGAAATACTTGTCATGCATGTAATGAATGCAATTCATGGCGTGCACATAGGTGCGCGCGAGCCACTCCATGGTCGTGTGGAACTTCTCCATGACGTCGTCGTAATCGAGGAAGTCGCCCGCGACCGGCAATGTCTGGGGGGCGACCTGATCGCCGGAAACTTCGTCGCGGCCGCCATTGATCGCATAAAGGAGCGCCTTCGCGAGATTGACGCGCGCCCCGAAGAATTGCATCTGCTTGCCGAGCCGCATGGCCGAGACGCAGCAGGCGATGGCATAGTCGTCGCCCCAGAACGGCCGCATCAGGTCGTCGTTCTCGTACTGCAGCGACGAGGTGTCCTTGCTGACCTTGACGCAATAGCGCTTGAAGGCCGCCGGCATCTGACTGGACCAGAGAACGGTGATGTTCGGCTCCGGCGCCGGTCCGAGATTGTAGAGCGTGTGCAGCATGCGATAGCTGCTCTTGGTCACAAGCGCACGCCCGTCGAGATCCATTCCGCCGACGCATTCGGTCGCCCAGTAGGGATCGCCGCTGAACAGCGCGTCGTAGTCGGGCGTGCGGAGGAAACGGACGATGCGGAGCTTCTGGACCAGTTGATCCCAAAGCTCCTGCGCGCCGGCTTCGTCGAGGGCGCCTTCCTTCAGGTCGCGCTCGATATAGATATCCAGGAAGCTCGAGATGCGGCCGATCGACATGGCCGCCCCGTTCGCTTCCTTGATGGCGCCGAGATAGGCAAAATAGGTCCACTGGAACGCTTCGCGAGCGTTCTTCGCGGGTTGCGCGATGTCCAAGCCATAGAGCTTCGCCATTGCGGCGAGATCCTTGAGCGCGCGCATCTGCTCGGCCAGCTCTTCGCGCTGCCGGATGATCTCGTCGGTCGGCCACATGTCGTCGATCTGCTCCCGCTCCTCGCCCTTGACCTCGAGCAGCCGGTCAACGCCGTAGAGCGCCACCCGCCGATAGTCGCCGATGATGCGCCCGCGCCCATACGCATCGGGAAGGCCGGTGATGATGCCCGACCGGCGGCAGTTCATGATCTCCGGCGTATAGGCGTCGAACACGCCGTCATTGTGCGATTTGCGATATTTGGTGAAGGCCTCGTGCACTTGCGGATCGGGCTCGAAGCCCGCAGCCTTCAGGCCGGCCTCGACCATGCGCAGTCCGCCGAACGGAAAGATCGCTCGCTTGAAGGGCTGGTCCGTCTGCAGGCCGACGATCAGTTCATTGTCGCGGTCGATGTAGCCGGCGGCATGGGCCAGCAACATCGAAGGATGCTTGGCGTCGACAGCGAGCACGCCCTTTTTTCTCTCGTCGGCGAAGTAGGGCTGCAATTTGGCCCAGACGGCCTTGGTGCGCGGCGAGGCGCCGGCGAGGAATTTCTCGTCGCCGGCGTAAGGCTTGACGTTGCGGACGATGAAATCGCGGACGTTGATGGACGTGCACCAGTCGCCCGGCCGGAAGCCTCGCCAGCAATCTCCTTCTCCGGATTCCCTCTTGACGGCTGCGCTGCCTCTCATGTTGCGTCTCCCATCGCCGGATTGGTTCGTGAAACTTTTTTCACTTCGCGGCGCTGGCCAGCGCCAAGCTGCTTGCAAAACTGAAAGCCGCACGCGGGTCCTTTCGTTGATCTATGTCAAGCTGGTTCGGCGCGGCTAGGCGCGGTTTTCGGCAAGCTGATCGAGCTTTCGGGCTTTCTCCAGGTCGGTCTCGCCTGCATCGAAAGTCGGCGCCGCGCACAGGCGTGGCGAAGGCGATGGCAGAAATACGGTGAGCCGGAGCAGTTGAAGCGGCGTTTGTGCGCTGCGAGGGTCCAGCGAGAAATTCATGGACGCCTGCGTAAGGCTTGATATGACGCACCACGAAATCGCCGAGGTTGATCGACGGTTTGCCGGTCGCCCGGCCGGAACTTTTGCGGAAATCGCCTTCTCCGGATTCCCTCTTCCGAGCTACATGCTCTTCATGACGTCTCTCATGAGAGCGAATACAAGCTGCTGGGGGGAATTGTTGCAACGACAACCAGCGTGGCCCCGTCGCCACAATCAAGAATTTTCCTGCCAAGCCCTGCACAAGCTCTCGAATCCTGCTTGCTGGTCAACCGGCAGAAAGCCAAGGTTGCCGCATGAGACGCGATTCCGCTCGGAGCCCATCATGGCCAAGCTTGGAATGTGTGGTGCGCTCCTTGTGGCGATTGCTGGCGCCTCAAGCGCAGTGGATGCCTGGGCTGCCGACGTCGTGCCGGCCAAGGCTCCGCCGGCTCCGACAAATTCGGCAACCGCACCGCGCCTATGCACCGACCCATCCGACTTCTTCACCACCAACTGCCAGCTCACGTGGCAAGGCATCACGGTGCAGGGAACCATTGACACCGGGGTCGGATGGCAAAGCAACGGCGCGCCGTTTGACTCGCGATTTCCTGCTGGAACCTCTTATCTTATCGGGAAACAGAACAGATCGCCGCTTTGGAGCCTTGCACCGAACGCCCTGGGCAATTCAGCGATTGGTATTAAGGGAAAGGAGCCAATCGGGGGGAACTTTTCCGTTCTGTTTGCCGTGGATGCCGGTTTCGACCCGTACTCCCTGCGATTGTCCGACGGACCGGGATCGGTTGCCGCGAATGCCGGCATCCCGCAAAACCTGCAAAGCACCAACGGTGACTCAAGCCGAGCGGGTCAATGGTACAACGGCCAAGGTTACGTGGGCGTCAGTTCTCCCACCTATGGCACACTGACTGTTTTCCGACAGAACTCGCTGCTGTTGGATGCCGTCATCAACTACGATCCGCTTGCCGCCTCCTACGCCTTCTCGCCAATCGGCTATCAGGGAATAACCTGCGGCGGCGGCAACACCGAAAACTGCAGATACTCAACGTCGGTGAAATACAAGATCGAGGTCGGCTATTTCCGGGCGGCGGCGCTGTGGCAGGCCGGTGGCTACGCCGAGAATAATGGATCTGATGGAGCCTATCAGTTCCAACTGGGAGGAACCTTACCGACCTGGGGCAAGGATGAGTTTTCGTTCGACGCAATTTACAGTCACGTCAAGGATTCCGTAGCGCTCGCGCTTGCGCCGGGAGCCAACAACGCCGCTGGAATGCCGATCCCCCCGTTCTTGCCGCAGACGCTCACAGCGACGATCTCCGACAATACCGCCGCCATGTTCGTTGCTGGATACGCGACTGGAGCGCTGAAGTTGTATGCCGGTTACGAATACATTCGATATGGAGCGCCCAGCGATCCGCAGTCCGCCTTTACGAATATCGGGGGAGGCTTCATCTGCCAGGGCTGCCAAGCGTACAACAACACGAATATCAACAATACTGCCTTTGGTGTGAACGGTCTCGGCAACAAGGTACTTCAAGTCATGTGGACCGGCGCAAGATACGCCGTGACGGACGATCTGACCGTGATGGCGGGCTATTACCACTATATCCAGAATTCGTTCTTCGGCACCGCCACTGGAGGACCTGCGCCCTGCTTCGACGCTCAGCGCTCGCAATGCGGCGGGACATTCGACGCGATCTCCGCTGCCGTCGATTGGCGGTTTGCGCCAAAGTGGGACTTCTATTTCGGCTTGATGTTCTCACAACAGAATGACGGATTGGCCTCCGGCTTTCTCCAGCGCAGCAACATCGATCCGACGGTTGGGCTGCGCTTCCGCTTCTAGCGAGACCATGGTCAGCTGGCACCACGCGTTGCAGGTTTGAAGGGCGCTTCTCTTGCCGCAAATGCTGATGCACTTGCCAATGTCGGAGTTGGACTCACGAATCTCCTCCATCAACGCCGATGATAACGGCCTTCGGTGACGCCGAAATTTGCGTCGCGGCTGAGTGACATTCATCACATAACTCGGCGCCCGCGCGGCCTAGGGTCTGCCCATGCTTTCAAAGCCAACCCAAGGGGAGACTTCACATGCGCAAATTCATCCTGATTGCCGCGATGGTCCTGGTCTCAGCGAACGCCTATGCCGGTCAGTCGCGCAGCCTGATCCTCGCCTCCAACGATGAGCAGCCGGTGGCCGCTCCGCAAACCGCTCCGGCTCCCGCTCCCGCTCCCGCAGCCGCGCCGACCGCTGCCGCGCCGCAGACGACGACCACCACGACCGACACCCCGAAATATGTCGAGCGGCCGGCGGCTGTTGCGCCCGCCACCGCGGCGCCGGCGACCACGCCGACCGCCACGACGACCACGGACACGCCGAAGACCACGAAGACCACCGATACCAGGGCCGACAAGGCCAAGAAGCGGCGCGACACCGAAGCCCGCGTGATCTACGAGCTGCATCGCCACGGAATCTACTGGTAAGTCCTCCCAAGACTCAAAAGCGCCCCCGGATTTTTCCGAGGGCGCTGTTTTCTTTTCGCATTCTTGCTCGTCATTCCGGATTTCGCGCTTTCGCGCGCGGGACTGAGGTCTAACGCGACACCGTCTTCACCACGCTGGAGACCGGTCGCGACGACACCGTCGGCAGCTTCAGATCCTTGGCCAGCGCCTCGTCGTATTCGGGCAGCGTCGAGAACCGTGTCTTCGCCGTCATCTGCACGACCTTGTAGCCGCCGGCCTTCAACCGCCGCAGCAAGGTCGGCAACGCAAGCGCGGTGTTCTTCTGGAAATCGTGCATCAGGATGATGCCCTTGCCGAGCTTGTCGAGCTTGGTCATCACGGTGTTCACGATCTTGTCGGGGTTGCTCTCTTTGCGGAAGTCGAAGGAATCGAGATCGCAGGAGAACATCGCGACATTGCGCGATCCAAGATAGGCCATGGCTTGCGGATTGTGCTCGAGCTGCGGAAAGCGGAAGAACGGCGCCGGATCGGTGCCGAGAGCGAACTTCACCGCCGAAAATCCCTTCTCGATCTCGTCTTTCGCGACTTGATCGGTGATCTTCTTGCCGTTGAGATTGGCGTGCGACCAGGTGTGCGCACCGACCGTGTGGCCTGCGGCCAGAACCTGGCGCAGGATTTCCGGATGATAGGTTGCGTGCTTGCCGATCGGGAAGAACACGGCTTTCGTGCATTCGTCGTCAAGCGCCTTCAGCACCGCGGGCGTGTTGGCCGGCCATGGGCCGTCGTCGAAGGTCAAGACGACCTCTTTCGGCTCGAGGAAATCGAGCTGCTTGAAATGCTCGAAGCCGAAACCCGGTCCGCCCGTGGTGTCGATCTCGACGACGCGGCTGATGCCGAGCGCGTCGGGATTGGCGCAAATCGTTTTTGTTGCGATGGCCGGGGCGCCCGCCGTCAGCGCGGCAAAGCGCGCCTGCAACGAGGCCGTGGTCTCGACATCGTCCCCTGCAGCAGGTTTTGCAGAGACATCTGCCGGCCTTGCCGCCATGGCTTTGGGGGGAGCCGCATCCGTGCGCGGCGCAGAGGTCCAGTACCAAACTCCGGCGATCGCGATCGCCGCCACAACACCGGCCAATAACCGGCCCAACGGATTACGCATCGCTACTCTTTCCAAATACGCCCACGCCACCCAACCCGGATGCGCCCGCCTCGCGCATGGCCATTAATGCGAAGGAAATCTTAACGCCTTGCCAACATGGGGCGGCTTTCCCAGCGATTTCAGAGTGATGATCATCACATTAGGAACTTGGTGCGTGAGGGTCATCACAGTGGAAACGGCGCGGCTGGTGCATCCTTGCTCGCATCTGAAACGAGCACGCGATGCCGCTGTGCCAATGGGAGCCGAACATGACCGCATCTTTCACCAGCACGATTCGCCAGGCCGGCTTGGTTCTGGCTTTCGCCGTGTCTTTGTCGGCGCTGTCTGCGACCGAGAGCTTTGCCTACACCGCCGAAGCCCAGCAGATGTGCACGGGCGACGCCTTCAAGTTCTGCAGCGCCGACATTCCCAACATTTCGGCGATCACCGCCTGCATGTACAAGCACCGCACTGAGCTGAGCGCCGGCTGCCGCGCCGTCATGGACAAGGACCTCGCCGCCAAGGGCAAGAAGGTCGCGACCAACGACTGATTGCGCTCAATCACCCTCGAACATGCGACGCAGACGAAAGACCGTCTGCGTCGTTTTGCTGTCTCCTGGAACAATTCGATTGCCGCGCGGATTGACGGGCTTTAGAACGCGCACGGTCTTTCCTCAATCGGCGGCTTGCGAGGCGGTACATGGAGAGGTTGTTCGTTGTTGCGTTCGTTCTGACCGCGTTCAGTGCGTCGGCGCAGTCCCCGCATGAGCACGACGCTTGCGCGCGGGATGTCGCGCGCTTTTGCCGCGCCGTCATGAATAACGGCGATTCAGCCGTGCTGGCCTGCCTGCAGCAGAACCGTCAGCGCATCAGCAAGGCCTGCAACAAGGTCCTGACCGATCACGGCCAGTGACGCGCAGCGTCGTTCCGGGCGCGCGTTGGCGCGAACCCGGAATGACAATGTGGGGGGCTACGTGCTGCTGCCGGCCGCGCTCGCGACCACCGGCAGCACCTCGTCCGTGGCGCGGTCGGGGACCTCTTCCTTCCAGCGCACCGAGCCGAATGGCCGCTCCAGCATGCGGCGGATCCGTATGGGGTCGGGCCCGATGTGAAAGGCGATCGCCTCCAGATGCAGCGCGCGCTCCGACTGTGTCGAGCGGTTGCGCTGGCGCAGGTAATCGAGCCATGTCGGACAGTGATAGCGTTCGGTCCAGAGCTCGGGGTCGGCGATGTCGCGCGCCAGCGACCAGCCATAGGCGCCGGTGCGCTGGCGCGAGAGCTGCACGTCCTGCATCACATTGTGGAAGGCGCGCGCGGCGTCCTGCGCGACGCGGTACTCGATCTCGACCACCAGCGGTCCGCTGCGTCCGGTAAGCTGCAGCCGCACCTCGGGATCGACTAGCTCTTCCGCGTCCTCACTGCGCGCGCCAATTCGCGGCATCGGCAGGAACAAGCCAAGCAAAGGCGACAGCAGCATCAACCCGCCGGAGATCAGCAGCGCCATCTCGACTCCGGCGAGATCGGTCAGACGTCCCCAACCCCAGCTGCCGATCGCGATGCCTCCGGCGATCGACGCCTGAAAGGCCGCAAGCGACCGCCCCGCGACCCAGCGCGGGGCCGACAGCTGCACGCCGATATTGAACAGCGCGACCGCGAGCATCCAGGCCGCGCCCGCCACCACCAGCGAAGCCGCCGTCAGCACCGGCTCGCGGCTCAAGCCGACCGCGGCGATCGCCAGACCCATCGCCAGCGCGCAGGCGCGGATCGCGGGTTCGCCGCGAAACTGCTTGCGCACGGCGCCGATGTTGAGCGCGCCGATCACGGCGCCCATGCCGAATGCGCCGAGCATGATGCCGTAAAGCTGCGCGCCGCCGTGCAGGAGATCGCGCACCACCAGCGGCATCAGCGCCGAGACCGAGCCGCCGATCACGCCGGTGACAAAGGTGCGCGTCAGGACGATCTTGATCGGCGGCGAATTGGTGATGTAGCGCACGCCGGAGACGATGGCGCGGCTGAGTTTTTCGCGTGGTAGCCGCGACGGTTCGCTGACGCGGTTCCACAGGAACAGCACGACCAGGAGGGGCAGATAGAGCACGGCGTTGGCGGCAAAGGCGGCAACCGCTCCGGCGGCCGCCACCACCACGCCGCCGATCGCCGGACCGAAACTGCGCGCAATGTTGTAGCTGATGCCGTTCAACGCGATCGCCGAGGGCAGCGTTTCCGACGGCACCTGCTCGCTGACCGACGATTGCCAGGCCGGACCGAACAGCGCCATGCCGCTGCCGACGACAAAGCACAGCGCAAGCAGGATGTTCGGCGAGATCAGGCCGAGCCAGGCCAGCACCGTGAGCGTGGTCGCGCCTGATAGCGCGATCGAAAGCGACACCAAAGCCACGATGCGGCGGTCGTGCATGTCGGCAATCGCGCCGGCCGGCATCGAGATCAGCATCACCGGAAGCATCAAGGCGGTCTGCACCAGCGCCACCTTGTCGGCGGAGGCGGCCATCTGGGTCATCGCCCATGCGGCCCCGACGCCCTGGATCAGGATGCCGAGATTGGAAAGCAGGCTCGCAAGCCAGATGCGGCGGAACACCGGATGGCGCAAGGGAGCCGCGATCCCGTCGGCTCTGATCATCTGGCGTTTGGGCGGTGCGGTCATGTCCGGTTCCGGTCAGTGTTGGCCTGTGTTGATTCCAGTGGCTCTTGATGCCCGCGAAAGTCGTTGTCTGTCTAGTAGTTAGCTGTCCGCAAGATGTCGTGAGGAGGGGGCGGCCAGGGTTATAATCTTCATGACGACGACTTGCGTCGCCGCGACTTGCGTCCGAAACCAGGATTGCGGACGCCAAATTGACTGACTAGCTGTTGAGTGTCCGAATTTCACCCGCGAGGCAGCGACTTGAGCATTGCCGAAGTCTACGACGTGCCGGTTGCGCGCAGGCCTCTGGTGCCGCCAAGTCCACCGCGGGCATCCGAGACCATGACCGCGTTCGGGCGGATGCGGACGATGCGCCAGAGCGCGATCGCCACCTGGGCTCAGCGCGCCTATGAGGAAGACATCATCCAGGGCCGCTTCTTCGGCCGTTCCAGCTTCATCGTCAATTCACCCGACGCCATCAAGCACGTGCTTGTCGACAATTACGAGAATTATACCCGTACGGCGGCCGGTATTCGCGTGCTGCGTCCGGTGCTGGGCCGGGGCGTACTGATCGCCGAAGGCAAGGCCTGGAAGCATCAGCGCGGCACTCTGGCGCCTGCGTTCACGCCGCGCGCGGTCACCATGCTCGTGCCTCACATGGTTGCCGTGACCGACGAGGCCATCGCGCGACTGAAGCAGGATTGCGGCATGCCGGCCGATTTGCGCGAGATCATGCAGCACATGACGCTCGAGATCGCCGGCCGCACCATGTTTTCGTTCGGCATGAGCCAGCACGGCGCGACCTTGCGCGATTTCGTCATGGAATATGGCGGCCGCCTGGCGCGGCCGCACGTCCTTGACCTGCTCTTGCCCCTGCGGTGGCCGAGCCCGCAGGATTTTTCACGCGCGCGCTTCCGCAAGCGGTGGACGGCGTTCGTCGCGATGCTGATTGCCGAGCGCCGCGCCGCGGGCAAGACCGAAGGCGCGCCGCCGCGCGATTTGTTCGATTTGATGGGCGAGGCGCGCGATCCCGAAACCGGGAAGGCGTTCACCGACGAGCAGCTCGGCGATGAGGTTGCGACCATGATCCTGGCGGGCCACGAGACCACGGCGATCGCGCTGTTCTGGTCGCTTTATCTATTGGCGCTCGATCCGGCGACACAGGATGAGGTTGCAGCCGAGGTGATGGGCCTGAGTGTGGACGCCACAGCCGATCTCGAGCGATTGAAATTCACCCGCGCCGTAATCGATGAGACCATGCGGCTTTACCCGCCGGCTTTTCTGATCGCGCGCGCAGCCCGCGCGCCCGACACGATTGCCGGCCGCGCGGTGCGCAAGGGCGATCTGATCATGATCGCGCCGTGGATCCTGCACCGCCACGAAAAGCTGTGGCGCGAGCCCAATGCATTCACGCCGCAACGCTTCCTGCCGCCCAATCCGCCGCCCGGTCGCTTCGCCTATCTGCCATTCGGCGCGGGTCCCAGGGTCTGCATCGGCGCACATTTCGCGCTGGTCGAGGCGACGCTTTCGCTCGCGCGGCTGATCCGCGCGTTCCGGGTCGAACTTCCAGACAAGACGCCGGTGATGCCGGTCGGGGTGGTGACGACTCAGCCCGACCATTCGCCGATGTTTGCGGTCACGCCGCGCTAGGTAGGCAAGATGAGTGACATCGACGCCCAGATTTCGGTTCTGAAGCAGACCGCCGATCCCGCCGTCGCCGACGCGATTGCAGGGCTGATCGAGAGCGGCGAAGACGCCGAACTCAATCGGATCAACGTGCTCGATTTCTCCAGCCGCGGAGGCTTTGACGAGGAGAAGGTGATTTCGGGCTTCCTGCATGCCTCGCGGCTCGGCCTGTTCGATCTCACCTGGAACGTGCTGTGTCCGGGCTGCGGCGGCGTGCTCGATGCCCACGATACGCTGAAATCGCTGCGCCATGACGACTATCATTGCGGACTGTGCGCCTGCGGCTACGAGCCTTCCGTCGACGAGCAGGTCGAGGTCGCGTTCACCGTGAGCCCCAAGGTCAGACGAATCGCCGCGCATGATCCCAATTCGCTGCCGCAGTGGGAATATTTCAAGCAGGTGTTCTGGAGCTCGGGGATCGACCTCAACGAGGAGTCGCTCGCCTCGCTGACCGACGAGGTCGCGCTCGAGGCTCTCGAATTGCCGGCGGGGGAAAAGGCCGTGCTGTCGCTGCAGCTGCCGGCGCAATTCGTCATCGTGTTCGAGCCGGTGACGCATTCGGCGCATTTCATCGACGTGCAGGGCGAGCCGACCAAAGAGCGCCAGCAGCTTTCGCTGGTCTACAACAAGGCGCATCCCCCGACCGGGTCGATGACCCTGCGTCCGGGCCCGCTGCGGCTGTCGCTCGACAACCAGGCGGGCGTGCGCGTGCTGCCGACGGTCTTCATCGCCGGCGACGCGCTGCACGAACTTCTGGGAAAGCGCCGGCCGTTCCTGACCGCCAAGCGGATGCTGTCGAACCAGACATTTCGCGATGTCTTCAAGGCCGACAACCTCAATCTCGACCAGCGGCTCAAGATCACGTCGCTGACCTTCCTGTTCACCGACCTCAAGGGTTCGACCGCGCTTTATGAGCGGGTCGGCGATCTCGCCGCCTTCGACCTCGTCCGCGCCCATTTCCGCGCGCTGCTGGAAATCATCGCGTCAGAGAAGGGTGCCGTCGTGAAGACCATCGGTGACGCCGTGATGGCGACCTTCATCCGACCCGAGCACGCGCTGCTCGCGGGCCTGAAAATGCGGGCGGCGATGGACCAGCTGAACCGGCAGCGCGGCAGCAACGATCTTGTCGTCAAGATCGGCATTCACGAAGGGCCGTGCCTGGCGGTGATGCTCAACGAGCGGCAGGATTATTTCGGACAGACCGTGAATATCGCAGCGCGCGTGCAAAGCCTTTCGACCTCGCAGGAGATCCATGTCACCGCGCCGGTGATCGCTTCGCCGGGAGTCGCCACCATCCTGGATAGGCAGGCGATCACGCCGATCCAGAAGCAGGCGGCGTTGCGTGGCATTGCCGACAAGATGGTGGTGTACGAAATACCTTAGGAGACACGCTGTCATTCCGGGGATGGTCGGAAGGACAGACCCGGAATCTCGAGACTCCGGGTTCGATTTGCGCATCGCCCCGGAATGACGCGTCTTGTCATTGCAGAAAGGTAATGACGCGCGCCCGGTTTTCCGCATTGCAGGACTTGCTTTCTCTCATCATATGCGGATAAAGGGCCGCCTCTCCGGCGGCCCACTCATTGATTGCGGGATGCCCATGCTCGACGGATTGCGTCAATTCATTGCCGACGTTGTGGCTCCTCAGCCCAATCGTGCCTTCGACGATGGCGACTATCGCCTGGCGGCCACCGCGCTTCTGGTCCATGTGGTCTCGCTTGACGGCGAGCCGTCCGCGGGCGAAAGGCACAAGCTGCACAGCCTGATCGAAACGCGGTTCGGGCTCGATCCCGCGAGCGCCGACAAGCTGATCTCATCCGCAACGCTGGTCGAAGGCGATGCGGTCGATCTCTATCACTTCACCAGCGTGCTCATGCGGGAGGTCGATGAGGCGGGGCGGCTCAAGATCGTGGAGATGATGTGGGAGCTGGTCTATGCCGACGGTCAGGTCTCGGAGTTCGAGGACAATGTGGTGTGGCGCGCCGCCGACCTGCTTGCCGTGTCCTCGCGCGACCGCATCGAGCTGAAGCATCGCGTCGCCGCCCGGCGTTCGGCGGCTGTGCCGGCCGGCGATTAGCGAGCCCGGCCCGCGACCATCCGTCGCGCTGCGGTGCAGCTTGCACGGCAATGCAGGCCACCGCACATGACAAAAGTTTAATGTAGACGCCGCCTGCCCCTTAAGGTTGCGCCTGGTCGCGAAAATCCTGCGACAACATTGCGCATATTGCATTTGCGCAGGCCGCTCTGCTTGCGCCGCGGCTTGCATCCAGCCTCAAGCCTATGCTCTCGTCTGTTTTCCGATCGAAATTCACTGCAATTTGTTCAAGAGACTTCCATCGTGACCGAGCGCGTGACGTTGATAACCGGTGCCTCAGCGGGAATAGGCGCCGAGCTGGCCCGTGTTTTTGCGGCGAACGGTCACCGCGTGGCGTTGACGGCGCGGCGCGAGGATCGGCTGGCCGCGCTCGCAAAATCGATCGCTGCCGCCGGCGGCAAGCCGCCGATCGTCCTTCCCTGCGATCTTGAATCTCCGACCGCCGGCGAGACGATTGCGGCTGCGCTCGCGGCTGCGGGCGCGGAGGTTGAATATCTCGTCAACAATGCAGGCTTCGGCCTGTTCGGCAAAGCTGTCGAGCTCGACCGCGCCGGGCAGCTCGGCATCATCGACGTCAACATCCGTGCCTTGACGGATCTGTCGCTGCGCCTGGCGCCGGAGGTGATCAGGAATCGCGGCGGTATTCTCAATGTCGGCTCGATCGCCGGCTTCCTGCCAGGGCCTGGCATGGCCGTCTACTACGCCTCGAAAGCCTATGTGGTGTCGTTCACCGAAGCGCTGCGGCAAGAGCTTGCGCCGCATGGCGTGCGCGTCAGCGTGCTGTGTCCGGGACCGGTGCCGACGGAATTTCAGGGACGGGCGGGATTTTCAGCGGGCTTCGATTCCGCGTTGCTGAACGTTTCGCCATCCGCTGTTGCCCTTGACGCCTATCGGGGGCTGATGGCCAACAAGCGTGCAGTGTTCCCGGGCCTTGGTATCAAGCTCGTTCCGTTCATGTTGCGGCTGTTTCCGCGCGGTTTCATCCTGGCCGCGGTCGGCCGCTTTCAGATGCGCAGCCGCTGACCCCCCATTTGGCCCGCCCCTTGCTTTGAGTTTTGGCGCTTGGGCATGGACCGGTTCCCCAGCCCGCTGTGCGCCCGTTGTCCGGGAGGGACTCTTCCGGACCATGCGCGGGTGTGCGCGGACTCACACGAAATTAACGTTCACTTAGCTATCTTTTCGCTCGAGTACGGAAACCGAGACGATGCCCTCTTTTCGTGAGCCGATTGCCGACGACACAGTGCTGGCCTTTCCGGGTCGGCGCGCGGCGGCCGTGCCGGCGGAGACAAAGGATCTGCTGCCGGTGCTGGTGGTGCTGCATCAGGAGCACTCGACGCCTGGCCGGGTCGGCAACGTGTTGTGCGCGCTCGGGCATCGCCTCGACATCCGTCGCCCGCGGTTTGGCGATTGTCTGCCGCAGACGCTCGACGAACACGCCGGCGCCGTCTTCTTCGGCGGGCCGATGAGTGCCAACGACCCCGACGATTACGTGCGGAAGGAAATCGACTGGATCGAGATTGCCTTGCGCGAGCAGCGGCCGTTCCTGGGCATTTGCCTTGGTGCGCAAATGCTCGCGATAAAGCTTGGTGCAAGAGTAGCCCCGCACGCCGACGGCCTGACACAGATCGGCTACTATCCGATCCGCCCCACCGCGGCGGGCGAGACGGTGTGTCCGGGTTGGCCGGATCAGGTCTACCATTGGCATCGCGAAGGTTTCGGCCTGCCCGCAGGCTGCGAATTGCTCGCCGAGGGCGATGATTTCCCGGTGCAGGCCTTCCGTAGCGGCAACGCCTTCGGCTTTCAGTTCCATCCGGACGTGACGACCAGGATGATGCATTGCTGGACGACGCGCGGCTCTCTCGAACAACCCGGCGCACAGCCGCGTCATCGCCACTTTGAAGGACGCGCAATGTACGACGCGGCCGAACGCGCGTGGCTGAAGAATTTCGTCGAGAATTGGCTGGCGCCGATGCCGGCGGTGCCAATGGCACAGGCGGCGGAGTAGGGGGGCGCGGCGCGCTACAGGCGTTTCTTCGCGAAGGCGCGGCCGGAACCCGATTTCAGATATTTTTCGAAGGAAATGGCGAGTTTTTCGTCGCTGAATGCGACGTAGCTCCTAACGCGCCAAGGCCGAAATTTTGAGGTGTGAGGAACCTCGCCTGCGTTGTGCTTGATGAGCCGTGCCGGCACGTCATCCGTGATCCCGATATAGAAATGCTCACCGTCGAGACTTTGTAGGATGTAGACGTATTTCATCGCATTCGCTTGTCGAAAGCCTGCCGCCGCCCTTCGGGGGCCATGGCGGGCCAGCCTTCGCCAGGTTCGCTACGATGGACTTGTGTAGGTTGTCCAGCCGGAAGCTCGCGAAGGCAGGTTAAGCCTATCCGGAAACGTCCGCCTTCGCCCTTGCGGGGCTTCGGCGGGACAGCCTTCGCTCGCTTCGCCCCGATAGATTTGTGCGTGGCTTGCCCAGCCGAAGCTCGCGAAGCGAGCGAAGGCTGGTGGAGCCAGGCGGGATCGAACCGCCGACCTCATCATTGCGAACGATGCGCTCTCCCAGCTGAGCTATGGCCCCGTACCAGGCCGCCCCGTGGAAAAGGCGGCTCGCAATCGGCGCCATTTACCGTCCGCCGCCATACCAAGTCAAGAACGGCGAAATCGATGGATTTACGCCGTTTTACCGGCTGGTTCCCTTGTTTGCCCGGGGGGGAACCGATATCTACGGAAGGCCAAACCGCAGAGCATCCTTTGAGTTCATCCCATGCGTGCGCTTCTCGACATCGTGCTTATTGTCCTCGATCTTTACATATGGCTGTTGATTGCGTCCGCCATCCTGTCCTGGCTGATCGCCTTCAATGTCGTGAACACGCGCAACCAATTCGTCTCGGCGGTTGCGGAGTTCCTGTACCGGATCACAGAACCCGTGCTGGCGCCGATCCGCTCGTTCCTGCCGAATCTCGGCGGGCTCGATATCTCGCCGATCATCCTGATCCTGATCATCATGTTCATCGAGCGCGTGATCACCTATTACATCTATCCCTCGGTGTTCTGACCCGAGCCGCCCCATGGAGCCTTGATGGATCCCTGGCGCTTCTCCACGGCCGGCGTCCGCGTGAGCTTGCGGGTGACGCCGCGCGGCGGCCGCGACGATATCGACGGGGTCGAGACGCTGAGTAACGGCAAGAGCGTGTTGAAAGTGCGGGTGCGTGCGATCGCCGACGGCGGCGAGGCCAATCGCGCAGTAACGGAGCTTCTGGCAAGAGAGCTCGGCGTGCCGAAGAAGAGCGTCCACCTCGTCTCGGGCGCGACCTCGCGGATCAAGCAGGTCGAGGTCGAGGGCGACCCTGCGCGGCTCGGTGAGGCGTTGCGCGGGCTCGCGGAAGCGAAAGCATCGAAGGAGTGAGATGACGGCAAGGATCATCGATGGCAAGGCGATTGCAGCAAGCCTTCGCGCGCGCGTCGCAGAGGAAGTCGCGCGAGTCCAACGCGAGCACGGTCTCATTCCCGGGCTTGCGGTGGTGCTGGTCGGCAACGACCCCGCAAGCGAAGTGTATGTACGCAGCAAGCACACCCAAACACAGGCGGCCGGCATGGCCTCCTTCGAGCACAGGCTGCCGGCGGATGTGGCGCAGGACGAATTGCTTGCGCTCGTCGCAAAGCTCAACCGCGACCCATCCGTTCACGGCATCCTGGTGCAGTTGCCGCTGCCGAAATCGATTTCGACCGAGATCGTCATCAATGCCATCGATCCCGCCAAGGATGTCGACGGCCTGCACCCGCAAAATGCCGGGCGGCTCGCCGGCGGCTTTGCCGCGCTTGCGCCCTGCACGCCGCTCGGCTGCATTATCCTGACCAAGAGCGTGCATCCCTCGCTCGAAGGCATGAACGCGATCGTGATCGGCCGCTCCAATCTGGTCGGCCGGCCGCTCTTGCAATTGCTCCTGAACGAGAACGCGACAGTGACGATCGCGCATTCGCGCTCGCGCGACCTGTCCCGGCTGTGCGCGCAGGCCGATCTCGTCTATGCCGCGGTGGGCAAGCCCGAAATGGTGCGCGGCGACTGGATCAAGAAGGGCGCTGTCGTGATCGACGTCGGCATCAACCGGCTGCCTTCGGCCGGCGGCAAGACCAGGCTGGTCGGCGATGTCGCCTTCGCCGAAGCGTCAGAGGTCGCCGGCGCGATCACGCCGGTGCCGGGCGGCGTCGGCCAGATGACGGTGGCGTGTCTTCTCGTCAACACGCTGCGCGCGGCCTGCGCGATCGCCGGGCTGCCAAAGCCTGGGGTCTAGCCTTCGCTGTGGCGCCAGTAGAGGCGCCCTCTCCCGTTGTGGGAGAGGGCTGCTCCGCCGCCAGATTTCGCTTGGTTCGGTGAGGGGGTCCTCTTTCCGCGCTTCCGATGCGGAGACAACCCCTCACCCGGCTTCGCTTCGCGAAGCCACCCTCTCCCACAAGGGGATAGGGTGCACAGAGCTTATTTCTTCCGCGCCCGCGCGAGACCGTCCTCGATCAGCCTGTGCGCTTCTTCGGGGCCGCCCCAGCGCAAGACCTTCACCCATTTGCTGCGTTCGAGGTCCTTGTAGTGCTCGAAGAAGTGCTGGATCTGCTGCAGCGTGATGTCGGGCAGGTCACTGAAGGTCTTCACCTTGTCGTAGCGCTGGGTGAGTTTCGAGGAGGGCACCGCGATGATCTTCTCGTCGCCGCCGGCTTCATCCTCCATCAACAGCACGCCCACGGGGCGCACGCTCATCACCGCGCCGGGCACGATGGCGCGGGTGTTGGCGATCAGCACGTCGCAGGGGTCGCCGTCGTTGGAGAGCGTGTGCGGGATGAACCCGTAATTGCCGGGATAGCGCATGGCCGTATAGAGAAATCGGTCGACGACAAGCGTGCCGGCGTCCTTGTCCATCTCGTATTTGATCGGCTCGCCGCCGACCGGCACTTCGATGATGACATTCACCTCGCGCGGCGGATCGATGCCGATCGGAATGGCGTCAATGCGCATGGATGGCTCCGTTGTTTGAGCAGTCGCGTCGTCAGTCCGCACTCGTCATACGCGGGCTTGACCCGCCTGCGGGGCCGAAGCCCCTTCGGCGCGGCAAAGGCCCGCGTATCCATCGTCGTTCAGCAAAGCTTTTTTCTCAAAACGACGGATTGCCGGGTCAAGCCCGGTAATGACGACCGAGGCAGAAGGCAGAACTCAATTGGTCCAGGCGAAGGCGACCTTGTCGAGCGACTTCGGTCCGAACCTTTCGGAGGAGCGTGCGACCATGCGCCCGCCAAGCGCGCGATAGAATTCGGTAGCCGGCTCATTGTCGGAGAGCGCCCACACCACCATGCTCTTCAAACCGCTCTGTCCGAGATCGCGCTTGGCGGCGCTGAACAGGCGACGACCGAAGCCAAGCCCCTGGAATTCCGGACGCAGATAAAGCTCGTAGATCTCGCCTTCGAAATGCAGGCTGCGCGCGCGGTTGCGGCCGTAATTGGCGTAGCCCGCAACCTTGTCGCCGAAC
>Ga0335080_10001642_pt1 | contig 22046 bp, 19 predicted proteins | sample Lox_Sample_34_FD_206720 | JGI IMG/M metagenome (GOLD analysis project Ga0335080, IMG submission 206720) | Soil microbial communities from Loxahatchee National Wildlife Refuge, Florida, United States - Lox_Sample_3.4 | ecosystem: Environmental > Terrestrial > Soil > Wetlands | place: USA...
GAGGGGCCCGCGTCATCGGCACGGCGGGGACCGAGGCCAAGGCCGTTCTCGCCCGCGAGGCGGGAGCGGACGAGGTCGTCGTCTACACGCGGGAGGACTTCATGGACGCGGTGAAGCGGATCACCGGGGGGCGCGGCGTCGACGTGGTCTACGACTCGGTGGGGAAGTCGACCGCCGAGAAGAGCCTCGACTGCCTGGTCCCCCGCGGCATGCTCGTCCTCTACGGCAACGCGAGCGGTCCCGTCCCGCCGCTCGACCCGCTCGTGCTGTCGCGCAAGGGCTCGCTCTTCCTGACCCGCCCGAACCTGATGCACTACATCGCCGACCGGGCGAGCCTCGAGAGGCGGGCGGGGGACGTGCTCGGCGGCGCGGCGTCCGGCCGGCTCCGGGTGCGCATCGACAGGACCTGGCCCCTCGCGGAGGCGGCCGAGGCGCACCGTGCGCTCGAGGGCCGCCAGACGGCGGGAAAGGTGCTTCTCGTCCCGTAGCGTTCGGCGAGGCCCCGAGGACATGGGAGAGAGTCCGGGTCGGCGTGAGGCCGTCGTCGCGCGCGAGGAGCAACCGGGCGGGCGCGCCTTCGAGGTGGTGACGGGCGACCTCCTCGCCGAGCCCGTCGACGCGATCGTCAACGCCGCGAACGGCCGCCTCGCCCACGGTGGCGGCGTCGCCGCGGCGATCGCCCGTGCCGCCGGCCCCGCCCTCGAGGAGGACGGCGACCGCATCGTCGCCGAGCGGGGCACGATCCCCGTCGGCGACGCCGTGGTGACGACGGCCGGCCGGCTCCCGTTCCGGGGAGTCATCCACGCGGTGGGCCCTCACCAGGGGCTCGGGCAGGAAGAGGACCTTCTGGCGCAGGCCCTCGCCGCCGCCCTCCTCCGCGCCCACGAGCGAGGCTGGTCCTCGGTCTCGTTCCCCGCGGTGTCGAGCGGGATCTTCGCGGTTCCCCTCGAGGTCTGCGCGCGCGCCTACGTGCGCGCCGTCCGCGGCTTCTTCACCGCCCACCCCGGCACGAGCCTGCGTCGGGTGAGGCTCTGTCTCGTCCCGGGGCCGCTCGTGGACCTGGTCAGGGCCGAGATGGAGAGGGGTTGAGCGCCCGCGACCCGTGTCTCTGCGCCGTGACCGGCCTCCTCGTGGCCTGCGCCCTCGCCTGCGCCACGGCCCGCAACTACGACGATCCGGCAGGCCCGGTCCTCGTGGGCGGAGGTGCCCCACGGGTCGCCGCGCGGCCGCAGCTGCGGGTCGTGACGTTCAACATCAAGTTCGCCGAGCACGTGGACCGCGCGGTCGAGCTGCTTCTCCGTCCCGGACCGCTGCGGGACCCCGACATCCTGGTGCTCCAGGAGATGGACGAGGCGGGCACGAAGGAGGTGGCGCGCGCGCTCGGCCTCGCCTACGTGTACGTGCCCTCGGCCGTCCATCCCATGTCGCACCGCGACTTCGGCGTCGCGATCCTCTCCCCCTGGCCGCTCGAGGCCCCCCGCAAGGTGCCCCTGCCGCACGAGCACCGCTTCCGGCACCTCCGCCGGGCGGCGGTCACGGCCACGGCCCTCACGCCGGTCGGCTCGATCCGCGTCTATGGCGTGCACCTCGAGAGCCCGTCCGGGCTGTGGGACGGAGACCGGCGGGACCAGGCGCGGGCGGTGCTGGCTGACGCCGCGGGCTGGCACGGCCCGCTGGTGGTGGCCGGCGACTTCAACGGCCGCGGCGGGGCGGAGGAGATCGCGGACGCGGGCTTTCTCTGGCCGACCGAGAGGATCGGCCACACCGTCCGCTTCTTCACGTTCGACCACGTCCTCGCCCGCGGCCTGTGCCTGGCGGGCGAGCCGGCGGCCGCGGCGGTCAGGGACGAGACGCACGCGAGCGACCACGATCCCGTGTGGGCGGTGCTGCGGCCCTGCCCGCCCCCCTGACGTCGGTCAGGCGGGGCCCGCCCGGCAGTCGACGAGCACGCGCCCGAGCGCCCGCCGCTCGACGAGCGTCGCCGCGGCGTCGATGACGCCCGAGAGGGGGACCTCCCGCGACACGATCGAGGCGAGGTGCGGAGGCTTGAGGTCGCCGCCGAGGCGGCGCCACACCTCGGCCCGGAGCGGCATCGGACAGTTGCCGGAGGAGACGCCGAGAAGGCTCACGCCGCGCAGGATGAGCGGGAAGACCGTCCCCTCGAGGGCGGGCGACGCGGCCATGCCGATGCAGGCGACCTGCCCCCAGAGGCCCACGTGGCGCGCGAGCCCGGCGAGGAGCGCCCCCCCCACGTTGTCGATCGCCCCGCCGAACCGGGCGCTCTCGAGCGGCCGCGACCCGAGATCCAGCTCCTCGGGCGTCCGGACCTCGGCCGCCCCGATCGCCCGGAGGTAGCCGTGGTGCTCGGGCCGGCCCGACACCGCCAGCACCGTGTAGCCGCGCGACGAGAGGAGGTCGACCGCGACCGAGCCGACGCCGCCCGTCGCCCCGGTCACGACGATCGGCCCCTGCTCCGGCCGCTGGCCGTTCAGCTCCATCCGGACGACGGCCAGGGCCGCCGTGAAGCCGGCGGTGCCGAGGGCCATCGCCTCGCGCACGTCGAGGCCGGCGGGCAGGGGTGAGGCCCAGTCGCCGGGGACGCGGAGGACCTCGGCGAACCCGCCGTCGTGGCTCTCGCCGAGGCCCATGCCGTTCACGACGACGGCGTCGCCCGGCCGGAAGCGCGCGTCCTCCGACGCTTCGACGGTCCCCGCCGCGTCGATGCCCGCGTTGAGCGGGAAGCGCTTCAGGATCCGCCCGCGGCCCGTGACCGCGAGCGCGTCCTTGTAGTTGACGCTCGACCAGGCGACGCGGACGACGACGGAGCCGGGCGACAGCTCGTCCGCGTCCATCGTGACGAGGCGCGGCGCGACGCGGCCCTGCTCCTCGTAGACGCGGCAGGCGAGAAGGCGCACTACTTCGCGGGCGTGACGACCACGTTCCGGAAGCGGACCTTGCCGTGGTCGCCCTGCAGCATCAGCGGGCCGGGCTCGTCCTCGAAGGGGCTGAGCGCGCCGCCGGTGACGCCCTCGACCGTGCCCTGGACGATCGTGGTGCCGTTGAAGACGACCGTGACCTCCCGGCCCACGAAGGTGACGTCGTAGGTCTGCCACTCCCCGGCCGGCTTCGCCGCGTTCACTCTCGGCGCGATGCGGCTGTAGATGGCCCCGCACTTCTGCGTGTCGTGGGTGGACGCCGGGTCCTCGGTCTCGATCTGGACCTCGTACCGCCCCCGGAGGTAGACCCCGCTGTTGGAGTGGAGCGGGGCGTTGAACTCGACGTGGAGCTTCATGTCCTGGAAGGCCCGCTCGGACACGAGGTCGGAGTTGTCCTTGGGGTCGACCACGGCCAGCTCGCCGTTCACCACCGCCCAGCCGTTCTTCCTCTTCGGGTCGCGCAGCTTCCAGCCGGCGAGCGTCTTCCCGTCGAACAGCGTGACCGGCTCGCCCCACACCGGGGGCGTCTTCGAGGCGAGGAGGGGAGCCTTCTTCCCCTCGAAGTGGTGCACCTTCCCGTCCGGGTAGGTGACCTTGCCCTCGAGCCGGCCGCCTTCGAGTCGGGCCTCGAACGTGTCGCGCTTCCCGGGCTCCTCCTCGCGAACGAGGACGAGCGTACCGTCCTTCACCTCGGCCGACTTCACCTCGAGGTAGCTGCCCCAGCGCCAGACGACGCCGGCGCCCAGCGCGGAGCCCTTCTTCTCGATCTGGAAGCCGCCGCTCGCGAAGGTGTCCGTGGCGTCGGTGATCTTGACGTTCCAGCGGCCGACGTAATCGTCGGCGGTCGGGACCTTCGCGGGCGCCGGCGCGGCGAGCGCGCCGGCCAGGATGAGGCTCACGGTCAGCATGGAATGCTCCCTTCTATGGACGAGCCCGCATGACGGCGGCTGGCCGGAGACGCTAGCCCCGCCCCCCGGACGTGTCAATCCGGCGGCCGCCTCGACTCCTTCCCCCCGAGCCGCGCGAGCTCGGCCTCGGCGGCCGCGTGGCCGAAGGCAGGCCAGTACGGTCCGGCGACGACGCCCTCGAGCGCGGCGCGCGCCTCGTCCCTCTGCCCGTTGTACAGGTACCAGTTGCCGACGGCGTAGCCGTAGGTCTCGCGCGTGAGCGGATCGCCCCCCGCCCGCAGCAGGTCCTCGGGAGCGAGGACGCCCTTGTACATCAGCAGGCGGTTCAGGTAGGGACGCTCCTCGGTGGGGCTCAGGTCCGCGCGGATGGCGTCGAGCAGTCGCCCCGCCTCGTCCTTCCGCCCGAGGCGCCGGAGCGTCATATAGAGCCAGTCCGTCGCGGAGACGAGCCGATCGTCGCTTCCTGCGGCTCTCTCCAGGCAGCGGCGGTAGTCCTTCTCCGCCGCCGCGAAGTCGCCCTTCAGGTAGTGGGCGAGGCCGAGGTGGTAGAAGACCGAGAACTGCAGGGTCATCGTGGGCGGGGGCGACGGGTCGAGGCCGGGCTCGGGCTCGTCGGACCGGCCCGAGACGAGCCCGGCCGCCCGCTCGAGGTCGGCAACTGCCTTGTCGAGCTCGCGGACGGTGATGTAGCGGTGGCCGCGGTGCCGGTAGAGCCGCGCGTCCTTCGGGTGCCGGCCGATCGCTCGCGTGTAGACGTCGATCGCCTCCCGGAACTGGCCGAGGGCCGCGTGGCGTCGGCCGAGCTCGATCGCCGCGTCTGCGCTGTCCGGGCTCTTCGCGAGGGCGGCGAGCGCCTTGGCCAGGCTCTCCTCCGGGCCCTTGCCGGTCTCCCCCATGACCTCGAGGGCGTAGAGCGGCCGGCCGAGGAACGACGTGGCCTCGGGCCTGCGCTCGCCGGAGACCGAGTCCGGGCGGAGGAAGCGGTCGTACCAGGCGAGGTACCGTTCCCAGCGGTCCTTCCGGTAGCTGGGCGTCTCGATCGCATGCCACTGGTCCGGGTAGACGACGAGCTCCGTCTCCACCCGTCCCACCCGCCGCAGCGCCTCGTAGAGCTGCTCCGAGTTCAGGAGGGGCACGTTCATGTCGAGGGCGCCCCCCAGGAAGAGGGTCGGCGTCTCCACCTTCTCGATGTCGAAGAAGGGCGACGACAGGGCGAGCCAGAGGTCCCGCGCCTTCCAGGGCAGACCCAGCTCCACCTCGTACTCCCACTGGTAGTGGTCCGTTCCGTAGCCCGCGAGGTAGTTGCCGATGCTCGCCCCGGCGACGGCGGCCTTGAAGCGGGTCGTCTTGGAGATGACGTAGTCGGTGAGGATGCCGCCGTAGCTCCAGCCGCCCACGCCGAGGCGGTCGGGATCGGCGACGCCGCTCGCAACCACGTGGTCGACGGCGGCCATCACGTCCTCGTAGTCCTTGTTCCCCCAGTCTGCCCAGATGGCGCGGCTGTAGGCCGTGCCGCGGCCGGTCGAGCCGCGCGGGTTGGCGGCGACGACGGCGTAGCCGTGGCCGGCGAGCACCTGCCACTCGAGCTCGAAGGCGGTCGAGAACTGGTCCGTCGGCCCTCCGTGGATCCGGAGGATGGCCGGCCGGCGGCGGCCCGGCTCTCCGCCGGGCGGCCGGGTCAGGAAGCCGTCGACGACGGTGCCGTCCCGGCTCGTGGCCTGGAATCGCTCGACGGGAGCGAGAGCGATCCCTTTCAGGACGTCGTCGTTGGCGCGGGTGAGGCGTCGGAGGCCACCCGGCTCGGCCACCGAGACCTCGGGCGGCCGGTGGACCGAGCTCTCGAGGACGACCACCGCGCCGCCTTGGGCCACGTCGAACGCCGAGACGTCCCGCTCGCCCGCCACGACCCGCTCGATGTCGCCGCCGTCGACGCTCACGCGGGCGAGGTGGCGGTTGCCACGGTCCTCCAGCAGGAAGAGCACCGCCCGGCCGTCGGGCGCGAAGCGGGGGCTCGCGACGTTCCGGTCGAGGGAGGCGGTGAGGGGCCGCACGGTTCCGCCGGCGACCGGAGCCAGGGCCACGTGGCCGGCGCCGTACCAGAAGTCCCGGGGATCGCCGCCGGCCACGAAGGCCACCCACCGCCCGTCGGGGCTGAAGACGGGCGAGCTGTCGGTGCCCGGGCTCGTCTCGATCGCGCGAGGGATGGCGCCCTCGCGGGCGGCGACGACGTAGACGTTCGTGTCCTGCGAGCGATCGGGGTCGGGCAGGGTCCGGTTGCTGACGAAGGCGATCGACTGGCCGTCCGGCGACCAGGCGGGGTCGGCGTCGTCGAAGGGGCCGGAGGTGACCTGGACGCTCGTCTTCTTCGCCACGTCGAAGACGTGGACGTGCTTCCGGACCTCGCGGAGGTAGCCCTCGCCGTCGCGCTTGAACTGCAGGCGCCGGAGAACGATCGGCTTCGGCGTCTTCTTCTTCCCTCCCGCGGGCTTCTCGTCGCCGTCCTCGTCCGGCGCGTCCGGGTCCACGTCGGAGACGACGAGGGCGAGGCGCTTCGAGTCGGGGCACCAGGCGACGTCCGACACCGAGGCCTTGTAGTCGGTGAGCTTCACCGCCTCCCCGCCCTTCCGGCTCATGAGGAAGACCTGCTTTCTCTTCCCCTCGCGGTCGGACAGGAACGCGATCCACTCGCCGTCCGGGCTGAAGCGGGGGTGCGAGTCCTCCTTCTTGCTGGAAGTGAGGCGCAGCGGCTCTCCGCCAGCCGTGGCGACGAGGTAGAGGTTCGTGACGGCCTCGTCCTCCTTCGGGTCGAGGGTCGTGAGCGTGTAGGCGACGAACCGGCCGTCGGGGCTGAGGCGCGGGTCGGCGACGTCCTTGAGCGAGAAGACGTCGCCGGGCCGGAGCGGCCGCGTCTCGGCGGCGGGGGCGGACGGAGCGAGGAGGGTGGAGGCGGCGAGTGAAGAGAGGACGAGGGCGCGCATGGGCGGGGATGCTAGCACCGCCCGTGGTCAGCGCGCGGCGGGCGAAGCGGCCTTTCCCGACCGGACCTCCTCGGGCTCGTGGAAGAGGCCGATCTCGGAGATCGCCGGGCACACCGGCGCCTTCGTGATGCGCAGGCGGACACGCGTCGTGGTCACGTCGTCCCCGCGCCACAGGCGCCGGTTCCCGATGGCCGCGCCATTCCCGATCTCCCGCCACGCGCCGTCCTTCCACCCGTCGAGCGCCCACGCCTCGACCCGCTGGCCGAGCGGCAGGTGCTCCCGCAGGCTCACCACGTCGAAGGTCGCCTCTCGGCCCAGGTCGAGGACCAGCTCCGGCGTCGTCACGCCGTCGTCCGTCGACCAGTAGGTGTCCCGCCGCCCGTCGACGACGTTGGCGGCGGCGAACCGCTCGTCTCTGCCCCGCACGTTGCTCGCGCTGGCCCGGGCGCCCCGCGCCAGGTCGACGCCGAACGTGGCGTCGAGCAACCGGTGGAAGCCGCGCAGCGACCGCTCGTCGGCCTCGTGGATCCGTCCCCGCCGGTCGGGAGGCACGTTGAGGAGGAGCGAGGCTCCGCGGCCGACCGACTGGAAGAAGAGGTCGAGGAGCTCGACCGGGCTCTTGACCTTCAGGTCCTCGCTCGGGTGGTAGAACCAGCCGGGCCGGATCGACACGTCGCACTCGGCGGGCAACCAGTGGGTGCCCGGCCGGTCGCCCCGGTTGAGCCGCGCCTCGTCGGCCTCCCCTGGCGCGAAGTCGTCCCGGTTCAGCGTGGCCCAGGAGGGATCGCCGGCGATCCCCTTCTCGTTCCCGACCCAGCGCACGTCGGGCCCGCCGTCGCTGAACATCACCGCCCCGGGCTGGAGGTCGCGGACGATCTTCCAGGTGACCGGCCAGCCGTAGTAGGTCCGCCGGTCGATCGTCCGCCTCTCCCGCGCTCCGCCGTAGTACCCGTCGCCTCCGTTCGCGCCGTCGAACCAGACCTCGAAGAGCGGCCCGTAGGCGGTGAGGAGCTCCCGCAGCTGGCCGCGGTAGTACTCAAGGTAGGCCGGGCGGCCGTACTCGGGGTGGTGGCGGTCCCACGGGGAGAGGTAGACGCCGAAGGCCAGCCCGTGACGGCGGCAGGCCTCGGCGATCTCGCGCACCACGTCGCCCCCGCCCCCGCGCCAGGGGCTGCTCTTCACCGAGTGGGTGGTGAGCTTCGAGGGCCACAGGCAGAAGCCGTCGTGGTGCTTCGCGGTCAGGATGAGCCCCTCGAGCCCCCCCGCTCGGGCGACGGAGACGATCTGGTCGGCGTCGAAGTCGGTGGGGTCGAAGACGGCCGGGGACTCGTCCCCGTAGCCCCACTCCTGGTCGGTGAAGGTGTTCACCGTGAAGTGGAGGAAGCCGTAGAGCTCCCGGTGGTGCCAGGCCAGCTGCCGTGCGCTCGGCACGGGGCCGAAGGGGACGGGCGGCTCGGCCGCGCTCGCGCACGGCGCCGCCGCGGCGAGAGCGGACGCGAAGAGCGCAGTCGCGATGGCGGGTCTCGCGCGGTCGTGGTCCATGTCGGGCCTCCGGCGGAAGCTATGACACGCGAGCGCCCGGCGTGCAACGAGAAAGGGGTCGCGGCAGAACCGAAGCCGCCGGACGCTGGCCGTGGCCCGCGGATGCCGTTGCGGAGCTCCCTCCAACTCCGCCCCGGTCTTCGGGTCCGGCTGCGTCGGTCGCGCCCTCTGCCGCGACCCCGTCCCCCGACCGAAGCAACCGCGATGCCAGGGACGCGGTCCTCACACGTCAAGGACTTGGGGGCGGCGTCGGCGGACCGGGCCGTTCGCGTGGCCGACGAGCGGTCAGGGAGCCCGGGAGGCGGCCGGTTTGCGGTCTCGGCCGGGCTCGTTCACGGGGTGTCGTGGTGCCGGGAGCGGGACTTGAACCCGCACGGGCCGTGAAGCCCAATGGGTTTTGAGCCCATCGCGTATGCCGTTTCGCCACCCCGGCGCCGCTCACAGTCTAGCGCAACGTGACCGTCGCGGTTCTCGCTCTCGTCGGGCCCGAGGGACACGACGGGCCGAAGCGTCCTCGGCCTGCGAGGAGGCCGCGGGCCCGGACGGTCAGAAGCCCGCGTTGTGGCAGCGGTCCTTGATCACGAAGGAGACGTAGGCGTCGCCGCTCGGAGGGTTCTGGACGATGTCCATCTCCTCGTGGAAGACGTTGCCCTTGGCCAGGCTCTTCACCTTCAGGATGTCGCCGTTCTCGACGTAGCCGCAGAAGCCCTGCGAGCGGACCTTCTTCTCGACCGCCGCGATGTAGGCGTCCTGGTCGACGATCCTCCACGCCGGCACCTTCAGCTCGTTCGGGTCGAAGTCCCTCTGTCCCCCCGGCGCGAAGTCCGTCTTGTCGAAGATCTGGGGGTTCTCGTTCATCACCTCGGCGAGGAGCGCGTAGATGGCCGGCCCGAACGCGCCGGGGGTGAACTTGATCGAGAAGCAGAAGGTCGAGTAGTCGCCGGGCAGCGAGCAGGAGAGGTCGCCCTCCTTCGGGAACTGCGGCCGGGGATCGGGGACCGGCTGGCCCCACGAGTCCGACCAGATGTTCGACTTCGCGCCGGCCGGGCGCACGCCGCCGCCGCCATCGATGAGGTCGTACTGCTCGATCACGCAGCCGTCCGCCGACCGGAGGTAGATCTCGTCGCCGATCAGGTTCCCGTAGTCCCAGGCGGCGCAGAGGCCGGCCGCGGTGAGCTGGGAGATCGTGATCGAGCGGAACTGGTCGAGGTTGTAGATCTTGTTCGCGTACTCGGTGTACATCGTGCCCGGGGTCCCGACGGCGGCGTCGATGGCCGCCTGCAGAGCCGGGGCGAGCTCCTGGCGCTTCTGCGGGTGGGTCGCACAATCGACGGTCGGCGCGGTGAGGCGGCAGGCCGCCGACTGCGCGGGGCTCGGCGTCGGCGTGGGGGTCGGCACCGGGGTGGGGGCGGGCGTGACCTTGCCTGGATCGGCCGGGCTCCCGGAGCCCCCGCAGGCGGCGAGGGCGAGGCCGGCGATCAGGAACGGGCCGAGAAGAAGGCTCGTGCGCGAAGAACGGCGGGGGAAGAAGCATGAATGGGTGAGGGAAAAGGCGAGGTTCTGCATCATCGTAGCCCGACGATTGTCGCACACCGGAGCGCGCGAAGAGGGCGCTCTGGGTGAGCTATCCTTGCCCGCCGTGGCGACTCTCTGGGACGACATCCGCGAGGACTTCCCCGGCCTCGCCGGCAAGGTCTACCTGAACGCCGCCGCGACCTCGCTCCCCCCCCGCCCCGTCCTCGAGGCCGTGACCGGCTTCTACCGTGACCTCCAGGAGGGCGGCGACCGCCGCTGGGGTGCGTGGATGGAAAGGCGCGAGGCTGTTCGCCGGAGCGTGGCCCGCTTCGTGGGGGCCGAGCCGGAGGAGATCGCCTTCGTCCCCAACACCTCCACCGGCATGAACCTGATCGCCGACCTCCTCGAAGGGGACGGCCCGGTGCTCTCCGACGAGCTCGAGTTCCCGGCGGTGACCCTCCCCTGGATCCACCGGGGCGTCCTCGTGCGCTTCGTGCCCGCGGTCGAGGGCGTGCTGCGCCGGGAGTCCTTCGTGGAGGGCGAGGCGCCCCGCGCAGCGACCGTCGCGATCAGCCACGTGCAGTTCTCGAACGGGTGCCGCCAGGACCTCGACGGGTTCGGCCGGATCAAGGGCCGGCGCCACCTGGTCGTGTGCGGCAGCCAGTCGGTCGGGGCGTTCCCGGTCGACGTGAAGCGGAGCGGCATCGACGCCCTCGCCACGGCCGGCCACAAGTGGCTCGGGGCCGGCTACGGAGCCGGCTTCTGCTACGTCGCGCGCTCTCTCCTCGAGGCGCGGCCGCCGCGGGCGGTGGGCTGGATGAGCGGCGACGACCCCTTCGCCTTCGACAACCGCCGCCTCAGGGTGCTGCCGACGAACGCGCGCACGGAGGTGGGCTGCCCGCCGTTCGGCCCGATCTTCGCCCTCGGGGCGGCGGTCGCCTACCTCTCGGGGATCGGCGTCGAGAAGATCGCGGAGCGGGTGCTCGCCCTCAACATGTACCTGACCTTCCGGCTCGAGCGCGAGTCGTTCGAGGTGCTCTCCCCCGGCGGCGAGCACCGCTCCGGCCAGACCCTCGTCCGCCTCCCGGACCCGTCGCGCGCCCACGCCTTCCTCTTCGCCCGCGGGGTCCACGTGACGCAGAAGCCCGAGGGCGTGCGCATCGCGACGCACTTCTACAACGACGAGAGGGACGTGGACGCGTGCGTGGCCGCGCTCGTCGAGTACCGGGAGAGGATGCTGCTCTAGAGGCCGCGCGATTGCGCCGAGGTTTCGCGCAGGGCAGCGCGTCCGCTCATGGTGCGTCCCCCCCGATTGCCCGCGTCGGCGCCGGCTGGTAAAATTCGGTCATCGCGCGTCGTTCTTCCCCGCAGGAGCCCCCCCCGAGCCCAGGGAAAGAGAGGTCACCGTGGAGTTCCAGGTCGGCGAGAAGGTCATCTATCCCAATCACGGGATCGGCGTGGTCGAGAGCATCCAGACCCGCCCCGTGCCGGGAGGCAAGATCAGCCTCTACCAGCTCCGGATCCTCGCCAACGACTCCCGGGTGTGGGTGCCGCAGCAGAACGCCGACGGCGTGGGGCTGCGGCCGGTGATCCGCCCGGCCGAGGTCCGGAAGATCTTCACGCTCCTCGGCGACGGGAAGATCGAGCAGGTCGCGAACTGGAAGGGCCGCTTCAAGGAGAACTCCGACAAGATGCGGACGGGCAGCCTCCACGAGGTGGCGGTCGTCCTCAAGGGGCTCACGTTCATCTCACGGAAGAAGGCGCTCTCGTTCCGCGAGAAGCGGATGCTCGAGCGGGCGAAGTTCCTGCTCATCAGCGAGATCGCCGAGGCGGAAGAGAAGTCCCGGACCGCGGTCGAGGAGCGAGTGGACAAGGCCCTCGAGAGGACCTTCGGCGCCGTGGGGCAGAAGCCCACGCAGCGGCCGGTCGGCCTCGGGCGGCGCCCGGCCAACGCCTGAGCCGCGAGCTATCCCCCGCGGTTTCCTTGACTTCGGGGGATTCACCGGGCTAGAATCCGCCGTCTTCCCCGCCCCTCGGCCGGGAGACGAACGGAGCTCAGGCGAAATGGTCGAGCCGTCCCGAACCGCAATGACCAAGGCGGACCTCATCGGCGTCGTGGCCAAGCGCCTCGACATCACGCAGGTGCAGGCGGGCATCGTCGTCGAAGCGGCTCTCCGAAGCATCGTCTCCGCGCTCCAGGGCGGCCAGGAGGTGGAGATCCGGGGCTTTGGCTCGTTCCGCTTCCGCAACCGCGCCCCCCGCAAGGGCCGCAACCCGAAGACGGGGGAGAAGGTGGACGTCCCGCCCAAGAAGATCCCCTACTTCAAGATGGGGAAGGAGCTGAAGGCGCTGCTCAACAGCGTGCCGAGCTCCGAAGAGGCGTCCGCCCCTGCACCCGAGGGAACGTAGGCGGCCGCCGCTTCCCTCCATGGCGGTCGAACGGGAGCAGCGGCAGGCCCCGCGCATCCAGCCGTTCGTGGCTCGCTGCCGGTACGTGCTCGAGGATCAGCGCGTCCCCGGCTTCCTCACCGACCTGAGCGTGCGCGGGGGGCGCATCCACGCGGAGGCCGAGCCGCCGGCCGCCGGCCGGACCCTGACCGTGGAGGTGCGGTTCGGCCACCAGGCCACCCACGTGCGCCTGGCCGCCACCGTGCGGTGGAGCCGGCGCGCGGCTCGCGGCGGCTACGTCTTCGGGGTGAGCTTCGACGGGATCGGCGCCGACGAGCAGCAGGTCCTCCACGGCGTCGTCGAGGAGTTTCGTCGCCGGGCCGCTTCGATCTCCTGACCGGCGCCCGATGAGCGACGACGGGCGCGACGCGCGTCTGCCGACCGCACCGGGCCCGAAGCCCGGCGACGCCGGCTGGCTCGCGCTCTCGGACGACGACCTCGTCTTCCGCATCGAGTCCCTTCCCGCCGACCACGGCCACGACGACGACCTCCTGTCGGTCGTGCAGAGCGACCGGCACTTCTTCGTCCGGCAGGAGGCGGCCAAGCGGATCCGGGACGCCCAGCGGCTCAAGGCCTTCGCGGGCGACCGCCACATCGGCCAGATCCTGGCCCGCCAGATGCGGCGGGACGGCGACATCGCGTACCTCGAGCAGCTCATTCGCGAGAGCCGCCACCTCGAGGTCCGCAACGCCGCCCGGGCCCAGCTTCGGCTGCTCCTCGCCGCGCTCGGCCGCGAGCCCTAGGCCGGCCTCAGGCCCGGACCGCCCCGCTCACGAACGCGCGCACCTCGTCCGTCACGCGGCGGACGTCCTCCCTCGCCAGCTCGGGATAGAGGGGAAGGCAGAGCACCTCGCGGGCGAGCCGCTCGGAGACGGGCAGGTCGCCCGCCCTCCCCCCGAGGGAAGCCATCGAGCCCTGCAGGTGGAGGGGTCGGGGATAGTGGATCGCGGTGCCGATCCCGCGCGACCGGAGGTGCTCGGCGAGCGCATCCCGCTCCGCCACTTGGACGGTGTAGAGGTGCCAGGCGGAGCGGGCGCCCTCCCTCTCTTCGGGCGTCACGATCCCCGGCACTCCCCGGAGGGCCTCCGTGTAGGCCGCCGCCCGCTCGGCCCTCTCCGCGTTCCAGCGCTCGAGGTGCCGGAGCTTCACGCGCAGGACGGCGGCCTGGAGGGTGTCGAGGCGGCTGTTCGTGCCGAGGACCACGTTGTCGTAGCGGTGCGTGCCCGCCCCGTGGTTCGCGATCTGCCTCACCCGCGCCACGAAGGAATCGTCGGACGACGTCACCATCCCCGCGTCGCCCATCGCCCCGAGGTTCTTCGTCGGGTAGAAGCTGAAGCAGGCGGCGTGGCCGAGCGCGCCCGCGCGGACGCCGCGCCAGTCCGCGCCGTGGGCCTGGGCGGCGTCCTCGAGGACGGGGAGACCGTGCCGGCGCGCGACGTCGCCGATCGCGGTCATGTCGGCGGGGTGCCCGTAGAGGTGCACCGGCACGATCACCTTCGTGCGCGGCGTGATCGCCGCCTCGAGCCTCGCCGGGTCCATGGTGCAGGTGCCGGGGTCGACGTCAACGAAGACGGGCCGCCCTCCGGCGAGGAGGATCGCCTCTGCCGTGGCGATGAACGTGAAGCCGGGAAGGACCACATCGTCCCCGGGAGAGACGCCGTAGGCGCGCAGCGCGACGTGGAGGGCGTCCGTGCCGTTCGCCACCGCGCAGGCGTGGGTGGAGCCGCAGAAGTCCGCGAACTCCCGCTCCAGGAGCCGGACGTCCTCGCCCTGGACGAACGCGGTGCTCGAGAGGACCCGGGCCACCGCCTCGTCGACCTCGGGGCGGATGCGCACGAGCTGGGCCTTGAGGTCGATGATCGGGACGGCTCGAGAATCGGCCACGGGAAGACGCTCCTTTCGCGTCGGGCCCCATTGTCCTCTCGGGCCCCGAAGCCCGCCAAACCGTGCTACCGCCCGGCCAGCAGGGTGCGCAGGGCCTCGTCGAGGGTCGGAGCGAAGACGTCCGGCGCCGAGGCGACGAGTCCCTCCCGGTTCGGGAAGCCCCCGGGGACCCCCACCGCGACGACTCCGGCCGCCTTCGCCATCGCGACGTCCTCCGGGCTGTCTCCGACGTAGGCGGTCTCGGCGGGAGGCACGCCGAGGCGGCCCAGGGCCACGAGCAGTGGCTCGGGATCGGGCTTTCGCCTGGCCGTGTCGCCCCCGCACACGACGGCCGCGAAGAAGGGTGCCAGGCCGAGCGTCCGGATCTCGCGCCGTACGCGGCCGCCCTCGCCGCTCGAGACGAGGCCGAGGGCGAGGCCGCGCCCGGCCAGGCCGAGGAGCGCCTCCCGCGCCCCGGGGAGGAGGCGTCCCGGCTCGGTCTCGTAGCAGGAGATCCAGCGCGCGTCGGCGTCCGTCCAGTGCTCGCGGGGCAGGCCGATGTCCGCGTAGGTCCGGTACCAGTCCGGGGAGTAGGTGCGCTCGAACGCGGCGCGGTCGAACGCGATCCCGAAAACCGCGAAGACGCGAGCGTAGCAGGCGAAGGTCCGCTCCGCGGAGTCCACGAGCGTGCCGTCCCAGTCGAAGAGGACGGCGCGGAAGCCGTCGGGCTCGGGCATGACGTCTCGCATCGTAGCCGAAAGGACGGGACGCCCGCCCGGCGTAGAATGCGCGCCGGTGCCCCTCCTCGCCGGGCTCCTCGCCCTCGCCGCTCTCGGCCTCCTGCCCGGCCTGCTCGTCGTCCGCGCGCCCTGGACGGCGGTCGTCCCGCTGTCGCTCGGCTTCTGGGTCCTGAGCGCCTGGTGGCCGCCGCTCGCCGGCCTCGGGCGGACCCGCGTCGTCTGGACGAGCCTGCTCGTCTTCTCGTGCCTCTCCCTGCTGCGCCTCCTCCCGAAGCACGCGGTCGAGCCGCCTCCCGGCTGGCCTCGACCTCCTGCTCCTCCGCCTCCCCCGCGCCCCGGTCCCCCGCCTCCGGCGCTCGCCTCGGCGCCCTCGCTCCTCGTCCTGGGCGCCGCCCTCGCCCTCCTCCTGCCGGTGCCGCTCTGGCGCCACGCGCCGGGCCCGCGCCTCGCCTTCCAGACGACCATCGCCCGGGTGCTCCTCTGGCGCGATGCCGTTCCGGCCACGGCCGAGCCGCTCCTGCCGTTGTCTCCGGTGGGGGCTCACGCGCCGGCCCTCGCGACTCTCGCCGCCGACGTTTCCCGTCTGTCCGGCCTCGACCCGGCGCCGTCGCTGCTGCTCGTGGTCGTCGGTGCGGCCGGCCTCCTGGTGTCCGGGCTCTTCGCCCTCCATGCCACCTGGGCGCCGTCCAGCGCCGCCGCCTTTGGCGCCCTCTTCGGCCTCGCCGCGATGCCCTGGCCCGGGGCGCTCTCGGCGTGGGGCGAGGGTGAGGCGCTCGTCGCCCTCGCCTTCGTCCTGCCCGCCGCTGCCCTTCTCCGGGGTCGCTCGTCGCGATCCTCCGCGGTGGCGGCGGGAATGCTCTTCGCGGCCGGCGCCCTCGCTCACCCCCTTCTCGCGGCCTTCGTCTGGCTCGGGACGACGGGTGTGGCCGCAGCCAGGGGGAGAGCGGTGGGCCGCATGGCCGTCGCCGCCGGGCTGTCTCTCGTGCTCGCCGGGCCGGGCCTCTCGCCCCTCGTCCGGACCGTCTCCGTGCGCGAGGCGATCGCGGTGTGGACCGCGATCCGGCCGGCGGCGATTGCGGCGTTCACCTTCGGCCTCGCCGTGGCCTTCCTTGCCCCTCTCGCCGGGATCAGGCTTGCCAGAGGACGGGCCTTCGGCCGGCGGACCCTGGCGGCCGGGTGCGCCCTCTGCGCCTCGCTCCTCGTGGTTCGCGTGCACGGCTGGATCGCCTCGGGGCAGGTGCCCGACGCCACGCGTCGGGCGCTGGAGCGGGCGTCCGCGGCCACCTCTCCGTGCGAGCCGGTGTGCGCCCCTGACGGAGCGCGCGACTGGGTCCCGGCCCTCGCCGCCCGCGCGGCGGGCGAGCCCGGGCCCTGGATACCGCCCGTCTACGCCGACGAGTGGGCGGCGAGGCCCCGCCGCCACTGCTCGGCCCGCCTTGGGGCCTCCGCCCCAGGCCCCTGACAACGTTTGACAAGCTGCACCGCCTGACAACCTTTGACGATACGGCGCGAAACCACCGAGCGGGCCAAGCGTACTATCGGGTGGGACGGGGGAGCGAGACGCTGCCGACGTGGTGACGGCGCGCCCGGGCCGATCGAATGCCCCCAGAGAGGCCCGCCAGCGCGGTCCGTCGTGTCGGGCGGGTCGCTCCCCCGCCTTTTTCCCTCCACTCGACTATCATTGGCTTCCTTCCGGGACGGAAGACCCCGCATGAAGAGACTCGTCTGGCTGAAGCGCGTCGTGGCGGCGGTGGCCGTACTCGTCGTGCTCTTCGTCTTCGGGTGGGTCCCCTACTGGCTCGCCGGGATCGCCACGTCGCGGCGGTTCCAGTTCCCGGACAAGGAGAACGCCGGCCTCACGCCGGCGACGTTCGACCTTTCCTTCGAGGACGTGGGGTTCCGCTCGGGGGACGGAGTGGAGCTCAAGGGATGGTGGGTGCCGGCAGCGGCACCGAAGGGCACCGTGGTCATGGTCCACGGCCTCAACCGATCCCGGATCGAGATGGTGCGCCGGGTGCCGTTCGTCCACCAGGAAGGCTGGAATGCCCTGCTCTTCGACCTGCGCCACCACGGCGCGAGCGGGGGCGACACCATGACCTTCGGGGTGAAGGAGAAGGGCGACGTGGAGGCGGCCGTCCGCCTCGCGGCCGAGCGCTCGCCGGGGCCGGTCGTGCTGTGGGGCGTTTCGCTCGGCGGCGCGTCGGTCGTCTTCGCCGCCGCCGACGACCCGAAGGTGGCGGGCGTCATCTGCGACAGCAGCTACCGGTCGCTCGCCGACACCGCACGGCACCACCTGCAGCTCTTCCGCACCTTCCGCTGGTGGCTCCGTCTCGTGCCGCAATGGCCGGTCGCGGACCTCACCATCTTCTGGATCGGCCGGAGGGGCGGCTTCGACCCTGCCACGGTGGACGTCCGCGCCGCCGCCGGGCGGCTCGCCGGCCGCCCCGCTCTCTTCGTCGCCAACTCCGGGGACCGGCGCATGCCGAAGGAGATCGCGTTCGACCTGCAGGCGGCCGTGGGGCGGAGCGCGGAGGTGCTGATCGTGCCCGGGGAGAGCCATGGCGGGGCCTGGCGCGACGGGACGGCGGCCTACCAGGCGGCGGCGGCCACCCTGCTGGAATCGGCGCGGCAGCGGGCCGCCCCGTCCGCGGTCGCCGCGCTCGCGGGCGCACGCTGAGGGTTCCGACAAGGAGACGAGGAGCCACAAGTGATCGACGAGAAGCCGCACCACCAGCCGTTCCCGGAGGACGAGGAGGGCGCAGCCCGCCCCCAGCCGACCTCCTACACGATGGTCGAGCCGCGGTTCCGGGAGATCTACTTCCAGTTCTACAAGGAGACGTACCGCCCCTCGGCTCTCGACCGCAAGACGAAGGAGCTCGTCGCGATCGCCGCGAGCCTGGCCGCGAAGTGCCAGGGCTGCCTCGAGGGCCACGTCCGGAAGGCTCTGAAGTTCGGGGCGACTCGCGAGGAGGTGTCGGAGGCCATCGCCATCGCCATCGGCGTCAACGCGGCGGCCATCGTCGACCTCACCGACGTCGCCGCCGACAACATGAACCTCCGGCTCTTCCCGACGGACAAGAAATGAGACGTCCCTCGGGACCGCGCGCGGCCGGCGGTCCCTCGGGTGCTAGCTAGGCCTTGCTGCCGAGGTACTCCATGATCGACAGGGTCAGGATGTCGGCGAGGGCCTCGAAGTGGGCCTCCCCTTCCTCGGCGCTGGCCGCGGTGGGGTCGCCGAAGTAGGCATCCTCGCCCCCCGCCTCCGCGAAGCTCTTCGCCCCCCGCTTGAGCGCGGGGCCGAGGGGGTCCATCGGCGGGAGGCTGATCCGCTCCTTCTCCCTCACCTTCGCCGCCGCGCACGCCATCATGAGCGAGGTCTCGAACGTCCCGCCGTGGTCCCCGGCGTTGAACGCCGCGCCGAGCTTCTCCGCCCAGCGCTTCTTCGCGAGGTCGGTGAAGCAGACCCCAGCCCCCGACTTCTTCGCCTCCTCGGCTGCGCGCTTCAGCGCCTCGATGTTGGCCGGCTCCTGGTTGACGTTGACGAGCGCCACCGCCCGGAACTTCTTCGCCAGGGCGGCGCTCACGTCGCGGACGAGGGCGACCGCGGTGTCCGGGGGCAGGCTCACCGTGCCCGGGAAATCGGTCCCCAGCTCCGACACGCAGAACGTGACCGGGGGAGCGATGAGGGCGTGGAGCCCGCGCTGCTTAAGCTTCAGCGCCGTCCGGCGCGCCATCTCGACCGCGATCACGGTGTCGGTGGCCACCGGGAGGTGAGGGCCGTGGGCCTCGGTGTTGCCCACGGGTAGCAGCGCGATCGGGCGCTCCTTGAGAGCCTGCTCGATCTCGGTCCAGCTCAGCTCGGACATCAACACGTTGTCGGCCATGGCCCTCGAAGGAGGATGCGTTCCTTCTGCTCCTTTTCGCTCTCTCGGGAGAGGTGACTTGGGGGGTGGACTCGTCTATCCGATCCGTCTTTATACCCGATCGCCGCTGCCCGTGCCACTCACCGGGAACGCTTCAGCGTCCCCGCGCCCGCTGCAGCTCCACCTGGGAGGCGAGGAGCCCCAGGCGGAGGGCGATGCGAGCCGCGACCACGGCCTCGAAAAGGAAGAGCGCCACGAACTGGCTCCTGAAGCCCACCACGGCCAGGCGCGCGTCGAACGCGCCGAAGAGGGCCACGAGCCCGGCGCCGAGGGCCAGCACCACGAGGTATTGGCCGAGAGCCGCGACGAGGTTCCGGGCGCAGAACGCGAGGCCGGACAGGAACGCGAGCACCGCCGACAGCCGCTCCTCGCGCACGACCAGCACCTTGGCATGCGACGACACCATGTGGACGAGCACGAGGGCCAGGAGCAGGAGCGCATGCCGGCCGAGGACGAGAAGGGCGGCGCTCCTCTCCGAGACCGCTTCCCGGGCGAGGCCGTCGACGTAGCGGGCGAACGGCGCCTGGAGGGCGAACACCAAGCCGGCCGCGCCGAGGGCGAGGAGGCTCACCCGGAGGATCCGCCCGAAGTAGAAGCCCGAGCCGTGGACGAGCCCCCGGACCGTCCAGCCGCCTTCGGGGGCGCGGAAGACGCCGAGGAGGCCGCCGGTGAGGAAGACCTGGAGGAGGAGGTAGAGCGTGCCCACTCCCAGGATCACGGGCGAGACGGGCGGCGCCGCCCCGCGCGCGAAGAGGCCGGCAGGCAGGAAGCCCTTCAGCAGGAGGTCGAGGTTCCGGTAGGCGAACCCGGTGCCGAGGATGTCGGGGGAGAGGGCGGAGGACGGGCCCTTCTGCTCCGCGGACCACTGCGCCCACCAGTCGAAGTCGAAGGCGTACATCATCCCGTTCGACGCGCCCCGGTGGACGAGATCCCCCTCGAGCTGGAGCGCGAGCGGCACCGCCAGCAGGAGGGCGAAGGCGAGGTTCGCGAGCAGGACGAGGACCACGAGGCCCCAGTTGCGGCCGAGGGAGCGGAAGCCGTCGCCGATGGAGCTCAGCATGGCCTCACCCCACCACCGTGTGCAGCTCGAGGAGGTTCTGGAGCCAGAAGAGGTACCGCGCGGCCCACTTCGCGGCCGCCCGTCGCGCCGGCCCCTCGTCGTCGAGCCACTCGTTGTTCGAGGGACGCACGTCGATCGCGATCTTCCGGTCCGGGTCCACCACCGCCCGGACCACCTTCGCTCCCTCGTAGCGGAACCGCGTCCAGCGATCGCGGCCGTCCCAGGTCTCGCGTACCTTCCGCCCGTCCGCGAAGTCGACCTCGAGCTCCACGGGCAGGACCACCCCCCCGTGCCGCACGATGGTCACCCTCGACTCGAAGGGCCCCTCGTCCTTCTTCTTGTCTCCGTCCTTCTCGGGCGCCTTCAGCTCGAGCTTCCCGTCCTTCCCCTCGAAGAAGCCCGCCGGCCGTCGGACCGCCTCGCTCTTCACCTCCACGCCGTAGTCGCAGAGGTCGGAGGAGAAGAAGGTCTGGTCGAAGAAGGGCCGCCACTCCCGTCCCGTGACCTCGTCCACGGTGGCGATGAAGTCCTCGGTCGTGGGGTGCGCGAAGCGGAACCTCCGCGCGTAGGTGCGGAGCACCTTCACCATCGTTTCCTCGCCGAGGAGGCCCTCGAGCGTCTGGAGGACGAGGGCGGGCTTGCCGTAGGAGTTGAGGCCGTAGGAGCTGCCGTCCCTGTAGGTCCAGGCCTTCTTCGCCATGACGTCGGCCTCGCCGCCCTCCCGCAGGTCGGCGACGTTCCCGCTGCCGCGGGCGATCCTGACGCCGGGCGCGACCACCGGCCAGCCCACCCGGCCGCCGCGGCCGGCGTCGACGCCGAAGTACCGGTTCCCCCAGCCCCCCGGCCCGAGCGCCTGGTCGATCGCCTTCGAGGTCATGTAGGTGTTGAAGCCCTCGTCGAGCCACGCCTCCTCGAACTCGTTGTTGGCGACGAGGCCGTACCAGAACTGGTGGCCGGCCTCGTGGATCGTGACGCCCTCCGGGCTCTGCAGCTCCGGGGGAGCGAAGACCGACGCCCCCCCCGTGAAGAGCGTGGGGTACTCCATCCCGCCCGAGGAGGAGCCGAAGGCGGGGTCGACCACCGTGATCTGCGGGTAAGGGTAGGGCGCCGCCCACGTCCCGTAGGTGCGCAGCGCCGTCTTCGCGGCCTCGAGGTAGCGCTCGGCCAGGAACGCGTGCTCGGGCTGCAGCAGGAGGCGGACGTCCACCGGCGGGTAGCCGGCGTCGTCGAAGCGCGCGTGGCGCTCGAGGAAGCGCCGGCTGGCCGTCCACGCGAAGTCGTGGACGTCCTCCTGCACGAAGCGGAATGTCTCGCTGCCGTCGGAGTTGTCGGCCCTCGACTCGAGCCGGCCCGTGGCCCCGACCACGAAGCCGCGGGGCAGGGTGAGCCTCACGTCGTAGACGCCGAAGTCGGCGAAGAACTCCGTCCACGGGTAGAAGGGGTGGCAGTTCCAGGCCCCCTTCCAGAAGACGCCGATCTTGGGGAACCACTGGGCGACGAAGTGGTAGTCGTGGACCCAGCCCGCGCGGCCGGCGCTCCCGTAGGGGATGAGCGCGTCCCACTCGATCCGGAACCGCCCCGTCCCGCCGGGGGCGATCGGCTTCTCCGTCCGCACCTCCATGACCGTCCGGTCGTCGGCGTTCCCGTCCTCGTTCAGCGTGCGGATCGTGGGGGTCAGGTCCTCGGTCGCTGCGCCCTTCCCTGAGTCGCCGAGGAGCCGCACGCTCCTCACCTGGATCCAGCCGAACGTCCGCTCCTCCCGCTTCCGGTTCTCCGGGGCGCGGCGTCCCTCGTCCCGGGCCGTCGTCGAGAGGTTGTTCCGGAACGCGTTCCAGTACAGGTGGAAGGGGAAGCTGGAGAGCGCCTGGTCGCTCGTGTTCCGCCATTCGAGGACCAGCGTGCCCGCGATCGTCCTCTTCTCGGGGTCGAGCCGGGCCTCGATCGTGTAGCTCGCGTTGCGCGGCGAGACCTCCGGGAGAGGCGGGAGGCCCGGGGCGTCCTTCCCGGCGACGGGCGGCAGGGGACGCGGCACGTGCGGCGGGGCCGCGCCGCGGACGCCGGGAAGGGCGAGCGCGGCTCCGGCGAGCGCGGCGAGCGCGACGCCGACGGTTCTGGGGGGCATGGCGATGGACC
>Ga0335080_10001644_pt1 | contig 22020 bp, 14 predicted proteins | sample Lox_Sample_34_FD_206720 | JGI IMG/M metagenome (GOLD analysis project Ga0335080, IMG submission 206720) | Soil microbial communities from Loxahatchee National Wildlife Refuge, Florida, United States - Lox_Sample_3.4 | ecosystem: Environmental > Terrestrial > Soil > Wetlands | place: USA...
GCGGCAGTCGCGGCCGCAAGCGGGATCGTCGTGCACGACGAAGCGGCGGAACGCGCGCGTGAACCTGTCGAACTGATAGAGCCCGCTTCTCTCGGTCGCCACCCAGAACGTGCCGCTCGAGTCCTCGAGCATCGCCATCACCCGCGGCTCCCTTCCCGCGGGGCCGATCGGGAAGGCGCTGAAGGTCTTCGTGCCCGGGTCGAAGAGGTCCAGGCCCTGCGCGTGGCCCACCCATACGCGGCCGGCCCGGTCCTGGTAGATCGCCTGGACGTACGTCGCGCTCAGAGAGCCCGGGCGGCCGTCCGGCAGGAAGCGCGTGAAACGCCCGGTCGTCCGGTCCAGCACGCCGACGCCGGCGCGCGGGCCCGAGATCGTGCCGACCCACAGCCGACGTTCGCGGTCCTCGAGCAGGCAGGTGGGCGCGCCGGGGGGCAAGCTGGCCGCGTCGTTCGGGTCGTGTCGGTAGACCGTGAGGCGGGCGCCGTCGTAGCGTACGAGCCCCCGCGCGGTGGCGAACCACATGAACCCGTCGCGATCCTTCAGGATCGCCCTGACGTAGCTGTGCGGCAGCCCGTCTTCGACCGTGAGGTGGCTGAAGGCGCCGGGGGGCGCCGCAACGGCGGCCTGAGGCGCGGCCGCGGCCAGCAGGAGAAGCAGCGCAGCAGAACGCGCGGACCAGCGACCGCCGGCGCCCCGGATCGTAGTCACGTGCCGGCGATTCTCGTACGTCGAGGTCGCGCCAGTCCACGGTCCCGGCGGCGACGACGACATAGGCCCAGAGTCCTACGCCGGGGTCGAACCCTGCTCACCGCCAAGCACCCTGCCGTGCCACGCGCTCGCGCAGGCGGGCGGCCCTGGGACCCATGCGCCCGGATCATCGCGGCCGCCCTCACTCGATGCGGACGATTCCGCGCCTGATCGCGACGGCGACGGCCTCCGTCCGCTGCGTGACGCCGAGCTTTTCGAAGATGCTCGAGATGTGGTTCTTGACGGTGCCGCCGGCGATGCCCAGGCGGCGGGCGATCTCCGCGTTCGAGACCCCCTCGACGACGAGAGTCAGCACCTCGTGCTCGCGCGCGGTGAGCTCGTCGCATGGCAGCCGCTCGGCGAGCCGCACGGCGATGTCGGGCGGCACGTACGTGCGTCCCTGGGCCACGAGGCGGATCGCCTTCAGCAGCTCCGGCTGTCCCACCGTCTTGGGCAGGTACGAGGCGGCTCCCCCCTGGAGAGCGGCATGGATCTCGTCGGCCCCCGTGTAGTTCGAAAGGATGATCACGCGCGCGCCGGGGCACTCGCGGTGAAGGGCGGCGAGAGTCGCGAGCCCGTCGGTCCCGGGCATGCGCAGGTCCATGACCGTCACGTCCGGCCGGTGGAGCCGGTACACCTCGAGCGCGTCGTCGCCGCTCTCGGCCTCGGCGCAGACCTCGATGTCCGGCTCGAAGCCGAGCACGTTCGCGAGACCCACCCGGACCAGGTAGTGATCGTCGACGAGCATGACGCGAACGCGGGCCACGGCAGACGCAGTGTACCAGCGAGGCGAGCTCGAGCGTCGGCCGGAATCACGAGCGGGGTACGGCGCTCCTCACCGCGCTCGTGCACCTCGACGGGTCGGGCGCGGTCACGCTTCTCGTCGTCGTCCCGGCCATGCTGCCTCCCGGTGGCCGAGGCCCTGGCAGGGGGCGCGGGATCAGGGCGTCCAGGGTCGTGCCGGGGACGAGGTCCATGACGATGAAGTCGACTCCTCCGGCCGACTCGATCTCGTGGATGGTGACGATGTGGGGGTGGTTGAGGGCGGAAGCGGCTCGCGCCTCCTGCACGAAACGGGCGCGACGGGCCGAGTCGGCCAGCCGGTCGGCGGGGGGGACCTTGATCGCCACCTCGCCTCCCAGGCGCGGGGTCGTGAGCGCCGAAGACCTCGCCCAACCCCCCTGCGCCAAGGGGTGCCAGCGCCTCGTACGGCCCCAGGCGAACGCCACTGACGAGCGGCACGGCACGCCTCCGGATCGGGAACGAAGCCCGCGCGCGCGAGTAGACCTCCCGAATCAGGATCGGCGCAAGTGGATGACCCTCAGGGGTCTGGCGGAGAGGGGGGGATTCGAACCCCCGGTACAGGCTTTATACCCGTACAACAGATTAGCAATCTGCCCTGTTCAGCCACTCCAGCACCTCTCCGCGCGAGGTATCTTCCCCTCTGGGGACCGTCTGGAGGAGGGCCCGGATCCGCAAGACTAGCACGAAAGCGGAGGGACGGCGGGCCATCCTCGCCGTCCTCGCCCTGGCACTCGTCGTCCGCGCCGTGACCGCCTGGCAGCTCGACGGCCACCCGCTCCTGCAGCCGGTCGGGTCGCTCGACAGCGGCGTCTACGTCGACCTCGCGCGGCACGTCGCCGGGGGCGATGTTCTCCTGCGAACCGCGGCCGGCGGAGAGCCCTTCTTCCTCGCCCCGCTCTACGTCTACTTCCTCGGCCTCGTCTTCGCCGTGACCGGCGGCTCGCTGGCCGCGGCGAAGGTGGTCCAGGTCGTCCTCGGCACCGCCGCCGTGGCCCTCCTTTACGCCGCATCGCGACCCTGGGTCGGCCGGCGGGCCGCTCTCGTGGCCGCCGGCCTCATGGCTCTTACGGGCCCCGTCGTCTTCCACGAGGCGATCCTGCTCCAGGCCGCGCTCGACCCGTTCCTGATGGCCCTCGGCCTCCTCGCCGTGTCGCGGGCGCTCGGGCGAGGCTCGTGGCTCGACTGGACGGTCGCGGGGACGGCAGTCGCCCTCTTCGCCCTCAACCGGCCGAACGCCCTCCTCTGGGGCGCGAGCCTGGCGGTCGCGCTGCCTCTCGGCAGGGGATTGGCGCGCGGCCTTCGCGAGGCGGCGGCGCTCGCTCTCGGCCTCGCCCTCGGCCTCGCCCCGGTCACGCTGCGCAACCTCGCGGTCTCCGGCGAGCCGGTGCTCATCTCCTCCCACGGGGGCCTCAACCTCTACATCGGCAACCGCGCCGACGCGGACGGCACCTACCGCCACGTGCCCGGCATCACGCCGGACATCCGCGGACAGGCACGAGACGCGCGGCGGGTGGCCGAGGAGGCGGCCGGTCGCCGACTCCGTGCGGGCGAGGTGGACGCGTACTTCAGCGGTCTGGCCTGGGAGTGGATGCGCTCCCGGCCTCTCGACGCGGCGCGTCTCTTCCTGCGCAAGCTCGCCTACGTCTTCGCCGCGTCCGAGGTCGGCCTCAACTACAGCTACGCCTACTACGCGCGCGACGAGCCGACGCTCCTGGGATGGCTCTTCGTCGGCCCCTGGCTGCTGCTGCCGCTGGGGCTCCTCGGCCTCGCGGATCGGTTGTGGGCCGCTCCCACCGACGGCCCCGGTCTCGTCGGCGGACGCCCAGGGTTCGCGCTGTGGGCCCTGGTGGTGCCCGCGTACGCGGTCTCGGTCGCGGTCTTCTTCGTCTCCTCCCGCTATCGGCTTCCCGTCCTCGTCCCGCTCGCCGCTGGCGCCGGCTTCGCCATCGTGCGTCTCCTCGAGACGGCACGCGCGCGCGACGGGCGACGGCTCGGGACGTACGCGGCCGTACTGGCGCCGCTACTCGTCCTGGCGTTCTGGCCGCACCGGCTCGACGACGGCCGGGCCGAGGAGCGGACGGTCATGCTGCTCTGGCTCGTGGACAACGGCCAGGCCGCGGAAGCCCTGCGCCGTCTGCCGCCGGTCGAAGCGGCGCACCCGGAGCCGGCCCTCCTCCTCTTCCGCGTCGGGCAGGCTCTGGACGAGAGCCGCGAGGCGGCGGCCGGCGTCCCGCTGCTCGAGAGGTCGCTGGCCCTGGAGCCGCGGCCGGAGACGCATCTCGCTCTCGGACAGGCCCTCCTCGACACGGGCCGGGCGCCCGAGGCCATCCCGCACCTCGAAGCGTCCCTCGCCGCGAACGTGCGTCCGGACCTGGCCGGGTTCGGGCTCGTCCAGGCCCTCACCGCGGCCGGCCGGCCGGCGGAGGCGGCCGCGCGCCTCGGGGGACTGTCGCTCCCCGCGAGCGCCGACGGTGCGAGCTTGCTGGCCGCCGCGAGCGCGGCTCTCCAGCTGCGCCGGCCCGACCTCGCCTTGCGCTTCCTCGACCGCGGCGTCGCGGCCGATCCCGGGATGGCCGTGCTCCGCGAGAAGCGCGGCCTGGCCTTCGCGACGCTCGGGCGCCGGGCGGAGGCGCGGGCGGACCTCGAGGAGGCCCGACGGCTCGACCCGGCGAGCGCGAGCGTCTGCCTCAACCTCGCCGTGCTCGAGGCGCAGGACGGCCGGCTCGACGCGGCGCGGGCCCTCGCGCGCGAGGCGCTGCGCCTGAAGCCCGACTACCCGCACGCCCAGGGCCTCCTGGCCGAGCTCGGACGGTCCCACTGAAGGATCCGGGAGTGCGCCGAAAGGGAACGGCCCGGCAGCCCCGAGGGGCCGCCGGGCCGCGAGACCCGAAGCCGGGAGGTGCCGGGTCGGTCGCTAGAAGTCGAGGCGCACCGACGCCAGGAACCGGAAGGGCGGCGCGAAGGCGCTCGCCTGGGTGTAGTACGGGTTCACGGGGATGCCGGTGTAGTCCACCCAGGGCGGGTCGTTGAGGTAGTTCGCGTCGAGGTACTTCCGTCCGTCCGTGGCGAGCTGGGTCTGGGCGTTGAACAGGTTGAGGAAGCGGCCCTCGATCGTCACCCCCCGCTTCTGGCCCAAGGGGACACGGTACGAGGCGAGGAGGTCGACGTTGGTCCAGGTCGGGTTCCGGTGGGAGCCCGCCGGCTCGAGGTAGTTGAACGAGCAGGAGCCTCCGCACTCGTAGTCCGCGGCCCGCGTGTTCCACGGCGTGCCGCTCTGGACGCGGAGGTAGCCGCCGAGGGTCAGCCGGTCGATCGGCTCCCAGGTCAGGAACGCCTTGAAGACGCTCGGCCGATCCTGGGACAGCGGCCCGTACCGATTGGGGTCCTGGACGAACACGGTGGGACCGTCCTGGATGAACGAGGAGGTGTTGAAGATCCCGAAGTCGTAGTCGTAGTCGATGTTCCCCTCCAGCTTGCTCCAGGTGTAGCTCGCCAGCAGGCTCCAGCGGTTGGCCATCTTCCGGCTGACCTCGACGGTGAAGGCCTGGTACTTGCGGATGGCGTCGGCGCCCTGGCAGGCGACGAGGCTCGTGCAGGGCAGGTTCGCCGCGACGTAGGGGCCGTTGTCGGGGAGCGAGGAGGGCACGTCCTCGATGAAGTTCTTCGTGTTGCGGTACTGGTAGTAGACGTCGAGGGCCCAGTTCCGGAAGAGAGGCGTGGCGTAGCCGGCCAGGTACTCGTCGTCGTAGGTCGGCTTGATGGCGGAGTCGATCAGCTTGCCCGTCGTGGAGGCCCGCGGCGCGTCCGCCAGGAGGGCCCCCGTCACCGCGTCGAAGTACGCCTGGTTCTGGTAGATCCGCCGCGGGGCCAGGCTGCGCGTCGAGGACTTCTGGTCGAGGTTGTAGTAGCGGCCCCAGTTCGCGTAGATCTTGTCGCCCTTCCCGGCGCGCACGTTGTAGTTGAGGCCCACGCGCGGCTGGACCTCGTCCCCGAAGTCGAAGCGGAGGAACGTGCACTTGTCGCCGTTCGACTGGTAGATCCCCGCCCCGCCGGGGACGTACGAGGAGGGACAGCCGCCGCTGCCGGCGAGGTTCTGGGCGTAGTCGTCGCGGTTCAGGAGGACGCCGGCGTTCAGGCTGAACCGCTGGCCGACGGTCATCGTGTCCTGGAGGAAGATCGACCACGTCGTGGCCTGGCCGAGCTGCGCCGGCTGGTCCGGGTAGTACCGGGCGCGAAACGCCTTCTTGCCGTTGAACGTGCTGCTGGTGATCGAGCCCCAGCCGTTCGTGCTGCGGAGGAGGTCCTCCTCGGACCACTCCCAGCCGAACCCGGCCTTGATCTGGTGACCGGTCTTCCCGACGTCGAAGTACTGGCTGACCTGCGCCCGGGCCTGGTGACGACTGAAGTTGTCCCGGTCGTAGTACTGGTCGCCCCCCACGTTCAGGTTGAGGTCGGGGTCGAAGTAGAGGCCCATGGCGGCGAGGTTCGTGGGATCGAAGGGCGTCGGCTTGCTCCCGAGGGCCGTGATCGGGCTGGCCTCGTTCTTCTCGAAGAGGTAGAGGTACTTCACCTCGACCACGGTCTTGTCGGTCGGGAAGAAGCTCCAGCTCGCGGTGGCCACGCGGCTGCCGCCGCTCACGGTGTCGCCGACGGCGGGGGAGGTGTCGGCGCCGAGCCCGGAGTTGCTCACGTCGTAGGGTCGGTCACGGTAGGAGAAGGCGAGAAGGTGCTTCGGCGTCGGCGTGGCCGTGATCTTGCCGTAGAGCTCGTGCCCCTTCGTCTTCGAGTCGGGCAGCGTCACCCCCTGGTTGTTCTCGGTGCCGGTGGTCACGTTCTCGAAGTAGCGAGCGGACGCATAGAAGAAGAGCTTGTCCCGGGCGATCGGACCCCCGAAGCCGATGGCGGGGTTGACGAGGCTCGGAACGGCCTCGCCGAAGGTCTTGTCGTGCAGGCCGGCCACGAACGCGTCGGGCATGTACTCGATCCGGGCCGAGCCGGCGAAGGCGTTCGTCCCCGACTTGCTCACCGCGTTCGTGACGACGCCCGCCGAGCGCCCGAACTCGGCCGAGACCGCGCCCCGCTTCACGTTGAACTCCCCCACGTCCAGCTCGTTGACCTCGGTCGAGAGGTAGCCGAAGCCGGGGTTCGTGATGTTGACCCCGTCCATCAGGTAGGTGTTGTCCTGCCGGCTGCCCCCGGCCGAGATCCCGCCCGCGGTGCGGTTGTCGGCCACGCCGGGGATGAGCTGGAAGAGCCCGTTGTAGCTCCGCGCGAGGGGCAGCTCCTGGTACTGCTCGGCGCGGTAGTTGAGGTTGACCTCGGTCGACTTGAGGTCGACCGCGGCCACGTCGGCCACCACGGTCACCGACTCGGCGGCGGTCGGGCTGAGCACCAGCTCGACCTGGGTGTCGACGTCGACGTAGATGCGGGCCTGCGCGACGGCGGTGCCCATTCCGCTCATCGTCGCCTCCACCTTGTACTGGCCCGGGAGGAGACGGGGGAAGAGGTAGGCGCCGGTCGCGGTGGTGGTGGCCTCGCGGCCGGCCGGAAGCAGGTCGCCCGAGATCCTGACGACGACCCCGGGCAGGACGCCGCCCTGGGTGTCCTTGACGACGCCCGAGACGGAGCCCGTCTCACCGGCGTGGGCGAGGCCGGCGAGGGCCAGCGCGACGCCGGGAAAAAGGAAGAGGAAGCGGAAGCGGAAGCGCATGGTCGGCTCCTCCTGGCTAGCCTGCGCGAATCGGGAGGGCGACGGCCGCTCGTTGCGCGCGGGATCGATCGGATTCTTCTCCGACGACCCCCGGAAATCAAGCTCAGGTGGCGGAGGGCGGGGGACTCGAACCCCCAAGGGCGGTGAAGCCCGGGAGCTTTCAAGGCTCCTGCCTTACCAGTTAGGACTAGCCCTCCCCGGCCCGGCCCCCCGATTATGCGCCAGCCCGGCCGCCGTGCGGAGGGCCGAGGTGCGGGCGCAGCCGCCGCTTCAGGAGGGCGACGAGCTCGGGGTCGCCCCTCGGCCAGCGGTCCTCGACGTCGAGATCCACGACGGGCCGGTCCACGTCGGGGAAGCGGATCCGGATGAGCGTCCGGTGCTGGTCCTCGCGCTCGTTCATCACGAACACCCGGTCCGCCCAGAGGAGGAGATCGCGGGTGAGGGGCACCGTGGCGAAGGGCGCCGTCCCCGCGGAGCGGACCTCGTAGCGCGAATCCCCGCGGTAGAGGTCCTCGGCCGTGCGGCTGCGGTCCACGTTCGCCGTGCAGACGAAGAGGATGCGCTCGCGGGGCGCCTGCTCGATGGCCACCGGCGCTCATTGTACGGCCCCGGCGGTGTACACTCACGCCGAGTTGAACATCGACCGCCTGCTCCGAGACGTCGAGGGCCGGCTGGCCGCCCTCGGCAGCGTCGGCGAGTCGCTCCGGCACGAGGTCATGGACGCGCTGCGGGAGGCGATCGCCCGCGAGCGCCGGGGCCTCGACCCCTCCTTCAGCGTCGAGGAGGAGCGCGACCGGCGCCAGCAGGCCGAGGAGCTGCGGGCGGCCCTCGAGGCCATCCACGGCTCGGTGCGGCCCGACGAGGCGCTCGCCGAGGCGCTGAAGCAGCTCGGGCGGTTGGTGCCGGTGGACCTCGCCATTGCCGCGGTCGCGGAGCCCGCGGGGTCGCTGCGCGTCGCGGCGGTCCGCGGCTCGGGGGCGGACGGCCTCGTGGGCGCGACGCTCGGCGACCCGCGTCTCGCCGCCGCCCGCGCGGAGCGACGGGCGGTTCGGGTGTCGGACTCCGAGGCGGAGGGGCCGCTCGCCGGCGCTCCAACTCTTCGCTCGTGGCTCGCCCTGCCCCTCCTCCTCGAGGGCGAGGTCGTGGGGGTGCTGGTGGCGGGGCGCGTGACCCTCGACAGCTTCTCCGACGACGAGGTGCTGCGGGCCAAGGCGGTGGCGTTCTGGGCCGCGTCCGCGCTGCGCCGGGTCCAGCTCGGCGAGCAGGTGCGCCGCTACGCGACGCTCCTCGAGCAGGTGGTCGATCTCGACCAGCGCGTCTTCCGCGGCGAGGGCACCGAGGTCCTCGGCCCGGCGATCGTGGACGGAGCCTGCCGCATCGGGGGCTACCGGGGCGGGCTGTTCGTCATCCAGACTCCCCGCGGCCCCATCGTCGCGGGCGCCACGGGCGAGACGCTCGCGGCCGCGCTCGGCCGCCCGGCGCCCGCCGACCTCGCCTCGGCGGCGACCCGGCGGCTCCGCCCGGAGCGCATGCTCGACGTGGCCGAGTTCCTGGGTGTGGAGCTGCCGGCCGAGCAGGTGTACCTCGTGCCCCTCGCCACCCCCGACGGCTGGGTCGGGTGCCTCGCCCTCCTCGATCCGAACGGCGAGTCCCCGGAGGACCGGCTGATCGAGTCCTACGCGTCGCGGGCGGCCGTGGCCTGGCGCTACGCCGCTCAGCGCCGCGAGCGGACCTGAGCGGGTATAGACTCGGCTCTCCCGCACGGAGGCCTCATGAGACGCCTGCCGATCCTCGCCGCCGCGCTCGCCCTGCCGGCGACCGCCCTCGCCCAGCAGGCCGACTCCCACGCGATCGTCGGCGCGCACGTCGTGACCGTGTCCGGCGCGTCGTACGCGCGAGCCACGATCGTCCTGCGCGACGGGCTCATCGAGGCGGTCGGGCCGGATGTCACTCCCCCCCCCGGCGCCCGCGTCCTCGACGGAGCCGGCCTCTTCGTGACCCCCGGCCTCGTCGACGGGCTCTCGGCGATCGGCTTGCCGGCCCCGGCGCGAGGAGGTGCTTCGGCCACCGGCCCCGGAGCCGCCGCCGCGGCCCCGCTCGCGCCCCAGTCGCTCGCCTTCGAGCACGTGAAGGCCGCGGACGTGGCGAAGGCGCGCGACAGCGGGATCACGACCGCGCTCGTCATCCCGAAGGAGGGCGTGCTCCCCGGCCAGAGCGCGATCCTGGACCTCCTCGACGACCGGCCGGAGGCCATGGTGCTGCGCCAGCCGGCCGCGCTCCACCTGCACATGGCCGCGCTCTCCCGGCAGTACCCGGGCTCCCTGATGGGGACGATGGCCTACGTGCGCCAGGCCCTCGCCGACGCCGCGCGCGCCCGCGACGCGTGGGCGGCCTGGGACCGCGCTCCCCGCGGGCAGAAGCGGCCGACCTACGACGCCGCCCTCCTGCCCTGGCAGGAGGCGCTCGCGGGCCGGCTCCCGCTCGTGGTCACGTGTTACCGCGAGAACGACGTGCGGCGCGCCCTCGCCCTCGCCGACGAGTGGAAGCTCCGGGTCGTCCTCGCGAACGCGCCCCGGGCGGCGCGGCTCGCGGAGCTGCTGAAGGCGCGGCGGACGCCCCTCGTGGTCGGGGTGAACTTCGACCCCCCGACCGCCGCACGCTCCTTCGGCTTCGACCTCGAGCAGGAGCGCCGTGGCATCCGTGAGGCGGAGGAGAACCCCGCGGCGCTCGCACGCGCCGGCGTCGCCTTCGGGCTCGGCTCCGCGTGGGCGCCCGACTACGTGGCCGCCATCCGCAAGGCGATCGAGCGGGGGCTGCCCGCGGAGGCGGCCCTGCGCTCGGCGACCCTCGGCGCGGCGGAGGCGCTCGGCCTGGCCGACCGCACGGGGAGCCTGGAGCCGGGCAAGATCGCGAACGTCGTGGCCTGGACCGGCGAGCCCTTCGCGAAGGAGACGAAGGCCCGCTACGTCTTCGTGGACGGCCGGCTCTACGAGCCGGAGGCGAAGGAGGGAGGACACGAGGGCAAGGGCGAGGCCTCGAAGGGCGCGGGGGTCGAGAGCCCGGCGACGGGCACGGGGGCCGAGGCGACCCCGAAGGCCGACGCCCCGCCGGCTCCACTGCCGGTCTCGCCGCCCGCGTTCCCGGCCGGGAAGACGGTCGCGATCGTCGGGGGCACCGTCCTCACCGTCTCCCCCCAGGGCGACCTCCCGGGCGGGACGGTCCTCGTCCGGGACGGGAGGATCCTCGCCGTCGGCCGCGACGTGGCCATCCCGGAGGGCGCGGTCGTCATCGACGCGAAGGGCCGCTACGTCATGCCCGGCATCATCGACTCGCACTCCCACACCGCGATCGAGGGCGGGGTCAACGAGTGCACCGACGTGATCACCGCCGAGACCCGGATCGCGGACGTCATCGACCACCGCGACGTGTCGATCTACCGCCAGCTCGCGGCCGGGGTGACCGCGATCAACGTGCTCCACGGGTCCTGCAACGCGATCGGCGGGCAGAACGCCGTCCTCAAGCTGCGCTGGGGCAAGGGGCCGGACGAGCTCGTCTTCAAGGAGGCCCCGCGGGGGATCAAGTTCGCCCTCGGCGAGAACGTCAAGCGCTCGAACTTCCGCGTCCCGGGCCGCGAGCCGCGCTACCCGGGCTCGCGCATGGGCGTGGAGGTGGTGCTGCGCGAGGGCTTCCTGAAGGCCCGGGCCTACCGGAAGGAGTGGGCGGAGTACGAGGCGAAGCGGAAGGCCGCGGGGCCGAAGGCGGAAAGGCCCCTTCCGCCGCGGCGGGACCTGCGGCTCGAGACACTGGCCGACATCCTGGACGGCAAGATCCTCGTCCACGCCCACGCGTACCGGGCCGACGAGATGCTGATGCTGATGAAGGTGGCCGACGAGTTCGGCTTCAAGGTCCGCACCTTCCAGCACGGCCTCGAGTGCTACAAGATCGCGAGCGAGATCGCCCGCCACGGCGCCGGCGTGGGCACCTTCATCGACTGGTGGGCGTTCAAGATGGAGGCGCTCGACGCCACCCCCTACAACCCGGCCGTCCTCGCGAGCCACGGCGTGCGGGTGGCGGTGAACTCGGACTCGGACGAGCTCGCCCGGAGGCTCTACTGGGACGCGGCCAAGGCGGTGAAGTACGGCGGGGTGAGCGAGCAGGAGGCCCTGCGGATGCTGACCCTCAATCCGGCGTGGATGCTCGGGGTCGACCGCTACGTGGGCTCTCTGGAGACGGGCAAGCAGGCCGACATCGCCATCTTCAGCGCCCACCCGCTGTCGGCGGGCGCCCGCTGCGAGATGACGCTCGTGGACGGCCAAGTCTACTTCGACCGCGCGAAGGACCTCGCCACCCGCGGCGCGGTCGCCGAGTGGGCGCCTGTCGCCGCGAGCGGAGGCGCCCGGTGAGGCCGCCCGTGCGTCTCGCCACCGCGCTCCTCGCCTTCGGGCTCGCCGCAGCGCCGCTCGCCGCGCAGGACGCGACCTTCGCGATCACGAACGCCCGGGTGGTCACCGTCTCCGGTCCCGTGATCGAGAGGGGCACCGTCGTCGTCGCCCGGGGCCGCATCGCCGCGGTCGGCGCCGACGTGGCAGTGCCCCCCGGGGCCACCGTCGTCGACGCGGCCGGGAGGACGCTCTACCCCGGCCTCTTCGACGCCCTCACGTCGATCGGCCTCGTGGAGGTGCCGTCCGTCGCCGCCACCGTGGACACGACCGAGGTGGGCGAGGTGAACCCGCACGCGAAGGCGTGGATCGCGCTCCACCCCGACAGCGAGCTCGTCCCGGTGGCGCGCGCCAACGGCGTCACCACCGTCCTCGCCGCCCCGTCCGGCGGCCTCGTCTCCGGTCAGAGCGCCCTCGTCCGCCTCGCCGGCACGACCCCCGACGCCATGACCCTGAAGGCGCCCGCGGCGCTCCACGTCGTCTTCCCGAGCGGCCGTCCCGCCGCCGACTCCTCCCGTCCCACCGAGGAGCCGGAGCCGAAGACCCTCGAGGAGTGGCTGAAGGACAAGAGGAAGAACCAGGAGAAAGCCCTCGCCCGCCTCGTGTCGCTCTTCGCCGAGGCGAAGGCCTACGCGGCCGAGGCGGCGGAGGCCGAGCGCGGGGCCCGGCCCTCCCCCGAGCCGAACCTCGCCCTCGAAGCCCTCGCACCCTTCGCCCGAGGCCAGGCGCCGGTGGTGATCCGCGTCGACGATGAGGACGACATCCGGCGGGCGGTCCGGCTCGGCTCGGAGCAGGGCCTGCGGCTCGTGATCGCGGGAGGCCTCGAGGCCTGGCGCTGCGCCCCTCTCCTGAAGGAGAAGGACGTCGCCGTCCTCCTCAAGGTCGACCGCCTGCCCTCGCGCGAGTCGGACCCCTACGACGCTCCCTACGCGAACGCGGCCGCCCTCCACCGGGCGGGGGTCCGATTCGCGATCGTGACCGACGACGCGGAGAACGTGCGCAACCTTCCCTACGAAGCGGCGATGGCCGCCGCTTACGGACTGCCTGCGGATGCGGCCCTGCGGGCCATCACGCTGTCTCCGGCCGAGATCTTCGGCGTGGCCGACCGCGTGGGCGCGATCGCTCCCGGCCGGGACGCGAGCCTCTTCCTCGCGACGGGCGACGTCCTCGACACGCGCACGCAGGTGACCGGCGTGTGGATCGACGGCCTCGCGCAGCCGCTCGAGACCCGCCACACCCGGCTCCACGACCGCTACAAGGACCGCCCGTGAGGTGAGGCCCGTGCTCCGCCGGACGGCGCCCCTCCTCCAGACCGGAGGCGTGGTGGCCCTCGCCCACCTCCCCGCGGCGCGGGCGGTCCTGCCCGGCCTCGGCGTCTTCGCGGGGCCTCTGGCCTTCGTCCTCCTGGGCGCGGGGGCCCTCCTCGCGCTCCACCGGACGCGGCCCCTCTTTCGACGCTGGCCCGTGCTTCCCGCCTGGGCCCTCTTCGCCGTGTCGGCGCTCTTCGCCTCGGCGATCGGCCTCCACCACGCGCGGGCCGTCGAGCCGATCGGCGACGAGATCGACTACCTGATGATGGCCCAGAGCGTGTGGCGGGAGGGCGACCTCGACCTGCGCGACAACTTCGAGCGGGGGGACTACCTCGAGTACATGAGCAGCTACGGCCACATGCCGGGCGGGGCGCGACGAGCCGACGGCCGCTCGTATCCGCTCCACAGCGCCGGCCTGCCGGTCCTGCTCGCTCCCGCCTACGCCCTCGGGGGACGCCGAGGCTGCATCGTCCTCCTCGCCCTGCTGGCCGCCGCGCTCGGCCTCGTCGTCCGCGATCTGGCCCGCCGATCCGTTGCCGACGAAGGCTCGGCGCTCGTCGCCTGGGCGGCGGCGGTGGGCCCACCCGTCCTCTATTATTCGACCTTCCTCTACACGGAGGTCCCGACCGCCCTTGCGATCGCCCTCGCCCTCCGCCTCGTCCTCCATACGCCGGGGCCGTGGGCGGCCGTGGCGGCGGCCCTCGCTCTCTCGGCCCTCCCGTGGCTGCACGTCCGGCTGACGCTCTGTGCGGTGGCCCTCGGGTCGTTCGCCGCCCTGCGCCTGCGCGGCCGCGCCCGGTGGGCGTTCCTGGTCACGGCGGCGGCGATGGCAGCCGCCTACGCCAGCTATCAGTACTCCGTCTTCGGCACGCTGTCGCCGCTCGCGCGCTACGGCTGGGGCGTGCCGGGGCCGATGCTCGACCGGACCCCGACGCGCACCCTCTTCGGCCTCTTCGTGGACGGCGGCTACGGCCTCCTCCCCTACGCGCCGGTCTACCTTCTGGCCCTCGCCGGCCTCCCCGTCGCCTTCAGCCGACGCGGCCCCGAGCGCTGGGCCCTCGGCCTCGCCGGCGTCTGCGCTCTCCTGCCGGTCCTCGCCTGGCGAAACTGGTTCGGCGCTTCGCCTCCCGCCCGCTTCACGATCCCCCTCGTGCCGGTGCTCGCCCTGGCCGTCGCGGCCCGGCTCGCGGCCGCCCCCGGACGGGGCCTCGCCCGCTGGCGGTGGGCGCTCGTGGCCGCCGGTCTCGTCCTCGCCGTCCTGATGTTCGCCGAGCCGCAGGCCATGAGGATGCTGAACGGGCGGGACGGACCGCCCCGCGTCTACGAGCTCCTGGGCGGCGAGCCGACGCTCTCGCGCTACGTGCCGCTCCTGAGCACGCGGGCCGGGCGCGCCGCCCCGCCGTGGGAGCCGCCCGCGAGCGAGGCGTGGGTGGCGGGGGTGTGGGTGGCGGCGCTCGGCACCCTGCTGCTGCTCGACCGCCTGGCGCGCTCGCGCGACCGCGTCGACCGGTGGTTCTGCGGCCTCGCCCTCCCGCTTCTTCTCTTCCTCGCCGTCTCGATCGCCGTCGACCGGTGGGCGCGCCCGGAAGGGCTGCCGTGGGAGAGACGCCCGCCGCCTACGCTCGCTTCGTGATCCGCTCCACGCCGCCCATGTGCGGGCGGAGCGCCTCGGGAACGACGACCGAGCCGTCCGCCTGCTGGTAGTTCTCGAGCACGGCGATGAGGGTCCGCCCCACCGCGAGGCCGCTGCCGTTGAGCGAGTGGAGGAAGCGGGGCTTCGCCCCGGCCGCGGGCCGGTAGCGGAGGCTCGCCCGCCGGGCCTGGAAGTCGGTGCAGTTCGAGCAGGACGAGATCTCCCGGTAGGCCTGCTGCCCGGGCAGCCACACCTCGAGGTCGTAGGTCTTCGCCGCGGCGAAGCCCATGTCGCCCGTCGAGAGCGCCATCACCCGGTACGGAAGGCCGAGCCGCTTCAGGACCTCCTCGGCGTCCCCCACCATGCCCTCGAGCTCGTCCATCGAGGTCTCGGGCGTCGTCAGCTTGACGAGCTCCACCTTGTGGAACTGGTGCTGGCGGACGAGGCCGCGCACGTCCTTGCCGTGGGAGCCCGCCTCCGAGCGGAAGCAGGGAGTGAAGGCCACGTAGCGCTTCGGGAGCTCCGCCGCGTCGAGGATCTCGTCGCGGTGGAGGGTGGTGAGGGGCACCTCGGCGGTGGGGATGAGGTAGAGGTCGCGGTCCCCGGCCGAGGTCTTGAAGAGGTCGCCCTCGAACTTGGGCAGCTGGCCGGTCCCGGTGAGGGTCTCCGCCGTGACGAGGTAGGGCGGGATGACCTCGCGGTATCCGCGCGAGAGGTGGAGGTCGAGCATCAACTGGACGAGGGCCCGCTCCAGACGGGCCCCCAGGTCCCAGTAGACGGCGAAGCGGGCGCCGGAGATCCGGGCCGCCCTCTCGAAGTCGAGGATGCCCAGGTCGGGGCCGATGTCCCAGTGCGCTTTGGGCTCGAAGTCGAAGGCCCGCGGCTCGCCGACCCGTCGGACCTCGACGTTGGCGGCGGCGTCCCTTCCGACCGGCACGCTCGGGTCGGGGAGGTTCGGGACGACGAGCAGGAAGCGCTCGATCGACGCTTTCACCTCGCCGAGCCGCGCGTCGCCCCCCTTGATCCGCTCGGCCACGCCCTTCATCTCGGCCTTGAGGTCCGAGGCGTCCGCCTTCGCCTTGCCCCGCCGGGCGATCTCCTCGCCCACGAGGCGCTGCCTGTGGCGCAGCTCCTCCACCTCCCGGATGAGGGCGCGGCGCTCGGCGTCCAGGGCCCAGGGGTCGACCCCGGCCAGCCCAGGGAAGGCCTGGACGTGGCCGAGGCTCAGGCCGCGGCTCTCCAGCATGGCGAGGACGGCCTCGCGGTTCTCGACTACGTACCGGAGGTCGAGCATGACCGGTCAGGATAGCACGCCGGATCGGGCCGTCCGGGAGGCGCGTGGTAGCATTCTGCCGTGGCGAAAGCGCACCAGAAGATCCGGAAGGCCGTCTTCCCCGCCGCCGGCCTCGGCACGCGCTTTCTCCCCGCCACGAAGGCGCAGCCCAAGGAGATGCTGCCCCTCGTGGACAAGCCCATCATCCAGTACGTGATCGAGGAGGCAGTCGCCTCCGGCCTCACCGCCATCATCATCGTCACCGGCAAGGGCAAGAACGCCATCGAGGACCACTTCGACGTGTCGTACGAGCTCGAGCGGCACCTCGCCCAGCGCGGGCAGATGGACGTCCTCGAGCAGGTGCGGGCCATCTCGACGATGATCAACGTCTCCTACGTCCGCCAGGGCGAGCAGCTCGGCCTCGGGCACGCCGTCCTCCAGGCCCGCGACCTCGTGGGCGACGAGCCCTTCGCGGTGATGCTCGGCGACGACATCATCGACTCCGCCGTGCCGTGCATGCGCCAGATGATGAACGTCTACGAGAGCTACGGGGGGCCGGTGATCGCGGTCCAGAAGGTGTCCCGGGACGAGATCTCCGCCTACGGCGTCATCGACGGCGTGCCGGAAGGCGACAGCGGGCGGCTCTTCCGGATACGGGACATGGTCGAGAAGCCGGGGGAGGAGGAGGCGCCGAGCGACCTCGCGATCATCGGCCGCTACATCCTGACCTCGGACATCTTCGACGAGATCGAGAGGACGGAGCGGGGCCGGGGCGGGGAGATCCAGCTCACCGACGGGCTGCGCGGGTTGAAGCAGCGGCGGACGCTCTACGGCTACCAGTTCGAGGGCGTGCGGCACGACGCCGGCAACAAGCTCGGCTTCCTGAAGGCGACGGTCGAGTTCGCCCTCAAGCGCGAGGACCTGGGCGGCCCCTTCCGCGAGTACCTGAGGTCACTGAACCTCTGAGACGGAGGACGGAGACTCAAAGGGGGGGTTGCGAGGCTCGGCGGGTCCCTCCCCCCGACCTACTTCTTGTTGTCGCTGGATGCGCTCGAGGGCTTCGTCTCCGCCGCCGTGCTCTTCGTCTCGGACGACGAGCTCGAGGCGCTCTCCTTCGACGCCTCCTTCCCGCCCTTGTCCTTGCCGCCGTCACCCTGGCCCTTGCGGGCGTAGTCGGTGATGTACCAGCCGCTGCCCTTGAACTGGATCGCGGGGGCAGACAGGAGCTTCTCGACCGGCCCCCCGCAGGTGGGGCAGGCGGTCACGGGCGGATCCGAGAACTTCTGCATCCTCTCGAAGGTCCCGTCCTTCGGACACTCGTACTCGTAGAGCGGCAACTCTCTCGAACCTCCGAATAGACCTTTCTAGCATCCGGAGGCGGGGGCGGTCAAAGGAGCGGCCGTCAGTGCACCTCGGCCCAGCTCCGGCCGAGGCGGGCGTCGGCGACGAGGGGGACGTCGAGCTTCAAGGCGCCCTCCATCACGCCCTTCACGAGGGAGCGGGCCTCTTCGGCCTCCGGCTCCGGCACCTCCAGCAGCAGCTCGTCGTGGATCTGGAGGATGAGGCGGGACCGCATCTTGCGCGCCGCGAGCTCCCGATGCAGATCGACCATGGCCCGCTTGATGAGGTCGGCCGCCGACCCCTGGACGGGCGTGTTCATGGCCTGCCGCTCCGCCTCCGCCCGCACCGGGAAGCTCTTGGCCCGCAGGTCGGGTAGCCGCCGCAGGCGGCCGAGGAGCGTCCGCACCTGTCCCGTCTCGCGGGCCCGCGCGATCGTGTCGTCGATGAACGTCCGCACCTTCGGGTAGCGCGCGAAGTAGGCCTCGATGAAGGCCTCCGCCTCCTTGCGGGAGACGCCGATGTCCTTGGCCAGGCTGAACGCGGTCTTCCCGTAGAGGAGCGCGTAGTTGACCATCTTCGAGATCCGGCGCTGCTCGTCCTTCGGAATGGCGGCGAGCGGGCCGAAGATCTCGCGCGAGGTCCGATCGTGCACGTCCTCCCCGCGGCGGAAGGTGTCGATGAGGGTCGGGTCCCCCGAGAGGTGGGCGAGGACCCGTAGCTCGATCTGGGAGTAGTCGGCGGAGAGGAGGAGGTTCCCCGCCTCGGCCACGAAGGCCTCCCGGATCCGGCGGCCCTCCGGCGTGCGGATCGGGATGTTCTGCAGGTTCGGGTCGGTGGCGGAGAGACGGCCGGTCGCGGCCACGGTCTGGTTGAAGGTCGCGTGGATGCGGCCGGTCTGCGGGTGGACCATCTCGGGGAGCGCGTCGACGTAGGTCGACTTGAGCTTCTGGACGGACCGGTACTCCAGGACCTTCCGGGGCAGCTCGTGGACGAGAGCCAGCTCCTCGAGGACGTCCTCGGCCGTGGACGCGGCCCGCGTCTTGGCCGTCTTCTTCCCTCTCTGCAGGCCGAGCCGGTCGAAGAGCACCTCGCGGAGCTGCGGCGGGGAGTTGATGTTGAACTCCCCCTTGGCGAGGCGGTGGATCTCCTTCGTGAGCGCGGCGAGCTGGGCCTCCATGTCCCGGCTCATCGCGGCGAGGAGCCGCGTGTCGACCTTCACCCCCGCCCGCTCGAGGTCGGCCAGCACCTCGACGAGCGGCATCTCCATCGATTCGTAGACGGGCAGGAGACCTTCGGCCCCGAGCCTCTCGATCATCGGCCGGTCGAGGCGCAGGACGAGCTCGGCCTCGGAGCCGGCGGCCCGGCCGGTGGGGATGGCCGCCGCGTCGGGCGCGGCGACGCCGTCCGTGCCCGGGGCGCGGCGCTCCCCGAGGTGGTCCATCGCCAGGTCCTCGAGCGCGTAGGCCCGCCGCCCGGGATCGAGGAGGTAGGAGGCGACGAGGGCGTCGAAGTCGAGCCCGGCCGCGCGCACGTCGTGGCGGGCGAGCGCGACCCGGTCGCGCTTGGCGTGGGCGGAGGCCTTCCGCACGGCGGCGTCCTCGAGCAGCGGCCGGAGGGCCTCGAGCGCCTCGCGCCGGGAGGCGACCTGTGGGAGGTCGATCGCGGAGTGGCCGAGGGGCACGTAGGCGGAGCGGCCGGGCGCCCAGGAGAGGGCGATCCCGAGGGCCTCGGCGTTCATCGGCTGCGGGCTCGTGACCACGACGCCGATGGCGATGCGCCCCGACCCTCTCGCCTCCGCCGCCACGGACTCGATCTCCTCCCGGGTCGTGAGCAGCCGATGCTCGGCCGCCGCGGGCTGGATCTCCGGCGCGTACTCACGGGCGAGGGCCTGGAACTCGAGCTCCTTGAAGAGGGCGTGGGCGGCCGCCCGGTCGGGCTCCCGAAGGCGCAGGGCCTCGAGGTCCAGCTCGACGGGAGCGTCGGCGCGCAGAGTGACGAGCTCCTTCGAGAGGAGGGCGGCGTCGCGGTGGCTCTTCAGGCCCTCGCGGTAGGCCGCGCGCTTCACCTCGTCAGCGTGCTCGAGGACGGACTCGACGGGGCCGAACTCCCGGACGAGGTCGCGTGCTCCCTTGTCGCCGATCCCCGGGACGCCGGGCACGTTGTCGACGGAATCGCCGACGAGCGCGAGCACGTCCACGATGCGCTCGGGCGCCACGCCCCACTTCTCCTCGACCGCCTTCCGGTCGAACCGCGTCGAGCCGCTGCCCTCGCGGCCGGGGTTCAGCACCAGGACGTCGTCGGTCACGAGCTGCAGGAGGTCCTTGTCCGCGGAGACGATCACGACCTTCAGGCCCCGCCCGACCGCCTGCCGGGCGAGGGTCGCGATCGTGTCGTCCGCCTCGAAGCCCGGGACCTCGATGACGGCCAGGCGCAACGCGTCGCACACCCGCCGGATGTAGGGCACCTGCACCGCGAGGTCGTCGTCCATCCGGGGCCGGTTGGCCTTGTACTCGGCGTACTCCTCGTGGCGGAACGTCTTCCCCGGAGGGTCGAAGAGGACGGCCACGTGCTCGGGCCTCTCGTCCTCGAGGAGCTTGCGGAGCATGGTCGTGAAGCCGTAGGTGGCGTTCGTCGGCAGTCCCTTGCTCGTGGCGAGGCCGCGGATCGCGTGGAACGCGCGGTGGAACTGGCCGGATCCGTCCACCAGGTGGACCGTCTTCGCGGAGGCCATGCGGGGCGATTCTCGTCCGGCGAGGCGGGCAAGTCCACCTCCACGCTCGAGGGCCGGGCGCCGGCGTGGCGCCTCCCGCCTTCGGCTAGAATCCCCCGGCGATGATCCCCCTCAGGATCGCCCTCCGGCTCCCGGGGGCGGCTCCTCGCCTCGCGGCCGCGCTCCTTCTCGTCGCGTCGCTGCGCGGCTGCCTGACCTACGAGTACGAGCACGAGTTCTGGATCCAGGTCGACGGCTCGGGGGCGGTCAACGTCACCGGGCGGCCCGGCCTCTGGACCGCCTTCAAGAGTCTGCCCCTCGACGAGAAGGACCCCGACGCGATGAAGAAGGCGGCGCGAGAGCTCTTCGAGCAGTCGGGGCTCGCCGTCAAGCGGGTGACGGTCACGAGGCGTCACGGGCACGCCTACCTCTTCGTGTCCGCGGAGTTCAAGGACGTGAACCGCATCTCCTACACGCCCGCTTTCCCCGACTTGCGCGTGGGCCTCCGGCGCGAGGACGGGAGGCTCCAGCTCGACGGGAGCTGGCAGCGGCCGATCGAGGCCCTCGCCGGCGGCGAGAAGGACAGGGACGGGCTCATGGCCGTGCGCTTCCACCTGCCGAGCAAGGTCTACGGTCACCGCCGGGCGGCGGACGGCGTCGAGCGGGGCAACATCCTCGGCTGGAGGCAGGAGACGGCGGAGGCCCTCGACGGAGGCCGGCTCGAGTTCGGGGCGGAGATGGACGAGAGGAGCATCCTCTCCTCGACGGTGATGCTGTTCGCGGGCGCGGTCGTGCTCGCGGCGGTGCTCCTCGCGCTCGGCCTCTGGGCCCTCGTCCGGCGGGGGCGCCGCGACCTCGAGCGCTCCGCCTGAGCCGCCGTCGCCGCGCCCGGAAGGGCGAGGCCGCCCGCGTCGTATAATCCTTCGTCGCGCCTCCCCTTCCCCGAACGAGGTCCTCATGAACGTCAAGCTCTCCTTCGCCCCCGTCTCCCAGGACGCCTTCGACCTCCTCGCCGTGGTGCTCGACGAAGAGAAGACGCTCCACGAGATCGACGACCCGCAGCTCGCCGCCCACGTGCGGAGGGCGACGGCCGCCTTCCGCGACAAGAGCCTGAAGCGGGAGTACTACGCGACGCTCCCCGAGGGCGCGAAGGCGGGAGCGGTCGTCGTCTACTGGAGCCCCCAGCTCAAGAGCTGGAACCTCTGGGAGAACGTGAAGACCTTCACCGCGCGGGCGCTGCGCCTCGCCCGGGACTACCACCTGCCCCGGGTGGGCCTGGTGCTGAACGCGAAGGACGCCGCCCCCCTCGTCGGCAAGGCGGCCGAGGGCGCCCTTCTCGGCACCCACGTCTTCGACAAGTACAAGCAGGAGAAGGACGATTTCTTCTCGAAGGAGGCTTCGCTCACGATCCTCGCCCACCCCGACCACCAGGCCGACGCCGAGGCCCGCCGCGCGCGCTACCTGTGGGTCGCCGAGAACGTCAACCGGGCCCGCGACCTCATCAACGAGCCGGGAAGCGTCGTGACGCCGGAGGCGATCGCGGCCGAGGCGGGCGAGATCGCCCGCGAGGTGGAGCTGGAGATCGAGGTGCTCGACCCGGCCGCGCTCAAGGCCAAGGGCTACGCCGGCATCCTGCGGGTGGGGGCGGGCAGCGCGAACCCGGGCCGCATGGTGATCCTGCGCCACGTCCCGAAGAAGCCCTCGAAGGAGACGATCGCCCTCGTGGGCAAGGGCATCACCTTCGACTCCGGCGGCATCAGCCTGAAGCCCGGCGACAAGATGTGGGAGATGAAGGGCGACATGGCCGGCGCGGCGGCCGTGCTCTACGCCATGCGCGCCCTCGGAAAGATCCGCCCCGACGTGAAGGTGCTGGGCATCCTGTGCTGCGCCGAGAACCTCCCCGACGCGAACGCCCAGCGACCGGGTGACATCTTCACGGCCAAGAACGGCAAGTCGGTCATGGTCGACAACACGGACGCCGAGGGCCGTCTCGTCCTCACCGACGGCCTCGCCCGGGCCGGCGAGGAGGGCGCGACCCACGTGGTGGACATCG
>Ga0335080_10001645_pt1 | contig 22018 bp, 18 predicted proteins | sample Lox_Sample_34_FD_206720 | JGI IMG/M metagenome (GOLD analysis project Ga0335080, IMG submission 206720) | Soil microbial communities from Loxahatchee National Wildlife Refuge, Florida, United States - Lox_Sample_3.4 | ecosystem: Environmental > Terrestrial > Soil > Wetlands | place: USA...
AACGACAAACCTTCACGCAGCAATTCGTGAACATCCTGGCCGACGGCGCCAACAAGCTCACCCAGGCGGACCAGAACGAGGAAAGCGCCAACATGCTGCAGCTGCAGACGCGACAGCAGCTCGGCACCATTACCCTAAGTCTCGCGAACCAGGCGCAACAGGCGATCCTGAAACTGTTCTGATCGCGATCATTCCCTGATCCGATCAGGCGATGGGCCCGGCGGTATGCCCCACCGACCGGGCCTTTTCGTTCTGCGCGACGGCAGTCGTGCCTCGGGTCAGAACTTCGTAACGGTCTTCCGCCCCATCATTCCCGCGGCGGGACCGGCTCCTTGCGGTTTCTTTCCGACGATGCCGGCATAGGCGGTTCCTCGATCGGAGGCGGAGCGCCCAGGCGCTCCTTCAGGATGCCCTGCAGCACCTCGACCTCGTGGGTGATGTGTTCCCTGAAATTCCCGACCACCTTTTCGAGAAACGCCGCGTCCTTCGGCTTGGGCTTGGCGATCCTGATCTCGACGCGGGTGCCGTCGCCGGTCTCGAGGAAGGCATAGGACATCGGGATCTTCGGCGCGTCGGGCACCGGCACCAGCGTGGTCAGGGTCAGGTAGTCGAACGGGCGCCAATCGAGGACCTCCTCGATGATGGCCGCAGCGCCGTGCATGCAATGATTGACGGTGCCGACGCCACGCCGGCCCTTGCCGTCCGCCGGCGCCTCGCGCACCTCGTCGGCCGCGCGCCATTTCGGACGGAGCTCCGGCAACGTGAAGTATTCCCAGACCGCCGGGCGCGGGTAGGCGAAGTCGAATTCGATCACGAACGCGGACTTCTCGCGCGTGACCTCGTTCCGCTGACGCTCGTTCTCCTCGGCCCAGGCGGTCTCCAGATCGCGCACCCAACAGATCGTTTCGCCGATGATGTCGATATTCTCGCGGTGCTCGATCATGCCCTGCGCCCGGGGGTCGATCCCCATCGCCGTGACACAGGCATCGGAGAACAGCGCGTAGGCGCGACCGCCGAGCCGCTCGTTGACGCCGTTCTTCAGCAGCCGGTGCACGACGATGACGTCGCTGCCGGCGAGCTCCTCGCGACCGCCCATCTTGTGCTTGATGAACGCGCCATGATGGGCGACGAACTTCAGGTCCAGGTCCTGCATCTTCGCGCAAGCCTTGCAGGTGCAGGTGCTCGACTGCTTGATGTCGCGCAGGCGCCTGCGGAACGCAAAATAGGCGGATTCGATCGCGTCCTGCGCCGTGGAGCCGTCGATCTTGTCCGCTACGGCATAGACGAAGGCGGCGTCCCCCTCGAACTTGGCCAGCCGGAACCCGGGACGCAGGCGCTTCAGCACCGTGTTCATCAGGTCGGCGATGATGTCGTGGGCGTGATCCAGCTCGACCCCGGCCAGGAAGCTGGTGTACCCGGTTATGTCGGCGATCAGGAAGCAGGCGTTTTCGGTCTTCGCGAGCATGGCGCGGGCCCTCCCCCGCAGCCGTTCTGTCACTTTCCCGAAGTCGGGGGAAGGCCAATCTTCAGCGTCGATTGCATGCCGCAATCAAGCTCGACAGGGTCGGGAAGTGGGGCCATGCTTCGGGAATGCCGAGTTGGGACAGTTCCAAGGGCAGCATCGAGGCGCTCTATCGATATTGGAACAGCCGCGCGGGTGGGCTGGCTCCGCAGCGCAACGACATCGATCCGGCCGAGATAAAGCCGCTCCTGCCTTTTCTCTACATCGTCAAGTACGAGCGCGATCCCTTTCGGGTGCGCTACATCTTGACCGGGACGGAAGCGGACCGCTGGAACGGCTTCAATCTTACCGGTCGATATGTCGACGAATTCCTGAGCCGCGATCTCCACGGCGCCAACCGGATCCTGCTCGATGCCTATGCCAAGGCCTTCGAAACTGCAGCACCGGTGTTCGGCACTTACACCTGGCCCACCCGCGCGGGCTACAAGCTCGACGTCCGCTTCGGCATGTTCCCTTTGCGCGTGGGCGAGCAGGTGCAGCAATGCCTCGCGATCGAGGACTATTCGGGCTTCCCACCGGCTATCGCCAACGACAGCGTCCCCTTCGAGGACGTGGCGCCGAAGCCTTCCGACGCCACCAAGCCCTAGCCGTCAACCGCGCTAGAAACAGCAGCAAGAACGAAAAATCCAGGCTTTTCAGGTTCCTGGCGGAGCCCGCATGGGCGCGATGCCGCGACGGGCCAATGGAACCCGGAACGATGAGTCGTGATCGTTCGGATTCCAGGCTAGTGTCGCTTCAGGGGCTCGAACGTGGGGAGGGGTAGTGGATATTGCTGCTTGGCTGGCGGGCCTGCGCCTCGAGCAATACCGGCAAGCGTTCGAAGACAACGATGTCGACGGCGCACTGCTCCCCGGGCTGACCGGCGACGACCTCAAGGAGATCGGCGTCGCCTCGCTCGGGCATCGCAAGAAGCTGCTGGACGCGATCGCGGCGTTGAACAGCGCGCCCGGCATCGCCGCCGCCACGCCTGTCCCGCCGAGGCCAGATGCGGCGCGACAGCACGATGCCGAGCGCCGCCACCTGAGCGTGATGTTCGTGGACCTCGTCGGGTCGACAGCGCTGTCGGGAAGGCTCGATCCCGAAGAGATGCGGGACGTCCTCCGCTCTTACCAGAACACCGTCGCCGGCGAGATCGGTCGCTTTGACGGCTTCACCGCAAAGTTGATGGGCGACGGCGTGCTCGCCTATTTCGGCTGGCCGCGAACGCATGAGGACGAGGCCGAGCGCGCGGTCAGGGCGGGCCTTGCCGTGATCGCCGCCGTGCGCGGATTGCCGATGGCCGCCGGTGAACCGCTGGCGGCGCGCGTCGGCATCGCGACCGGCCTCGTCGTGGTCGGCGACCTCGTCGGCGAGGGTGCGGCGCAGGAGCAGGCGGTGGTCGGTGACACGCCGAACCTCGCCGCGCGCCTGCAGGCTGGAGCGGAACCGGGCATGGTGGTGATCGCCGAATCCACCCGGCGCCTGCTCGGGGATCTGTTCGAGATTCGCGACCTCGGCATGCAGACCCTCAAGGGCATCGGCGAGCCGGTGCCGTCCTTCGCGGTGCTGGGCGAGCGCGCCCTGGAAAGCCGATTCGCCGCGCGTCGCGTGGGCGGCCTGGCACCGATCGTCGGCCGCGACCAGGAGCTCGGCCAGCTGCTGGAACGTTGGAGCCAGGCGGCGGGTGGCGAGGGTCAGGCTATTCTCTTGACCGGCGAAGCCGGCATCGGCAAGTCCCGCATCAGCGAAGCCCTGATCGAGGCGACGGCCGGCGAGCCGCATTTCCTCATCCGCTATCAATGCTCACCCTACCATGCGGATTCAGCGCTCTACCCCGTGGTCCAGCAACTCGGCCACGCCGCGCGCTTCGCCGCGGACGACAACCTGGAGCAGCGCCTTGAGAAGCTCGAGGCCCTGCTGGCGCAAGCGGGCGACGGCAGCCCCGCGGCCCCGTTGCTGGCGGCGCTGCTCGGTCTCGACGGAACCGCGCGATACGGGGCACTCACCCTCACCCCGCAGCAGCGACGCAGCCGGACGCTGGCCGCCCTGATCGGCCAGCTCACCGGGCTGGCCGCGAAGAAGCCGGTGCTCTGGCTGGTCGAGGATGCGCATTGGGTCGATCCCACGACCCTGGAGCTGATCGAGCAGTCGCTCGACCGTGTGCAGACCAGCCGGGTGCTCCTGCTGATCACTGCGCGGCCGACCCTGGTTGCGGGTTTCGCCAGCCATCCGGTGGTGACGCGCCTGGCCCTGAACCGGCTGGCCCGCGTCGCGACGCAGGCGATCGTCGCGCGCATCACCCACGGCAAGCACCTGCCCGAGGCGCTGCTCGACGAGATCGCGGCCAAGACCGACGGCGTGCCGTTGTTCGTGGAGGAGATGACCAAGGCGGTGATCGAATCGGGCGCCATGCGCGAGACCGAGGACGCCTATCTTCTCGACGGACCGTTGAGCGCGCTGGCCGTCCCCGCGACGCTGCACGACTCGCTGATGGCGCGCCTCGACCGGTTGCACGGTGTGAAGGAGGTCGCACAGACCGCCGCCGTGATCGGCCGCAGCTTCGATCACGCCACGATCGCGGCGCTGGCCGGCCTGCCGGAGCGCGCGCTGGGCGAGGCGCTGCAGCGTCTGCTGGATGCCGAGCTCGTGTTCCGCCGCGGCGCGCCGCCCGACGCAACTTATCTCTTTAAGCACGCCCTGGTGCGCGATGCCGCCTATGAGAGCCTGCTGAAGGCCCGGCGCGTCGCCCTGCACGCACGCTTGTTGGACATCCTGGAGGCCGACGATGGAACGGCCCCCGAGATCAAGGCCCAGCATGCCGAGGCGGCCGGCCTGAACGCGCGGGCGCTCGACCTCTGGGAACAGGCGGGTGTTCTGGCACTGGCTCGCCCCGCCTACAAGGAAGCGATCGCCAGCTTCGAAAGCGGAATCCGCGTCTGCGCCGCGCTGGGCGACGACCCCAAATGGAAGCGCCGCGAGCAAGGCCTGCACATCCAGATAGGCCAGGCATTGATCGCGAACCAGGGCTATCAGGCGCCGGCGGCGCTACGCGCCTTCGAGCGGGCGATGGTGTTGGCCGACGAGCTCGCCGACGTCGCGCTCCAGTTGCCGGCGGCCTACGGGCTATGGGTGGCGCCCTATATCGGCGGCAGGGACACGAGCGCGCTTGCCGACCGATATGTCGCGCTTGCCGAGGCGCAGCCGGAGACCGGCCCGCGCGTCGTCGGGCTGCGCATCCTGGGCATGGAGCGATTCCATGCCGGGCGCTTCAAGGAGTCGCTCGCACTGATGCAGCGGGGCTGCGCCGAACATGATCCGGTCGCGCATCGCGATTTGGCGCGGCGCTACGGCCATGATTCGCGTGCCGCCTCGACAAGCTACCAGGCCTGGAATCTCTGGCTCCTGGGTTTCCCCGACCAGGCAGCGCGGAGAATCGAGGACAGCTTGAGGGTCGCCCGCGAGGTGAACCACGCGAACACGACCGGGCTGGTCCTCTGCTACGGCACCGGCCTCCCGCGCATGTGGGCGCGCCTGCCGGACCTGGTCGAAGGCAGCGCCCGCGAGGCGCTGCGCCTCGCCGAAGACAACGCGATGGCGCTTTGGCACGCCACCGCGCTGATTCAGCTCGGCTGGGCGCTGTCGCAACAGGGCAAGGCTCCGGGCCTGGACGAAATCGACACCGGTCTCCGCGCCCTCCGGCAGATGGGTGCCGGCCGGATGGAGATGTTCATCGTCGGCATCGCCGCCGAGGCCTATGCCCGCAACGGCCGACATGAAGAAGCCTGGGCCACCCTCGACCGGGCCTCCGGCGTGTTCGCCGGCACCCGGGATCAGGCGCTTGCCGCCGATCTCCACCGCGTCCGCGCCGGCCTGGCGCTGCGCGCACCCGTCAAGGACCGCGCCGCCGCGGAGGCCGATCTTCGGCGTGCCTTGGAGATCGCGCGAGGCCAGGAGGCGTTGTCGCTCGAACTGCGCGCCGCGCATGACCTTGCGGCCGTGCTGGCCGAATGCGGTGAGCGGAGGCAAGCCGTCGACCTCCTTGCGCCGGTCTACGGCCGCTTCACCGAAGGCTTCACCACGCCCGATCTCACGGACGCCCGCGCTCTGCTGGATGCGCTGACTGCGTGAAGCAAGGGTCACGGCCGCGGCAGGTTTGACGTCTGGTTTGCGCCACTATCGGCCGTTGCGAATTTGGTCGTATCATTTTTAGGTTTTAAGGTCGGACGATTATTAGGTTTTGGCACTGACGAATAGAATGACTCGCTTTCAGAGTCGAAACAGATCTAGGGCGCATAGTCGGTTCAAGAGGCGAAACGATCGTGCGAGTAATAGTTGGAAACGGCGGGAAGATATGGACAGCGTTTCCGATAAAGTGACGTTTGCCTTTGAGCACCTAAAGAGTGATGTCGATCAGCCCGAAGAGGGCTGGGAACTCCTCCTGCGGATCACGGCTGACTTCTCGGTACTGATTAATGGTCGCATGTTTTATTCTGAGGTGGCATTTCCTGTCGTCGAGTTTGCGGCGCGCGCGGCATTGTGGCTCAAGGATGGCGGTGATCTGAGCTACGAATCGATGGACTCACAAGAGAAGCCGTTGCTTACTTTCTTTCGTGGTGGAGACGGCAAGTTTAGGCCTTATTCGCCTCATCAAGAGTTCCAAATGGCCGACTACATCGATGAGAATGCCTTACGGCAGGCGATAGTCGAGTTCCGCGCGCGATTATGTCGAGAGGCTATGACCGCACTCGATCTTAATGTCACTCCAGTCATTGGTGAACTGGGATAGGATTTCGAAGGGCATCGGCTATGTGAACACGGCACGCATCCACCGCCGGAGCAGGTCATGGGCTGGAAAAGGTGATCAAGGCGGTGCACCAGGCGGGCGGATCGTCCTGCAGATATTTCACGTGGGCTGGGTGTCTTACGAGGCGCCGCGTGCATCAATGGCATGTCAGACAGCAACCCGCGTGCGACCTTCGGCTATGCGACGACGAGGCAGAGCGCGGTCAGCTCTTTATTGCTGAATTGAAGCAACGGAAAGATGAGTCTCAATGTCCGCTCCGCGCCAGGAGCGGTCCCGGTTCGGTATTCGGAAGCATTGCATTGCCGCTCGCCTGCAGCTTCTCCCTCTTCCGAGGCCGACCCTCCTACCTGATCTTGCCGCGCCCAGCGATCTTCCACACGGCTTCGATCCGCCCGCGCCGGACGGCCACTAGCTCGTCGTGGAGATTGACCGTCGTGTCCGAATTGCCGACCACGAGCTCCAGGTGATCGCCCGTTCCGGGCGCCGCGCTGGGTTCCCGCAACTCGATCGTGGTGTGCTCAGCGGATACGCGGATAGTGCGCACCTCGGGGAGTCCCGTCGGGACAGGCGGAGCGCCGTCGCGGCATCTTCCACTTTCCGGTCCCATGCAAGCAGGCCTCGATCTCCGCGGCGCACACCGAGCTCGACGTCGAGCGCTTCCTCGAGGCGACGCGGGATGTCCTTGCGGAAATGTGAGAATCGAAAGTCTCATTGATCGCCGGGACGGCTGATAACTCGAGCGGTCCTGGCGACTGGAAAGTTCTCATAGCCCAGATGATCACCGTGGCTTGTAGGCGGTGACCTTGATTTCCACGCGGCAATCAAACATGAAGTCGATGCGAAATATCGACCGCGTGGGCTGGTTCTTCTTGAAGAATTCGCCGTAGGCCTTGTTCATCTCGTGGAAGTCGCGCGGGTCGCGCAGCCAGACCGAGGCATCGACCACGTCTTCGAGCGTGCAGCCGGCAAGCTTCAGCGCCTTTTCGAGATTGCGGAGCGCGCTGCGCGTCTCGTCGCCGACAGTGCGCGGCGGCAAGGTATTGCCGTCGCTGACGACCAGGCCGCGCGCATCGTATTTGACCAGAGCCGGGTCGAATTCATGATCGCCCTGAGCCGAGGTGAAGACATAGTCGCCGGCGCGCATCGCGAGTGAGATCGGAAATCCGGGCTCGCTGCCATAGCCCTGGATCGGCGGCCGCTTGCGCCGTGCCGGCTCCTTCCTCGCGGCCTTCCTGGTGATCTTCTTCGCCTTCTTCACGCTGCGCGCCATGTTTTCCCCCTAGTGATCCCGCAGGGCGAAGCCGCCCATGTCGATATCGGTCTGTTGCCCTGCCACCATCGCCGCCACCACCTGCCCCGAGCCGCAGCCCATGGTCCAGCCGAGATGGCCGTGACCAGCGGCGATGAAGAGATTGGGGATCGGCGAGCGGTCAAGGATCGGCGTCCCGGTCGGCGTCACCGGACGAACGCCGGCCCAATACTTCGCCGTCTTGGGGTCGAGGCACTTGGCGAATTCCGGGAATACGCTGATGACGTTGTTGCAGATCGCCTGGCAGCGCGCCGGGCTCGGCGTCGTGTCATAGCGCGCGACCTCGGCCGAGCCGGACACGCGCAGCCGGTCACCGAGCGGCACCAGGCCAAAGATCCGCGCATCGTCGGCGATCGGCAGTTGCGGTCGCCCCGGCCAAGCGTCGCCCGGCACGGTGATGGTGACACCTTTGACCGGATAGATCGGCACCTTGATGCCGACGCCCTTCAGCAGCAGCGGGGTATAGCTGGCCAGCGCCGCGACGAAGTTGTCGGCGCGCACGGTACCGTTGCCGGTCTGCACCGCGGCGATCCTACCGCCGCCATGCTCCAGCGCGAGGATGGTCGTCCCGAAATGGAATTTCACGCCGAGTTCGGCGCAACGCCTGGCGAGGCCGCTGGTGAATTTGTGGCAATCGCCTACCTCCTCGCGCGGGAAGTAAACGCCGCCGATCAGCGCCGTGTTGGCCGTCAGCGCCGGCTCGCGCTTGACGCAGGCATCGCGGTCGAGCAACTCGAAGACCAGTCCGCCGGTCGCCAGGAACTCCGCCGACTTCGCGCAAGCGGCAAGCGCCGCGGGATCGGTGAAGACCTTCATCAACCCCGACGTTCTGACATCGTATTCGATACCGGTCTCGGCGCGGATCTGCTGCAGGATCTTGAGGCTGTGCAGCGCAATCTTCAGATTCGTGAGCGCATTCGCCCTGAACCGCTCCGGCGTGCAATTGGCCATGAACTTCAGGCCCCACCGCCACATATGCGGGATGGCGCCGTAGCGCAGCAGCAGCGGCGCATCCTCCTTGCCCAGCCATTTCAGGATCCTCGACGGCATGCCGGGCTGCGACCAGGGCTCGACCTCACTCGCATGGATGACGCCGCCATTGCCGAAGCTGGTCTCCATCGCGGCCGCCTGGCGCCGCTCGATCACCTCGACCTCATGGCCGGCCTTGGCGAGAAAATACGCGGTCGCCGTGCCGACGACGCCGGCGCCGAGAACGATGGTCTTCATGCGCTCAGCATCCCCGCGCGTCGACCGGCCAAATATCGACCAAGGTGTCGCCGCGCACCACGTGATAGCGATCGTAGAGATTGATCGTGGGGTCACAATGCGGCGTCAGGAACTCCACCAGGTCGCCGACATTCAAGCTGCCCGTACCCGGCGTGTAGTCGATGCCGCCATGCTCATCGCCCATCAGCTTGTATTTCGCATTCGTCAGCTTGGGGGTGAGCACGGTCGGCATGCCGCCCTCGGTCGCAAAGGATTTGTATCCGGCGTTGACGACGGCGAAGCTGTCGCTGTGGGAGCTCACGACCGAGGCCTGCACAAAGAGCGACGCGACGAACGGCGACGGACGGTTGGCGCCGGCGACGGGGATCTCCAGATACTCTCGGTCCATGAAGGGATACGAGCCCGGCTGGATCTCGGTATAGACCTTGCCCATGGGATCAATGTCGAAGGTGCCGGTGCCGCCGCCGGTGACGATCCTGGGATCGAGCCCGTCGGCGGCAAGGCGGGCCAGCAGCTCGCGCACCCGCGTCATCTGCTTCTCCGCCAACTGCGTCCGCTCGACGAAGGTCGCGACATGCTGCAGATGCCCGTAATAGGCCTGGATCCCGTAGAAGAGCAGGTGCGGCGAGGACTTCGCCCGGCGCGCCAGGGTGGCGGCCGCATCTACCGTGCGCGTCCCGGTGCGGCCCTGACCGACATCGAACTCGACGATAACACCGAGCACCCTCTTACCCTTCGCGGCCGCTGCCGCGAGCGCGTCGACGTTGGCCGGATTGTCGACCACGACCATGAGGCCGGTCGTCCTGCCGTTGAGCGCGATCAGGCGCTCGATCATCGGCGGGGTGACGACCGGGGAAGTGATCAGGACCCCGGCGATGCCGCTGCCGGCGATCACCTCGGCCTCGCCCAGGGTCGAGCAGCAGATGCCGACCGCGCCCGCCGCCATCTGGCGCTTGCCGATCTCGATCGACTTTGCACCCTTCGAGTGCGGGCGGAGCTTGATGCCCGCCGCCTTGGTATGCGCGGCCATCGCAGCGATGTTGGCCTCCAAGGCGTCGAGGTCGAGCAGCAGGTTCGGCGTGCTCAACTGGCTTCGCGAGCCTTTGACGCCGATGAATTTCGCATTCGGGCCCTGGCCCTTAGATTCAGACATCGTCATCTCCCGCTTTCAATGCAAGCGACGCCATAGGCGCCGATTTCCAGAGACCCGCCGATCGACCGTCCGGTCGTGCGCATGAAATCCGGATCACGCCCGGCCGCGGCGAAGGTCCGCTCGTCCAGGATTGCCGCCCGCGTCGCTGGTGTCCGCAGCGCGACGACCTGTGCTTCCTCGGTGAGATTGGCGAGCCAGAGGTGAGCACCGCCCGCGGCCTCGTACGCAAGACCCGCAATCCGACCCTGCTGCGGGCCCGCGACGGCAAACATGCGCCGCCCGGCCGCTGCTGCCATGCCGGTCACGACGTGACAGGCAGGATAGACCCCAGCGCCATGTGTCAGTGCAAACTCCCCCGCGAGCGCGCCCATCGTTACCGCATCGACGCCGCCCGCCGCGAGCTCCGCCATCGCGCCCAACGACCAGGCCGCGCCAAAGAGCCCGCGCTGCCGCGGGTCGAAACGCGCCATCGGCACCCGCTCGTTCTTGGGATTGGGCGCCGGATCGCCGGGCCCGGTCTCGAGGCCGATGTTCGCGGCGACGATCCGATGCGGCAGTTGTCCGGTGAAAGCGCGTACCGTCTCGCAGATATGCCGGAAGGAATCCAGATTCTCCATCATCGAGCGGTCGTCGGCGGCATGGACGACGCTCGAGACCATATGCGTCACGTAGTCGATCAGGCCGGACGGCGGCCAGTTGCGATTGAGCTCGGTGAAGAAGGCGAAGGTGCCGCCGCCGATCGTCATCCCCGGCAAGGCCTCACGCGCCGCGCGATAGACCGCACCAAGCAATGCCAAGGGCGGCGGCGGCGCGCCGGGCTCGCCGCGGATGCGGTCCTCCGCCGGCGCCACTGCAATGGATTCCGGCTTTGCGCCTGAACCGCGCAGCGCCGCCGCGAATGCCGTGAGCTCTTCTGCCGGATCGGCGCGGCAGGGTGCGACATATTCCAGCATCAGCTTGGCGCCGATCGCCGTCGCCAGGGTGGCAAAGGCGCGGATTTCGCTCTCGCCATGGCCCTGGCGCGGGTCGATCCGGCCGTTGACCAGCTGTACGCCGATGGGATGCAGGACGGCGTCGCGCGATTCTTTCAAGAATTCCATCGGCGCGCGCAGGCCGATCTTCGGCATCACCGCGGGCAAGGCATCGCCGATCGAGATTTCGACCGGCGCGGGGGTCGATGCGATGCGGGGTGCCGGCAGATTGCCTGAGAAGGTGAGCTTGACGCTCTGGGTCACCGTGCTGCCGCCCGGGATCACATAGGGATGCGGCAGCGCCAGCGGGCGCACGTAGGTCTTGAAGGACGCATCGAGCCAGTTGCGATGATCCTCCATCTCCCAGGTGTCGCCCTCCATGCTGCAGGTTGCAGTGATGCCCGGCGCCACCTCATGGGCAAGCGCGCTTACCTCGAAGAAGCATTGCTCGGGATCGACCAGCGCCGGGAAACGCGCGCGACGTTTGCTGCCGTCGGTATGCGTCACCTCGACCGGGCATCCGGCGACGCCGTCCAGCGGATGGAGGATCACGAAGCCGGTGCGGTTGGTGGAGAAGTCCGCGGTCGGCGCGGCGGTGCCGTTGAAGCGCAATTCGCGCGCCGAGGCGACGATCTCCGCAAACCAGGGCAGTTCGCCGTCCCCGGTGCGGCACAGTGCCTTGAAGGTGACGCGAAATCCGTCGCCCGTTCGGTTTATGTCGAGATCGGTGATCTCCGGCGTCGGCGTACCCCAGTGGCGATCGCGGATGAGAAAGGCGATGCCGCGGATCACCTCGACATCGCCGAGGCGAATCCAGCGCAGCGCGCCGTTCTCCAATATCATCGTGAGCGGACCGGCATCGAGCGCGATGCGTTCGGGCGGCGCTTGCGCGGTGCCGAACAGCATCATCGCGCGATCGACTTGGACTCTCTCGCGCGCATCGTTCATGCTCTTGCTCCGACATGACGCGCGAGGCTGATATGACGACGACGATTCACCGCGACCGCTTCAAGGGCAAGCGCGCCATCGTGACCGGCGCCAGCGCCGGGATCGGACACGCGACGGCAACGCGGCTTGCAGCGGAAGGCGCGCGGGTCGCACTGATCGCGCGACGGCGCGAACCGCTGGAGCAGGTCGCGGCGACGATCAAGCGCAACGGCGGCGAAGCACTCGTGCTGCCGGCGGACGGCTCGGTTGAAACGGAGATCTCCGCGGCGATCGATCAGGCCGCCGAGGCCTGGGGCGGGCTCGATATCGTCGTCTCCAACGCCGGCATCGAGCTCCTGGGCCAGGATGACCGCGTCGATCGTCTCGATGTCGCGATCTGGAACAAGCTGCTGACCACCAACCTCACCGGCCAGTTCCTGACCTGCAAGCACGGCGCGCGGCATCTGCTGAAGGCCGGCGGCGGCGCGATGATCTGTCTCGGCTCCAATGTCGCGACCCTCGGCATGGCCACCAACGAGCCCGCCTACAGCGCCAGCAAGGGCGGCATCCACGCCATGATGAAGGTGATGGCGATCGACTATGCGCGGCTCAACATCAGGGTCAACATGGTGGTGCCCGGCTTCATCGACACGCCGATGAACGCGCCGGTGATGAAGGACCCCAAGGAGCTCGCCTATTGGAGCAACCAAATTCCGATCGGCCGCACCGGCACGGCGGAGGAATGCGCCTCGGCCATCCTGTGGCTCGCCTCCGACGAGGCCAGCTACTGCATCGGCACGATGCTGGTGGTCGATGGCGGGCAGTCTTCGATTTAGCATGAGGTGAGCGTCAGCATGGTGTCTTCCTCGAAAGGCGGCGCCAGCAGGATCGTCCCCTTGGCCTCGAGCACACCGCCCGAGGCCCGGCGTCCGGTCGCCGGCTCGAACCATTCCAACGCCAGGCGCGGGCCCTCCAATGAACCGAGATCGATCTGCACCGGGCGGCGGACGGGGAGATAGGCGACGCCGAGACGGCGATCCTTGGTCAGCGCCGCCGTGACGCGGTCGAGGCCGCGCGCCTCGCCCAAACCGCCGGTGACGAACTTGCGATCGAGGTCGGGCACGAGCTCGGCCCACGGCAGGCCGCGGAAACAGGCACCCCAGCGCGCCATGGCGATGGAGCCGGGCAGGTCCATCGCCTGCTCCCATCCCTCCCAGAGCAGCCAGATCGGATGATTGCCGAAGACATGGCCGTTGCCGCCGCAGAGCACCGACCAATAGGCCTGGCGGCGGATCTGCTGTTGGCTGGCGTTGTGCTCGCCTTCATAGGTCGATTCGAGCAGGAAGAATGGCCAGGCCGGGTCGCGCTTCCAGTCGTCGATCAGCGAGCGGTGCACGGTCCCGTAGGTATAGGTGATGTTCACGTCAAGCCAATCGGCGCCCGGGAAGGACTCGATGGGCGAGAACTCCGGGTGCGGATGCGCGGTGAAGAGGTTCTTGACACCCTGCGACCGGATGCCGTGCGCGATGGCGTCGAGGCCGGGCCGCGTGATCTCCGGATGCCAATCGCCGCCCATGCACCAGATGATGTTGGCGAAGCGGCCGAAGCGCCGGCCCAGATACTCGCCGTATTTGCGGCAACCCTCAGGGCCGGTGGCGACGATCTCGTCATACCAGCCGTCGAAATGCGGCGAGATGCCTTGGCCGCGGTCGTGCTTATAGCCGATATAGCAGGGCGCCAGGATCACGCAGAAGCCGCGGTCGGCACAGGCGTCGAGCGCTTTGATAGCCGCGTCGAAATAAGCGTCGTTTGGCGTGCTCATGTCGCCGGGTTTGCTGAACGGCTCGCGGCCGGCGCGGTCGCGCGGCGGGTCCTTCGAGAACAAATGCTCAATCAGGTTGATGAGCAGCGTGTTGAAGCCCTTGGCGCGACGGTTGTCGAGATAGGCGACCGCCTGCGCATAGTCGAGATTGGCGATCAGCGACCAGCAGGTATCGCCCTGGATCAGGAACGGCCTGCCGTCGGCATCGAGCAGTCGACGGCGATCCTTCGAGATGCTGAGCGGATAGCGCGCGAGTGCTGGGGGCGGCGGCAGCGGCAAGGCCGCGCCTTCATCGGCGAAAGTCGGGTGCATCGCGTGGTAGCGGTGCACCTTGGTCGAGGCCTCCCCGTTCATGTGCCCTCCTCCACGGCGATTCCCTCGGCATCGAACAGGCAAAGCGCGCCCGCCGGCAAGGTGATGGCGACCAGGTCGCCTTCCTTGATCTCGGTCGCGGCGTCGACCCGGGCGTTGACCGACGTTCCGCCGCCGAGCTGTGCCACTATGAATGAATCGGCGCCGACCCGTTCCACCAGTTCCACCGTGCCGGTCAGCGCATGAGACGTGTCGGCGCCGGCGATCTGCACCTTCTCGGGCCGGATGCCGAGGGTCGCCGGACCGTCGGCCAGCTTCGTGCCCATGCCGTTCAGCGGCAGCTCGAACGGACCGACGAACTTGCGGCCGTTGCCGCCGGATTCGATGCGGCCCTTGAACAGATTCATCGTCGGGCTGCCGACGAAGGTCGCGACGAAGGTATTGGCCGGTCGCGAATAGACCTCGGCCGGCGTGCCGACCTGCTGGATGACGCCCTTGTGCATCAGCACGATCCGGTTCGCCATGGTCATGGCTTCGACTTGGTCGTGGGTGACGTAGATCGTGGTGCGCCCGACCCTCTTGTGCAGCCGCACCAGCTCGGTGCGCATCTCCACTCGGAGCAGCGCGTCCAAATTGGACAAGGGCTCGTCCATCAGGAAGGCCAGGGGCTGGCGCACGACGGCGCGCCCCAACGCCACGCGCTGGCGCTGGCCGCCCGAAAGCTCGTCGGGGAAGCGGTCGAGCTGGGCGCCGAGTTGCAGGAAGCTCGCGGCATCCTCGACCTTGCCGCGGACCGCATCCTTGGCGAGGCCGCTCATCTTCAGCGGAAAGCCGATATTCTCCCGCACCGTCATATGCGGATAGAGCGCGTAGTTCTGAAACACCATCGCGACGTCGCGATCGCTGGGCTTGAGATAGTTGGCAAGCCGGCCGCCGACATAGATCTCGCCCTCGCTCAGCTCCTCGAGCCCGGCGATCAGCTTCAGCAAGGTGCTCTTGCCGCAACCGGAGGGCCCGAGCAGCGCCATGAATTCGCCCTCGGCAATGCTGAGGTTGATGCCGGAGAGCACGGAGACGGCGCCATAATGCTTGCCGACGTCGATGAGTTCGATCGCGGGTATCGCGCTCATTGCTTCAGCGCTCCCGCCAGCGACCGCGCCAGGAACTGGCGCTGCAGCACGAAGAAGAACACGCCAACCGGGATCAGCGACATCACCGCCGAGGCCGACCACAGCCCGTAGTTGGCACCGCCATGGGCGCGCAAGGCGGCAACGCCGACCGTCAGCACCTGGAGGTCGTCGCTGGTGGTGGCGATCAGCGGCCAGATGAAGCTCATGAACTGGTCGGTGAAGATGATGACCGCCAGCACCACCAGGCCCGGCTTGATCAGCGGCAGCACGATCCGCCAGTAGATGCCGAACTCCGAGAGGCCGTCGAGCCGCGCGGCGTTATCGAGATCCTTGGGCAGTCCGAGGATGAACTGGCGCATGAGGATGGCGCCCAATGGATTGGCGAGCGGCGGGAGGATCAGCGCCGCATAGGTGTCGATCAAGCCGATGCTGGACATGAGCGACCAGAGCGGCACGATCAGCGCGCCGATCGGCACCATCAGCAGGATCAGCATGGCCATGAACACAACCTTCTTGCCGGTCATGTCGACCTTGGCCAAGGCATAGCCGGCCATCGAATCGAGGAAGATCTTCAGCGTGGTGACCGACCCCGCCACGAACAGGGTGTTGAACATCCAGCGCAGGAAGCCGGTGTGGAACAGGAGCTTCTCGTAGTTGCCGAGATAAGGCGGGAACGGCAGCAGCTTCGGCGGATAGCTGAAGATCTCGGTCGCGTTCTTCAGCGAGGCCAGGAAGACATAATAGAACGGCGCGACGAGCACGAATGTGATCGCAGCCAGCGCGAGATGCCGCAGCAGCTCGTTGCGACGGCGCCGAGCACGGCGGGCCCGGGCATGATCCGCGGCGATGGCGGGTGGCAGCCGAGCTGCGGTTTCGACCGCCATCAGTCGATCCCCCGGCGGTCGCGCAGCAGGCGCATCTGCACCAGGGTCAGCGCCAGGATGACGACGATCAGCACCAGCGAGATCGCCGAGGCGAACCCGACCTTGTTGTTGGACTGGAAGACGAACAGCCAGACCCGATAGATCACCGTGGTCGTCGCCGTGCCGGGACCGCCATTGGTCAGCACCAGGGCGGTATCGAAGACCTGCAGCCCCCAGATGGTCGAGACGATGACGGCGAAGAAGATGATGCGTCGCAGCAGCGGCAAGGTCAGATAGCGGAACCGCGCCCAGACCGAGGCACCGTCGAGCTCGGCCGCCTGATAGAGCTCGGTCGGCAGGCCGATAATGGCGGCGACGAAGAACATGGCCCAGTAGCCGACATTGCGCCACACATCGAGCACCGCCAGCAGGCCCAGCGCGTTGTCGGCGCTGAGCCAGGTGATCGGGTCGAGACCGAAGGCCTTGCGCAGGTTGTTGAACAGGCCGAAATCGATATTGGTGAGGAAGAGCCAGATCAGCGCCGCCACCACGCCCGGCACCAGGACCGGGAAGTAGACCAGGAACCGATAGATCGAGCCGCCATGCTCGATCCGCGCCAGGACCAATGCCACGGCGAGCGCGCCGACCAGGATCAGCGGCACCGAGATCACGGCGAAGATCAGCGTGTTGGCGATCGCGGAGCCGGCACCGACCGTGTCGGGCAGCTGCGCAAAATTGTCGAAGCCGACGAAATGCGTGCCGCCCACGATGTTCCCGGTCTGCAGGCTCCACCAGACGGTGCCGCAGACCGGAATCACCAGGAACAGCAGGAAGCAGAGGAACATCGGGCCGAGGAACATCCAGCCGGTCAGCTCACGCTTCAGCCGTGCCTTTCGGGCCAAGCGCCGATGCTCGGCGGGGCTCAGCCGAAGCCGTCCCGCCGTGCCGGCCATCGCCGTTACGCCACTCTCAACCATGCCCGGTCAGGCCGGATGCATCAGAGCCCGACCGAGTGCTTGACGATCTTCTCGACATTGGCAACCGCATCCGCCGCCGATTCCTTGCCGGCGTAGCAGTTCTGGATCTCGGCCTCGGCCTGGTTCTCGACATCCGCCCATTGCGCGAAGTTCTCGAGCCCGACCGCGTGCTTCTCATAGACCGGCAGCGCCTCGGCGAGCTGCGGCGCGGCGTTCTTGCCGTAGCCCTTCTCCGCCGCGTCGGTACGCGCCGGATAGGTGCCGGAATTGTCGGCCCAGTAGGCGTCGTTCTCGCCGGTGGTCCAGAACTTGGTGACTTCCCACATCAAGTCCTGATCGCCCGACTTCGCGTTCACCATGTAATAGGTAACGTCGTTGAAGTTGACCTGGCTGACCGGTCCCGGCGGATGCGGCAGCAGCTTCCACTTGAACGGCACCGGATTGGGCAAGGCCGTGGTCGCCGCGAGGTCGATGGTGAGCGTTCCGAGCTTACCGGCGGCAAAGGCCGCGGGCGCCGCATCGTAGCTGTAGGTGCCGAGCGGCGGCGCGATGCCGTCCTTGAAGAGCTGCGCCATGCGCTCGGTCGCCGCGATCACGTTCGGCAGGTTGACGTTCGGCGCCTTCTTGTCGTCGGTCAGGTAGGAGCCGCCGGCGCCGCGCAGCACCTGATACCACTCGCCGTAGCCGCCGATCTGGATGCCAAAGCCGGCGCCATAGCTCGAGCCCTTCTTGGTCATCTTGGCGCAGCAATCGTGGAAGGTCTCCCACTTGTCGACGAAGGTCTCGTCGAAGCCCGCGGCATTGACCATGTCCATGTTGACGAACAGCGCATCCTCGACATGCCAGGAGATCGGCAGGCCGAGGATCTTCGGCCCGTAGGATTGCGTGCGATCCCAATAGAGATATTTCGCCTTCTCCGCCGCGAAGCTCGCATCATTGACCCGCGCGGTCAGGTCGGCGAAGCCGTTGCCGGATTCATAGTCGGGATATGAGCTCTCGGTCGTCATGTAGATGTCGTGCGCGCCCTGCGCGACGGAGGTGTTGATCTCCTGCGCCGCCGTGTCCCACTGATAGAGGCGGAAGTCGAACTCGACGCCGGGATGCAATGCGTTGAATCCCTCGGCGATATGCTTGTGGTGATCAACCTCGCCATCCGACCATGGACCGACCAGGAAGCGCACCTTGCCTTTGAGATCAGCGGCTTCCGCCGGCGCGATCTCGCGCGCCAATCCGGCGATCACCGGCGCCGAGACCCCCGCCGCCAGCAACCGCATGACGAATGTCCGCCGCGAGACCTTGCCGGCCCGATAGGCGTCGGCGAGCGCGCGGGTTTCACGATCCAGATTCCTGCTCATGCTTGGCTCCCATCCGTTCCAGTCGCGTTTGATTGATTGTTATCGCGACACCCTGTAGCACTATGTACCACTGTGCAGTACAATGTGAAAGGTTACGCCCGAGACAGGCATACGTCAACGTGGGAGCGGTTACTTGGCCACAAAGGGCACGGATTTCCGTCGGGTGTTGCATCGACGACGAAATTGTACTGACATAGATACAAAGACGGATTGGCAATGAACGAATGGTATGGCGACTGGCAGCAGCGGCGGGGCGATGTCTCGGCCTCGCTCGCCGACACCTTGGAGCAGGCGATCCGCAGCGGACGCCTGCCGGCGGGTTCGCGGCTGCCGACCCATCGCGATCTCTCCAAGCAGCTCGGGGTCGCAGTCAGCACGGTGACCCGCGCTTACGCCGAGGCCACCAGACGCGGGCTGGTGGACGCGACGGTCGGGCGCGGCACCTTTGTGCTGAAGCAGGGCAACACGGCCGACGGCGCCGCGCCGCGCGACGAGTTGAAGCCGCTCGACCGGCTCTACCTGCCGCTGATGCAGCGCGAAGACGCGATCAATCTCAGCCTGAACGAGCCGCTGACCGCCGGCACGGATGAGCGGCTGCGCAAGGCGATCGCGGCGCTGACGGCGAAGGACAACCTCAACGCCCTCGCCCACTACCAGCCGGCCCAGGGACAGATCGCGCATCGCCAGGCGGGCGCTGCCTGGCTCAAGGAGCTCGGCGTCGAAGCATCGGCCGAGGATGTCTATACGGTCTCCGGCGGCCAGACCGCCTTGATGACGATCTTTCTCGGCCTGGCCCGGTCCGGCGATACCGTGCTGACCGAGGAACTGACCTGGCCCGGCGCGCTCTCGGTCGGGCGCCTGACCGGGATCCGGCTGAAGCCCGTGGCGATCGACGACGAGGGGATGGTGCCGGCGGCGTTCGAACAGGCCTGCATTTCCTGGCGGCCGCGCTTCGTCTACACCATGCCGACCCTGCACAATCCGACGACGGCGACCGCCAGCTTGAAGCGCCGCCAAGAGATCGCGCGGATCGCTCGCGCGCATAACGTGCTGATCGTCGAAGACGATGCCTACGGCTTCCTGATCGAGCCCAGGGCCACGCCCTATTTCGAACTGGCCCGCGACATCACCGTCTATCTCACCAGCCTATCGAAATCGATCGCACCGGCTCTGCGCGTCGGCTTCATGGCGGTGCCGCCGCGACTACACAAAGCGATGCGCGCCGCCATGCGCGCGACCACCACGATGGTCTCGCCGATCCTGCTGGAGCTCACCACCCACATGATCAACAGCGGCGCCGGTCGGGAGGCGATCAAGGTGCAGCGCAATGCCGCCGCCAAGCGGCAGACCCTGGCCGCCTCCATTCTCGGGCCGGAGGGATCCGCGGCGACCTCGATGCACTATTGGCTGCGGCTCCCTTCGGACATCCGCAATTCGGTCTTCGTCGCCGACGCCCTCAGCAACGGCGTCGCGGTGACTCCGGGCGACGCCTTCGTGGTCGCGCCCGGCCATGATCCCGGCGGTGTACGCATCTGCCTCTGCGCAGAGCCCGATCCGGGTCGGGTCGAAGCGGCATTGCGGACACTCGCGCGACTGATCCAGACCGACCACGCCGCGGCGCTCGCGATCGTCTAGATCGAGATCGTACCCTCCATGTAGGGCACGCATTGGCCGGCGAGCTGGATGTCGCCGTCGTGGAGCGTGCAATACAGCTCGCCGCCGCGGGGCGAAAGCTGCACGGCCTGCATTCTCTGCTTGCCGACACGCTCGGACCAGAACGGCGCCAGCGCAAGATGCGCCGAACCGCAGACCGGGTCCTCGGGCAGCCCCTCCTTCGGCGCGAAGGCGCGGGAGACGAAGTCGCAATTCTCGCCACGCGCAGTTATGACCACGCCGTCGCGGTCGAGCCGCATCAGCGCCTCCATATCCGGCGCCACCGCCGTGACCGCAGCTTCATCATGCAATAGCGCGAAATACTGTGCCTCGTTAGCACGCATCTCCGCGATCGACGCACCGAGCGCCTCTTCCAAGCCCGCAGGGATCCGACAAGCTTCCGCGGGCGCGGCAGGCAAGGTGATCGCGACCTTGTCGCCGTCGGAAGCGGAGACCAGCAATCGGCCCGCACGGCGGTGCAAAACGAGCGACGTCGTGCCGGGACGCAGTATCCGCAGCAACACATGGGCCGCCGCCAGAGAGGCGTGTCCGACCGACGGCAGCTCGCCGATCGGCAGGAAATAGCGGATCTCGAACCCATCGCCACGGTCGCAGAGGAAGGCAGTGGTAGAGATGTTGTGCTCGCGCGCGATGGCCGCAAGGGTTTCGTCCGCGAGCCATTCCTCGAGCAGAATGATGACTGCCGGATTGCCGCCGAACACCTTTCCCGTGAAGGCGTCGACCTGATACACGGGCGCTTTCATGCGGATTCACCTGCTCATCGAGTGCATGCAGCACAATAGCGATTCCTGCAGGCATCTCCAATATCGCCATCGACCCTGACGACGCACTGGGAATGTATGGGCAGCGTCACGATTTTCGGAGGCGATGTCGGCTACGCGCCAAATGCGGGCGTGGTGCCCCGACAGCAGGAGTTCCGCTGCGCTCGCCGGCTTGAAGTCCGGTGCCGCTTCAAGGCTCACGCAGCAGCTTGGTGAATCTCGCCCAAGCCGCCTGAGGCCAATCTCCGTCCATGATCATTCTCATCACGGATTCGTCCTGGCCGGCACCTTCGGCTTGATCCAAGACGCCGGCGATGTACCCGGTCACCCCGTGAATGAACTCATTCTATCGCGCAAGACGCGCCCATCGGCGCGGTCCGAGTCAACTTGATACCCATCTTCCCGTGCGCTGACCGCCGCTCCGTGGGCCACGGTCGCCAGGAATTTCGCCTTCTTCGCCGCGGGCAGCGTGGTGAAACGATCGACCAAGTCTTCCAACTCATCCCCCGACCTGCGCTCCTCGTCCGAAGCTCGAACAATGCGCCGCGTGTCGGCCTCGCGCCCCGAGCGGCGGTCCGCGGCGATACTGAAACGATGAATTGCGTGCGGCGCGCGCGGTAGTTGGGTAGCGCAAGAGTTTTGCATTGGTTCGATCGCTCATCCGAGCTGGATCCCTGCAACACACCCACAGGTCCGGGATCACCTGCAATCGTTTCCACCGTTCGCGGCAGCGGCGCACATGTGCATGTGCAACCTGCCACCGGGCAACCGTCCGCGCTTGCATATGCGATGTGATGGTCCTTGCAGTTTCGTCGATTTTCGCTTTCCGCGACAGCGGGTCCATGCTTCAATCTGCATAAAGCATGGGCCGGCCTCACCAGGGGGTAATATGCAGCAACGATTCTCTGCCGCATTCTGGGTTGAACTCGCGCTTTCACTGCTCAGTGCCGCCCTGACTGCCCTGACCATAGCTTGGCCGGACTGGATGGAAGGCATCTTCGAAATCGACCCGGATGAAGGGTCCGGATCCAGCGAATGGGGCATCGCCCTTGCGTTCATCGTAGTCACCGTCCTGCTCTCCGTGTTGACGCGACGCACCTGGCGCAGGGATCGCCGGAGCGCAGGCTTCTCGCGCTGACAAAGATCGCGTCCGCAGGGAGGGCGCGCAAACAACCCGCCTGAGCGTCGCTCGGGATTGGCTTGATCGAACCGGCGGCTGCGAATGCCTGGAC
>Ga0335080_10001646_pt1 | contig 22002 bp, 19 predicted proteins | sample Lox_Sample_34_FD_206720 | JGI IMG/M metagenome (GOLD analysis project Ga0335080, IMG submission 206720) | Soil microbial communities from Loxahatchee National Wildlife Refuge, Florida, United States - Lox_Sample_3.4 | ecosystem: Environmental > Terrestrial > Soil > Wetlands | place: USA...
CCGCGCATCTGCCACGGCTCGCGCGCGGAGGCCACGGCGACGAGCTCGGGCCACACCGAACGGTGTAGCAGCGTGAGCTTCCCGCGCACGAGCTTCATCTGCAGCACCTCGGGCGAGTCTTCGAGCGCTTCGAGCACCTCGTACACGTCGTTCGACTTCGGATGCGACCACCACGAGCCGCGCACCGGTGCGCCGATCACGAGCTGTGCCACGCTCGGCAGCTCGGCGTCGGCCTGCAGCAGCCACTTCCGCTCGCGCAGCTCGGCGAGGACTCGCGCCGCGACTTCGTCCGCGTTGGGCGGGCGGGCGATCGCGGCGCCCTACACCGGCGCGAGCCCGAGGCCGAGCGTCTCGCCGTCGATCTGCACCTCGCGCACCTCGGCGCCGGCCGGCGGCGCGGCGTCGAGCGCGACGTCGGTCGCGAGCGTCTCCTGCGCCAGGTGGGCGATGCGCGGGCGCACCGCCGCGAGCAATGTCGGCGAGCCGCGCAGCCACAGGCGGATGTGGCCCGAGTACTCGAGGTCGAGCTCCTTCCGCAGCGCCTGCACGCGGTTCAGCACCTCGCGGTAGCGGCCCTCTTCGACGAGCGCGGGCGTGAGCGCCGTGCGCAGCACGACCGCGCCCACGCGGCCCGCTGCCGCGGCGAAGCCCGGCTTCGCCTTGAGCGACACCGCCAGCTCGTCGCGACCGAGCTCGAGCAGCTCGCCGTCGACGGCGATCCGCACCACGCCGCCGGCCTCGAGCTGGCGCAGCAGCGCCGCACCGTCGGCGGCCGCCAGCGCGGCCTTCAGCTTCGGCATGCTCTTGCCGACGCGCGGGCCGAGCGCACGGAAGTTGGGAGTCACCTGATAAGTCACGTAGTCGGACTCGTTCGTCGGGAAGCGCAGCTCGTGCACGTTCAGCTCTTCCTGCGCGAGCGCCGCGTGCTCGCGCAGCGCGGGCTCGAGCGATGGATCGGCGAGCACGATCTCCGCGGCCTCGAGCGGCTGGCGCACGCGCAGCTTCTCGGCGTTGCGCGCCTGCAGGCCGAGCGACACGACCTCGCGCACCGCGCGCATCGCGCGGGACAGCTCGGCGTCGATCGACGCCGAGTCGGCCTCGGGCCAGTCGGCCAGATGCACGCTCTCTTCGGCGCTCGGGTCCGGGCCGCGCACCAGGTTCTGCCACAGCTCCTCGCTCGCGTACGGCAGGAACGGCGCGAGCAGCTTCGCGAGAGTCACGAGACACTCGTAGAGCGTCCAATGCGCGTCGAGCTTGTCCTGCTCGAGCCCGGCGCTCCAGAAGCGCGCGCGGCTGCGGCGCAGGTACCAGTTCGAGATCGACTCGACCACGTCGCCGAGCGCCCCGGTCGCCTCGTAGATCCCGTAGCGGTCCATGTGCGAGGTGGCCGACTGCACGCCGAGCGCGAGCTCGGACAGGATCCAGCGGTCGAGCAGCGCGCGCTGGCGGGCGGGCCGGCGGGCCTTGCGGCACTTCGCAGCCGACGGGTCGAAGCCGTCGATGCGCGCGTAGATCGTGAAGAACACGTACACGTTGCGGAGCTTCAGCGGCAGCTCGCGCTGCGCGTCGCGCACGGCCGACAGCGAGTGGCGCGTCGGGCTCCAAGGCGGATTCGACGAGAAGAAGAACCAGCGGAACGCGTCGGCGCCGGGCGCGGGCGACTTCGGATCGTCGACCCACACCCTGCTCGCGACCGGCAGCCCCGGCACCTCGCGCGGCAGGATGCGCTCCGTCGCCGGCGCGAGCTCGACGCCGAGCTGGCGCGCGTCCGCGGGCGCGAGCTCGATCACGCGCCGCGGCAGCTCCGCGGGCTCGAGCTCGAGCGCGAGCGCGTCGCCTTCGCGGTCGCTCCGGTACACGCGCACCCGCGAGCGCTCGCCGTGCAGGTCGAGCCCCTCGTAGTCCTCGCGCGCGACGCGCGCGCGACCGCGCGCCGGCGGCTCGCCCGCCGCCGTCACGGCCGCGAACTCGAGCCGCACACGGTCGAGGATGACTTCGGGCGGCGTGTAGTTGCCCTTGCTCTTCGACTCCTTCTTCCCGTAGCGATCCGCGATGAGACCCAGCACGAGACAGGTGCGGTACGGGTGCGGCAGCGGCCGCTCGGGAAAGAGCAACGTGGAGATCCAGAGCAGCGAGTTGAACCAGCCGCGCGTCTGGTCGATCGCCTCGCAGATGAAGTCCGCCGGGAAGTTCGCCGCGAACTCGCCCTGCCCTTCGTGCGGCCAGCCCCACTGCGCGAACGGCATCGAGCCCGAGTCGAACCACGCGTCGATGACTTCCGGCACGCGGCGGTACGTGCCCTTCTCGCCGGGCCGCGTCCACGTGACCTGGTCGATCCACGGCTTGTGCACGCGAAGGTGCGGCGACAAGGTCGGATCCTTCGCGAGCGCGGCGTCGAATGCGTCGAACGCGCGCGGGTTGCGCTCGAGGATCGCCGCCACGGACGCCGGCGCCTCCATGCGGCCGGTCGCATCGTTCACCCACACGTTCAGCGGCGTGCCCCAGAAGCGCTCGCGCGACAGCGCCCAGTCGATGTTGTTGCGCAGGAAGTCGCCGAAGCGGCCGTCGCGGATGTGCTCGGGGAGCCAGTGGATGGCCGCGTTGTTCGCGAGGGCGCGGTCGACGTGCGCCGTGGTGCGCACGTACCAGGCCGGGCGCGCGTACTGGATGAGCGGGTCCTCGTCGGAGCGCACGCAGAACGGGTATTCGTGGCGGACCTGGCCCACGTGCCAGGCGAGGCCGCGCTCGCGCAGCACGCGCACCAGGTCGCGGTCGGCTTCCTTCACCCACCGCTCGGCGACGAACGGCTCGGCGACGGTCGGGTCGAAGCGCCCGTCGGGCCGCACCGCGCAGAGCAGCGGCAGCTCGGGCTTGGCGGCGCGCTCGCGCTGCAATAGCTCGAAGTCGACTTCGCCGAACGCGGGCGCCGCGTGCACGATGCCCGTGCCCGCGTCCAGCTCCACGAAGTCCGCCGCCACGACCCGCCACAAATCGCTGTCGGGCATGCGGCGCACGTACCAGTCGAACGGCGGCACGTAGCGCTTCCCGACGAGCTCGCTGCCGTGCAAGGTCCGCACGATCGGCAGCTCGCGCTTCACCAGCTTCTCGAGCGACTCGCGCAGCGCGGCCGCGACCACGAGCTGCTGCTCGCCGTCGCGCACGACCGCGTACTCCACGTCGTTGCGCACGACCGCGAACGTGTTCGACGGCAGCGTCCACGGCGTGGTCGTCCACACCAACAGCGACGTGCCCGGCTCGTCGCGCAGCGGCAGCCGCACGTAGAGCGACGGATCGTCGACGGTGCGATAGCCCTCGCCGACCTCGGCAGCAGAGAGCACCGTGCCGCCCTGCGCCCACCACCACACGACCTTGTGGCCCGGGTAGAGCAGGCCGCGCTCGAAGAGCTGAGACAGCGCCCACCACACGCTCTCGACGTAGCGCTGGTGATAGGTCACGTACGCGTCGTCGAAGTCGAGCCAGAAGCCGAGCTTCTCCGTGAACCCCTTCCACTCTTCGGTGTAGCGGAACACGCTCTCGAGACAGCGGCGCACGAACGGCTCGACGCCGTACTCCACGATCGCCTGGCGCCCCGAGATGCGGAGCTCCTTCTCCACCTCGATCTCGACCGCGAGCCCGTGCGTGTCCCAGCCCGCCTTGCGCGGCACGTCGAAGCCGCGCATCGCCTTGTAGCGGGGCACGACGTCCTTCATCACGCGCGTCAGCGCGTGGCCGTTGTGCGGCATGCCGTTCGCGGTCGGCGGCCCTTCGTAGAACACGAAGCGCGGCCCGCCCTTCCGCTTCGCCAGCGACTTCTCGAAGATGCCCCGCGCGCGCCACAGCTCGCGGATGCGCGCCTCGCCCGCGGGAAAGTCGACGACGGGCGCAACGCGGCTGAACGGACTGTTCCCGGCGGGCATGGGCGCATGGTAACGGGCGCAGGGGCGCGCACAAACCGTGGTACCTTCGCCGCGAGGAGGCCGGTGCGTTGGGCGTCCTGCTCGCGCAGTCGATCTCGGGTCTCGCGTTCCTGCTCGCGGTGCTGGCGTTCGTGACGTGCGCGTGCGCGGGCACGCTGGGCTATTGGCAGGCGTGGGCCTACCTCGCCGTCTTCGGCGGCGCATCCGCGCTCATCGCCGCCTATCTCATGGCGTACGACCGCGGTCTTCTCGCGCGCAGGATCCACGGCGGACCGATCGCCGAAGCGCAGCGCGGGCAGCAGGTCATCCAGGCGCTCGCCGCTCTGTTCTTCCTGGCGACGTTCGCCGCGGCCGGGCTCGACCGACGGTTCGGCGGGTCGCACGTGTCCGCGCGGGCGAGCCTCGCGGCCGACGCAGTGGTCGCGCTCGGCTTCGGGGTGGTGTTCCTGACGTTCCGCGCGAACAGCTACGCGGGCTCGACCGTCGAGGTGTCGCGCGGGCAGCAGGTCGTCTCGACGGGCCCCTACGCTTTCGTGCGTCACCCGCTCTACGCGGGCGCAGCGCTCATGATGCTGGCGACGCCGCCGGCGCTCGGCTCGTGGCTCGCCCTGCCCGCTCCGATCGCGCTCGTCGCCGTGGTCGCGGTGCGCCTGGTCGAGGAGGAGCGCTTCCTCGCCATGGAGCTCGCCGGCTACGAAGACTACCGCCGCAGAGTCCCGTACCGGCTCGTGCCGTTTGTGTGGTGAGTCACGCCTCGCGATAGAAGATCAGCAAGAGGCCGACGAGCGCGAACGACGTCGGCCAGATCCAGGAGGCGCGGCGCGCGGCGACGGTTCCGGGCAGGCGCACCTCGAGCCAGCGCGACCAGCCCGCGGCCACGCCCAGCAGCGCCAGCGGCGCGTGCGTGTACTCGATGAGGAGCTCCCACTTCACGTTGCCGAGCGCATGCGAGTGCGTGAGCAGCAGCGCGCCGCCTAGTGCGCACAGGAGCGGCAGCACGAGCGCCGCGTTCTGCGAGCGCGTGCGTCCGGTGCGCACGCTCCACTCGAAGAACGCGAACACCGTGATGATCGCCATGAACACGCGGTGCTGCAGGACCTCGGGCTCGCGAAAGCTGTCCCAGAACGAGATCGAGCCCATGGGCCAGGCCTCGGGGTCGGAGCGGATCAAGAGAAACACCGCGAGTCCGGCGAAGAGCAGCGGCCAGCTCCGCGCCCAGCGCGCGCGGAACGCGCGTTCGATCAGCGCGAGCACCCCGATCGCCAGCACGAACACGCCCGCCCAGTGGTGGTTGAACTCGGACCACGCGATGTCCGTCGCGGTGTAGGGCGGCGGCGTGCCGGCGCCGGGTACGTAGGCCGGCGCTGCGTGGCCGCTCGCGGCCTGCGCGTCGAGCTGCTTCTGCAGCACCTGCAGCGCGAGGTCGGCGTGGTCGGGGCTCGTGAAGCGCGGCCAGGTCGGCGCCATGTGCGCGACGAGCTCGCCGAGCGTGAGTCGGTCGCGCGTCAGATCGACCGCGGGCGGGACGGAGATGAGCGACGCCGTGGCGAGCAGTACAGTGATGCCGATGCCGACCTCGAGCTCCGCGAAGCGGCGCAGCGGGAGGAGCGGCGCGTCGTAGTCGTCGCGCAGCGCCATCACGCGCTGCGAGTTCGACCAGCCGAGCGCGAGCAGGGCCGCCGCCATGACGCCCTTCACGCCCACCATCACGCCGTACGCCGTACCGTACACGCCGTCGAGCGTGCCGACGTACGCGTAGCCGAGCACCGCGGCGCCCGCGAGCAGGGTCGTCACGCTGAGCTGCGCGATGCGGTGGAAGCGGAGGCCCAGCGGGTGCAGCTCCTTGCCTTCGAGCGGCAGCGAGAGCGCCGCCAGCAGGTACGGCAGCGAGCCGATCCACGTGCTCGCGGCGGCCTCGTGCACGAAGGTCACGGTGGCCAACACCGCCTGGTGTTGCAGCCGCGCCACGGCATGGCTCGTGGCGGTCGACGCGCCCAGGATGAGCAGCGCGGGTACGGCGTAGCAGGCTCCGTGCGCGCGCGGCCAGGCCAGCGCCACCGCGGCGAGCACGATGCCCGCATCCGCCTGCACCAGCCCCGCCTGCACGAAGCCCGCGTGGAGCGGGTCGGCGGCCTGGTAGCCGAGGATCTCGATCAGCGCGGCGAGGTCGGCGCCCAGGTTCAGGAGGGCGAACGCCGCGAGCGCGAGGCCCGAAGCGGCGATGCCGATCCGACACCGTCGCAGAAGTGTGTCAGCCGGGTCGCCCAGCCACGGCAGCCGCGGCCGCACGACGAACAGCAGGAACGCGACGCCGCCCACGGCCAGCGCCTGCGTGGCCAGCGTGCAGCCGCGCAGGAGCACGGACATGTAGCCGAAGAAATCGACGAACAGCGCCACAGGGCCGCTACGGCGCGCGCACTTTGAAGTTCAGGTTCCCGCGCGATACGTGGCCGTCCACCGACAGCACCTGCCAGCGCAGCTTGTACGAGCCCGGTGCGAGGCCGGAGGCCGCGGAGTCGAGCTCGTTCGGCGCGGCGCTCTCGCGCAGCGCGAGCGGCTTCGGGTCCTGGCCGTCGGCCACGAGCAGGAGGCTCGAGCGCGCGCTGTCGATGCGGCTGTTGAATTCGAGCGTGAACTTCACGTCGGGGCCGGCGACCTCGGCCGCTTCGGCCGGCTTCGAATCGACCAGGATCGCGTGCGCCGCCGCGGGCCGCGGCAGCGCGAGCGCCGCGAGCACGAGCGCCGCGCCCCACTTCGCGGCAGCGCTCACTGCGCGCTCCGCCGCGGCTGGTTCAGCTCGAGCAGGTTGCCCGACGGGTCGCGGAAGAACGCCTGGCGGCCGGCGCCGGGCACGTCCATCGGCTTCGACACCTTCACGCCGCGCTCCGCCAGCTCGCGGCAGACCTCGTCCACGTCGTCGACCTTGAACGCGAAGTGCTCGCCGCCCGGCACGCGGTGGTTCTCCACCTCGATCAGGTGCAGCTCCTGCGTGCCCGCGCGCAGCCACATGCCCTTGAACGGGAAGTCGGGCCGCGGCAGCACTTCGAGCCCGAGCACCTCCGTGTAGAAACGCCCGGTCAATTCGGTGTCGTGCACGTTCAACGAGACGTGGTGAACTCCGGAGAGCTTCATGGCGCGGATGGTATCATCGCTCCCGCATGGCCGAAATCCACAAGCTCGACGTGCCGGAGCTGGGCAAGCTGCGCGCGTTTTCACACGCGACGCGTGCGGGCGGCTTCATCTTCGTGGCCGGCACGCTCGGCACGAAGCCGGGCTCGTTCGAGCTCGTGGCGGGCGGCGCGAAGGCCGAGACGCGCCAGACGCTCGAGAACATCCGCACGATCCTGCGCGCTGCGGGCGCGGATCTGCAGGACGTGGTGAAGGTCAACGTCTTCGTCACCGACATGGCGCGCTTCGGCGAGATGAACGAGGCGTATCTCGAGTTCTTCCCCAGCGAGCCGCCGGCGCGCATCACCGTGGGCTGCGCGGCGCTCGCGCTGGGAGCCTTCGTCGAGATCGACTGCGTAGCGTACAAGCCATGAAGCGCAGCCGAACGGAGTTCGAAGTGTGAAGGTCTGGCTGTCGGTCGACATGGAAGGGATCTCGGGGCTCGTGCGCTGGGCCGACGTGATCACCGCGGGCATGGACTTCCAGCGCAACCGGCGCTTCATGACGGCCGACGCGAACGCGGCGATCGCGGGCGCGTTCGACGCGGGCGCGACCGAGGTCGTGGTCGAGGAGAATCACGGCGTCGAGGAGCTGTGCGACCTGGTGCTGGACGAGATCGACCCGCGCTGCACGGTCATCCGTGGCGCGGGCCGCCCCGCGGCGACCACGATGGCCGGCCTCTCTCCACAGATTGGTGTCGTGCTGTTCGTCGGCCACCACGCACGGGCGGGCTCGTTCCCGGGGATCATGGCGCACACGGTCTCGTACGACCGTTTCCGCGAGGTGCGGGTCGCCGGCGCACCCGTCGGCGAATCGGAGATCATGACGATTCGCGCGGGCGAGCTCGGCGTGCCCGTCGGGCTCGTCGCGGGCGACCAGGTCGTGTGCGCCGAGCTGCAGAAGCGCGCCCCGTGGCTCGAGACGGTGTGCGTGAAGCGCGCGCTCTCGAACGTCGCGGCCGAGGTGATCCCTCCCGAGCGCGCGCGGCCGCTCATCGCCGCGGGCGCGCGCCGCGCCGTGGCGCGGGCGCTGCGCGGCGAGCTGCCCGTCTACCGCGACCAGCCCGCGCCGCACGAGCTCGAGGTCGAGCTGCGCCAGCCGCTCGAGGAGCAGCTCCGCGCGAACCTGGCGCAGCTGCCCGAGTTCGAGGTCGCGGGCGACCGGCTCGTGCGCACCGTCGCGCCCGACATGGAGACGGGCTTCCGGCGCATCGCCTACCTGTCGTTCGGCCAGCGCGGCGCGAGCCTGCGCTACTGATCGCGCCCACCGAGCGTCGCGGCGAGTGACCACAGCGCGGCCGGCCGGCCCTCGCTCGCGGGGCGCCGCGACGTAGAGCCGGCCGAGCTCGGGCACGAGCAGTCCGGTCCGCGCGCCTGGCGCCGTCGCAGTGCGCGAGACGAGCTGCAGGCTCGAGCCGCGCACGCGGAACGCGACGGTGAGCCGGACCTGTGCCGGATCGGCGTGCGCGAGCGGCGCCTGCAGCACCGCGATACAGAACGCCGCCGCAGCGGCTGCGCGACTCACTCCGGAGTCACATAGGCCGCGGTGATCCCGCCGTCGACGAGGAACGTCGAGCCGGTGGTGAACGACGACTCGTCCGACGCGAGCCACAGCGCGGCGCGCGCGATCTCGACCGCTTCGCCGAAGCGGCCCATCGGCACGTGCACCAGCCGGCGCTGCCGCTTCGCCTCCGTGTCGAGGTACTTCATCAGCAGCTCGGTGCGCAGCGGGCCCGGGCAGAGCGCGTTCACGCGGATCTTCTCGCGCGCGTGGATGACCGCGAGCTCGCGCGACATGGCGAGCACCGCGCCCTTGCTCGAGGTGTACGCGAGCTGCGGCGTGGCGGCCCCCAGCACTGCGACGAACGACGCCACGTTGATGATCGAGCCGCCGCCCGCGCGGCGCAGGGCGGGAATGCCGTACTTGCAGCCGAGGAACACGCCGCGCACGTTCACGGCCATCGTCAGGTCCCACACCGACTCGTCGGTGTCGACTGCGCCGTTGTCGTCGATGTGCGAGATGCCGGCATTGTTCATCAGCACGTCGAGCCGTCCGTACGCGCGCTCGGCCGCCTCGACCATCGCCTTCGCGTCCGCGCCGCGCGAGACGTCGGCGCGCACCGCAACGGCCTTGCCGCCGGCGCCGGACACGTCCTTCACGGTCTTCGCCGCACCCGCTTCGTTCAGGTCCGCGACCACCACCGACGCGCCTTCGCTCGCGAAGAGCAGCGCCGTCTCGCGGCCGATCCCGCTGCCCGCGCCCGTGATGAGCGCCACCTTGCCCGACAGTCTCACCGCGTCCCCCGTCGTGGTTGCGCGGGAAGGTTTAGGGCTTGGCGAGGTGTTGCGCGAGGAGCTCGATGAGGGCGCGCCGGTCGATGGGCTTGGGCGCGAACGCGTCGCAGCCCACCGCGAGGCAGCGCTCGCGGTCCTCGACCATGGCGTGGGCCGAGAGCGCGATGATCGGCCGCGCGAAGCCCGCGTCGCGCAGCGCCTGCGTGGCTTCGTAGCCATCGAGCGTCGGCATCTGCATGTCCATGAGCACCGCGTCGAACGGCCGGCCCGCGGTCTCGGCTTCGAGCACCTGGTCGACCGCCAGGCGTCCGTCGGCCGCGATCTCGACCTCGAGCCCGACGCGCACGAGCAGCCGCTCGATGAGCCGCTGGTTGTCGGCGCCGTCCTCGGCGAGCAGCACGCGCCCGCGCAGGGTGGGCAGCGGCGCGTTCGGCGAATCGGCGCGCTCGATCCCTTCGGCTCCGAGCGGCGCCGCGCTAGCTACACCGAGCGGTGTACCGACGGGGAGCTTCAATCGGAACGTCGTGCCCGTGCCGACTTCGCTCTCCAGCTCGAGCTTGCCGCCGAGCTGCTCGGTGAGCCCGCGCGAGATCGCCAGGCCCAGCCCCGTGCCGCCGTAGCGGCGCGACTCCGAGGCGTCGGCCTGCGAGAACGGGGCGAAGACGCGCTCGCGGTGCTCGGGCGCGATGCCGATGCCCGTGTCGATCACCTCGAAGACCACGTGGCCGGCGCCGCCGGCCGGCGACGGCTGGTGCGACACGAGCAGGCGCACGCCGCCGCGCTCGGTGAACTTGATCGCGTTGCCGACCAGGTTCACGAGGATCTGCTGCAGGCGCAGCGGGTCGGTGTGGATGGACGTCGGCACGTCGGCGCCGAGCTCGAGCTCGAGCGACAGCCCCTTTGCTCGCGCGCGTTCGCGCAAGAGCGCCACCACGTGCTGCGCCACCGAGATCGGCGACGTCTCGCCGCGCCGCACCTCGAGGCCGCCCGCTTCGATCTTCGACAGGTCGAGCATGTCGTTGATGAGCGCGAGCAGGTGGTGGCCGTTGCGCCGCAGCGTCTCGATCGCATCGCGGCGCTCGACCTCGCTGAGCCCCGGCTCGGCCAGCACGTCGGTGTAGCCCAGGATCGCGGTCATCGGCGTGCGGATCTCGTGGCTCACGTTCGCCACGAAGAGGCTCTTCGCCCGGCTCGCCGCGTTCGCGGCGTCGCGCGCCGCGACGAGCGCGCGCTGCGCGTCGTCCTCGAACACGCCGTGCATGTGCACGAGGCCCGCGGTCAGCACGACCGCCGCATACAGCGCGACCAGGCGCTCGATCTCGAGCTGCGCCCCGGTGGGCGCGTCGGGCAGCGGCACGCCGACGAAGTCGAGCAGCGTACACAGCAAGAGGAAGGCGAGCGTGAACGCCGCGCTCGCGCCGACCCAGCGGCTGCCCGCGCATGCGCGCGCGAGCACCGGGATCACGACGAACCACGGCAGGCCGGGCGAGCGCATGCCGCCCTTTGCGAGCGTGAACGCCACCACGACGGCGATCACGGCCCACATGCCCGCGCGCGCGGCGCGGTCCGTGTCGCCGCGCCGCCACAGCCACACCGTGATCCCCACACCCGCGGCCGCGCCGCCGAGGAGCGGCAGCACCGAGCCCAGCACGCGCGGCCACGGCTCGATCGCGATCTCGAGCGCGCAGCGCACGAGTGCGTAGGAGGCGAGCACGGCCACGTTGAAGACGATCACCCGCGCCCGGCGCCGAACGATGGGGTCGCCGCGGTGGAGCGCCGCGGGGACGAGCCCGTCCACGAACTCGATCCAGCCGCGTGCTCTGCGCGCCACCCCCGCCATCCGCCTCGCCTGCGCTGCGCCGAGCGCCGCGGGGTGAATCGGCCGGGCCGCCCAAGGCCTTGATCCGGCGCGCCTTTCCGGTATCACGCGTACGCCATGGACGCCGGAGCCAAACGCCTGGCCAGCGAGGTCGAGCGGCGCCGTACGTTCGCGATCATCTCGCACCCCGACGCGGGCAAGACGACGCTCACCGAGAAGCTGCTCCTGTTCGGCGGCGCCGTGCGCGAGGCGGGCGCGGTGCGCGCGCAGCGCGCCGCGCGCTACGCCACCAGCGACTGGCTCGAGCTCGAGAAGCAGCGCGGCATCTCGGTGTCGAGCTCGGTCATGCATTTCGACTGGACGAAGGGCGACGACCCGACTCCGGAGCGCGCGGGCAGCCTGCCCACGCGCTATCGCGTGAACATCCTCGACACCCCCGGGCACCGCGACTTCAGCGAGGACACCTACCGCACGCTGCTCGCGGCCGACTCGGCGGTCATGCTCATCGACGCCGCCAAGGGCGTGGAGGCGCAGACCCGCAAGCTGTTCGAGGTCTGTCGGCTGCGGCACATCCCGATCTTCACGTTCGTGAACAAGCTCGACCGGCACGGGCGCGAGCCGCTCGAGCTCATGGCCGAGATCGAAGAAGTGCTGCGCATCGAGGCCGTGCCGCTCGACTGGCCCATCGGCGCGGGCGGCGAGTTCCGCGGCGTGTACGACCGGCTGGGCCGGCGCTCGCTGTACTTCTCGGGCGGCAAGCACGGCACCGTCGTCGTCGAGCAGCGCGAGGTCGAAGGCCCGCCCGAGCAGGCCGAGGTGCGCGACGCGCTCGAGCTCCTCGACGGCGCGGGCGCGAAGTTCTCGCCCGTCGAGGTCGGCGCCGGCCGCCAGACGCCCATGTTCTTCGGCAGCGCGCTCACGAACTACGGCGTGCTGCCGTTCCTCGAGCGCTTCCTCGAGCTGGCGCCGCCGCCGCGCGCGCGAGAGACCGCGGCCGGCCCCGTCGAGCCGGCGTCCGCGGAGTTCTCGGGGTTCGTGTTCAAGATCCAGGCGAACATGGACCCCGACCACCGCGACCGCGTGGCGTTCCTGCGCGTGTGCTCGGGCCGCTTCGTGCGCGGCGAAGAGGCCGTGCTCGCGCGCACGCAGAAGCCGTTGCGGCTCGCGCACTCGACCCTGCTCATGGGTCAGGGCCGCGAGGAGGTCGACGAGGCGTTCCCCGGCGACGTCGTCGGCCTGTTCGACCCGGGCGTGTTCCGCATCGGCGACACGCTGTCGGCGTCGGGGCGCATCGAGTACGCCGGCGTGCCGACGTTCTCGCCCGAGCACTTCCGGCGCGTCGAGGTCGCGAAGGTCGAGCGGCGCAAGGCGCTGGCGAAGGGGCTCGACCAGCTCGCGCAGGAAGGCGCGGTGCAGATCTTCACCGATCCCGGCAGCGGCACGGCCGCGCAGATCCTCGGCGTCGTGGGCCCGTTGCAGTTCGACGTGCTCGTACACCGAATGGCGTCGGAGTACGGCGTGGAGCTGCGGCTCACGCCGCTGCCGTACAAGATCGCGCGCTGGGTGCACGGCGAGTACGACCCCGACGTGCTGCGCTACTCCGAGACGATGCGGCTCGTGGAGGACCGCGATCACCACGCCGTGCTGCTGGCCGAGAGCCTGTGGCACGTCGACCGCGCGCTCGCGCGGCACCCCGAGATCCGCCTCTCGGAGACCTCGGATCCCCAGCTGTCCTGAGCGGCGCTCCGCCTGCAGAAGCGGCGGACTAGTGACCGTTGAAGCCGTTCCGGCCGCCGGCCTCGTTCGAGATCTCGACGGCCTTCGCGGCGACGGCGCGCGCGGCTTCTGCGATCGTCGGCCAGTGCTCGCCTTCGAGCACGCGCTTCGCGGCTTGGAACGCCTCGAGCTTGAACCCCGCGTGCGTGCCGAGCTGCGCGACGTGGCCCAGGTTCACGTCCGCCGCCGTGACCGAGCCCGCGGGCGCGGGAGGCTTCGCCGGCACGACCTGCGGCCTGGCCGCGATCGCGGGCTTGGGCAGCGGGGTCGCAGCGGGCTTGGTCGGCGGCGCCTTCGGCGCAGGCTTGGCCTTCGCCTTGGCGGCGACCGCCTTCTTCCTGGCCGGCGCCGCCTTCTTCTTCGCCGCGGGCTTCTTGGCCTTCGCCGCGCCCTTCTTCGCAACCGACTTCTTCTTCGAAACCGCCTTCTTCTTCTTCGCTTTTGCCGCCATAGGCGAATCGTATCGGCGCTGCATTGCGCGGGCTAGAGGGCGCTGAGTGTTAGGATGGCTCGGTGGGACTCATTCGCCGTGTCGTCGTGCTGCTCGTGTTGCTCGCGCCGGCACTCACCGCTCGAGGCGCCTCGATCCGGATCGGCTTCGAGAACGGCGGCCTCCTCCCGCCCAACACGGGCATCATCATTCCCAAGTACCGGGAGGCCGGCTTCGAGTTCTACGATGCCCTACCCCCGTTCATGGGGGTCCCGGCGGGACTCGGCCGCGTCGGGCCGGGTGGCGCCGTCGCGGCGAATGGGACGTCGACGATGGACGTTCTGTATGCAGAGTCACTCGCCTTCGACCGCGAGGACGGCGGCACGTTCGACCTGGTCTCGATCGACCTCGCCGAGTACAGCACGGTCTATCCGACTCCCATGACGATCGAGCTCGTCGGAGACCGCGTCGACGGCACGAGCGTCGCGGCGACGTTCACGACGGACGGCATCGTCTACGGCGGCTCGAGCACCGTCGACTTCCAGACGTTCGCGCTCCCGGACTCGTTCCGCGACCTGATCCGCGTGCACTCGCCGACGCAGGGCTATGCCTTCGACAACGTCGTGGTCTCGGTCGCGCCCGAGCCCGGCGCGGCGCTCCTCGCCGCGCTGGTGGCGCTCGTCATCCGGGCTGCACGCGCCTGAACTGCCAGAGCAAGAGCAGGTCGTAGACGATCTTCGCGACGCCCGCGCACACGAGCGGCCAGCCGGTGCTCGAGTGCTCGAGCAGCGCGCCGGCGAGCAGCGGCGACGCGGCCGAGGCGAGGCTGCGCGGCACGTTGGTCACGCCCGCCGCGGCGGCGCGCTCTTCGGGCGGGACGACGCTCATGACGAACGACTGGCGCGCGGGCACGTCCATCTGCGAGAGCGCGCCGCGCGCGAGCAAGCACGCGAGCGCGAGCGGCGCAGTCGGCATGAACGCGGCGGCGACCAGGAGCGCGTTCGCGGGCAGGTGCGTGAACACCATGGTCTGGATCATGCCGATGCGCGCCGCCAGCCGCGCCGACATGAACTGCGAGAACGCGGACAGCGTCGACGCGGCGAAGAAGAACGTGCCCAGCGCCGCGAGCGACAGGCCGAAGCGCGCGTGCAGCCACAGCGCCAGCAGCGACTGTACGGCGAAGCCGCCGCCGAACGAGTCGAGTGAGAACAGCGCCGACAGCTTCAGCACCACCCCGCGGGACTTCGCGAGCGGCGCGGCGCGGCCCGCCGCCGCGCGGGGCGCGCCGGCTTCCGGCCCGAGCCCGCGATAGAGCGCCACGAGCGGCAGCGCGGTGCACGCGTAGACCAGGAACACCGTGCGCAGCGCCGGAGCGGGATCTACACCGAAATGTTTCACGGCGAGGTCCGGCAGTCCCGCGGCGAGCGAGCCGAAGGCGCCGAGCAGCGCGCCGGCGACGTTGTAGCGCGCGAAGGTCGCGATGCGCTGGGTGCCGTCGCCCGCCTGGGCCAGCAGCGCCTGCTCGGTCGGCAGGAAGACCGACACGTCGCCGGCGGTCGGGTTGAGCGTGCCTACGAACGCCACGACCATGAGTGCCGCGAAGCCGCTGAAGCCCGCGAAGCCGAGGCCGGTGCCCGCCATGAGCGCGCAGGCGACGAGCAGCACGCGCTGCGGCGCGAAGCGCGCCGAGAGCAGCCCGACGATCAGCGTGAGCAGCGCGCTGCCGAGCAGCGTCGACGTCGCCACCGCGCCCACTTCGAACTTCGACAGCCCCAGCGCGAGCAGGTACGACGGCAGGACCACGCTGACCGCGCCGTCCGCGAAGCCGCGCAGGGCGCGCGCCGCGATGATCGCGCGGCTCACCGCGGCTCAGCCGCCGGAGGCTGCGCGCAGATCCGAGGCGACGGAAGCGCCATCGGCGCTGCCGTTCAGCAGCGCGAGGTGCGCGCGGATGGTCTCGGGTGCGACGTTCGCCGTGCGCAGTCGGAGCGCGGGGCCGACGCGCGACAGCTGCCCGACCAGCGCCATGAGCGAGAAGCTCGCGGCCACGATCGCGACGACTGCGAGCGCACCTGGATTGCCGCTGGTCGCGACCACGTCGTTGGTCGCCCACGCCGCCAGCGCGACGGTGACTAGGAGCGCGATCCCGGCCGCGACCACCACGTCGCGCAGCGCGCCGCCTGCGCCCCGCTCCAGCACACGGCGCAGCTCGCCGGGCGAGAAGTAGTCGAGGAACCAGCCCGTCGCCTCGTCGACGCCGCGGTTCTTCGGCGGCCGCACGGTGCGGTTCGTGAGCGGATCGAACGCGGGCTCGCCGCGCTTGTGCGCGGCGATGCCCTCGAGGATCGCGCGGTGCACCTTCTCGTCGATCGGGAAGCGGCGCGCGACGAAGTACGCCAGAACCGAGAACGAGGCGGGCGTCAGCGCGAAGATCGCGCGCAGCGCGAACAGCACCTCCGGCGTCTGCGCCACGTTGGGCCGGTAGCCGAGCGAGGCGAGCACCGCGAGCGGGATCGACGAGCTCGGGATGATGATGAACTTCGGCACCAGCCCCCAGAACGCCAGGTACTGCGCCTCGCGACGCTTTCCTGTGTAGAGCTCGTCGTAGTCGACCACGTCGGCCTGGATCGCCGGCGGCAGGAACAGCCCAGCGCCGAAGCTCGAGCCCGACAGACAGATCAGTGCGAGGCAGCCCAGGTTGTCGCCGGGACCGAGCAGGAACAGCGAGAAGCCGCCGACGATTCCGGGCGCGAAGCTCGCCAGCCACGTGTTGAGCTTGCCGAAGCGCTTGGCGAAATAGAGCCAGAGCGGCAGGCAGATCAGCCCCGACAGAAAATAGAACAGCAGGAAGATCCCGAACCAATCGTCCGCGGTCTTCGCGTCGATCGGCGGCGGGTTCAGCACGTAGTGGCTGAAGTACGGCATGAGCAGCCCGGGGATCGCGCCGGGGATGCTGCCGACGATGTAGCTGACGCCCAGCACGGCGAACGGGCGGTTGCGCAGCGCGCGGCGCACGCCGGGCACGAGCGGGTTCGACTCGCGCGTGGCGAAGTCGGGGCGCTCGCGCACCACCGCGACGAGCAGCCAGTACAGCGCGACCATCACGACCGCGTAGGCGATCGCCATGACCATGAAGGCGTGCCGCTTGTCGCCGCCGTAATGGTTCACCAGGAGGATTGGCGCGACCGACGCCACCAGGGTGCCGATCAGTGCAAAGCCCTCGCGCACGGAGAACAGGCTCGAGCGCTCGTGGTAGTCGAGCGTCAGCTCCGGCCCGAGGGCCGCGTGCGGCAGCCCGTACGCCGTGTTCAGCATGAAGAACGTCATCATCGTGATGCCGAACCAGAGCGCCGCCTGGTGCGTGTCGAGCCAGGTGGGCGGCGTGAACAGCGCGACGAACACCAGCGCGGCGAGCGGCGACGCGACGAAGATCCACGGCCGCCGCCGGCCCCAGCGCGTGTGCGTGTGATCCGAGAGCCAGCCGGCGAACGGATCGAGGACTGCGTCGAAGATGCGCGCGAGCGGCAGCGCCAGCGCGACCATCGACAACGGCACCAGCACCGTGTCCGAGTAGAACGGATTCACGTGGATCAGAACCGGAATGATCATCGCCGCGCCCGCGACGCTCGGCATCCCGTAGGCGAGCTTCAGCCAGCCCGAGAGCTTCTCGTTCTTGCGCGGATCGCTCACGGGAAGCGCGCTCGGAGCCAGCTCGCGCACAGCTCCATCGCTTCGCGCCGTCGCCCCTCCAGATAGTGCGGTGCGCCCACGAGCTCGTGGTACTCGACGTCGTCGGCCGCGCAGGCGTCGCGGATCGCGCGCGCCTGCGAGAGGCGGATCTCGGTGTCGGCGGTCGCGTGCAGGATCAGCGACGGCACCTTCACGTTGGGCATCGTGTCGGCGAGCTTCGCGTGCGACGACAGCCCGGACCAGGTCGACAGCCAGCCGCGCGCGCTCATCACGCGCGCCAGGCCGAAGCGGCCGTAGTTGCCGTCGAGCGGGTCGGGGAAGGCGAAGAGCGAGCCGAGCGGCCGGTCGTCGGGGTCGATCGAGAGATCCAGATACGCCGGGTCGGCCAGGGTGCGGTAGATGACCATGTACTTGGCGTGGACCGCGCGCTGGCGCTGGTAGCGCCACGCCGCCGGGTCGGCCGCCTTGTCGATGCCCTTCGCCGCGTGCGCGGCCTGCTCCGCGCCCTCGAGCGACGCGCGCGCGATGGCATCGAGCCGCGTCACGCGCGCGAGCTGCGCTTTGCGGTAGCGCGCGAGCCAGGCGCGGTCGTACGTGCACGGGTTCGGCCACGGCCTCCAGCCGTTGTCCGGGTCGTACATGTCGAGCTCGGGGATCACCGCCTCGGGGTCGCTCTCGTCCGCGACCGAGGGGTCGATCACGCTGTTCATGAACACGCCTTCGCCCGGGTGCGCCGCGATCGCGATCCAGCCGTCCCCCACCCCGCGCTCGACGTGCGCCAGCGCCATGAGCGAGCCGCCGCCGCTGTTGCCCAGCAGCACGACTGCGCGCGCGCCGCGCCGCTGCATCTCGCGCACGGCAGTCTCGACGTCGATTGCGCAGCTCTCGTGCAGGCAGTCGATGTCGTTGTTGATGTAGCGCGTGGCGAAGCCGAGCACGGCGTAGCCCGCGGCGGCGAGCAGCGGACAGGCGTAGTGCACCGAGAAGTCGCCGCGCGGGTGCGACAGCACGACCGCGGTCCGCCACGGCTGGCCGGCCGGCGGCGTCCACAGGATGCCGCGCACGAGCGCGCCGTCCGGAGACACGAGGCGCACGTCCTCGCGGCGGATCGCGACGCCGGGGTCGTCCTCGGGGAGCGGCCAGTACGCCAGCCCGAAGGGACGCCGGGCACCCATCGCATGCGGCATTTCTCGGTTCCCTTCTTTCTGCGCGCCAGCATACCCGATCGCCGCCGGGGCCATGCGCTAGGATGCGCGCCCATGTCGGACGAAGAGCCCCTCGTCGCGCGCGCCCACGAGACGCTGGTCGGCTGGCTCGCGCTCGGACACGAGTCGACCGCGCATCCGCTCGCGCGCATCGTGCGCGACGCGCGCACGCCCATCGTGTACGACGCGAACTTCGCAGCGGAAGTCCGCGCGCGCACGCCCGACGAGATCGAAGCGCTGCTCGCGGAGGTCGACTGCGCCTTCGCCGGGCTCGGCCACCGCCACTTCTATTGGGACCCCGGCATGCCGCAGCCGTTCGAGACGCGGCTCCTGCTCGACGGCTACAGCGCCGGCACGGGCGACGTCATCCTCGTGCTCGAGGGCGAGCTGCGCGCGCGCGGGCCGCGCGTCGAGCTGCGCGCGGTCGAGAGCGACGCGGACTGGGCCGTGCTCGAGGCGCTGCACCGGCTCGACCACGAGGAAGAAGCTGCGAAGGGCTTCCACCGGCCGTGGCAGCCGGAGGTGACGCGCCAGCTCGTGCTCGCCAAGCGCGCGAAAGCGCCCGCCGTGCGCTACGTGCTCGCGCGCGCGGACGGCGTCGACTGCGCGTTCTTCTCGGCGTGGCCGGGCGAGAACGGCGTGGGCAAGGTCGAGGACCTGTTCACGCGCAGCGACTTCCGCGGGCGCGGCATCGCCACGGCGCTCATCGCCGCGTGCGTCGACGACGCGCGCGCGCGCGGCGCCGGCCCGGTGCTGATCGGCGCTCGCGGCGGCGATACGCCGAAGCACATGTACAAGGCGCTCGGCTTCCGGCCGCTCTGCGTCGAGCGCAACTACGTGCGCACGGATCTACTCGAAGCTCAGACCTCGTAGCGGTTCAGCTCGGGCAGCACCGTCCGCGCGAAGACGCGCATGTTGCGCTCGGCCTCGCCCGCCGACATGCCCGCGTAGCTGAACACGCCGACGAACTTGTTCGAGCCGAGCCGCTTCTGCGTCGACACGATCGTCTGGTAGCAGCGTTCGGGCGTGCCCCACACCTGCAGGCCGAGGAAGAAGTCGATCATGGCGTCGGCGCCGCCCGGCGCGCTCGCGAGCTCCTGCATGCGCGCGTACGACTCGTAGCCCTTCGTCTTGGCCAGGTGGTCGCCCTTGAGCTCGTAGTGCTTGAGCACCGTCTGCCAGTAGCCGCCGATGTACTCGCGCGCCTTCGCCTCTGCGCGGTCGGGGTTCTCGTCGCAGAACACCCAGCCGGCGCAGATGCTCGGCGGCGCGGCCACGCCGTTGGTCTGCTCGTACACCGCGTTGTAGTTGCGCAGCTCCTCGGTGACGGCCTCCCACGGCTTCTGCGGGATGATCAGCATGCCGAGCCCGAGCTTGGCGATGACGGGCCCCGACTCGGGCGACACCGCGGCGGCGTAGCTGCGGCCCCTGAAGCTCTTGAACGGCTTCGGGCGAATGTCGCGGCGGAGCTGCTTCACGAGCTGCCCGTCGTACTCGCAGTAGCCGCGCTCGAGGCCGGTGAGGATCATCTCTGCCGCTTCTGTGAAGTACTGGCGGCTCGTGTCCATCGACGCGCCGAAGCCGTCGAACTCGACGCGGCCGAGCCCGCGGCCCAGGCCGAGGATGAAGCGGCCGTTCGACACGTGGTCGAGCACGGAGATCTGCTCGGCGACGCGCATCGGCTTGTGCCAGGGCAGCACGACCACCATGGAGCCGAGCTGCACGCGCTCGGTCGCGCCGGCCAGGTACGTCAGGTACTGCAGCACGTCGGGGCACATCGTGTAGTCGGTGAAGTGGTGCTCGACGCCCCAGAGCGACTCGAAGCCGAGCGACTCGGCCATGAGCGCGAGGCGGAGGTCGTCGCGCCAGACGTCGAAGTCGCTGCGCGCTTGCTCGGGGTTCTGGAAGATCGCTGCCATGCCGACGTGCATCGGACACCTCCGTTCGAACGAGATTCAAAGCATACCGGTTCTCTACAGCGCGAGCAGGACGACCGGGATCTCGCGCGAAGTGCGCTTCTCGTACTCGGCGTAGGCCGGGTTCTCGTGCTTGATGCGCGGCCAGAGGCGCGCGCGCTCCTCGTTGGACGCGAGGCGCGCGCGCATGCGCCGCTTCTCGCCGCCGATCTGCACGAGCGCCTCGGGCTGCTTCTGCAAGTTCACCCACCAGGCGGGGTCCGCCGGCGCGCCGCCCTTCGAGGCGATCACGACCAGGCGTTCGCCGTCCTCGAAGAATACGAGCGGCACGGTGCGCGGCTTGCCCGTGCGCCGGCCCGTCGTGGTGAGCAACAGGATGCGCAGCGCGCCCATGCGCCCGCCGATGCGCCCGTCCGTCCACGCGTACAGCGCCCCGTGCGCCGCGATGAATGCGCGCATGGCGAGCCGCTGCAGCGAGGACATCGAAACCTCCGTGGCCGGGTGCGTAGCGGCTGATATGATGCCGTCGAGACGTCCCCCTGTCTCGAAGGAGCTGGTATGTCCCGCGAGGCCGTGATCATCGACAGCGTGCGCACCGGGCTCGCGAAGGCGCATCGGGGCTCGTTCAACATGACGCGGCCCGACGACCAGCTCGCGCACTGCATCGCGCAGCTCTTCGCGCGCAATCCGAACGTGGACAAGGCCGAGGTCGGCGACGTGATCGCGGGCTGCGGCATTCCCGAGGGCCCTCAGGGCATGAACGTGGCGCGCATCGCGACCGTGCTCGCGAACCTGCCGACGTCCGTCGCGGCCACGACGGTGAACCGCTTCTGCTCGTCGGGCTCGCAGGCGATCATGATGGCCGCGCAGCAGATCATCCACGAGGGCGTCGAGATCGCGATCGGCTCCGGAGTCGAGACGATCACGATGCTGCAGGACGGCTCGCAGAACACGAAGCGGCTGTTGAACCCCGTCGCCGCGAAGAAGGCACCGGGCCTGTACATGGCGATGGGCGCGACCGCCGAGGTCGTCGCGGAGCGCTACAAGGTCTCGCGCGAAGACCAGGACCAGTACTCGCTGAAGAGCCAGCAGCGCACCGCGCGCGCACAGGAGCTCGGCTACTTCGACGACGAGATCGTGCCCATGAAGGTGCGCCGCGTGGTGCAGAAGAAGGGCGAGGAGCCGAAGGAAGAGGACTTCGTCGTCGACAAGGACGAGTGCAACCGCCCCGACACCACGATCGACGGCCTGCGCAAGCTGCCGCCCGTGTTCAAGCCGGAAGGCGGCACGGTCACCGCGGGCAACTCGAGCCAGCTCTCCGACGGCGCGTCGGCCACGCTGCTCATGTCGGCGAGCCGCGCGAACGCGCTGGGGCTGGAGCCCATGGGCATCTACCGCGGCTCCGCGGTCGCGGGCTGCGAGCCCGACGAGATGGGCATCGGCCCGATCTACGCGGTGCCCAAGCTGCTGAAGCGCCTCGGCATGTCGATGGACGACATCGACCTCGTCGAGCTGAACGAGGCGTTCGCGTCGCAGGTGCTGCAGGTGCAGCGCGTGCTCGGGATCCCCGACGAGAAGCTGAACCAGAACGGCGGCTCGATCTCGATCGGCCATCCCTTCGGCATGACCGGCTCGCGCCTCACCGGCCACATCCTGCGCGAGCTGCGCCGCCGCAAGAAGCGCTACGGCCTCGTCACCATGTGCGTCGGCGGCGGCCAGGGCTTCGCATCGGTGTTCGAGTCGGTCTAGCCGCGCTCGCCTGCAGCTCGCTGCGCCGCTACCTGAAG
>Ga0335080_10001649_pt1 | contig 21995 bp, 20 predicted proteins | sample Lox_Sample_34_FD_206720 | JGI IMG/M metagenome (GOLD analysis project Ga0335080, IMG submission 206720) | Soil microbial communities from Loxahatchee National Wildlife Refuge, Florida, United States - Lox_Sample_3.4 | ecosystem: Environmental > Terrestrial > Soil > Wetlands | place: USA...
CGATGGGAGGGCAAACCGGAGGAATGGAAGAGAGTGCGGCGCGGGTGGTGTTTGGGAGACAAAGGATTTCGGAAGGACTTATTGGCGCAAATGTCCGAACGGGTCGGGGAGAGTCATTATGGTGCGGAGCGCCAGGAATCGGGGGAGGAAAAGGCGGAACGAATCGTGGCCGAAGAACTGAAAAAACGGCGATGGACCGAGAGCCATTTGGAGGAACGACGAAAGGGCGACCGGGAGAAAGTGAAGATCGCATTGCGATTAAGGCGGGAAAGCATTATGACATTGAAATGGATCGCGCGACGACTGCAGATGGGCAGTTGGACGAATGTGGCGAATTGCCTGGCGAGTAAGGCGCAATGAGTCAAAAAGTGTCAATAGTGTGGACTGACCCGTTTAAATAGTGTGGACTGACCCGTTTACGTTTACGTTTATGACCCGTTTACGTTTACGTTTGCGGTCCTACTTTACAAATTCTGCACGCGCAAAAAATCGAAGAAGTGACAGTCGTCTTTAAGAGCGCGGGAGCCGGTAGAAGTTTGAGGCGGTGGCCGGTGTCAAGTATCCCACCTTTGCAACGCGGGTGCAAAAGAGAGCTTGGGCGGAGCGTGCGAAGCCCGGCCCGGCAGGCGTCCGGTTAACGCGAGTCGCCCATCGGGAAGTGCGCATACTTGGCGACCGCCTGGGCGCGCGAGCGCACGTGGAGTTTTTCGTAAATACGGCGAATGTAGGTATTCACCGTTTGTACACTGATCTGGAGCATGTTGGCGATTTCCTTGTAGAGATAGCCGCGGGCCAGCAATTCCAGCACCTCGCGCTCGCGCGGAGAAAGGTCTTCCGCATCGCTGGATTCCATGCCGGTCCGCTGAAAGGATTGCACGACCCGGCGCGCGATCTGGCTGCTCATCGGCGAGCCGCCGCCGTGGACCTCCTTCAACGCGGCCAACAGGTCGTTGCGGCGCATCTGCTTCAACAGGTAACCCGAGGCACCCGCCGACAGCGCGTTGAAAATGTGGTTCGCGTCTTCATACACGGTTACCATCACGAACTGCGTGCCGGGCAGGCGCGGCTTCAGCCGGCGCACACACTCAATCCCGTTCATGCCCGGCAGGTTGATGTCCACCAGCACGACGGACGGTTTTTCCTGCGGCAGACGCGCCAGCGCGCTCTCGGCGTCGTCAAATTCGCTGACACATCGGAAACCGTCGGCCCGGCGAATCCAGCCCGCCAGGATTTCCCGGGCGGGCACGTCGTCTTCGACGATGGAAACTTCTATACTCATGCTGCTTACCTATTTTGCCCTGAATGTTTCCCCGAGTCGTGTCGCTTGTTTTCGTGACACCCCGGATGGCGGCCGGTCTTACTCGCATCATTTTCAGGAGGCGACCGTTGCAACGACCACAACGAACTTTACCTCCGTTCCATGGCCGGGCGAACTCTGAATTTCGCAGTGCCCGCCAATTTTCTCAAGGCGTTTGCGCATGTTGGCCAGCCCGTGGCCCCGCGCGATCCGGCTGGGTTCACGCCCTGCTTCCGTCGGTGCGTCGGGCGCGAATCCTTTCCCGTCGTCGCGGACGACCAGGATGAAGGCATTGGCTCCTGTGGTCAACGAGACGTACACTTCTGATGCGGCGGCGTGTTTCACCACATTGTGCAGAGCTTCCTTGAACGCCAGGAAAAGGTTGTGGCGCACCTCCGCGGTCACGGGCCATTGGGGCAATTGCAACGGCACATCCAGACGGCAACGAATGTCGAGGGACCCCAGAAATTCCTGCGCGAAATTTCCCAAATAACTGGCCAGACTGTCCAGTGTGTCATGCTGTGGATTCACGGCCCAGACGATTTCATCCATGGCGCGCGTGAGTTCGCGGGTCGTGCCGAAGATCCGCTCCAACTGGGCGGCGGCCTGGGCCGGGTTCTCCAATTCGTTGTGGGCTGACTCGGTGAGCAACGAAATGCGGGTGAGATTGGCGCCGAGGTTGTCGTGAATATCCTGCGCGATGCGGGCGCGTTCGTGTTCCACAGCGCGCAGCCGTTCCAGGCGTTCCAGTTTGAGGCGCATCCGGCGGCGGGCAATCCACAACACGCCGCTGGCCACGGCGCCGGCTACCAAGGCCACCACGGTCATGCCGGCCGGGATGCGGAACCACCATTTCTGCCAGAAATACGGCTGCACCGCGAACGCCAGCGTCGCCCCGCGGTCGTTCCACACGCCGTCACTGTTGCAGGCGATGACGTGGAATTTGTAATTGCCCGGCGGGACATGGCTGTAATCGGCCGATCGCTTCGTTCCGGCATCCACCCAGTCAGGTTCCAATCCTTCGAGACGATACTTAAAACGTACCTTCTCCGGTACCACAAAACTCAAAGCGGTGTAACGAAACTCAAACCGCTGCGGGCCGGGTGGGATCTGGAGCGGCGCATCACCAGCCGGGAACGGTGACACCGTCCGCCCGTCCGCGAGCAGGCTCTCAATGACCACGGGAGGTGCCAGTTGATTCACTTTGGCATCCTCCGGATTGAAGACCACCAGCCCTTTACTCGTGGGAAACCAAAGGCGTCCGTCGGCTGTTCTGGCGCCGGCCGGCTGAAGTCCCCCGGAACACTCGGGTGTCGGCATCCCGTCCGCCTTGCCGTAACTGAGACAATTCACCGATGTGGCCTGACCGTCCGCGCACCGGATCAACTCCTCCTTGGGAACGCAAAAAACTCCGGTATGCGAGCTGATCCAGAAATTGCCGCGGCCATCGTCTTCAACGTCGCAGATAAAGTTGTTGGGTAATCCCTGGCTGGAACTGATGGTCGCAAAGTGACCTTGCTTCAACCGATTCAGACCTCCGCCGTACGTCCCGATCCAAAGCGTGCCGTCCGCATCCAGATGCAGGCACTGGACATAATCGCTGGAAAGTCCGTCTTTCTTTTGGAATTGCTGGAGCACGCCCTGATGCAAATGGCCGAGGCCGCCGCCCAACATGCCAAACCATACGCTGCCATCGCGGTCTTCCGCAATCGCCCGCACGTCCGGCAGTTTCAAACCTTCGTTTCTTCCATACCACGTCGGAACGCCCGCCCGATCATGCAACAAACCAGTGGTGGTTCCGACCCAGGTTGAACCATCGCGCGCGTGCAGGATCGCCGTCATGGGAACCGTCAAATTCTCCAGACCGGGTGCATGCACAAAATGATCACCTTCCTGGACCAATAGTCCACCGCCCCAGGTGCCCGCCCAGACGCGGCCTTGCGTGTCTTCGGCCACCGACCAGACGAAAAGATTCGACAACCCGTCATTCTCGGTGAAGTGCGTCCATTCCTCATTCTGCAAGCGATACAGGCCCGCGCCTTCAGTGCCGACCCATAACGCCCCATCGTGCGCGGGCGTGACTGACAACAATTCTCTTCCTTGCCAATCATCCGGTGCGTTTACCGTTGCCACCTTGCCGACCCGGAGCGCCACGAGGCCACCGCTGCCGGCGCCCGCCCACAACGTCCCCTCGTGGTCCTCGTATAAACAGCGCACCCAATCATGCGGCAGGCCGTTGGCCCGGCTGAAATGAAGTATGCCCTGATGAGGAAAAATCAGGTAAAGACCCCGGTCCAGGGTTCCCACCGCCAGACACCCGGACCGCATCTCGATCAGCGCGCTGATGGGGCTTTGTCCCCAGGGCGTCGATCCCAGGTCATCGGCCCACTGGCTGCCGTCCCATTTCCGCAGTCTTTGTTCCCCGGCAACCCAGAAACCACCATCCCGGCTCGGACAAATCGCTTCAACGTAACCCAGGGATTGACCATTCGGCGCCATGGGGGTCAATTGACCGCGATTCAGCGTCAGCACTTCTCCGTTATAGGTTACCCACAATGCCCGGTGCTCGCCTACGACCAGCGAGGCCGCCCGGGTTGAAGCACCCGCATTGGGAACGGAAATCATGCCACCGTTGACGCCGGCCAGCTTGCCTTCCTCGTTCAACACCCAGAGGTTGCCGGTCTGGTCGCTGCCGATGCCCGAAATTTTTCGATTATCCCAGGCGGGGCTGAATGGCACCGTCTCGAAATGCCCGTCCCGGTAACGCGTCAGTTCCCCCGTTTCATGGCCGATCCACAGGTTGCCTTCGCGGTCTTCAAACAGGCTGATCACCCGGCTGCTGCTCAATTCGGGTGTGTTCACGTTGTCGAACACGGTGAAGCTCGCCCCGTCGAACCGCGCCAGGCCATCATAAGTGCCCACCCACAGGTAACCGTCGTGGGTCTGCACAATGGCCGTCACGACATTCTCCGGCAAACCATCCTCGGTCTGCCAGACGCGGAGAAAATAATTCGGCAGGGTCGGCGTGGCGGCGCAGAGGCCAAACCCCGCGAGGCACAATAACCAGGCGCACACCGGCTTGGCTCGCCATCGAACCGGAACTGGCCGCGAGAAGGACACTTTTCGGATTCTGCCGGGCGTGAACCGCGCGCGCAAGCCAAACCCGCCCCGAACGGGCCTCGACCGCTTTTCGGGTTGACTGGCGCTTGTGGGTTCGGACACGCGGTGGCGGTGTCTGACGTTCCCAACTGCTCCTTGAAAACGCAGGTTGGCTGTTGTTGTTCGCCGACGATTAGAGGTTGACAAATGTAATCTCTGTGGTTACTGGTTAGGGAACGATTATGCGAACGAGTTGTCGCTTTGCCATGGCGGTGCATGTGCTGGCCGTCCTCGCTTACAAGGAAGGCGACCCCGTCACGTCGGGCATGCTCGCGGGCAGCGTCAACACCAACCCGGTCATTATCCGGCGGCTCCTGCTGTCGCTGCAAAAGGCCCGGCTGGTGGAAACCCGCAAAGGGGCCGGCGCCGGTTCCCGTTTGAGCCGCTCGCCCGGCCGCATAAATCTTGCCCAGGTTTACCGGGCGGTGGAAGAGGCTGAGCCTTTCGCCACGCCCGCCCGCAAAGCCAATACCGCCTGCCCGGTCGGCCATTGTATCCGGGAGACCCTCAGCCGGGTCTTTGCATCGGCGGAAAGTGCCCTGGAGCGGGACCTGGAAAAAACCACGCTGGCCGGGGTAATCACCATGATCAAAACCGCCTGTCCGGCCGCCGTCAAAAAAACCGGTTGACAATCTCTTTTTTTAGTTGATTATGTAACTGTTGTTATTACATTAAAAAGAATGGAGCAAGACATGAAACAGAATAGTGGGAATGAAAATCGGGGAAACGGGAATCCGGCATGGAACGCCTGCAAGGCGTTGTGCCGGAAATTACGGGCACAGATTGGCGATGTCAAAGAGGCCATCTTTGCGGAAGCGAGCCGCGCATTCTCAGCGCCCGAACAGTTGGTCCGGTTGGCCTTGAACGAAGCCGAGGCAACCGCCTGGCAAACGCAATATCCGCACCTGGTTTTCCCCGCGCTGGCGGCGGAGAAAGTCCAGGCGGTGGCTGCCTGGAACGCCCATCAGGAATTCGTGCGGCGGGACAGGCGGGCGATCACCCTGGCGGCATGACCAATCGCCTGTGCGTTTGAACCGGGCGATAACCATCAACGAGGAAGAGATATGAAAGCGATCATCGAAGTGAACGAAATGAACTTTGACGCCGAAGTCCTGAAGTCCAACCAGCCGGTGCTGGTGGACTTCTGGGCCGAATGGTGCGGTCCCTGCAAAATGATCGCCCCGGTGCTCGAAGAAATTGCGATCGAACAGACCGGGCGCGTCAAGGTCGCCAAAGTGAACGTGGATGAAAATCCGGGGCTGGCTGCGCAGTATCAAGTACAGTCCATCCCCACGTTGCTTTATTTTGCCGAGGGCACGGCCCGCAATCGGATCATCGGTGCCGCCGGGAAGAAGGCGATTATCTCCCGGCTTGACGAACTCGTTGTCAAAGCCTGAGACAGGTGATGGCAAATGAATGTGAACAAGGAGGTCAAAAATGAAGACGGCACTCAAACGAAGCGCCACGCCCGCGGAGGTTGTTCCTGCGGAAGCGGCGCACGGTGACACGCTGCAATTGTATCTTCGGGAAATTGGGCGGGTGAAACTGCTCACGCCGAAGGAGGAAATCGCGTTTGCCAGACGGATTCGGAAGGGGGACAGGCGGGCGCGGGAGAAAATGATTACCGCCAACCTGCGGTTGGTCGTGAAAATCGCCCGCGATTACGAAGGGTTGGGACTTCCGCTGCTCGACCTGATCAACGAAGGCAACATCGGCCTGATGAAAGGCGTCGAGCGGTTCAATCCGCGAAAGGGCGCGAAGCTTTCCAGCTACGCCGCATGGTGGATCAAGCAATGCATCATGCGGGCGCTGGCCAACCAATCCAAAACCATCAGGCTGCCGGTCCACGTGGTGGACAAAGTAGCCCACATCCGGAAAGCCGAGATGAAGTTGCGCGAGGCCTTTGATCGGGAACCGACGGACGAAGAAGTGGCGGATCACCTGGGACTCAAGCCACGCCGCATCCAACAGTATCGGGATGCGTCCCGGGCGCCCATTTCACTCGATGCCCCGATTGGAAGGGATGAGCCGCAACGGATTTCCGAAGTGGTGGCGGACCCGAATGCCGCGGCACCCTTTGATCGGCTGGTCCATGAAAACGACACGCAACTGGTCCAGCAGGTCCTGGCCACGCTCACGCCCCGGGAGAACAAAATCCTGGCCATGCGGTTCGGGCTGGATGATGGCAAGGCCAAGACCCTGGAGGAAATCGGCGCCCGACTGGGCGTCACCCGTGAACGCATCCGGCAGATCCAGGAGGAGGCGCTGCAAAAAATGCGCGTGAAAATCTCCGAACGCGAGACGCCGTCGGTTGAAACCGCGGTCATGGCGGCGTGACGCCGTCCGACGCGTCCGGGTTTATCCGAACGTGTCGCCGTTCCAGCCCCAATTGCCGGCGGGGACATCGGTGAAGTTCAGGTAAATCCGGTCTGCGCGCACGCCGAGCATTTCCGTCAACGAACTGCCAATTTTCCGGGCGAGTTGCCGGTTCACGTCAGCGTTCAAGCCGCCAATGCTGCGGATGTCCACAAACGCGGCATCGCCCGGTTGGCCGGACATGAGGATGGCCGCCGGGCTGATAACGACCATGACATATTGTTCCGGCTTGCCGATCGTCCCGGCAACGATTTTGGACAGGGTGGCGAGCAAGGCGCTTTTCTTTTCGTCTGAAAACGCAACGGTGGTTTCGAGTTTTAACAATGGCATAATGTTTTTTGGTTCAGGCCCGGCGCCTGAATCCTGCCCGCAAAACGGGATTTTTCAATTCTCAACTTCACACTTCGAATCAATTACCGGCACGCTGCCTGCTTCGACCGCCAACATGAACGCGATCATTTTTGCCGTGCCGTTTGTCATAGCGCTTGCCTTTGCGGCGCTGACCGTGCGCAACGAAATGCGCTGATCGCTGGCAAACAATTTCGCCCGCTATGCCAGAGCGGGCGATGGTGTCCAAGGCTGTTGCCCTGGATATTTTTTTGCACGTCACCAGAGCCGGTCACGTGCTTTTCTGTTTGCAGTTATGGATTCAATTGCTGTTCCGTCTGTGGCAAAATGTCGGCATGTCCGGTCGGGTAAAAAACTGGCAAGGTTTGACGGCTGCGGCGGTTCTGCTCCTCAGCGCCTGCCCGTCCGCGTTTTCGCGATCCGACCCGACGATCCGGCCGCCGGCGCCAATGAAACGTCCGCCCCCGAGCACCAATTCAGTTCCCTGGCACACCATCACCGTCGCGCCGCCAACGAACCAGCCGAAAATCCATTTCTACAACAAGCTTAACCCCGTTTGGTGGTTCGGAAATGTTGACGACCCGACGCCGCCGGCGTGGTACCGGCCGGACGACAAACACCGGAACACGAAATGGCACTTCCGCAATCCGTTCCACAACTTCGATCATTACGTCATCGGCGTGGCCGACAAGAAATTCTTCCGCAGCGGGCATTATCCGGAGCGAAATTCAAACCCGCACGGTGGCTGGGATTTCGAGGTGGCCAGACGCAAACTCGTCTTGCTTCCGTTTGCATCTTACCAGCGCGGCGGGTTTAATTTTTATTTCGGCTGGCGCGAAGCCGGCAGTTTTGGCATCAAACTGAATTATTCCAAGCCGCCGGGCTAGCCGCCGGCGAACGACAACCAACCGGTCACGCCGCCCAAAACTTAACTTCGAAAGAATCGGGCGGCGAGCAGATTGGCGGCGGCGCCAAAACCCAGCAACACCGCGAGGGGTTCGAGCACCGCACCGAAGCCGCTCCCGAAACTGATGAGCTGATGCAGCGCCGCCAGGGCCCAGCCCGTCGGCAGGCAAAGGGCAATCGTTTTGAGAGCTGGCGGCCCGACTTCCAACGGCCACCAGCAGCCGCCCAGCGCCGCCATCAGCAGGCTCGCCAGCACGCAGATGCCGATGACGCGATCCTCCGCTGCGGTCAGCGACGCCACCAGCACGCCCAATGAACCTGCTACCCAGGTGAATACCAGCAAGGTAATTGTGACCCCCGGCAGATTCGCGCCGAGGTTGACGTGGAAGACAAATTTGCCGACGGCGAGAAAAAACAGGATTTGCACCACGCCGAGCAGCATGAGGCCATAGATTTTTCCCATGACCAGTTCGAGCCGTGCGACGGGATAAACCATGAGTCGCTTGATCACGCCGTTGCGCCGCTCCGCGGCGATGGTGGCGCCGCCGAAAATCAGCAGGTTCATCATCAGGTACATCACCAGATTACCCGGCAATGAGAAATTAAAGCCTGTGGGCGTGGGTTTTCGCCCGGCGAATTTCGCATTCAGGCTGACCGGATTCGGCCTGGCCATGATTTCACGAAGTTGCGCCTCGGTGAACGTGCCGCCCGCGTTCGTTTGCGTCGCGGCTTCGAGCAGATGGCCGTTCATCGCGATCAGCGCGCGAACCAGCCGCACTTCGATCAAGGCGGTGTCGGCTTCGCCGGAATCTTCGCCTTTGAGAAATTGCAGCCTGGTCGGCTTGAGTTGCAACGCGTTGTCCGTCAGGTTGGCGGGAATGCGGATGATGCGCACGGCGGTTTCGCGATTGGTCGGATCGAGAATCCACATGTCCTGCGATTTCAATTCATCGAGGAAGACGCGACCCAAAAAGTTGGTATCGGCATTTTCGATCAGTACGGGCGGCGTGCGGTTGTAGGGGCGGCCCGGGCCGCGCGCGGCGAAGCCCATGAAATAGACGAACGCCAGCGGCACCGCAAACAGCCAGATATACGCGCTCTTGTGCTTGAAGAACAGCCGCAAGTCCGTGTGGCCGATGTCAAGGATGCGTTTCATGCGCGCAGGCCGGTTTTGAATTTTCGCCGGAACAGCATCGCCGCCAGCGCGGTTAAAATCACGCTGCAGACCACAAGTTTAAGGAGCACGATTCCCCAGACGGCGCCCGGGCCGTTGAATTGAAGATTGCGCGCGGTTTCCACAAACCAGTTGCTGGGCATCAGCGGCGTGATGTGCTCGCGCAGAAACGCCGGCAGTTGGCTGGCCGGAAACGCGCAGCCGCCCGCCAGACCCAGTGCCATGCCGGCGACGTTGTTCAGCACGCCGGCGCGCCGCTCATCCGGCACGAGCGCCACCAGCACGGCGAACAGCGCCGCGATGAAACAAGCATAGCCGAAGACCAGCGCGAGCAGCGGCAGCGGACTCTGCCAGTGAATCTGGAAAACCAATCCGCCGCCGCCGAGCATCACGGCGCTGCAAATCAACAGCACCACCACGGCGAAGACGATCTTGCTCACAATGAACGGCCAGAGTTGCGGGTGCATCGTCTGGTAACGTTCGAACGTCCGCTGGCGCAGTTCCCGGTGCAAATCCGTCATGGCGTTCTGGCCGAGGAACAACAGGAACATCGCCGACAATCCCAGCAGCAAATAGGCGAACACGGTGTGCAGGTTGTCGCTGTTTGCTTTGGCACTTTTCTTTTCAACGGTCTTCGCGGCGACGCGATTGGTGTCGCTGCCGTTGGAAGCGACTGTATTCGCAGTCGCATTCGTGGGTTCGCTGTCGTCTTCCTTTTCATAACCGACCAGTGGCGGGTTGATGAATTTTTTCACGGCCTGGAGTTTGTCGCCGGCGCGTTCGACCAGCAGCGAAGCCTTGTGGTAATCCGCCTTGCCTTCAAACACGGCCTGCCATTCGGGGAACTCCGAATTGAAATTGCGCGAAACGGCATTCAACGCCGTCACGACCGCGCCCAGCAATTCCTCCAACACGGCTGGATGAATGGACTCCGCCGGGTTCTTGATCAGTTCCAGGCTCACCGGTGCGCGGCCCGTGAGATAATTGCGCATGAAATTCGTTTCGATGATGAGCACGGCGCTGATCTTGCCGGCGTTGACCAGCTTCAGCGCATTCGTGCGCTCCATGAAAACGGGTTCGAGATATTTACCGCCCTCGCGCTGGTTTGCCGCGCCGCGCAGAAAATCACTCAGCACCGACTTGTCCTCGTCCACCATCGCGAAGCGAATGCGGCCCAGCGCGCCGCTGTCGGAATTGCCGCCGAAGACCATGCCGAGCAGCGCCGTCATTGCCAGCGGCACGATGAGGTTGATGAGCCAGGGCAACGGATTGCGCCAGGCGCGGCGCAGGTCTTTGGCGAGCAAGGTGGGCAACATGGCTAGGGGAGCGCACGCGCCTCGCGTGCTGCGTTTGGCGCCCCGCCAAACGTTCCGGATTGGGGCTTATTCAGCCGTCGTGCGTCGTCAATTGGACGCGGCGAGGCGCCGCGTTCGGCACGCGAGGGCGCGTGCGCTCCCCATTCATTGCTGGAATGTGTTGCGATGGTACTCATCATTCCCTCAACTCCCTTCCCGTCAGTTGCAGAAACACATCGTTCAGGCTGGGCCGTTTGAGCGTGACGTTTTCAACGTGGACCGGCAGCCCGAGCAAATCCTTGAGGCAATCGGCCGGGTCGCGTGTGCCTACGGCCGCGACGACCAGTTGCCGTTCAGTCTTTTGAATCACGCGGAAGCGCTGGTTAAATCCGTCCCACGAGTCGGGCGTGGCGTTCTTGAAGTCGGCTTCCAACACGAACACGCGGTCGCCGCCGAGCCTTTCCTGCAATTCAGCCAGCGTGCCTTCGGCCAGCAACCTGCCGTGGTCAATGATGCCGATGCGCTGGCAGAGCGTTTCGGCTTCCTCGAGATAATGTGTCGTGTAAAGAATCCCGGTGCCGGCGGCGCACAGGTTGCGGATGAATTCCAGAATATTCATCCGCGCCTGCGGATCAATGCCCACGGTCGGCTCGTCGAGCAAGAGCAGTTTTGGGTGATGCAGCAGCGCGCAGCCGAGATTGATGCGGCGTTTCATGCCACCGGAGTAGGTTTTTACCGCATCCTTTGCGCGATCGGTCAGCGTGAGCGCGGCGAGCAATTCAGTGGCGCGTGATTTGGCTTCGCCGGAACTCAAGCCGGCCATGCGGCCCCAGAATTCCAGATTTTCGCGGCCGGTCAGTTCCTCATAAATCGCCAGCTCCTGCGGGACCACGCCCATGATGCGCTTGGCGGCGGTCGGGTCCGACCAGAACGGTTTGCCGGCCACCGCGACATTGCCCGCATCCGGTTTCAGCAGGCCGGAGATGATGGAGATGGTGGTGGTTTTGCCCGCGCCGTTGGGACCAAGCAGGCCGTAAATTTCGCCCGGACGGACCTCGAAACTCACGGAATCCACCGCTCGAACAGCGCCAAAGGACTTGTTCAATCCCTTAACTTCCAATAGAGCCATGCCCACGATGGTAAGTCGCCTGAACAGCGTAGCAAGTGACATTTCGTTGCAATGCCTTCACCGTCATTGCCATCTGCACCGCAAATTGTGACAAGTTGACGGCCGGCACTTGAGGACGGTGCATTTTCTCTTTTCGGTGGGGCGAGCGTCCTCGCGAGCCGATTTCCCTCGCCCGCGGGAGCGGGAGAGGGTGGCCGAAGGCCGGGTGAGGGTCGTCGGGAACAAATCAATCATTTGCTTCGAGGATCGGGGAGAGGTAGTGCCGATTTTCAAGTTCAAATCCCCTCGCCCCAGCCCTCTCCCCGCCCAGGCGGGGCGAGGGAGTCGACAACGGGGCAAAATTTCTTCATCCACCTTCGCTGCTTGCTTCGCGGTGGCAAGCTGTGGTTTAATGTAGCCCCGTGAAAGTTCTTGGCATCGTCCCGGCGCGCTACGCCTCGACACGGTTCCCCGGCAAATCGCTCGCCCTCGTGTCCGTTGCCCTGAAAGGGCGTAATAATCCAGCCCAGGGCCACGCCCTGGGTCAAAAGGCCATGGACCGGCCAAGCCCTGAAGGGGCGAAATAACCATGCCCCAATCACTCGCCAAAATTCTGGTTCACCTGATTTTCAGTACCAAAAACCGCGAGCGGATTCTGGATGATACCGTCCGCCCGGAATTGCATAAATATCTGGCGGCGATCCTCAAGGAATTCGATTCGTCGGCCATCCTCATCAACTCGGTGGAGGATCACGTCCATATTTTGTTTTCCCATTCCAAAAACCACGCCCTGATCAAAATTGTCGAGGAGTTGAAAAAGAATTCGTCGAAATGGATTAAAACCAAGGGCAGGCAATACGCCAGTTTTCGTTGGCAAAACGGTTACGGCGCATTTTCAGTAAGTCAATCGAACGCAAAGACAGTCGAAGATTATATCGCCAACCAGGCCGAACATCACCGGCGCGAAACGTTTCAGGAGGAATACCGCGAATTCTTGAAAAAATACGAAATGGACTTCAATGAACAGTATGTGTGGGATTGAATTATTTCGCCCTTTCAGGGCTTATGATATCGGTGAACGGCGAACCCGGGGCGTTGCCCCGGGCTGGATTATGTTGCCCCGTTGGGGCGGTGATTCGGTGTTTTTGTATAATTTATGAAAGTTCTTGGCATCGTCCCGGCGCGCTACGCCTCGACACGGTTCCCCGGCAAATCGCTCGCCCTCATCGCGGGCAAGCCGCTCATCCAGCGCGTCATCGTCCAATGCCAGAAAGCCAAATCACTTTCTGAAGTCATCGTGGCCACGGACGATGCGCGCATCGCCGAGGTGGCGAAAAAGTTCTGCCGCGTGGAAATGACCCGCGCCGACCATCCGAGCGGGACCGACCGCATCGCCGAAGTCGCCGGAAAAATGTCCTGCGACGCCGTGGTGAACATCCAGGGCGACGAACCGATGATTGACCCGTCGGTAATTGACGCCGTGGTGAAAGCGCTGGCGCAAAGCGAGATGTCCACGGCAGCGACGCGCATCAAAAATCCCGCCGAACTCGACAACCCCAACGTCGTGAAAGTCGTTGTGAACGCCGCCGGCCGGGCGTTATATTTTTCGCGGCGCACGATTCCGTATCTGCGCGAGGGGAGCGCGCGCGGCCCGCGTGCGGTCGAAAGCGGCTCGCTTCCGACATCTTCGGTTGACGGGCCATCAACCGTTACACGCGAGCCGCGTGTGCTCCCCGATCCGTTGGCGGCGTTTCCTTTTTTGAAGCATCTCGGCATTTACGGTTACCGGCGCGAAACGCTGTTGCGGTTGGTGAAATTCCAGGTGTCACCGCTCGAAAACGCGGAGAAGCTGGAACAGTTGCGCGCGCTGGAGAATGGCATCCCCATCGCCGTCGTGCAGGTAGATTACGACAGCGTAGGCGTGGACACGCCGGAGGATGTGGCGAAGGTGGAAAAGATTTTAACCTCAAATCTACGCTAATTGACGCCAATGAGTTCAGATTAGCGTGGATCAGTGTTAATTAGCGGTTCAACCAAAAATGAAATTCATATTTGTCACCGGCGGCGTGGTGAGTTCGTTGGGCAAGGGCCTGACGGCGGCCGCGCTGGGCACCCTGCTCGAAAACCGCGGTCTCAAGGTCGTGCTCCAGAAATTCGACCCGTACCTCAATGTGGACCCCGGCACGATGAACCCGTATCAGCACGGCGAGGTTTATGTGCTCGACGACGGCGCGGAGACCGATCTCGACCTCGGCCATTATGAGCGGTTCACCAACGTCAAGTTGACCCGGCTGAACAACCTCACCAGCGGCCAGGTCTATCAGAACGTCCTCAACAACGAGCGCGAGGGCAAATACCTCGGCAAAACCGTTCAGGTGATTCCGCACGTCACCGACGAAATCAAGAACCGTATCCATTTGCTCGCCGAAAAATCCAAGGCCGACGTCATCATCACCGAAATCGGCGGCACGACCGGCGATATCGAAGGGTTGCCGTTCCTCGAAGCCATCCGCGAATTCGCGCTGGAAGCCGGCCACGGCAACGTGGTGTTTGTCCATGTCACCTTTGTGCCGTTTATCAAGGCGGCGGGCGAATTGAAGACCAAGCCGACGCAGCAATCCGTGGCGAAACTGCGTGAAATCGGCATCACGCCGCACCTGCTGGTCTGCCGCAGCGACCGGCCCGTGAACAAGGAATTGCGCCAGAAAATTTCCCTGTTCTGCAACGTGCCCGTCGAGGCGGTCATCGAGGAAAAGGACGTGGACCATTCGATTTACGAGGTGCCGTTGATGCTCCAGCGCGAACGCGCCGATGAACTCGTCTGCCAGCTTCTGCGGCTCGACACGCCGCCGGCCAACATGACGCATTGGCAGGAAATCATCCGCAAACTCATCGCGCCGCAGCATCGCGTCCGCATCGGCGTCGTCGGCAAATACATCGGTCTGCAGGACGCCTACAAATCGGTTTATGAAGCCATCATCCACGGCGGCGTGGGCAACGATTGCGGCGTAGAGATCGTGCGGGTGGACTCGGAGGAAATTGAGAAGGAAGGCGCGGCTAAAGTTCTGAAAGGCCTGGGCGGCATCCTGGTGCCCGGCGGGTTTGGTGAACGCGGTATCGAAGGTAAAATCCTGGCAGCGCAGTTTGCACGGGAAAACAAGGTTCCGTATCTCGGTCTGTGCCTGGGGATGCAGATTGCCACGATTGAATTTGCGCGGAACGTTTTGAAATTGAGCAAAGCGCATTCGACTGAATTCGATCCGGGCACACCGCATCCGGTCATCGCCATGCTCGATGAGCAGCGCAAAATCACCAAGAAAGGCGGCACGATGCGGTTGGGGGCGCAGCCGTGCCAGTTGGCGCTCGGCACGAAGGCGGCGGATCTGTACGGCTCGTTTGTGGTCAACGAACGGCATCGGCACCGCTACGAATTCAACAACGTCTACCGCGACAAATTCGAGAAAGCCGGATTCGTGTTCAGCGGTCTGTCACCGGACGGCAAGCTGGTGGAAGTGATCGAGCTGAAGGACCATCCCTTTTTCATCGCGAGCCAGTTCCATCCGGAATTTTTGAGCAAGCCGCACCAGCCGCATCCATTGTTCAAAGGCTTCATCGCCGCCGCGCACGCCAGCGCCCACCAGAAGCCGCTATGAAATTCTTTGAGACCATTGAGGCAGAAACGCACAGACGCCATTTGCGTTTTTTGGTCATCGGCGGACTGGCGGTGAATTTGTATGGCTATTCCCGTGACACGGCGGATTTGGATTTGTTGATTGGCGTTTCCCAACGTGGACAGTGGTTGAGTTTATTCTTTGAACTCGGTTACACCGTTCACAAAGACGCCGGCGTTTTCCTCCAGCTTTTGCCTCCGAAACAGGGTGCCTGGCCGGTGGATTTGATGCTCGTCCAAGAGGGAACCTTTGCGGCGATGTTTGCGGCCGGTCACGAAGAAGACCTTTACGGAACCCGCTCGCGAATTCCTTCGCTCGAACACTTGATTGCGCTCAAGCTGCACGTGCTCAAAAACGGCCGGTTCGAACGTTACTTGAAAGACTTTTTGGACGTGGAGAATTTAATGCTCATCAACCGCCTGGACATAAAATCGGAAAATATGAGGCAATTGTTCGCCAGGTATGGCACTATGGATCTGTATGACAAAATATCCCACGCGCTCGCCGTCAAATGACACACTAAAAGAGATGCCGGATACGCTGGAATTTCCGGTCGTGCCGGATTTTGTGTCGCGCCCGCCGCGCATTGACCGACAAGTCATGCTGCAGCGCATCGCCGAAACGATGCCGTGGCGCAGTCAGCGGCCGGGCGAGGCCGAACGGCGGCTGGCGGAGAAAGTTGCTGTTGAATTTGTCTTGTGATGGCGAGCCAGTTCCATCCGGGATTTTTGAGCAAGCCGCACCAGCCGCATTCGCTGTTCAAGGGTTTCATTGCTGCCGCGCACGCGAGTGCCCGCCAGAAACCGCGGTGATTACCGCTCCGCTATGAATTTCGGTGAACTGCGTTTTTGGGAACTGCTATGCGCGGGACTGGTGGTGATCATAGGGTTACGCTGGATTTGTGCGGTTGTCGCCCCCTCCCGCCTCACCATTTTCGACAAATGCGGGCTGCTCGCACTTGGTTTGTTTCTCCTGCTCTGTGTGAGTTGGGTCACGTTCATCATATTCCTCATCGTCGCGTTCACGACGTATGCCGGCCTGGCGTGGTTGTTGCGGCGGCCACGAGCTTGGGCTTTCAGATGCCTTCCAATCCTTATCGTCTTCCAATTGTTGCCACTCTTCGTCTTCAAATACGCGGACTTCGTCGTCAATGGCGTGTTCAATGCGCAGGTGGGACTTTTCCACGGATTGCTGATTCCGGTGGGCATCTCGTTTTACACGTTCCAGAAGGTAGCGTTCGTGGTGGACGTGCTGGTGTTGCGTCAGCCGTTGCCGCGTTTTCTGGATTACATGAATTTCACCGCCTTCTTCCCGCAAATCGTGGCTGGACCGATCGAGCGCAAGGTCAACCTGCTGCCGCAGATGGAGAACTTCCGATTCCGCTGGTTGCCCACGGAGATCAGCGAAGGCGCGGGCTGGATCGCGTTGGGACTGTTTTTCAAGTGCGCACTGGCTGACAATCTCGCGCAGCAATTTGACGGGGCTTTTTCGACGAATCCGTTTCTGCTCTGGCGCGACAATATCCTGTTCGGCTTGCGCATCTATTTCGATTTTGCGGGCTACAGCCTCGTGGCGATCGGCGTGGCGCGCTGTCTCGGCGTCCGGCTCACCTTGAACTTCCGCAGCCCCTACTGTGCGCGGAACATCCGCGAGTTCTGGCACCGCTGGCATATCAGTTTGAGCACGTGGTTCCGCGATTATGTTTACATTCCACTGGGCGGAGGACGCACCAAACTCTGGGCGCTCAACATCGCGTTTGTCTTTGTCGTTTCCGGCGTGTGGCATGGCGCCGGTTGGAACTTCGTTCTTTGGGGCGCCCTGCACGGCGCCTTGCTCATCGTTTGTCGGCTGGCAGAAAAGATCAATCTACCCGGCATCCTGGCCTGGGCCGTGACCATGGCGGGCGTATTCTTCGCGTGGCTGGGCTTTTATGAGACCCGCACGGGCGTGTTGCTGCGCAAGGCCGCCGTGCTGCTCACGCCGTCGGGTTATACACCGGCCGCGCTTCGGGCTGCCGCGCATGAACTGGCATCGCCCAATGGCGTGGTGCTGGGCGGTTTTCTCGCGCTCGCCGCGTTGACGCTGCTGGCGGAATGGGTTTCCATCCGCCGGCGCGGCGAGGAATACGTATTCCTCCGTCACCCGATCGGATTGGTCATCATCGTCGCGCTTACGGTCATCCTTGCGCCCGGAAGAAACAATGCCTTCATCTACTTCGCATTCTGAACCTCGCGTGCCATGGCGCGCGCTGATGCTCATCGCCGTGGCGCTGGCGACATGGGGAGTGTCGGCGTTTTACACGCTGAGGTTGAACCCACAAATTGTGTTTTTTCGGCATGCGCACGAGTTGAAACAGGCATGGGCGCGGCAACTCGATGCGACGAGGACGAACAAAATCGTATTTTGCGGCGATTCCAGTTGCGCGACGTCTGTGGACGCCCAACGCCTGTTGGCGCAGGACGAATTGCCCGCCGTGAATTTCGGCATGTCTGCCGACATTGGTTCCAAAGTGCTGCTCGCCTACGCCCAAAAATATCTGCGCCCGGGCGACACCCTCATCGTGACGATGGACCCCGGCCTTTTCGCCGTGCCGCCCCGCAATGAATCGGTCGGTGCGCAATTCAGCTTTGCGGTGGGCGAACCGTCATTTCTGCGCAATACAAACGGAATGGACTGGGTCACTGCACTCGCTGATCTTCGGCCCGGCGGTTACCACGCGTTCACCTTGATTGGCAAGATTGCCCTGCGGCAACCACTTTACCGCTATGGGTTGACGGAACTTCATCCCGGCGGCTGGCAGGAAGACGAACTGCACCGCCCCATCTATGCGTGGCCCGGCGCCTGGCCCGAGCTTAACCCCGCGATGCGACAACATCTCGCCGTCATCCGCGATGCATGCCAGGCTCGTCACATCCGGATGGCCTACACTTTGCCCTGGGTCTATTGCCCGCCGGAACTGGTCGCGCTCAGGCGCCAAACCGGAGCGCAATTCCTGCTTGAAGTCTCCGAAGTCATTCCCGTGCTCAAAGACCCCACGCTGGGAATCAAAACCAACCTCGCCGATTTTGCCGATACACCGTTCCACCCGACTCCAGCCGTCGCTGCTCAACGCACCGATGCGCTCGCGCAATTCATTTCAATGTGGCAAACTTGGTCTCGGGCCGAGCTTGAAGCCATCGCTCGCCCGCGACCGTGAACTATTGCGAAGCCATTCAATTTCTCTACGACCTGAATTTGTTCGGCGCGAAGTTCGGGCTGGAAAACACGTTCAAACTCGCTGCGCTGGCGGGCAATCCGCAGAACAAACTCCGGTTCATTCATGTCGCCGGCACCAATGGCAAAGGTTCGACTTGCGCCATGCTGGAAAGCATCTATCGCGGGGCAGGTTTGCGTACTGGACTGTTTACCTCGCCGCATCTGGTCTCGTTCCGCGAACGCCTTCAGGTCAATCGCCGGTTGATTTCCGAAAGTGACGCCGTCCGGCTCGTGGCGGAATTGCAGCCGCTGCTTAAACAGTTTCCCGAAGGCCAGCACCCTACGTTTTTTGAAGTCGTCACGGTCATGGCGCTGAAATTTTTCGCCGAACAAAAATGCGACCTGGTGATCTGGGAAACCGGGCTGGGCGGACGTTTGGACGCAACGAATATCGTCACCCCGCTGGCCAGCATCATCACCAATATCGGCATCGAACATTCCGAATGGCTCGGCGATACCTACGAAAAAATCGCCGCCGAAAAGGCCGGTATCATCAAATCCGAAGTGCCCGTCATCACCGCGGCGCGGCGGGCGGAAGGGCTGGAAGTGATTGCGTCGGTCGCGCGGGAGAAGCGCGCAGCATTGACTATGGTGGATGAAGCGCAAGTCCACTGCCCGCTCCTGGACACCGTCGAACTACCATTACACGGAGCGCACCAGAAACTCAATGCGGCGACCGCCATGGCCACCGTGCGGGTCCTCGGCAATCAGTTGCCGGTCAGTGACGAGGTATTGCGCCGCGGGTTGCTGGCGGTTGATTGGCCGGGCCGGATGCAGCGTGTAACCACGGCATCGGGGCAGGTCGTGTTGCTGGACGGCGCGCACAATCCTGCCAGTGCCGAGGCCTTGCGGGCGGCCTTGCTGGCCGAATTCCCGGAGGCCCGACCCGCGGTCATTTTCGGCGTTTTCCGCGACAAGGATTCGGCGAGCATGTGCCATTCGCTGGCACCGCTGGCGGGGCGGCTCCTGCTCACGCCGGTCCACAGCGAGCGCACCGAAGACCCCGCCCGGCTGGTGACGGCGTGCCGCGAGGCGAACCCGCACGCGCCCCTCGAGGTCTGCGCCTCGCTGGCCCAGGCCGTCGAAAAGGCGACGCGCGAGCCGTTCGTCGTCGTCACCGGCTCGCTCTATCTGGTGGGGGAAGCGCTGGAATTGCTCGGGTTATCGCCGGCCAACGGCGGGGAACGCGCCCTGAACGAATGGACGGCCGGAGTTTCCTCGCGCTAATAATTTTCTTTAGCATTAATGATTCTTTGCAAAATCGGTGGATTCTTTCTTGATTCTAACCTATCGGATAAGTAAATAGTCCTGTCCGATAGAATTATCGTCAGCATAAACATGGCTTACACAGATACGTTGCCGTTATCAGGGAGGTTTGGGCAGACCGTGCGCCGGGACGCGTGGTGGGTCCAGCCGTTGCTCGTGTTTCTGGGACTTTCGACGTTCATCGTCTATTCCGCGTGGGCCGCGTTTCAGGGGTCGAACTACTGGTGTCATGCGAACGGGGCGAACTATCTTTCGCCTTTTTATTCGCCGGAGATTTTCGGGGATTCGCCGCACAGTTGGTTTGGACCCAAACCCGGCTGGTGGCCCTCGTGGCTGGCCTTTTCCCCGGCGTTTCTGATTCTGTGGGCGCCCGCCGGTTTCCGGTTCACCTGCTATTATTACCGTGGCGCGTATTACAAAGCGTTTTGGGCCGACCCACCGGCCTGCGCCGTCGGCGAGCCGCGCAAAGTCTTTCTCGGGGAAAAGTCTTTTCCGCTGGTCATGCAAAACGTCCACCGCTACTTCCTCTACTTCGGGTTGCTGTTCCTCGTCAATCTCACGTACGACGTTTGGGAAGGCCTCTGGTTTGCGGATGCCAGCGGCGTGAAACATTTTGGCATCGGTGTCGGAACCATCGTGTTGGCGCTGAACGTTGTTTTCCTGAGCAGCTACACGTTGGGCTGCCATTCCCTGCGGCACTTGATCGGCGGGTTCCTGGACGAAACCTCCAAGGCGCCGGTCTGCGCCAAAGGTTATTCCTGTGTGAGCTGCCTGAACCGCCGGCACATGATGTGGGCCTGGATCAGCCTGTTCTGGGTTGGTTTCTCCGACCTTTACGTGCGCCTGTGCGCGATGGGCTTCTGGCATGATTGGCGGATTTTGTAATTTGTTAAATGAGTGATTCGTTAAATAAGTTGAATAACCTTCGCGCATTAGATGGTATCCGCCCGATACCCATTTAACCGATTACTGATTTAACCAGTTACTCTTTCAATCCATGGCCAATTACGAAACAATCGAATACGAGGTGCTGATCATTGGCGCGGGCGGCGCGGGCTTGCGCGCGGCCATCGAAGCGTCGGCGGCGGGCGTAAAGGTCGGCCTCGTCTGCAAATCGCTCCTCGGCAAGGCGCACACAGTCATGGCCGAGGGCGGCATGGCGGCGGCGCTCGCCGATGTGGACGACCGCGACAATTGGAAGGTCCATTTCTCCGATACGATGCGCGGTGGCCAATACGTCAACAACTGGCGCATGGCCGAGCTGCACGCAAAGGAAGCGCCGGCGCGCGTTCGCGAACTGGAAGCCTGGGGCGCGGTGTTTGACCGCACGCCCGACGGAAAGATTCTGCAGCGCAATTTTGGCGGCCACCGGTATCCGCGCCTCGCGCACGTCGGCGACCGCACCGGGCTGGAGATGATCCGTACGTTGCAGGACCACGGCATCCATCAGGGGATCGAGGTCAATATGGAACACACGATTGTCACCCTGCTCAAGGATGGCGACCGGGTGGCCGGCGCGTTCGGTTACGACCGCGAGCGCGGACGGTTTAAAATTTTCCGGGCCAAGGCCATCGTGCTCGCCACCGGCGGTGTCGGCCGCTCCTATAAAATCTCGAGCAACTCCTGGGATTGCACCGGCGACGGCCAGTCACTCGCTTACCATGCCGGGGCGGAACTCGTGGACATGGAGTTCGTGCAGTTTCATCCGACGGGCATGATCTGGCCGCCGAGCGTGATGGGCATGCTGGTGACTGAAGGGGTGCGCGGCGAAGGCGGGGTTTTACGGAACAAGGAAGGCAAGCGATTCATGTTCGACGACATTCCCGACAATTACAAAGCCCAAACCGCCGACAGCGAGGAGGAAGGCTGGCGTTATTGCGCGGGCGACCGTGGCGCGCGGCGTCCGCCGGAACTGCTGACGCGCGATCATGTGGCGCGTTGCATCATGCGCGAGGTCAAAGCCGGCCGCGGCAGCCCGCACGGTGGCGTGTTCCTCGACATCTCCTGGATCAAAGAAAAAATTCCGAACGCGGCCGAGCACATCAAACGCAAGCTGCCCAGCATGTATCACCAGTTCCTGGCGCTCGCCAGCGTGGACATCACCCGCGAGCCGATGGAAGTCGGTCCGACGACGCACTAC
>Ga0335080_10001650_pt1 | contig 21993 bp, 16 predicted proteins | sample Lox_Sample_34_FD_206720 | JGI IMG/M metagenome (GOLD analysis project Ga0335080, IMG submission 206720) | Soil microbial communities from Loxahatchee National Wildlife Refuge, Florida, United States - Lox_Sample_3.4 | ecosystem: Environmental > Terrestrial > Soil > Wetlands | place: USA...
CAACCCGGCGACGGGCCAGACCGTCCCGGATACGCTGGTCTACCCGGCGATCATGAGCTACTGGAACTGAGCGGGGCCGGAAGGAGAGCGCACACATGTCTGTCATGCTTGACCTCATAGGCTCGCTGGTGATCGCGGGATTCGTGATCCTGATGGGGCTCCGCCTCAACGAAACGATCAGCGGGAGCGCGGACGCCTCGATGGCGGGCCTCAACGTGCAGGAGTCGATGGCGGAGCTGGTGCGGAACATCGAATCGGATTTCAAGAAGGCCGGGTTCAACGTGCCCGACCCGACGCAGACGATCGTACTCGCGGACTCCACACACATCAAGTTCCTCTCCGACATCGACCACAACGGCCATGTCGATACGGTCGAGTGGTTCCTGGGTCCCCCCCTCACGACGCTGCCGAACCCGAATGTCCGCGTCCTCTACAGGAACGTGACGGACTCCAGCGGCGTCTGGTCTGGGGGAGGCGCGGCGGGGCTTGGCGTCACGCAGTTCCATCTCAGGTACTTTCAGCAGTTCGGCCAGGAGGTTTTGCCGCTCGACGTCACGAACTATAACAAGATCTGGGTGATCGAGATACAACTCCGCGTGGAGAGTCCGTACAAGGTGCAGGACGTCGTCAACACGGACAACAGCCAGTACGCCGCGGCATTCTGGAAGCAGACGCGCCTGGCGTCGCGCAACATCAAGCGGCACGGCTAGGGGGGAAACCATGGGACGCTCAAGCATTATTTACGTGATCGGCCTGACGCTCATCGTGGGGCTGATGCTCAATAATATCACGCACAACAGCGTCAGCTCAATGGACACGTTCACCACGTACTACGGGGCGACGCGCGTCCACAATATCGCGGTCACGGGCGCGAACGTCGGTACGCAGCTCCTGCTGGACTACGCCGTGTACCCGGCGAATTTCGGTGTCGATTTCTTCGGCGGCCACGACTCGATCATCTATTTCGCGAACACACCCCAGACCGACTGGGTGACGCTGAGGAGCGTCTCCGAGACGGAGCAGGTGATCACGTCCGACATGGAGCCGGCGCTGATCGGGCTCCCGTTCCGCGACACCGTGGAGGGGGTCTTCAAGCATGTGACATTCGCCAAGTTCAGCTGGTTCACGGAGGCGGAAAAGAACGGGTACCGCTCTCCCACCGGAGCCGCCGGGCCGTATACGGGGGTGAACGATTGGAAAATCACCGGGGATTCCATATTCGGCCCCGCCCATACCAACGGGGCGTTCAATATCGACGGCAGGCCCTATTTCAACCAGAAGGCCACGTCGGCCCTCGCGCCGAACAAGGGTCCGACGTATAATCCGAACTGTCCCGGGTTCGATTACCCTGTCACGAAGACGCGCCCCAGCACCGCAAACCTCCAGGCGAACCTGACCGCGGCCGCGACGCTCGGCGGGGGATACTTTGACGAGACGGCGGGGAACCACGACGTCGCGCTGACGTTCATCAACGACCAGGTGCGTGTCCAGATTCCGCCGAACGGATCGCTGCGCGACACGACGATGGCGATCACCGCGCTCGCATCGAACGGCGTGATCGTCGTTCAGAACGCCGATGTCAGGATCAAGGGGACGTACCAGGGAGATATCACCGTTGCGGCGTTCGGCGGGAGTGGGGCGGCGACAAACAAGGGAAACGTCTGGATCGACGGCGATGTCGTCGGGAAAACCGACCCGCAGACGAACCCGGCATCCACGGATATGATGGGGATCGTCGCCGGCCGGATGGCGTACATCACGGAGGACGACACGAGAACACCCTCGTCCGTGCTGAACATCGAAGCGGCTGTGTACTGCCAGAACGGGGAGCTTACTGCCGAGAATTTCTGGAACATCCCGGTGAGCGGGCGTGTGAATCTCTTCGGGGGGGTTACGCAGGCGACCGCCGGGAGCCTCGGGCTTTTCAACCCGGGACCGCCGCTGACGTTTCTGAACGGCTACTCGTACGATATACACAATGATCCCAGGTTCGAGACGCAGCAGCCGCCCCATTTCCCGACGTCGAGCAGCTATGAAATGGTCTCCTGGTGGGAGAATTGAGTAAATGCGAAGAGTTGAACCAAGTCATTGCGAGCGCTTTTAGCGAAGCAATCCGGGCGCTCCAATAATGTCATTGCGAGCGCTTTTAGCGAAGCAATCCAAGCGCTTTTTGCGAAGTGCGTTCTTTGCATCCCGCCGAAGGCGGGGCAATCCAAATTTCCGGGACTTTCGCAAAGATTTATGAGTAGACATAAGTGATTCATTTGTATATAAACTAGAGACCGGGTATGAAGTCCATGGTCAGATGAAGCGTTGTGGACTTTGTCCCGGTTTAATTTGACAATGGGTTACCCATTGAATATATTCACGCAGCCTGATTCGAGGCTCATTCGTAAAATAGCGCGATATGATTGAGACAGCAATAAAAACACTCCAGGAGATCGCAGGTGCCATACCGGACACAGTTCCGGGCATGGAGCGGCAGATGCTCATTGGAGATCTTCTCACCAAGCAGTCTCCCGCGGAGCGAACTGCGCTCCGGAAGCTCATGGACAGCTATCTCATGAAGATGTCGAAGATTAACGCCTCCGACATCGACATGGGAGGCTACGGCACCGGAGGTAATGTCTGGTACCGCGTCTACGGCGAAAAGCGTCCGGCGAAGGACCTCGGGAAATTCACGCTCGACGAGTTCAACGTCCTTATACAGAGCATATTGATCGAGCGCCAGCGGCTGTTCCTCTACGAGAACAGGAGCCTGGACCTCTCCTACAGCATCGTCGAAGACGACCAGATGTACAGGTTCAGGGCGAACGCTTACTTCGACCTGGATCATCTCGCGCTCAACATGCGCGCCATCCAGGCGACCGTGCGCCCGTATAAGAACCTCGAATTTCACCCGAACGTGACGAAGATGCTCAGCCTGGCCCACACGGAGCAGGGGCTGACGCTGGTCACGGGGATCACCGGGTCCGGCAAAAGCGCCACGCTCGACAGCATCATCGATGCGAACAATCACACCGTGGACGGCCACGTTGTGATCATCGCCTCACCTGTTGAATACGTACACAGGCCCGACCACTGCATCATCAGGCACAGGGAGGTCGGGAGGGACACGCTCTCATTCAAGGAGGGGGCGATCCAGTCGCTCCGCCAGGACCCGGACATCATCGTCATCGGGGAAATGCGGGATCCCGACACGATTCTCACGGCGCTCGAGATCACGGACAGCGGCCACAAGGTCTTCTCGACGCTCCACACGGCGTCGGCCGTCGAGACGATCGACCGTATCATCGGCGAGGTGCCGGTCAACGAGCAGGAGCGCGTCCGGATGAGACTTGCCGACACGCTGACCGCGGTCTGTTCGCAGAAGCTCGTGCCGTCGCTCGACGGCAAGCGCGTGCTGGCGAAGGAGGTCATGGTGATGATCCCCTCCGTGCGGGCCGCCATCAAGAACAACAACACCGGCGAGATCTACCAGATGATGGCGGAGTCCGGCGACCTGGGGATGACGACGCTCGAGCAGGATCTCAAGCGGCTCTACATGCAGAAGAAAATCTCGCTGGAAAATGCCATTGTCGCCGCCAACAACAAGCGGCGCTTCCAGCAGATCATGAACATCACCCAGGTGGGTGATTGATGGCGATCCGTCTCACAACAGGGACAGTCCCCCTATGGCCACGGTAGCAGGACGAGGAAAATCGGTCCTGGGCGTGTTTGTCGACGGTCTGGATGTGAAGCTCGCGCACCTGACCGTCCGGAAGAAGCGCATCGTCGTCCAGGAACTGAAATCGGCCACGCTGATCACGAAACTTCAGGAACAGAAGGTCGCTGAGACCATGACTCCGGCCATGGCCGACAGCACCGACGCGTTCAGCCTGGGCGAGTCGACCGCGACAGAGTCGGTCCCCGAGTCGCAGAGCGAGGACAACAACGCCGTGCTCCTGGGCCTCCTGGCCCAGTACCCGGCGAGCAAGTACTCCCTGACGTACAGCCTGGCCGAGCCGGCCATCTACTACCACGTCCTGGAGAGCGACTTCGGGCTCAAGGGGGCGAAGCTCAAGGAGCGGATCCTGGAGGAGCTGAAGAATATCCGCGCCTTCCAGCCCGCAGCGGACGCCGTCGACGCGATCAGGACCGACGAGGGGAACCTGCTGTGCATCGTCCGCGAGGACGGGCTCAGCCTGATCAATTCGCTCGAGAACATCAAGGGCTTCATCGGCGGGCGCATCCCGTTCATCCCGGCGATCGACAGCGCCGACGTGTCGCTGATGAACCTCGTGCGGCTGAATTACGACCTCCAGCCGCAGGAAGTGTCCGTCATCATCTATGTGGGCGTCGAATTTACGCGCCTCATATTCATGCGCGGGGACCAGTTCTACCAGTTCGCCCCGATCCTGGGCGAAGGGTACGACTCCCCCAACCTGCTGAACACGGTCTACAGCCGCCTTCTCCTGGAACAGGACAACCTGGCCATCCCCCGGATCAACAGGATCATCCTGGCGGGGGAATCCAAGCGGATCGGGTTCCGCGATTTCCTGCTCCAGCAGCTCCCGGACCAGGAAGTCGAATACCTGCTGGCGCCGCGCCTCGACACCTCGCAGCTCAGCGGGGAGCAGCAGGAGGCCATTTCCGACTACGCGGTGCCGATCGGCGCGGCGTGGAAGGTGCTCGACCCGGGGAACCAGGGGATTTACGCCATCAACCTCCTGCCGGCGGATGTCCGCGAAGGGCAGCGGGTCTTCAAGCTGGCCTGGCACGGCTACGTGCTGCTCCTGCTCCTGTTTATCTCCACGCTCTTCTTCACGTGGACGATCGCCCAGAAGGGGAAGGAGATCAAGGAGCTCAAGGAGGTGCTCACGCTCAAGGAAGGGCAGCGGGCGGAGAACCAGACGCTGGCCAGCTCCATCGACGCGCTCCAGCAGCAGCTTGTCCGGTACAAGACCTCGCTCGCGCTCTACGACTCGCTCGTCCCGGGGTCCGAGCGATGGAGCAAGGTGCTGACGCAGATCAGCCACGGGGTGGAGGACCTGAATTCGATCTGGCTGTCGGATTTCAGCTCGGCCGACAACGGCATCATCCACATGAACGGGTTCGCGGTCTACCGCACGCGCATCCCGCGGCTCTCGACGCTCTTCGACAACTCCCTCCTGAAGGAGGTGGACGTGCAGGCGATCCGTGAACAGACGGTCTACCGGTACCAGATCGAGGTGCCGTCGCCGGCCGGCGGCCAGTAATCACGCAGGATAAGGAGAACGGTCGTGTCCTATAAAATCCGCAACAGCATCGCGCTCGGCATCCTGTTTGCGCTGATCCTCGGGGTCGGGACCTACATCCGCGCCTTTAACCTGCCCCGCAAGCAGAAGGCGATCGAGAAGCAGGTCAAGGCCATCGACGAGGAGCTCAACAACACGCCCAACCTGGTCAACCAGTTCAACGACCTGAGCGCGCTCCTCACCGACACGCAGAAGCGGTGGGAAAACCGGAACAAGGATATACCCCCGGTCGACATCACTTCGCAGAGCTACGCGTACTTCAGCCGTCTGATCGACCTGAGCGGCTACGTGAAGCTCGACATGGTGTACAACGGCCTCCAGTCCCACGGGAACTACGGGTACAACGTCTACAACCTGAAAGGGGAGGCCCCGTTCGACAACTTCTACCGGTTCATCTGGTACCTCGAGAACGACCGGAAGCTCTACAAGATCCAGTCGATTTCACTCAAGGGGGTGGAGGTGGCGCCCACGGAAAAGGAGGAGGGGCGTGTGCTCGTGACGTTCGACATGGTGGTCCACGCCTACTTCTCGTCCGTCGCGGAGCTGTCCAGCTCCATGGGGGAGCGCTCGATCACGCCCAACACGCTGAACGTGGATCCCTTCACGCCGGTCATCTCGAGCGGCATTCCGCCGAACACGCGCGATCTCGTGGAGCTCGAGCGGTCCGACCTGAAGGCCGTGATCACCGGCAAGGCCTACGTGCTGGACCAGGAGAACAACATCAGGACGTTGCAGGAAGGGGACGAGATCTATCTCGGGTACGTGACCAAGATTGATCCGGAGGGAGGGCGGATCGAGGGGACGCTGAACAAGGGGGGCATCATCGAGAAGGTCGAGCTGAAGATCCGCTACGGCCCACTTCAAACAGCAGTGAAAAAATAGGACCGAGGAAGACATGAAGAAGCTTGCGTTGTTCGCGGCCGCGGCACTCGCGCTGTTCGCGGGAGAGCGCGCCCTTGCGCAGAGCGGGGAAGACTGGAAAAAGGCGGGCGCGAACCGCCAGTACACCAGTCCCCAGGAGCTCGTCTCGATCGCGCCGACCACGCCGCTGGACAAGGCCCTGGCGGCCATCAGCGAGATCAGCAAGAAGTTCACCGGGAAGATCATCGTCGATACCGACCACCGGACGATGCCGATCAACATCGACATCCAGGGGATGCAGTGGAAAGACGCCCTGGAGGCGATATGCCGGAAAAACGACATCTGGTTCACGGAGTACGAGAACTACATCCAGATCGGCGCGGGCTCCGGCGACCAGAACAAGAACCAGCCCGGGGCGATCACCACGACGGGTCCCGGCGGCAACCAGGGAACCGTCGACATCGTGAAGGAGCCGGCCAACTTCCGGAGCCGTGAAGTGAAGATCTCGACGGTGTTCTTCGAGGTCAACCTGACGAAGCTCGATGAGGTCGGCATCAACTGGAGCTTCATGAAGAGCACCAGCAACGTGGACATCAACTCCTCGTTCAACGGGGCGTCGCAGGTGACGAACAACATCTTCAAAGCCGAGGTCACGCCCCACGTGAGCTTCGCGAACATGGATTTCATCGCGAACCTCTTCTCGAATTACGAGCTGGGCGAGATCATGAGCAGCCCGGAGATCGTCGTCCGCTCCGGCCAGGCGGGCCGCATCCAGGTCGGTCAGGACTTCTCCATCCGCGAGCGCGACTTCGCCGGGAACCTGATCGACAAGTTCTACAGCGCGGGCACCATCGCCCAGGTGACCCCCCAGGTGATCACCGAGCAGGGTGTGAACTTCATCCACATGAACATCGACGTCGAGCGGAGCGACGTGACGCCCGGCGCGATCAGCACGCTGATCAACAAGACCAAGGCCACCACGAACCTGCTCCTTCTCGACGGCGAGGAGACGATCATCGGCGGACTCTACAGCTCGGAAGTCGACCAGACCCGTGCGGGGATCCCGTTCCTGAAGGACCTTCCCTGGTATGTCTTCGGCCTGCGCTACCTGTTCGGGTACAACAAGGACAACGTCGTGAAGAAGGAGCTGGTCATTCTCCTGAAGGCGGAGCTCGTCCCGACGCTGCAGGAGCGGATCACCAAGAAGACGCAGGAAGACGGCGTCTTCGAGCGGTGGCTCCAGGACCAGATCAAGTACGAGCACCATATCACGGCCAATATAAAACCGGAATAATCGCATAGGGGTATCCACACAACCGGAAGGATGCCAGTGTATGAGAAAGACCATCTGGGGAGCGATCGTTGTCGCGGCGCTGGGGGGCCTCGCCGCGTCCTGCAGCAACAACAATAACGCCAACGGGCCGTCGGCGGGCCAGGGAGGCGTGAGCGGCGTCGTCACCGACGCGACGACTTCGTCGCCGCTGGCCGGGGTGACCATCTCCGCGCAGCCGCTGGGCGCCTCCGCCGTGTCGACGACCACCGGGTCCGACGGCAAGTACAACTTCACGTTCACGATCGACAGCACCTCGTCGGTGCAGCTCGCGTTCCACGTGTCCGGCTACCGCGACACCTCGGTCGTCGCGCCGCTCCGTGCGAATTCGATAACGACGCAGAACGTCGCGATGGCCCGCCGGTCGCAGATCAGCGGCGGGGGCGGGAGCGGCATCGCGCAGACGATCGCGTTCCTGGGCGCCGCGCCGCCGGAGATCCGTGTAAAGGGCGTGGGGCAGATCGAAACCTCGACGCTCACGTGGGAAGTGCGCGACTCTCTCGGTCTGCCGATCGACGCAACGCATTCGATTCAGCTCACGTTCACGATCACGAACGGTCCCGGCGGAGGCGAATTCGTCTCGCCCGGCTTCGTGACCACGAACGCCAACGGCCAGGCCATCATGACGCTCAGCTCCGGTATCCGCGCGGGCGTCGTGCAGGTGACCGCGACCGGGACCGTCGCCTCGGGCACCGTGACGACGCAGCCGGTCCGCGTGGTGATCGACGCGGGGTTCCCGGACCAGACGCATTTCACGTTCGGTGCGCCTCTCCATAACATCCCCGTGCTGGACATATTCGGCGTGCACAACAAGGTCGTCGTGCTGGTCGGTGACAAGTGGTCGAATCCGGTGCCTGCGGGGACCGCCGTCTATCTTAGCTCGACGGCGGGGGTCGTCACGGCCTCCATATTCACCGACGTGAACGGGCAGGGCTCGGGGGACATCATCAGCGGCAACCCGCGCCCGATCGGCTCCCCCTACAACGCGCCCGCGGTGGCGGGGAGACCATTCGGGGACGGGTACCATTACATCGCCGCGCGCACCGTCGGCCAGGGGGCGGTGACGGTGTACGACAGCACGCTGATGCTCTGGAGCGGTGTCGCGATTATCGCGAATTTCGGCCCGAACAACTTTGTCATCCAGAACGGAGGAGGCAGGTCATTCAGCTTTAATGTGTGGGATGAGCTCCATCATCCGCTCGCGGCGGGGACGACCATATCGGTGGTTGCGTCAATTCCGCCGCCGCCCGACCCGAACGCGCCGCAGAACCAGGTCATTGTGTCGTTTGGCTTGAACGGCGGGATCACGCTCCCGGACGTCCTCACCCCGGGCGCCGGGACCACGGATTTCACCGCCACGCTGAGCGACGGGAACTCTGCGCTGATCGATTCGGTCGGCACACACACGACCCTGACAGTCTTCGTCAACGGTCCGAACGGGCAGGCGGCGTTCACCATAGACGGGACTGTGCATTAACATCTCCAGAGAAGTCCACCGCGGGATTGCTTCGCCTGAGCAGCGGCTCGCAATGACAGGACTCGTAACCCTCCTGTCATTGCGAGTGGCGGCGCTTGCGGCGCCGCAGGCGCCGAAGGCGCCACGAAGCAATCCCGTTTGATTTTTCCCCCCTCTTCCCTTAGCTTGTAGTTCGCCACTTTCTCTCCCCGTGCGGGGCAGGGGAAGCGCCGGCGCTTTCACACCGACCTATGGACAACGTCATCGCGATCCGCGGCGCGCGGGTCCACAATCTCAAGAACATCAGCCTCGATCTGCCGAGAAACCGGCTGATCGTCGTCACGGGGGTGAGCGGCTCGGGGAAATCGAGCCTGGCCTTTGACACGATCTACGCCGAGGGGCAGCGGCGGTACGTCGAGAGCCTCTCCTCCTATGCGCGCCAGTTCCTCGAGCGGATGGACAAGCCCGACGTCGATCTCATCCAGGGGATCGGGCCGGCGATGGCGATCGAGCAGAAGACGAACACGCGGAATCCCCGGTCCACCGTCGGCACGACCACGGAGGTGTACGATTATCTCCGGCTCCTGTACGCGCGCGCCGGGCGCACGCACTGCCGCAACTGCGGCAGGCTTGTGACGCGGGATTCGGTCAGGACGGTCGAGGCGGCGCTGCGCGGACGGCTTGCCGCCTCGGCGGCGAAAGATCTGCGCGTGCTGGTCACGTTCCCCCTCCCGGTGCACGGCAAGGAGCCCCTCGCCCAGTCGCTCGAGAACATCCGGCGCGAGGGCTTCTTCCGCCTGGTCCTCGGTGATGAGGTCGTCGACCTGAACGAGAGCCCGCCCCCGAAGAAAATGCCCGCGGGAGGGATCCACGTACTCGTCGACCGGCTCGTGTTCAGGGAGGGAGACCGGCCCGAGCGGCTCGCGGATTCTGTCGAGACGGCCTTCGCTTCGGGCAACGGGATGGCCTCGCTCGTGGTCGCCGGGGACGGCGCCCCCCTCCGGTTCAACCAGAATTTCGCCTGCCCCGACTGCCACATCGACTACGAGGAGCCCGACCCCCGCCTCTTCTCGTTCAACAACCCGTTCGGGGCGTGCCCCGAATGCCAGGGGTTCGGCAGGGCCGTGGGGATCGACATGGATCTCGTTGTGCCTGATCCCCGCAAGACGCTCAGGGAGGGAGCGATACAGCCCTGGGCCACGCCGAAATTCAAGGAATGGCTCCGCGCCCTCGTGCGCGCCGCGCGCGGGGCGTCGATCCGTCTCGACGTGCCGTTCGCGGAGCTCGACGAGAGGGAGGTCCGGCTCCTGAGGGAAGGGAACGCCGAGTTCGAGGGGCTCGACGCGTTCTTCCGGATGATCGAAAAGAAGGGCTACAAGATCTACTACCGTGTGCTCCTGAGCCGGTACCGCGGGTACACCATGTGTCCGGCCTGCCGCGGCGCGCGCCTCCGGCCGGAGGCGCTGGCCGTCCGGGTCGGGGGCAAAGGGATCGCGGACGTGGTCTCCATGACGATCACGGAAGTCCGGCGGTTCCTGGAAGAGATGGATTTCACGGCCGAAGAAGCCGCGATCGCGCGCAGGATCATGGACGAGCTGCGGAAACGGATCGCCTACCTGGACGACGTCGGCATCGGGTACCTGTCGCTCGACCGCCTCTCCAGCACGCTCTCGGGGGGCGAGTCCCAGAGGATCAACCTGGCCACGTCACTCGGATCCTCACTGGTGGGCGCGGTGTACGTTCTCGACGAGCCGAGCATCGGCCTTCACCCGCGGGACAACGAACGGCTGATCGCGCTCCTCAAGGCCCTGCGCGACGCGGGGAACACGGTCATCGTGGTCGAGCACGACGCCGACATGATGCGGGCATCCGACATGATCGTCGACATGGGACCGCGGGCAGGCGAGAAGGGGGGGGAGGTGGTGGCGGCGGGAACGCCGGCGGAGATCCTCCGGTCCGACCGCTCGCTGACCGGCGCCTATCTTTCGGGCCGTTCGCGCATCCCGCTGCCGGGCCTCCGCCGATCCGGGTCGGGGATGGCCGTGACCATCGAGGGGGCGGCGCTCCACAACCTGAAGCGGATCGACGTCCGCATCCCCCTCAACATGCTCGTCTGCATCACGGGTGTGAGCGGGAGCGGGAAGAGCACGCTCGTGCACGACGTGCTCTACCGGGGGTTGAAGAACCCCGGCGGGGACTCCGCGCTCAAAGGCGCCTGCCGGTCTATCGGGGGCAGAGAGCAGATCAGCACGGTCGAGCTCGTCGACCAGTCCCCCATCGGGAGGACACCGCGGTCGAACCCGGTTACGTACATACAGGTGTTCGACCAGATCCGGACGCTCTTCGCCTCGACGCAGTCGGCGAAGATCCACGGCTACGCGCCGGGGATGTTCTCATTCAACGTCCCGGGGGGGCGGTGCGACGAGTGCGAGGGGGACGGTGTCGTGAAGGTCGAGATGCAGTTCCTCGCGGACCTGTTTCTCCCCTGCGACGTCTGCAAGGGGAAACGGTACAAGAAGGAGATCCTCGACGTCCGCTACCGGGGGAAAAACATCGATGAAGTTCTCGGCATGACCGTCAGCGAGGCCATCGCGTTTTTCGGGGGGGAGGCGTCGGGGAGGAAGGTCGCGCAGCGCCTGGGCGTCCTGGCCGACGTGGGGCTGGGGTATATCCGGCTCGGCCAGGCAGCGACGTCACTCTCCGGGGGCGAGGCGCAGCGGATCAAGCTCGCCGCGCACCTGGTCGCGCCGGCGCCCGACCAGCACATCCTCTTCGTATTCGATGAGCCCACCACGGGCCTTCACTTCGACGACATCGCCCGGCTGCTCCGCTGCTTCAACGCGCTGATCGAGGCGGGCAACTCTGTCCTCATCATCGAGCACAACCTCGACGTGATCAAGTGCGCGGACTTCGTGATCGATCTGGGACCCGAGGCGGGAGAGGGAGGGGGAAAAATCGTGGCGGAAGGAACCCCGGAGGAGATTGCGGCGAATCCCGGCTCCCACACGGGGAGGTGCCTCAGGCCGCTCCTGGAGGCGTGACAGGCGTCACCGCCGGTGAAGTGACGCCTTCGTAGGTTGTCCTCGCCGTGTCACTGAAAGGCACTGGTGCTGCTGCGGATGAAGGGGATTTCCGGAGTGTGTGCCAGTGCCTTTCACCATTAATAGCCCAGCCCCACGTTCAGCGTGATGAAGAACCCGCCGAAGTCCTTCTTGGTCGCCGACAGGAGCCCCGTGTTGGTGTCGTACAGCGACGGCAGACCGTCCCCCAGCAGGTATGTGAAGTAGTACCTGAAGTTGATGCCGAAGACGCCGGATTTCTCACCGCCGAAATTCGCACCGAACCCGATGTAGGCGGATGCCGTGTAGTGGGGCGTCCCCCTCCCCAGGCTGTGGAAGAACTCCACGTCGTTAATCGCGATGGTCCCGTCGGATTGGGGGACGAGGTCCACGAAGGGGGACATGTAGATCAGCGTCGGTCCGACCGCGGCGTTGACATACGGCCGGAACGTATCCACGATGTCTTCCCGGAAGAGGCGGTATTGCACGCCGAACATCATCGGGATCACCAGGAACCGGTTGAGCTTTCCCGGCACTGTCGAATTGCCGTAGATATCGTACTGTTCGATTTCCCGCGAGTCCTTCGCTTCCGAGACCGACAGGCTGACGAACCCGAACACGTCCGGGGTAAACTCGCGCCTGTAGAATCCCCCCAGGCCGAAGCCGTTCGTCGAAATCAGGACGTCGATCCCCCAGGTGTTGAGATACTCCCCCTGGTCGTACGTCGATGTCGCCACAGCGACACTGTCGGGGCGTCCGGGGTACGAGCGTGACTGCGCGAAGACCCCCTGTGCGGCGACGAGGACGGCCACGAGGACAACGGCCAACGGTACACAATGCGTGCGCATAATCTCCCTGCTATTGTCGGACTGTCAGAGAATGCGGAACACACCCATTTTCAGATACACCGTTTCGGGGACGGCCGGAAGCACGGGATGATCGGGGGCCGCCCCCCGCCATTCCAGGAGCTGCAGCCGCCGGCCGGAGGCGCGGGCGGCGCCGTCCACGATGTCCCGGAACACGTCGGGGAGTATGTGGTGCGAACAGGACGCCGTCATGAGCACCCCTCCCTCCGGGATAAGTCCCAACGCCGCCGCGTTCAGGTTCCTGTACCCTTTCCGGGCGGCCTGCACGTTCTTCCGTGTGCGTGTAAACGAGGGGGGATCGAGTACCACGACGTCAAATTTCCTTCCTTCAGCGGCAAGCTCCTTCAGCCGGAGGAAAACGTCCCCTTCCTCGAATATGGCCGTCCCGATGCCGTTCAGCGCCGCGTTGGCCCGCGCGCGCGCCACCGCTTCGGGTGAAATGTCGATACCGAGCACTTCCGCGGCCCCCGCCCGGGCGGCGGTGAGCGCGAACCCCCCGTCGTTGCAGAAGGCGTCAAGAACCCGCCGGGAGGGGCTGAAACGCTCCAGGACCGCGCGGTTCTCCCGCTGGTCAAGGAAGAACCCGGTCTTCTGGCCGTCCCTCAGGTCCACCGTGTAGCGTATCCCCCGCTCGCTGATCGTCGTGGGCGAGGGTTCTCCATACAAAACAGTCCTGCCGGCAGGAAGGTTCTCCAGGGCCCTCAGGGGAGAGTCGTTCCGCGCCAGTATGCACGCGGGGGAGAACAGCTCCCTGAGCACGTCGCAGATGACGGGGAGCCGCAAATCCATCCCGAACGACACGGTCTGGACGGCGAACTGGTCGTTATACCTGTCGATGACGAGACCGGGGAGGAAATCCGACTCGCCGTGGACGAGACGGTAGGCCGTTTCGCCCGGGTAGAGACGCTCCCGGAGATCGCGCGCCGTGCTGATGCGGCGGAGGAAGAAATCGTGGTTGACCTCAATTATCTCGCCTGAGAGGAGCCGGAATGCAATGAGCGAATGGGGGTTGTACAGACCGATGCCCAGCGAAAGGCCGCTCGCGGCGACCAGTTCCACGATGTCGCCCGGCGCAGGACTGCCCCGTGTCTCGCGGATCTCGTTGCTGAACGCCCAGGGATGCCCCCCGGCAATGCGCCCCTCCTCTTTATTTCTCAGTATGACCTGCCGGGGGAGATGTGGCTGCTGCATGATGCAAGGTATCACAATGGGCCGCGAGATGCAACGTACCGCGGCTCCGTCACCGCGGGCCACTCCCCGTCATTGCGAGCGTTTTTCGCGAAGCGCGCTTTTTGCGTCCCGCCGCAGGCGGGGCAATCCGGCCAGCCTTCGTTGAAATTCGGCGCGGCGATGGGTATATTACATAACTATGGACACTCAGCAGCCACCGGCACGCAGCGCGAAGGACCGCCGCAATGTCGGCGGCGTCGTCTTCGATATCGACGGAACGCTCACGCGCACGAACGACCTCATATTCGCGACGTTCAACCACGTGATGTCGAGGCATTGCGGGAGGACGTACGAGCCCCGGGAGATCATCGCGCTTTTCGGGCCGCCGGAGGAGGGGGCGCTGCTGCCGCTTGTCGGCGAGGAGCGCCTTCCCATTGTGATGGACGAACTGTGCGCGTACTATAAGGAGCACCACCAGGCGATGGCCTCGCTCCACCCCGGGATCGATGACGTGCTCTCATTCCTGAAGGGGAAGGACGTGCCGCTCGGCGTGTTCACGGGGAAAGGGCGGAGGACCGCCATGATCACGCTCGACTCGCTCGGCATTACCGGCTTTTTCGACATGATCGTCTCCGGGAACGACGTCGTCCGCCACAAGCCCGACCCGGAGGGGATACGGAAATTCATCGCGGCATACGGCATACCCCCTTCCGACGTGCTGATGGTGGGGGATGCGGCAGGGGACGTCACCGCCTCCCGCGGGGCGGGGGCGACGTCTGTCGCCGTCCTGTGGGATTCCTATGACCGGGAGCGGGTCCTCCGCGCGGGTCCCGACATGGTATTTGACGACGTGCAGGGGCTTCTCACATGGTTCAGGGAGTGCGCCCGCTTCCCCGGGGGGGTCGCATGAACGGGGAGCGCATCCTCCGCATCGGGGTGGTGGGTGTCGGCCACCTGGGATCGCTCCACGCAAAGATGCTTGCGGACATGCCGGGCGTGCGGCTGGCCGCCGTCTACGACGCCGCCCCGGCGCGGGGGGAGAGCGTCGCGGCGCAGTACGGAACCGCGTGCGCGGCCGGCCTGGAGGCGCTCCTGGACGCGGTGGATGCGGTCACGATCGCCACGACCACCGGCGCACACACGGCAGTCGGCCTCAGGGCGCTGGAGCGGGGAAAGCACGTCTTCGTCGAGAAGCCGATCACGGAGACGATCGAGGAGGCGGGGAAGCTCTGCGAGGCCGCCGCCCGGAGGGGACTCGTGCTGCAGGTCGGCCACATCGAGCGGTTCAATCCCGCCATACTTGCACTCGAGAAGTACACGATCGCACCGATGTTCGTCGAGTCGCACCGCCTGGCGCAGTTCAATCCGCGCGGCACGGACGTCGGCGTGGTGCTCGACCTGATGATACACGATATCGACCTGATCCTCTCGTTCGTCCGCTCCCCTGTGCGCGCCGTGGAGGCCAACGGCGTGGCCGTGGTGTCCGACAGCGTCGACATCGCCAATGCGCGGCTGCAGTTTGAGAACGGGTGCGTGGCCAACGTCACGGCGAGCCGGATCTCACAGCGGAAGATGAGGAAGATGCGCCTCTTCCAGCCGAACGGCTACATTTCCATAGATTTTTCCGAGGGGACGGCGGAAGTCTTCCGGCTTGTCGGAGAGGACGAGCCTGAGACGAAGGGGACGATGATGCTCGGTGAGATCGGATCGGGGAAGCACAGGAGAAAGATCGTTTACGAGCTGCCGGAAGTGAAGGAAGTCAACGCGCTCCGGCACGAGCTTGCGCTCTTCGCCGGCGCGGTCGCCTCCGGCACGCCGCCGGTGGTGAGCGGGGAGGACGGCAAGCGCGCGCTGGAGGTGGCGGGCGCGATCATGGAGAAAATCAGCCAGCAGTCGTTTGCGATGTGATGGGCGCTCCTGCGGAGCATATCGACCTGACGCATCCGTTTCTTGCGACGATCGGCGACGTCGCCGACCGTCTCGGTCTCAGGGCCTGGGTGGTCGGCGGATACGTGCGGGACCTCCTCCTCGGGAGGACCGACAGCGATCTCGACGTCATGGTGATCGGAGACGGGATCGCGTTCGCCCGCGCCGTGGCGCAGGAAACCGGCACGGGGCCCGTGGTGGCGTTCGACCGGTTCGGGACCGCCATGCTCCACACCCCCGGGGGGAAGGTGGAATTCGTCGGCGCGCGGAAGGAGCGGTACGATCCCTCGTCGCGGAACCCCTCGGTCGCCCCGGCCACGCTGGAAGAAGACCTCCTCCGGAGGGATTTCACGGTGAACGCAATCGCCCTCTCGCTCAACCGGGAGACGTTCGGCCGCCTGGAGGACCCGCTGGACGGGCGCGGGGACCTCTCCCGCGGGCTCCTCCGCACCCCCCTGGACCCGGTGAAGACGTTCGAGGACGACCCCTTGAGGATGATGCGCGCCGCCCGGTTCGCCTCGCAGCTCGGCTTCATGATCGATCCCCCCGCGCGCGCGGCCGCCGGAGCCATGGCCGACCGGCTCGCGATCGTCGCCCCCGAGCGGGTCACTGAAGAGTTCATGAAGCTCATTGCCTCGCCGGCGCCTTCCGTCGGGCTCCGGCTCATGTTCGACACGGGGCTGCTCCAGAGGGTGTTTCCCGAGATCGCCCAGATGGCGGGCGTGGACCAGCGGCGCGACCATCACCACAAGGATGTCTTCCTCCACACCTGCACCGTGGTGGACAACGTGGCGCGCGTCTCGGACAGCGTCTGGCTCCGGTTCGCCGCGCTCGTCCACGACATCGCCAAGCCCCGGACGAAGGCCTTCCGGGAGGGGACCGGGTGGACGTTCCACGGGCACGAGGAGCTGGGCGCCCGGATGATGAAGAAAATATTCCAGCGTATGAAGCTCCCGTTCGACCACCTCCCCTATGTCGAGAAGCTCATCCGGCTCCACCTCCGGCCGATGGCCCTTGTCGACGACGGTGTGACCGATTCCGCGGTCCGCAGGCTGGTCTTCGAGGCGGGGAACGACATCGACGACCTCATGGTCCTCTGCCGGGCTGATATCACGTCGAAAAACCCCGCCCTCGTGGCCCGCTACAGCGAGAATTACGAGAACGTCGTGCGCAAGATCGCCGAGGTGGAGGAGCGGGACCGGCTCAGGAACTGGCAGCCCCCCGTCCGGGGGGACGAAATCATGGCGGTCTGCGGGATAGGCGAGGGGAGGAATGTCGGAAAACTGAAAAAAGCGATAGAGGAAGCCATACTGGACGGACGGATCCCGAACGAACATGACGCCGCCCTGGCCTACCTCATCTCAATAAAAAACGCCATACTTGCCGAATAACCGCCTGTTTATGAGGTTTTTGCCGAAACTTTAGATAAACACCTGCGTTAAACAAGTACCGTCAGCAACCGCAATCCAGGAGCATTCTATGAGATGTGTGAAGGCAGCCTTCATGACCGCAGCGCTGTGCTGCGCCCCTCTTCTCTACGGTCAGACCACCAATCTGACGCTTGACCAGGCGACGCAGGTCGCCCTGCAGCATAACCAGACGATCGTCCAGGCGGACGCGAACGTGGGCGCCGCGCAGGCCGGCGTCACCGCGGCGTACGGGGGCTATCTCCCCAGCCTCTCGGCGACCGGCTCGTGGGGCCGCGACCAGGTGGACCAGGGCGCAAGGAACGTGGTGTTTGGAGGGTTGTCATTCCCGATCGCGGCCTCCCGGTCCACGACGACCAACATCAACACGGCGCTCAGCGCGAACATGACATTATTCGACGGGTTCAACAGGCAGGGACAGGTCGGGACGGCCACCTCGCGCTCCGTCTCCGCCGAGCAGACCGCCTCGCGCACCCGGCAGTCGATCGTCTTCCAGACGCAGAGCGCGTACCTGAACGTCCTGCGTAACGACCAGCTGGTGAAGGTCACCGACGAGAACCTCAAGCGGGATAACCGCCAGCTCGAGCGGATCACGGAATCCGCGAAGGTCGGGGCGGCGGCGCAGGCCGACGTGTACAGGCAGGCTTCCACGGTCGCCGCAGACGAATATTTGCTCATCCAGTCGCAGGCAACGTACGACAAGTCAAAGGCCGACCTGGTCGACCTGATAGGTCTGGACGTCGGGAGCGACTACACGTTCAACGATCCCACGATCTCGCTCGACATTTCAGTGGCGCAGCTTGACTCCGTCTCGGCATTGTACAGCAACTTCCGGGATCTCGAGAAACGCTCTCTGGCCGCGCGCCCCGACTATATGAGCGCCCAGGAGGCGCTGAGCGCCGCCGAGTCGGGCGTCACGTCAGCCAAAAGCTCCTACTGGCCCTCCCTCAGCGCCTCGGCCGGCTACGGGTACTCAAGCGACGAATTCTCCACCCTCCATGACAACAAGAACATCAACTGGGGGCTTAATGTCCGGTGGACCATATTCGACGGGTTCAACACGAACGCGAACGTCCAGTCGGCCGTCGCCAACCGCCGGATCGCCGAGATCGGCCTTGTCCAGACCGAGCGGGACATCTACGCGCAGCTCAAGAAGGCGCTCCTGGACTTCGACGCCGCGCGGAAGCAGTACGAGGTGAGCCAGAAAGGGGTCACGTCCGCCACGGAAGACAGGAAGATCGCGGAGGAAAAATACAACCTCGGTGCGGGAACGCTGCTGGACCTCCTGACGGCCAACGCGAACCTGGTGCAGGCCCAGGTGAACCTGGTGAACGCCGTGTACAATTATATCACCGCGAAGAAGAACGTCGAATATACCATTGGCGAGCGGTCATACTGACCGTCCCGCCCGCACGGTTATCTCATATCAAGGAGCAAGGGGCATGGCATCCAACGGGAAGAAATCGCGCAAGAAGGTCTTCATCATCTCCGGCATTGTGCTGGTGCTGGCCGTGCTTGGCGTGTTCGTGTTCCTGGGGAGCAAGAAGGAGCCGATCCTGGCGGTGAACGTGGAGAAAGTGACCGCCCGGACGCTGACGCAGCTCGTGACGGCCACGGGAAAGATCCAGCCGGAGATTCACGCCACGATTTCGCCGGAAGTGAGCGGCGAGATCGTCCTCCTTCCAGTGAAGGAGGGCTACCACGTGAAGAAGGGGGACGTGCTCCTGAAGATCAAGCCCGACATCTACATCGCACAGCGCGACCAGTTCAAAGCCGGGCTGCTGCAGGTCAAGTCGGTCCTGGTGAAGGCGGAGGCCGATTACAGGCGGGCCCAGGGACTGATGGCGAAGAGCCTGATCGCGCAGTCCGATTTCGACCAGGCCAAATCCGCGTACGAGGGGGCGAAGGCGCAGTACCAGCAGGCCGAAGCCTCCCTGAACCAGGCGGAGGAAAGCCTCCGGAAGACGACGATCACCTCGCCGATGGACGGGACGATCAGCCAGCTGAACAACCAGCTCGGCGAGCGCGTGCTGGGGACGGCGCAGTTCCAGGGGACGAACGTCATGACGGTGGCGGACCTCTCCCGGATGGAAGCGGACGTTGACGTCAGCGAAAACGACGTCACGCTCGTTCACGTGGGCGACACGGCGCGCATCTCCATCGACGCCTTCCCCGACAAGAAACTGAACGCGGTCGTCTTTGAGATCGCCAACACGGGCACGTCGAAGAATCTCGGGACGCAGGAAGAGGTGACGAATTTCACGGTCAAGATGCGCGTCGTGGACCCCGGCGTGATCCTCCGGCCGGGAATGTCGATGACGGCCGACATCGAGACCATGACGAAGCAGAACGTCCTCTCCGTCCCCATCCAGTCAGTCACCACCCGCGCCCCGAAAATGGAGGTGAAGGAAGGGCAGACCGACGGCCAGAGCGGCATGGTCATGGCGTCGGGGCAGTCGCAGAAGGCGAAGAACGACAACAAGCCGAAAGAAATCGTGTTTGTCGTGGAAAACGGGGTGGCGAAGGCGATCCCCGTGAAGCGCGGCATCGCGAGCGACCAGTACGTGGAAATCGTCGACGGGCTCACCGAGGGGGCGCAGGTGGTCTCCGGGAGCTACAAGGCGATCAACCGGGAGCTGGAGGACGGCGCGAAGGTGCGGGTTGAGGAAGCGCGCAAAGGCGGACCCGGCCAGCCCGGCCAGGCCTCCTGACGCGGCGCACGCAACGAACACAGGACGACGACCCATGGACACGATCATCGAGCTGAAGAATATCGTCAGGACGTACGACATGGGCGGCGCCGAGGAGGTCATGGCGCTCCGCGGGGTGTCGCTCAGCATCGCGAAAAACGAATACGTCGCGATCATGGGCCCCTCCGGGTCGGGCAAGTCGACGCTGATGAACATCATCGGCTGCCTGGACACGCCGACGTCGGGGCAGTATCTCTTCAACGGGATCAACGTGAGCGAGATGGACGACAACGATCTCGCGAAGATCCGGAACAAGGAGATCGGGTTCGTGTTCCAGACGTTCAACCTGCTGGCGCGGTCCGATTCCCTCCACAACGTCGAGCTGCCCCTGATTTACGCGGGCGTGCCCTCGGCGGAGCGGAAGCGGAGGGCCACCGAGACGCTGCAGCACGTGCAGCTCGGCGACCGGATCCACCACAAGCCGAACGAGCTCTCGGGCGGTCAGCGGCAGCGCGTCGCGGTGGCGCGGGCGCTCGTCACGCGCCCCTCGATCATCCTGGCCGACGAGCCCACGGGAAACCTGGACTCGAAGACGGGCGAGGAGATCATGATCCTCTTCCAGGAGCTCCACGCGCAGGGCAACACGATCATCCTTGTCACGCACGAGCAGGACATTGCCGAGCACGCGGGGCGCGCGATCCGCCTCCGTGACGGCCATATCGAGAGCGACGAACCGGTGGTGAAGCGGCGCACGTACACGGCGGCGAAAGCATCCTGAGGAGGGGAGGGGCGTCATGACCACCTACCTGACAGAGCTGAAGGAAGGGCTGGCGATCTCGTTCCGCGCGATCCGGGCGAACAAGATGCGCTCGGCCCTCACGATGCTGGGGATCATCATCGGCATCGTCTCCGTCACGCTCATGGCGACGGCGATCGAGGGAGTGAACCGCGCGTTCGAGAAGAGCGCGGAGGCCTTCGGCACGGACGTCCTGTACATCCAGAAGTTCCCGTGGGTCTCGAACGACGACTGGTCCACGATCCGGAACCGCCGCATGCTGGAAGTGTCCTACGCGGCCAGGATCGAGCGGCAGTCGATGTTCGCCGGCGCCGTCGCGCCCGTGGTCGCGACCGGGCGGCGCGTCACCTACGGCGACAACAGCATGGACGGAGGGTTCATCAGCGGGACCACGGGTCAGTACCTGGCCACCGCGGGCACCACGCTCGCGGACGGGAGATTCTTCACCGCGCAGGAGGCGGCCGGCGGCAGGCCCGTGTGCGTGGTGGGGGCGAACGTCGTGGAGAACCTTTTTCCCCGCGGCGATCCCATCGGGAAGATGATCCGGGTCGGGGGGTACCCCTTCACGATCATCGGGACGATGGAGAAGCAGGGGGGGATTTTCGGCCAGTTTACCGCGGACAACCGGGTCTTTGTCCCGATCACCGCCTTCGAAAATGAATTCGGGGGACGGCGCGACGTGACGATCCAGGTGAAGGTGGTCGACCTGAAGCAGATGGAGGACGCGAAGCTCGAGCTGGAGGGGATCATGCGGGCGATCCGGGGCCTCACCCCCGGGAAGGCGAACGATTTTAACATCAACCAGCAGGAAATCCTCACGCAGACGTTCGCCCCGATCAGCCTGGTCATCGCCTCCATCGGGCTGTTCATCACCGGGCTCTCCCTGTTCGTCGGCGGGATCGGCATCATGAACATCATGTTCGTCTCCGTCACGGAGCGGACGCGGGAGATCGGCATCCGCAAGGCGATCGGCGCCAAGCGGCGGACCATCCTCATGCAGTTCCTTTCCGAGGCAGCCGCGCTCTGTCTGATCGGCGGACTCATCGGTCTCATGGTTGCATTCCCGCTCAGCCTGATCGTGGACCAGTTCCTCCCGACGGCGATGCCCCTCTCGGTGGTGTTCATTTCCATCGGAA